>Ga0247813_10000015_pt1 | contig 388893 bp, 343 predicted proteins | sample UWRJL169409C1_FD_180719 | JGI IMG/M metagenome (GOLD analysis project Ga0247813, IMG submission 180719) | Plant litter microbial communities from Arlington Agricultural Research Station in Wisconsin, United States - UWRJ-L169-409C-1 | ecosystem: Environmental > Terrestrial > Plant litter >... | reverse complement strand
TCTTGAAAAAGAGAATAGCGTACAGATACAAGATCAGTACGCTATTACAGGCTAGTTCTAGACTGCCTAGAAAACAAAATTAATAAAATATTATTTGGAAATCAACACAGAATCTTAGATGGTGAAAAATTATTTGTGCGCTACCTTCTTCGGGAAAACCAGCGATACCACTACACTAATTACCAGAATACTTAGAATAACAATTAACGAATGTTCTGTGGTAAAACCCCATTTCTCCAAGTAATCGTGGGCGAGCATTTTAACTCCAATAAATGCTAATAAAAAGGCTAAGCCTGTTTTCAGATAATGAAATTTATGGATAATATTTACCAGTAGAAAGAACATAGAACGCAGTCCCATAATCGCAAAAATATTCGAAAAGAAAACAATATATGGATCTTTGGTTACGGCAAAAATTGCTGGAATAGAATCGACAGCGAAAAGCAAATCGGTAAATTCTACAATTAAAAGCACCAGGAATAATGGGGTAACGAATGTTTTGTGATTAATTTTTACAAAGAAATTTTTACCCTCATACTTCGGATGAATGGCAAATATTTTCGAGGCCCATTTTACCACAGGGTGATTTTGAGGATCTATTTTGTCGTCTTCCTCTTTACTGAAAAACATTCTAACTCCTGTAAATACTAAGAAGGCGCCAAAAACATAAAGTATCCAGGCGAACTTTGTTATTAATGCCGCCCCAATGAAAATGAATATAAAACGCATAATAATTGCGCCCAAAATACCCCAAAACAATACTCGGTGATAGTATTTTTCCTCTACCGCAAAAGCCGTAAAAATTAAAACGATTACGAAAATATTATCTACAGAAAGTGCATATTCTATCACATAACCAGTCAGGAATTCTAGTCCAAGATTTTGCCTGTAGATGGCCAAACTACCGTCAAAATCATCAGGAATAAGCTTTATTCGATGTTGGTGTTTGGCTACAATCTCCTTTAGGTGTGCAAAATCTGTTATTCCATGTAATTGGTGACCTTCAGTAAGCAAAATAAAGTAAAATCCGATTGCAAGCACAATCATAATTAAACTCATTATTCCAGCCTGTTTTAAGCTTACAACATGTTCCTTCCGACTAAAAAGACCTAAATCTAAAGCCAGGATAAGCACAATAAATAGAAGAAAGCCTATGCTAAAAAGTAACTCGTTGCTCATTTATTTTTTACGTTCAGTTGTGTATAATACAAGTTGTTCTAAGCCAGTTCTTGCTTCACCAGTTTCAAACTCGTGTAAAATATCAAAAGCTTCCTTTTGGTATTCCTGCATTTTCTGATTGGCATAGTAAACACCTTCTTTAGCGTTTACAAAATCTATAATCTGTTGAATTTTAACTGGGTCATCCTGATGATTCTTTACCAAATTAATAATCTGCTTACGCTCTGCTTTTTCTGCCTTATTTAAAGCGTAAATTAAAGGCAAAGTAACTTTCTTCTCCTTAATATCAATACCAAGCGGTTTACCAACATCGTCAGTTCCAAAATCGAAAGTATCATCTTTAATTTGAAAAGCAATACCAACCTTTTCGCCAAACAACCGCATTTTCTCTATAGTAGCATCATCGGCACCAGCCGAAGCCGCACCTGCAGCGCAACACGAAGCAATTAAAGAAGCTGTTTTCTGGCGGATTACATCGAAATATAAATCTTCCGAAATATCCATTTTTCTAACCTTTTCAATTTGCAACAATTCGCCCTCGCTCATTTGTTTTACCGCTTCCGATACAATTTGTAACAAACGATGTTCGTTATTGTTTACAGATAGCAATAAACCTTTTGCTAAAAGATAATCGCCAACTAAAACAGCAATTTTATTCTTCCATAAAGCATTTATTGAGAAAAATCCGCGACGCTCGTAGGCATTATCCACCACATCATCATGTACCAACGTTGCGGTGTGTAAAAGTTCTACCAAAGCAGCACCACGATGTGTCGATTCGGTAATTCCACCGCAAAGTTTTGCGGCAAAAAACACAAACATCGGGCGCATTTGCTTGCCCTTTTGTTTTACAATGTAGTGCGTAATCCTATCTAGCAACGGCGCATCGCTGTGCATAGATTCTTTAAAGGTTTTTTCAAACGCTTTAATATCGGCTGCTATAGGTTTTTTTATCTGTTCGATTCCCGGCATTAAGTCGAAAAATTTTGAATGCAAACTTAAGCTAATTTCCCATAAAAAGATAATGTATATTGCTAATAATAAGGATTTGGAAAGCTAAGGAACTACAAATTACATTCTTCAATCCTGCGCTTCACTTTACTTCTCCCGATTAAACCTGTAAAAGCTCGAAAGCTTCAATTCAAATCATTAGGGGAGATGTTAAAAATCGGGAGTCGTGCTCGTTACGCTCAGGTTTATAAAACATAAGTTTATGCGATCCAAACCGAAAATGCAGATTTTCAAATCCATTGCAGGTTTCAGTTATTCATTAAATATTTTACCTTTAGTTAGATTAAAAAGCAGCTAAATGTCCCAAAAACTCGAAGTCTGGCAAAGAGGCCCATCGCCCGAATTTATAACTGTATTGCAACCTATTGCTCACGCATTATTGCAAGCCAGAGAAGAAATTAATGAATACATGCAGCAGTTCCCTGTAGAATTACTATGGTTGCGCCCTGCAAACATGGCATCTGTAGGTTTCCATCTTCAGCATTTAAGCGGTGTACTCGATAGAGTTTTCACCTATGCAAGAGCAGAAAAACTCACAGATTTTCAATTCGAACAACTATATGAAGAAGGGAAGGATTCTACTGAAGGTTATAGTATAAATGCATTGGTTGAAAGATTTAATAAACAGGTAGATTTAGCATTGCAGCAACTCAAATACACTGACGAAGCGATTTTGGGCGATTATCGTGGTGTTGGAAGAGCAGGTTTACCATCAACAGTTATTGGCTTACTATTTCATGCTGCAGAACATACCATGCGCCATGTTGGGCAATTGATGGTTACCGCAGCAGTTGTAAAAGAGAAGCATTAAAAAATCAATTATCCAGATGAAAAAACGTTATAAAGTTCTGCTCGGGTTATCTGCAATTTTGGTTGCAGCTTATTTTGCTGGACCAAAGCCTAAAAAACCATTATATCTGGCCACACCTGTAAAGGTTCCCGAACTAAAAGAACTTGAAAAATATGTAGCCGAGATTGAAAGCAAGCATAAAATTAAGCCTGGCAACGAGGCAGAAATTATTTGGGCAGATTCTACACACCAGCAAACCGAATATGCAGTTGTTTATCTACATGGCTTCTCAGCTTCGAAAATAGAAGGAAACCCAGTGTATTTAAATTTGGCAAAGAAATTAAAAGCAAACTTATACCTCGCCCGCCTTGCTGATCATGGCATAGATACCATTGCACCAATGCAATATTTTACAGCCGATAGACTTTGGGAAACCAGTAAACAAGCCTATGCAATCGGAAAAAAATTAGGCAAAAAAGTAATTTTGGTTGGCACTTCTACTGGTGGAACCGTAGCCTTAAAACTTGCAGCAACTTATCCACAAATCAACAGCCTAATCTTACTATCGCCAAATATTGCAATAAATGATAAAAATGCTTGGATGCTTAACGACCCATGGGGTTTGCAAATAGCCAGAAAGGTACTTGGCAGCGATGAACGAACGGTTGATGGAAGAACGCTGGAATACAAAAAATACTGGTACACCAACTACAGAATCGAATCGTTAGTAGAGTTACAAGAATTTGTAGAAACCACGATGACTAAAAGCGTTTTCGAAAGAGTAAAACAACCTGTATTAATGCTCTATTATTATAAAAACGAAACCGAACAAGATCCTGTTGTGCGTGTTGATGCCATGTTAAAAATGTTTGATGAGCTTGGAACACCAATCGAATTAAAAAAGAAAATAGCCATTCCAAATGCTGGAAATCATGTATTGGGTTCTTACTTGACTTCGAAAGATTTACCAAGTGTAGAAACGGCCATTGAAAATTTTGCGGGTAATGTTTTAAAAGTGCCAATAAAGTAATATGTTTTTTAAAAGCACAAAGAGCACCTATTTTATTGTTATCGTTTTAATTGCGGTTTTTGGGCTCTTATTTGGGTCTTTTTATCAGCTTTTTGCTAGAAATGATTTAATGGTAATAATTCCATTTCAGCTAATATGTTGGGCTTGCATTATTCTCTTAGTTTGGATTTATTTTAAAACCTATTACCAGCTTACTTCTGAATATTTATTTTATAGAACAGGCCCTATAGCTGGAAAAATAAAAATAGATCGCATTTCTGAGATTATAACTGGAAAGATTGCTTTTGCAAATTTTAAACCCGCAACAGGTATTAATGGATTAATTTTAAAATATAATCGTTGGGATGAGATTTACATTTCACCCGAAAACAATGACAAATTTATAGAAGAGCTATTAAAACTGAATAAAAATATTTTGATTACCGATTTAAGTAAGAAAGTTTAAACAACAATATTCCCTATAATCATCTCTGCATGAACCCTCGAATTTTCGATAAAAAGCTTGTGCGTATCTAAACCACCGCAAACTACACCAGCCAGATACAAACCTTTAACATTTGTTTCCATGGTTTCTTCATTGTAAACTGGGCACAGGCTTTCGGGCAAATCGATTCCAAATTTACGAAGCATAGAAAAATCGGGTTGATAACCCGTCATAGCAATAACAAAATCGTTGGCAATGGTTTTTAAACCTTCAGGAGTTTTTATATCAATTTCATTCTCTCTAATTTCTACTAATTCAGAATTGAAAAGAGCTGCAACTTCACCTTCTTTAATTCGATTTTGAATATCAGGACGAACCCAATATTTTACATGCGGACCAAGCTCTCCACTACGCACAACCATAGTTACATTTGCACCCTTACGGTAAGTTTCGAGTGCAGCATCTACACCAGAATTATTTGCTCCAACCACAACTACATTTTGAAATGCATATAAGTGCGGGTCTTTATAATAATGCGTAACTTTAGGTAAGTCTTCACCAGGTATATTCATTAATAATGGGACATCGTAAAAGCCAGTTGAAACAATTACATTGTTTGCCGTATAATTTGTTTTTGATGTATGAATTTCAAAAACTTCATCATCATTTTTAACTACCTGCTTTACTGTTTCAAAAAGATGAATATTCAAATCGAACTTCTCAGCAACACGACGATAGTATTCAACTGCTTCGTTTCTATTTGGTTTAGGATTAATCGTTACAAATGGCACACCACCAATCTCCAGCTTTTGAGAAGTGGAGAAGAAAGTCATGAAAACGGGGTAATTAAATAAACTATTTACGAGCGCACCTTTCTCTACAATTACGTAACTTAAGTTAGCCTTTTTCGCTTCAATAGCACAAGCCATACCAATTGGACCAGCGCCAATAATAAGGATATCGTAATGATTTTGAGTTTGTGACATATTGTTTTGTTTACCAGCTTAGACCTTTAAATTAACAGGTGAACATTGATTAGTTTAATATAACTACCTCTAAAAAATCTTGGAGGGTGAAACCCAACTTGATTAGCCTTTCATTGCTTTACTAGGGCAAGCAAAATCTGTTCTTTTTAAGTTTGTATTTTTTATAGCGCCATAACCTCCTGCAACATCGATTACGCTTTCTACCCCACGAGATTTTAAAATCGAAGCTGCAATCATAGATCGATATCCGCCAGCACAATGAATATAATAAGTAGATTTATTATCGATCTCATTCGTCCAATCGTTTATAAAGTCTAGAGGACGACTTAGGGTAAACTCTAGATGTTCGGATTCATACTCGCCAGGCTTACGCACATCAAGCGCTATAATTTCACCCGAATTTGAAGCAATTTCAAATTCATCTGCAGAAATAGATTCAATGGTATCAATTTCTTTTCCAGCTTCCGTCCATCTTTCAAAACCACCATCCAGATATCCAATTGTACTATCGTAACCAACACGAGTTAAGCGTGTAATGGTTTCTTCTTCTTTGCCTTCATCGGTAATTAATAAAATCGGCTGCTGCAAATCGGTAATTAATGCACCAACCCAAGGCGCAAACTGTCCGTTTAAACCAATATTTATGGCATTTGGAATAAATCCATTAGCAAAAACCTGTGGGTCGCGTGTGTCTAACATTATGGCTCCTGTTTGGTTAGCCAAATCTTCAAAAGCCTGAGGCGTTAAAGCATTTAATCCTTTTTCGTAAACGTCATCAATACTTTCTACTCCACCTTTGTTAATCGCTGCATTTTTTGCAAAATACTGTGGCGGAGGCATAATACCATCCGTAACTTCTTCAATAAATTGCGCTTTAGTTGTTGCCTTTAAGGCGTAGTTAACTTGTTTCTGATGACCTAAAGAATCAAAAGTTTCTTTACTCATGCTTTTGCCGCAAGCCGAACCAGCACCATGCGCTGGGTAAACAATTACATCATCGGCCAAAGGTTTAATTTTTTCATTTAACGAGTCGAAAAGCATTCCTGCCAAATCTTCCATTGTTAAATTGCCTTTTTGTGCTAAATCTGGCCGACCTACGTCACCAATAAAAAGTGTATCGCCACTGAAAATGCAATGATCCTTTCCATTTTCATCAGTTAACAAATAAGTTGTAGATTCTAGCGTATGACCAGGCGTATGCAAAGCCGTGATTGTAATATTTCCGATTTGAAATTGCTCGCCATCTTTGGCTACATAAGACTTGAATTCAGTTTTCGCCGTAGGACCGTAAATAATTTCGGCACCAGATTTTTCGGCTAGATCTACATGCCCTGAAACGAAATCAGCATGAAAATGAGTTTCAAAAATATATTTAATGGTTGCACCAGCTTTTTCTGCTTTCTTTAAATAAGTTCCAACCTCTCTCAGCGGATCAATAATTGCAGCTTCGCCATTACTTTCAATGTAATATGCAGCTTCTGCTAAACAACCCGTATATATTTGTTCTATTTTCATGTTATCTCCTTTCCGTCATGCTGAAATAAATTCAGTAAGACGACTATGCTTATCGACAAAAATAGAGCTTATTACTTATAACCGAAATGATGAGGGTCATAATTGCAGAAGTTTTACTTAATTAGTTAATTCGCCACGCAATGATTGCTCCATTAACTTCTTACTTTCATCGATCGGTAAACCTAAACCCATTACAAACATAAGTTTGGTTACTGTTGCTTCAAAAGTTAAATCGAAACCACTTAAAATACCCATTTGCTGTAATTCACGGCTTGTTTCGTACCTTCCTAACTGAACAGAGCCTTTCTTACATTGAGAAATATCGACAATGATTTTATTGCTATCTAACGCATGTTGCAAGCTATCTAAAAACCATTGTGCCGTTGTAGTGTTCCCCGAGCCAAAAGTTTCGAGAATAATGGCATCTACTTTAGATTCAGTTATGGCTTGTACTGCCTGTAACGTAATTCCAGGATATAGTTTTAAAACTCCAATATTAGAATTAAAATTCGTGCGCAAAATTAACTTTTCTGTTGGCGCATTTATAATATAATTACTGTGAAACTGTAGATGAACGCCTGCTTCTGCCAACAAAGGGTAGTTTGGAGAACGAAAGGCCTCAAATTTTTCTATATTATATTTTATAGAGCGATTACCCCTAAATAACTGAGCATCGAAATAAATACAAACCTCAGGCACTAAAGCTTTGCCATCCTCTTTGGTTGCGGCTATTTCCAACGCAGTAATTAAATTTTCCTTTGCATCTGTTCTAATTTCGCCTATTGGTAATTGAGAGCCTGTTAAAACTACAGGCTTGCTTAGGTTTTCTAACATAAAACTTAAAGCAGAGGCCGTAAAAGCCATTGTATCTGAGCCATGAAGAATTACAAATCCATCGTATAAATCATAATTTGTATGAATAAGTTCGGCCAATGTTTTCCAAATTTCGGGATCCATGTTGGATGAATCCAAAACTGGACTAAAAGAATGAACATCCAAATGATAATTTAAACGATTTAATTCAGGAACATTTTCTTTAATCTGTTCGAAATTAAAGGGAATTAACATTCCGTTATCTGGGTCGTTTATCATACCGATGGTTCCACCAGTATAAATTATAAGAATTTTGTTCATTTGGTTTGGTAAGGGTTGCTCACCGCAAAGAAAGCAAAAAATTACAAATGATTAGATAATATTTATAAAATCATAATAAACAATCTCATAAATCAATCATCATTAACAATAACATAATTTATGAGTGCTTTATTTATCAATAACGTAAAATAATATATGTTTTAAACCCCGAAAATTTTCTTTGAATTTTCTGTTGTTACATTCGCAATGTCATCAACTGTGCAACCATAAATATCGGCGAGTTTTTGAGCTACGTAAATCAAATAGCTGCTTTCGTTAGGCTTTCCTCTAAAAGGAACAGGCGCTAAATAGGGTGAATCGGTTTCTAAAACTAAATCAGCCAAAGGAATTTGAGCTAAAACAGCATCTAACCCCGATTTTTTGTAGGTTACGACTCCTCCAATACCCAAATAGAAATTCAAATCTATGGCTTGCTTTGCCTGTTGTTCGTTTCCTGTAAAACAATGAAAAATACCTCTAAGTTTTTCATCCCGCTCACTTTCTAAAACTTCAAAAACTTCATTAAAGGCTTCTCTGCAATGAATAACTATTGGTAAGCCCATTGTTTTGGCCCAATTTATTTGCGTGCGGAAAGCGTCTTGCTGAATTTCCAACGTCGTTTTATCCCAATATAAATCAATACCAATTTCACCTATTGCATAAATTTTTCTATCCGGTATGCTTTTGTAAATTGTATTCAATTGAGCAATGTAATCTTCCTTAACATCGCATGGATGCAAACCCGCCATAGCAAAACAATTTTCAGGATATTTGCTTACCAAATCATCAATCATTGCAATTGATTTTACATCTACATTGGGCAAGAATAAACGATTTACATTATTCTCAAAACAGCGTTCCATTAACTGGGCTTGTTTTTCTGCATCTTGCTCGTAATATAAATGCGTGTGTGTATCTGTAAAAATCATGGTGCAAAGTTAAGGATTAAGCCGAAAGCGAAAAACTCAAAATTAAAAGTTAAAGTTTAGCCAAAAGAAAAGCCCTGAGATCTTAAAAATCTCAGGGCTTTCTATATAATTAATGTTCTATTATTGAGCTGGAGTTGCTTGAACTGGAGGCAATGTAACTGGAGCACCTACTGGTCCTTTTTTAATTGCTTTAATTTCAATATCAAAAACTAATGGAGTAAATGGATTAATTGGACCACCACCATTTTCGCCGTAACCTAATTTAGAAGGGATAATGATTTTGATTTTACCACCAACACCGATTAATTGAACACCTTCAATAAAACCTGGAGCTAACTGACCTAAAACTAACGGACGAGCTGCGTATTGAGCCATTGGTGAGTAAAGACCAGCTTCTTTCGCAATTTTCTCGTCAGATGTATCAAATACATTGATTTTACCGTTACCTTTTTTATTAGTAAACTGACCTGTGTAATCAACAAGAGCTGTATCAGTTAAAGCTGCTCTTTCAGCATTACCTGGTTTTTCGATAATGTACTGCAAACCTGAAGCTGTTGATTTAACTTCTAATTTATTATCATCAATGTATTTTTTGATTTTAGCATTTTCACCTGCTTTGTTTTTAGCAATTAATGCTTTGTATTCTGTTTCAAAGAAATCTCTTTTCTTTTTCTCGAAAGTAGAATCAGCTTCGTTAGCTACTTTATGCAAAACTTTCTCAATTTTAACCGTGAAAGTTGCATAGTTGCTTTTTAAACCAGCTGGTTTTGGTTGACCAGAATATTTAGCCATTGAATCTAAATTCAATTTGAATGATGCGCTATCACCTTCACCTAACATTTTTAAAGCCGCAACTAAATCGCCTTTAAACATCGATTTGTTAATTGGGAAAAACGCAGGACGTTCGTTATCGTAAGTATTTACTAAAGTAGAATCTGCATTAGTAGTACCTTCAACAGTTTGAATACCATTTAATTTAACGAAATCGCCTTCTTTAATTTTTTCTTTGCCTTCGTCATTTAAGATTTTGTACTGCAAATCGCCTTCGCCTTTTTTGTAGTTGTTACAAGCAGCTAAACCTAACGTTGCTGCAAACAGAATAATAATTCCTTTTTTCATTATTGATTTGATTGTTTTTTTCTTTGTTATGAAGCTTGCTACGCAGGTTTCAATATTGATTTGATTGTTTTTAATTACTATCAGGCTTGATGCCTGTTTATTTTTATTATACTATTAATTGACTTTTATAAGCTGGCAAAATTGATTTAAACTCTTCAATAACCTCAGTTAACGATTTATCGGAAGCACCACCAGCTGCGTTTCTATGCCCACCGCCATTGAAATACTTTTTACAAATTTCATTAGCAGGAAAATCGCCAGTTGATCGTAAAGATAGCTTGACCTTATCTGTTCTTTCGATAATTAATGCGGCCAAACGGATTCCATTAATAGATAAAGCATAATTTACCACACCTTCTGTATCGCCTGTTGCACTGTGGTATTTTGCAAGCTCCTCTTTAGTAACGGTAATAATTGCGGTATTGTATTCGTGAAAAACCTCTAATTTGTTGGATAAGCAATAACCTAAGAAACGTAAACGGTCTTCACTGGCATTATCGTAAACCAATTGATGAATCTTCCAATGTTCGGCACCTGCATCAATTAAATTTGCCGCTATGCGATAAACATTAGAGGTTGCTAGAGGAAAACGGAATGACGCTGAATCGGTCATAATGCCAGTATATAAACAAGATGCAACATCTTTATTTATGCCTTTTTCATCTTCTAATTGATTAACAATAAAATCGTAAACCAATTGGGCAGCAGCACAAGCATTAATATCCCAGTGGCGGTAATCATCAAAATCTTCAGGATCGAGGTGATGATCAATCATCACTTTCTTTGCAGAAGCTGCTCTTACCAACTCGCCTAATTCGTTAATGCGACTTAAAGTATTAAAATCCAAACAGAAAATTAATACAGCCTCATCTACAAGCTTTTCGGCCTTTTCTCTTTCTTCAGTAAAAATTACTACATCTGCGTTATTAGGCATCCAATGTAAAAATGTTGGGTAATCTGTCGGTGTAACCACTTTAACGTGATGACCTTTTTGAATCAGATAACTGTATAAACCCAAAGATGAACCCATTGCATCGCCATCAGGTTTATGATGCGTAGTAATTACAATTTTCTGTGGCGTAGCCAGTAAAGATTTTAGTTGTGTTAATGTAAGCATAATTTTGCGCTGCAAAGCTAAGTAAATTTAGTATTAGTTACGTTGTAATTTAATGCTTTAATTAGGTAACATATTAAGAACACATAAGCACTAATATTGTTATAGTTGTAATTTTTAATAGATGAGTTAATTAAACATTTTTCTTTCATCAATTAAAATGTACTTTTGCACAAAATTTGATATCAAAGCACAATGAGCACGAACAGAACTTTCACCATGATTAAGCCAGATGCAGTAGCAAACGGCCACATTGGATCTATTTTAAACGACATTACAAATGCAGGTTTTAAAATCATTGCATTAAAATATACTAAGCTAACTGAAGAAACTGCTGGTCAGTTTTACGCAGTTCACGCTGAGCGTCCTTTCTACAAAGATTTAGTTGGCTTCATGTCATCAGGACCAATTGTTGCGGCTATCTTAGAAAAAGATAACGCTATCGAAGATTTCAGAAAATTAATCGGTGCTACTAATCCAGCTGAGGCTGCAGAAGGCACAATCCGTCAGAAATATGCTAAATCAATCGACGCTAACGCGGTTCATGGTTCAGATTCTGATGAAAATGCAGAAATTGAAGGTAACTTCTTCTTCAAAGCTGACGAGCGTTTCTAAAACCTCATCACCAAAAAAAACACAATTTAAAACCTCGAATATTCGGGGTTTTATTGTTTTATAAGTTTTGTATCTTTCGCCCTTTAAAAACAATTATTAACAAATGAAAAAAGTTTTCTTTACGATATTAATTTCAGGTATCGCTGTTGCATCTTTTGCACAAACTAAAAAACCCATAGCTAAAAAACCAGCTACAACAGCAAAACCTGCAGCCGCTCCCATTGCTTTAAAATCTTCGTTAGATTCTGCAAGCTATGCTTTCGGAACATCAATTGGAGCAAGTTTAAAAACAACTGGTCTTTCTACCTTAAATTACGATATTCTACTTAAAGGATTAAAAGATGCTTTTACTGGTGGCAAATTAATTTTGGATCAGCAACAAGCGCAGGAATGTATTAGCAATATTTTAACCAGTGCTAACAAAAGCAAGTTTACAGGCCAAATTGCCGAAGGAAAAACTTTTTTAGAGCAAAACAAGAAACGTGCTGGTGTACAAACTACAGCAAGTGGATTACAATATGAAGTTTTAACTGCAGGAACAGGCGTTAAACCAACTGCAACAGATTCAGTATTAGTAAACTATAAAGGCACTTTATTAAGTGGCAAACAATTCGACAGTTCTTACGACCGAGGCGAACCAATTACATTTACTTTAAATCAGGTTATTAAAGGATGGACAGAAGGTGTGCAACTTATGCCAGCAGGTTCCAAATATAAATTCTTTGTGCCTTATACTTTAGCTTATGGAGAACGCGGTTACGGACCCGATATTCCGCCTTACAGTACTTTAATTTTTGAGATTGAGTTATTAAAAGTTAACGGTAAATAAGCTTAGGTAAAACTTTATTTCTTTTCTGATGTTAGCTATTACAAAATTAACATCATTATGAAAAGAGCAATCCCTTTAGCACTAATTGCATTAATATGCAGCACCCTTAGCAGTTGTGAACTTGTAGGAGGTATATTTAAAGCTGGCGTTTGGTCGGGCGTTATAGTTGTAGTAGTTGTAGTTGCGCTACTAATCTGGATACTGGCAAAAGTATTTGGTGGCGGAAGTAAAGGGTAAAAACTTTACTTAGCCGTAAAATTAAAGCTTGAAGGTTAAAAAAGCCTTCAAGCTTTTTTTATAAAAATACCATTTCGGTTATTACCTGGCTGCCAGCATGTGCATTCAGTTTTTGAATTATACCGTCTCTAACTAAAACCAATTCATTTTTAATTACCGAAGATTCTATCCTGATAAATAACTTTTTATCGTGAATGTAAATTTGCTTTGTACGATTGGCAATTGCGGTGCCCATTATTTCTGGCCAAATGGCAAGAATAGAAGTTTCGTCGAATTTACGGCGCAAACGATACACATCGAGCATTTTGCTGACTGCATCTTTCATGGTTAAATCATTAGGTTTACGCATTTTGTATTTGCCCGTTATCTACTTCAAACAAAGTTACATCAACTTCTATCTTTTTAAAAATTGATTTTACCCGCTCTATTCCAGTATCAGTAATAAATATTTGCCCAAAATCGTGATGAGAAACCATTTGCATAAGCTTCTGAACACGATTATCATCAAGCTTATCAAAAATATCATCGAGCAAAAGCAAAGGTTTGAATCCTTTATTTTTAGCCAGGTAAGCATATTGAGCTAATTTTAATGCAATTAAAAAAGATTTCTGCTGGCCTTGCGAACCAAACTTTTTTAAAGGCATTTGGCTAATTACAAAAGCAAGCTCATCTTTATGTATGCCAGTTGTCGTTCTTTCTAAAACCCTATCCTTTTCAACCGATTTTTGAAGAAGTTCTTCAAAAGACGTTTCGCTTAACTGAGATTGGTAGTTTAATTCAACCGTTTCTTTATTATCAGTAAGGTAGGTATAATACTGGTTAAAGAGCGGAATAAATTCATCCATAAAAGCTTTTCGCGTAGCAAAAATTTTGTTGCCAGCAAAAACCAACTGCTCATTAAGGATCTCGAGTAAAGTTGGATCGTACTTTCTGGTAATAGCTATTTGCTTAAGTAAAGCATTTCGGTTAGCCAAAATTCGGTTATAAGTAATCAACTGATCAAGATAATGAGAATCAGTTTGCGAAATCACGTTATCAATAAATTTCCTACGCTCTTCGCTCCCTTCCATAATTAAATTCACATCGTAAGGCGAAACCATTACAACAGGAAATAAACCAATATGATCAGCCAATTTATCGTATTCCTTCTTATTTCGTTTAAATTGCTTTTTTTGATTACGTTTTACACCACAGCTTATTTTTTCATTTTTACTGCTCCGATCAAAATCGCCCTGAATCATAAAAACATCTTCATTCGTTTTAATCTGCTGACTATCAATCGGATTAAAATAACTTTTACAAAGGCAGAGGTAATGAATTGCATCGAGCATATTGGTTTTGCCAGAACCATTATTACCCGTAAAAACGTTTACAGTTTCAGAAAAGCTGATTCCTGCATCGCTATAGTTTTTAAAATTAGAAGGGTAATGTTTTTTAACCACATAAATATTGCGCAATTTACCTAATTTTTACCCTTCAAGTATTCAATGTTAAAAATTAAAGCTTACATTCATCGCAAGGAAAATTATATGGTAGCGCAAAAAATGTTAGAAGGAAATGTTCTTTGGTCATACGACTATGAGCTAAACGAAGAAAAAAGATATGGATGGTTAAAAAAAATTAGCGGAATATTTTCTTTTTTAAAGCCCATGCACAATCACGAAGGTAATATTTTACTGGCTTCAAATGGTCTTTTCATTACGGGCGATGAACATCTAGAACTTCCACTTACACACATTGAAGAAGTTTATATGGGCTTTGATGATGTATTTCCAGCATCATCTGTAAAAAACTTTGGCGCATTTTGGCAACCCATCCGTATTAAGTCTTTTATAAGCAACTCCGAAAGTCAAACCATTTACCTTATTATAAACTACAGCGGTCTTTTCAGCGATAATAAAACCTGGTTTAACACCCTAATTAGTTTATTGCGGTAACGAAAACACAATATCCTTTATTTCTAGCACTTAAATAACTACAGTTTAATCAAATACTTCAAAATAAAGGTTGATACTTTGATTGAAAAACGTATTTTTGCAATCTTAAATTTTTTAAACAAACATGTCTACAACAGATAACCAGACAACTCAACCTATTAGAAAAGGTTCTTTTTTACAGGAAAACAATAAAAGCTTGCTATTTATAGCTGGTGCTGTAATCGTTTTAATTGGTGTGTACTTTTGGTACCAAAACGTTTACTTAAAAGATCGTGCACAAGAAGCTGCAAGCAAAATGTTTAAGGCAGAGCAATTAATTGGTGTAGATTCTTTATCTAACAAAGCAATTAAAGGCGAAGGTGGTTACCCAGGTTTAGAGCAAATTGCTAAAGATTACGATAACACTAAATCAGCTAACTTAGCTAACCTTTACTTAGGTGGTATTTATTTACGTAAAGGCGAGTATAAACAAGCTGTTGAAGCATTAAGCAAATATACCGCAACAGGTAGCCCAGTAGCAGATCCATTAGCTTTAGGCTTATTAGGCGATGCTTACAGCGAATTAAAAGACTACAAACAAGCTTCTACTTATTACAAGAAAGCAGCAGATAAAGCAAGTAAATTTACTTCGCCAATGTTTTTAAAGAAATTAGGCTTAGTAAACGAAAACCTTAAAGATTTTAAAGGTGCTGTTGATGCTTACACGAAAATTAAAACACAATACCCTGAAAGCCAGGAAGCTCAATTAGTTGATGCTTACATTGCAAGGGCTGAAGAACAAGTTAAATAAATCATTAACTAAATCATATTAAAGACTATCGAAAGATGGTCTTTTTTTTTGCCTTTATATTTTTGAGGTTACTTTATTTTTTTTCTGAAAATTAATGGTATCGATGCTTTTGGCTTATGCAGCCCCGCTAATCGCTATAAGTCTCGCTTCGCTGTGGGCTTTACGCTTATATCGGGTTTAGGCACATTGGCTTGTACAAAAAGCGCTAGAACCTACTGTAAAATAGACCTGATTGGAGTGGGCACGAAGCCGATTTTTTATCGGCGCAGTAAAACGTAAAGCAGGGTTACTGGAACCGAAAAGCACAGAAACCTGCTCTACTAAAAATTATAAGGTATGTTATGCAAATCAACCGTCTTTTATTTGTTAAAAGCCGTCATGGTATGTGCTGGCCCAATTGTTACGTAGCTCTTTATTAAATCGACACTTTTATCGATAAGAGCAGGCAACTCTAATTTTTCATTTTTATCAAACAAGCCTAAAACAAAATCAACCTGGCGGCCTTTAGGGTAATCGCTTCCGATGCCAAAGCGTAAACGAGCGTAATTTTGCCCGCCACAAACCTCTTCAATACTTTTTAAGCCGTTATGCCCTGCGCTACTTCCCTGTAGTTTTAAGCGAAGTTTACCTAAAGGCAAGGCTAAGTCATCCACAATAACCAAAACGTTTTCTGGAGCTATTTTAAGCTCTTTCATCCAATAGTTTACAGCTTTACCACTCAGATTCATAAATGTGGTTGGTTTTATCACATGAAGCTTCTTTCCTTTAAAACCTACTTCAGCATAATAGGCCAAACGGATGTTATCGAAACTGCCACCTAAACCTTTAACCAGTTCATCGGCAATATCAAAACCTATGTTATGGCGTGTGTGCGCATAATCTGGTCCGATATTTCCTAAGCCAACTATTAGATATTTCATAGGCGCAAATGTAAAAGCTTAAAGCTAAAAGACCAAAGATAAATGGAAGATAGGTAACGGGGAATAGACAATAGGGAATGAATCTTCAGGATTAGCTGATGAGAAATGGGTTACGGAAAGCAAAATAAATTACATTAATACTGAAATCCTTAAAAATACAGCATAAAAAAACGGCCCGAATAAATTCGAGCCGTTTTCTGTAAAATCAAGAAAGCTTGATTATTTTTTACCTTTAGCAGCTTCAGTTTCTGCTTGTTTTAATGCTCTAGACATTGCAACTGAAACGATAGTATCTTCAGGAGTGTTAGTAATAACATAATTTGTTCCTTTTAAATCGCGAACGCGGAACAAGCTACCAACTTCTAATTTCTCTAAACTTACTTCTACGTTTTGAGGCATATCAGCAGGTAAAGATTTAACACGAAGTTTACGTAATTTTTGGATTAATTTACCACCCATTTTAACACCTGGAGAAGTTCCTGTTAATTTTACAGGGATTTCCATAACGATTTCTTTTTCTTCGAATAACTGAAGAAAATCGATGTGCATTAACACATCAGTTAATGGATGAAACTGAGTATCTTTTACGATAGCTTTAGTTTTAGTTCCGTTAACTTCAATTTCTACGAAGTTTACTTCTGGTGTATAAATTACATCTCTTAAGTCAGCAATTACAACAGCTAAATGTTGTTGTTCTTTACCACCATACAATACCGCTGGAACTTTACCTTCGTAACGAAGTTCCTTGGCATCGCGTTTCCCTACGTTCTCTCTTGGAGAACCGCTAATTGCGATTGTTTTCATTTTTATTTTATTTATTATTAGTATTTAAATAGTTAGTATCGAGTATTAAAATCTAAATTTTAAACTTTTACCGCCTACTTTTTTCTTTATTCTTATCAATTGTGAATATCGCTTTGTTATTCACTATAAGCTTTTAATTTAATTATACTCTAAACAAGTCGCTAATCGAACCGTGTTCATTTACATTAGCAATTGCTCTTGCAAATAAACTGGCTGTACTCAACACTCTAATTTTCGGACTTTCCGTTCTTAATGGAATGGTATCCGTAACAATTAGTTCAGTTAAAACCGAGTTTTCTACTGTTTCAATTGCTTTGCCCGATAAAACGGCATGTGTACAAACTGCTCTAACACTTGCAGCACCATTTTCCATAATTAAAGCCGCAGCTTTTGATAAGGTTCCTGCTGTATCGCAAATATCGTCAATTAACACAACATCCTGCCCAGTAACATCTCCAATAATCGACATAGATTCGATTTCGTTGGCACGTTTACGGCGTTTATCGCAAATAATAACTTCTGCATTAAAAAACTTAGCAAAAGTACGAGCTCTGTAAGAACCGCCCATATCTGGCGATGCTATTGTTAAATTTTTTAAGCCTAAGCTTTTAATGTAAGGAACAAATATTACAGAGCCATCTAAGTGATCTACTGGAATATCAAAGAATCCTTGTATTTGAGCTGCATGCAAATCCATCGTCATAATACGGTGAATACCTGCAGATTTTAATAAATTGGCAACTAACTTAGCCCCAATAGCTACACGTGGTTTATCCTTTCTATCCTGACGAGCTAAACCATAATACGGAACAACTGCCGTAATGTAATGTGCCGATGCTCTTTTTGCTGCGTCAACCATTAACAAAAGTTCCATTAAGTTATCGCTTGGCTGACAAGTAGATTGGATTAAAAAAACATCGCAACCGCGGATTGATTCGTCGAATGAAGGCTGAAATTCGCCATCGCTGAATTTGTGGATAGTAACTTCGCCAAGTGGCTTGCCGTAACTTTCGGCAATTTTTACTGATAACCCTCTTGAACCTGTTCCGGAAAATAATTTTACCGGGTTAAACTGCAATGGCATGGTCCGTGTGTAGTTTACGGTTTAAAAAAAATCGGATCATGTAATTTTTAAATACACGATCCGATGCTAAATTTTGTTGTCCGACCTGGATTCGAACCAAGACAAACAGTACCAAAAACTGTCGTACTACCCTTATACTATCGGACAAACTACTTATCGAGGATATATCCCCGATTGGGAATGCAAATGTAGGAAGCATATTTTAAATATGCAAGAGCGATTTAAAAAAAAATTAAAATTTATTTCATTGACTAAAATTTCTAAAAAAATCTTTTCATCCTATGCAACATTCCTTTTTTAAATCCGACTTTATATGTTAAACCTATAACCCTTTTACTATCAATCAATAACCGAACTATGACGTACTCCAGAATTAACACAATTACTGGTTGGCTGTGTTTTTTTACCGCTGCTGTAACCTACATTTTAACTTTAGATCCATCTGCAAGTTTTTGGGATTGCGGCGAATTTATTGCTTCAGCTTTCCGTTTAGAAGTCGTTCATCAACCTGGAGCACCCTTAGTTTCGATGATTCAAAGATTATTTTCTACCCTCGCTTTTGGAGATTTAACTAAGGTTGCTTACTTCATGAACATAGCTTCGGCTATGGCAAGTGCGGCAACTATCCTATTTCTTTTCTGGACCATAACGGCATTAGCAAAACGAACTTTAGCAAAACAGGAAGAAGAAATCAATTCTTCGAAAATTATAACCATTATTGGCGCAGGGCTTGTCGGCGCCCTGGCTTACGCATTTTCGGATAGCTTTTGGTTTTCGGCAGTAGAGGCCGAAGTGTATGCAATGTCTTCTTTATGTACGGCAATTGCATTGTGGGGGATTTTAAAATGGGAATCGCAAGCCGATAAGCCGCGAGCTGATAGATGGCTTGCATTTGTTGCCTACATTATTGGCTTATCTATAGGTGTTCATTTGTTAAACCTACTCGTTATACCTGCCGTTATTTTCGTTTATTATTTCAGGAGAACACCAAAACCAACAAACAAAGGCATTATCAAAACATTTGCGGTTTCGATTCTAATACTGGCTTTTGTACAGTTTGGAATTATCCAGTATATGGTTTCAACAGCTGCCTTTTTCGATTTGTTTTTTGTAAACACTTTAGGCTTAGGTTTTGGAACGGGAGTTTTACTCTTTGCAATTTTACTAATCTCAGCCCTTACGCTTGCGATTAGATACTCCATAAAAAGAAATAAAAAAGTATTAAATCTGGCATTAGTTTCTACCACTTTATTAATATTCGGCTACAGCTCGTTTGCCCTTCTGATTATCAGAGCACAAGCCAAGCCTAACCTAAACAACACAAATCCAGAAAACGCCTTTACATTTTTAAATTACGTTAATCGGGCACAATATGGCGACAGACCATTGCTTTATGGCGAAAACTATAATTCAGAGAAAATAGATCTTAAAGAAACTGGAAAACTTTACAGAAAAGGTTCAGAAAAATATGAATCTGCTGGCACGAACTCTAAATACGTTTTTGATAAAAACACCTTCATCCCTAGAATGTATAGTGATAAACCTGAGCACATCAGGTTTTACAAAAGCTGGATGGGCTTTGATGACGAGCATAAATTGTCGCTTGCCGATAACTTGAAATATATGTTTTCGTTTCAGGCAGGCCACATGTATATGCGTTATTTTATGTGGAATTTTGTTGGTCGTCAAAACAATCAAGATGGGCAATTAGGTGAAAACGGAGGTGGTTGGCTAAGTGGTGTAAAACCTATTGATGCAATACGACTGGGTGATCAAAAGAATTTACCTCCATCAATAGTAGACAATAAAGCTTATAACCGATTTTTCTTTCTCCCATTAATTTTGGGTTTAATTGGTGCTGTTTGGCATTTCAAACGCAACCAGAAACATGCAGGCGTAATTGCATTACTATTTTTCTTTACAGGCGTTGCCATTGTTCTTTACCTAAATTCAGTTCCTATCGAACCAAGAGAAAGAGATTATGCCTATGTAGGTTCATTTTATGCTTTTGCAATTTGGATTGGCTTAAGCGTAATTGGGTTAAAAGAATGGCTTTTTAAGAAATTAAAACCCGCCAAAGCTGCTGTATTTGCTTCCTCAATTGGTTTATTGGCGGCGCCAGTTATTATGGCTACTCAAGGCTGGGACGACCACAATCGTTCGGAAAGCTATCTAGCAAGAGACATTTCGGTAAACTACCTAAAATCATGCGCTCCAAATGCAATTTTATTCACATATGGAGATAATGATACTTTTCCAGTTTGGTATGCACAAGAAGTAGAAAACGTTCGTCCTGATGTAAGGGTTGTAAATTTAAGTTTGGTTAATTTCGATTGGGCAATTGATGGAATGAGAAAAAAGCAAAACGAATCTGCTCCATTACCCGTTTCTATGAAACCCAATCAATACGCCGCAGGAACGAGAGAAGTGATGTACTATCAGGATTTTAAAATTGCACAAAGTATTGAACTAAAAGATATTATGGAGGTTTTGCTATCAGATAACGATGCAGATAAAATAACACTTCAAGATGGGTCAAAATCCAATGTTTTGCCGACAAAGAACTTCAAATTAACCATTAATCCTAAAGAGGTTGTAGATACAGGAACTGTGCCAGTTGAAGATGCAGGTAAAATTGCCAATACAATGGAATGGACTTATGACAGTAACTACATCACTAAAGGCACTTTAGCGGTACTTGATATTTTAGCCAATAATGATTGGAAAAGGCCAATCTACTTTACTAATGCTATGCCAGATGAGCAATACATCGGCTTAAAAAAGTATTTATACTCTGAAGGATTAAACTTGAGATTACTTCCCTTAAAACCAGCTACGGCTAAAGAGGAAATATTTGAACAGGTAAATGTGAAACCATTTTATAATAATATTATGAACAATTATAAATGGGGAAATATTAAATATGCTAATCACCTCGACAGGCAATCGGCTGATGATGTTACCATGTTTACCAATATGTTTAACGGCTTAATTGGCGGATTAATTAGTGAAGGAAAAATAGCGGAGAGTAAAAATGTAATTGATAAATATTATGCAGTTATGCCAGATAAGTTTTACAGCATGCGACAAATTATGAGTTCATTCTATTTCACAGAAAATCTTTACCGTTTAAACGATCTTAATCGTGCGAATGCTTTTATCAACAAATCTGCAGATTACATGAACAAAGAGTTAAGGCATTTGGCAGCAGTTTCTGAAAGTAAAAACCAGCTATCATCAGAAAGAGAAATTCAGGTTTACATGACTTATTTAGGTCAGATGGTAAAGCTTACTCAGGCATATAAACAAACAGAGCTAAGTAATAAGCTCGAAAAACAGTATAATCAGTTTATGACAAGGTTTACGCCTTTTCTAGGTAGCTAAGCTGTTCTCCTTGTTAAATCGAAACCCGTGAATACTATTATTGCATAGCATTTTACGGGTTTTATTGTTTATTTACAAAGCCCTACTTAACACTTTATATCACGCACAAAATTTTAAACCGTTAAAAAGTGTAAAAACAATGGGAGATTTTCCTCATTTATCGACTATATTAATTAATTTCGGCAGCATTTTTATGTGCGAAACATTTAATTTATCATTATCAAATACCAATGAATTATTCAAAAGTTAATAATATTACTGGCTGGATTTGCTTTTTTATTGCAACGCTAACTTACGTTCTAACCTTAGAGCCTTCTGTAAGTTTTTGGGATTGCGGCGAATTTATCGCTTCTGCACTTAAAATGCAGGTTGTTCACCAACCAGGTGCTCCCTTATTCTTAATGCTACAAAGATTTTTCTCTGTATTTGCTTTAGGCGATGTTACTAAGGTTGCTTATTGGATGAATATTGGTTCGGCGATTTCTAGTGGTGCTACTATCCTATTCTTATTCTGGACAATTACAGCTTTAGCTAAAAAAACTTTAGTAAAAGCAGATGAGGTAATAACTTCTGGCCAATTAATTAGTATTATGGGCGCTGGTGCCGTTGGTGCTTTAGCTTATACATTTTCTGATAGTTTCTGGTTCTCGGCTGTAGAGTCTGAGGTTTATGCGCAATCATCATTATTTACTGCAATTGTTTTCTGGGGTATCTTAAAATGGGAAGCTCATGCAGATGAACCAAGAGCAGATAGGTGGTTATTGTTTATAGCGTATATAATGGGTTTATCAATTGGTATCCACCTTTTAAACTTATTAACAATTCCTGCTATTGCCTTTATCTATTATTTCAAAAAATCAGAGAAAGTTACCACTTCAGGTATTTTTAAAACCCTTTTGGCAGGTATATTAATTTTGGGTGTAATTCAGTATGGTATTATCCAATATCTGGTTTCATTTGGCGCCTATTTCGATTTATTCTTTGTAAACACTTTAGGCTTAGGTTTTGGAACAGGTGTATTGTTTTTCGCTGTTTTGGTTATCGGCTTGCTGGTTATGGGTATCCGTTATTCAATTAAACACCAAAAGAAACTTTTAAACTTAGGTTTAATTTCTACCGTTTTAATCATTTTCGGTTATGCTTCTTTCTCTATGATTATTATTAGAGCTAAGGCTGACCCGAATTTAAATAACAGCGCTCCAAAAGACGCTTTTTCTTTCTTAAGCTACTTAAACCGTGAGCAATATGGCGATAGACCATTAGTTTTTGGACCGAATTATAACTCTGAAAGAGTTGGTGTAGAACAAGGAAAAACCATTTGGAGAAAAGGTGCTGAAAAATATGAAGTAGCTGGTAAGAAAAGTGACTATCAATATAGCGATAATACTTTTTTACCGCGTATGTATAGCGACGACCAAAAACATGCTGAGTTTTATAAAGAATGGATGCACCTTGATGAAAGTAAAAAACCAAATACTGTTGATAATATTGGTTTCTTATTCAGCTATCAAATTGGCTATATGTACTTACGTTATTTCGGATGGAACTTTGTGGGTCGCCAAAACGACGAGCAAGGTCAGGGAAGCGGATTTGAAGGTACATCATTAAGTGGCGTTAAACCAATTGATGCAATCTGGCATGGTAACCAAAGCAATTTACCGCCTTCAACAGTTGATAATAAAGCATACAACAGATTCTTTTTCTTACCATTAATTATTGGCTTAATGGGTGCAATCTGGCACTTTGGCCGTAATCAGAAAGATGCGGGTGTTGTTGGCTTATTATTTTTCTTTACAGGTATTGCTATTGTTTTATACCTAAATCAAAAACCTTTAGAACCTCGTGAACGTGATTACGCTTATGTGGGCTCATTCTATGCCTTTTCGATATGGATAGGTCTTGGTGTTTTAGCGATAAAAGAATGGCTGTTTAAAAAGCTTACACCTGCAACTGGCGCAATTGGAGCTACAGTTATAGGCTTGTTGGCAGCGCCAGTAATAATGGCTCAGCAAGGATGGGATGATCATGATCGTTCTACCAAAATGGTGGCACATGATATTGCTTTAGATTATCTTCAATCTTGTGCTCCAAATGCAATTTTATTCACCTATGGTGATAACGATACTTATCCCCTTTGGTATATTCAGGAAGTAGAAAAGGTTCGTCCTGATGTGCGTATTGTAAACCTAAGTTTATTTGATACCGATTGGTACATCAACGGGATGAAACAGAAACAGAACGATTCTGAACCGCTCCCAATTTCGATGAAAGAATCGCAATTTGTGCAGGGTGAACGTGATGTAATGCCATACGACGATTACAAAATTGCTGGTAGTGTAGAAATTAAAAACGTTGTAGATTTATTGTTATCAGATAATCCTGATGATAAAGTAGCTATGCAAGATGGCACTAAATCGAACTTCTTGCCGACTAAAAACTTCAAGCTAACCATCAATCCACAAGAAGTGATTAGCACAGGCACTGTTGCGGCTGCCGATGCTGATAAAATTACACCTGCAATGGAATGGAAATTTAACAAAGGTTATGTAACCAAAGGTACTTTAGCCATGTTAGATATTCTTGCACACAATAACTGGAAAAGACCTATTTATTTCGCTTCTACTGTTCCATCTGATCAATATAACGGATTAGGTAGCTATTTATACAGCGAAGGTTTAGCTTTGCGCTTATTGCCGTTGAAAGCGGATACTACTGCCAGCGATGAAAGAGAAGAGTTACTGAACACACCTGTATTGTATAAAAATGTAATGGAGAAATTTAAATGGGGCAATATGAAAACTGCCAAATATTTAGATCCACAATCATCAGATGATACATTCATTTTTACAAATCTATTTAGCAGCTTAACAGGTAGCTTGATTAAAGAGGGTAAAACGGAAGAAGCTAAGAAAGTTGTAGATAAATATTTTGATGTAATGCCAGATAAATTCTTCGGTATTCGTACAGTTGTGGTTAAGTACTACATGGCAGAAAACTTATATAAACTTGGCGAAACAGAAAAAGCAAATGCGATTTTACTTAAATCAGGCGATTATATCCAAAAAGAATTAACCTATTTAGCTGATATTTCTGGTTCGAAAGGCAGTTTAACAGGAACTCAAAATGTTCAAACAGGACTTTACTACTTAGATCGAATGATTAAAACGGCTAAAGCTGTTGGTCAAACAAAGGTTAGCACACAACTGGAGAAACAATTTGCAGGATTAGAAGCAAGGTTTTCACCTTATTTCGGTCAGCAACCTGGCCAGTAAACAAAATTTACAATTCAAAAAAAGGCAGCTAAATTAAGTTTTAGCTGCCTTTTTCTTGCAAAGAATTATGCATTTGCTACCGAAAGTAATGGTTAAGTTCTAGTTAAACAATCTCGGTAAACCCAGCTTTATTTCGGTCATCTTAATGATTAATAAGCTGAGATAATCTGTAACCAACTAAATCTAATAATTAAAAGCATAAAAAATCCTGCGAGACAAGTCAGGCAGGATTTCAGTTATAATTAGTTAATGATTATTCGTTCACAACACCCATCGCACAGAATTTATCAATTCTTTGTTCGATAAGTTTATCGGTTTTTAATTTACTTAAAGAAGCTAAATCCTTAAGAATATAGTCTTTTAAAGTTTGTCCCATTAATTCAGGATCTTGGTGTGCGCCACCTAATGGCTCTGGAATAATACCGTCGATTAATTTATTACCGAACATATCATCAGAAGTCAATTTCAAGCATTCTGCAGCCTTTTCTTTAAAATCCCAGCTTCTCCATAAAATAGAAGAACAAGATTCTGGAGAGATAACGGAATACCATGTGTGCTCTAACATATAAACCCTATCACCAATACCAATACCTAAGGCACCGCCCGAAGCTCCTTCACCAACAACTACGCAGATAATTGGCACACGTAAAACCGACATTTCAAGTAAATTGCGGGCAATTGCTTCACCTTGACCACGCTCTTCTGCTTCTAGTCCTGGGTAAGCACCCATTGTATCAATAAAAGAAATTACTGGTTTGTTAAACTTTTCAGCTAAACGCATTAAGCGTAAAGCTTTACGGTAACCTTCGGGGTTAGCCATACCAAAATTGCGAAACTGACGCTCTTTAGTGTTTTTACCCTTTTGATGACCGATAACCATTACGGTTTGGCCGTTAATAGTTGCAAAACCACCGATAATTGCTTTATCGTCTTTTACTGTTCTATCTCCATGTAACTCAATAAAATCATCACAAATCATGCTGATGTAATCAAGCGTTTGTGGTCGATCTGGATGGCGGCTCATTTGAACCTTATTCCAGCCAGTTAAATTTTTATATAAGTTTTGGGTAGTTTCATCTAATTTACCATCAAGCTCGTCTAACGTGGCAGACATATCTACCTTAGTTTTTTCGGCAACTTGTTTAACCTTTTCTATCTGCTGAACTAAATCGGCAATAGGTTTTTCAAAATCGAATGATGTTTTTATCTGCTGCATAATTGGGTTACAAAAATAAGCAATTATTTTTAGTTTGCAGTTAACAGTTTTTTTTTGCCAATATTTTTGATTCCGATAAATGAAATGTATAACTCAAAACTCACACAATCTTTATTGTTAGCCACGCTCTTCTCTATTCATAATCATAATAATCATGCATTAATAATAGCGAACAATTTCTTGCAAACAGATGATTATTTTCGATGATTTTCTGCTTTCCTTTGCGACATAATTTAAACATCATGGTTAATTACAGCGAAATTTTCAACGAGCAAGGAATGGATTATCAAACCTACCGTACTTTGATCGATCAACTTCTTTTAGAGGGGAAAGCAACAGGCGATGTATCTTATGATTTGCACTACACTAAAATGAATGTGCAAAGGATGAGCCGCGTTGATAAGACTGTTAACTTAATTGATGAATTAACATCAACTATCGATGATCTTAAAGAAAATTATAAGTTTTTAGTAATTACTGAAGGCTGGTGTGGCGATGCTGCTCAAATTGTTCCAGTATTTAATAAAATTGCAACTGCCTCTTTAGGTAAAATTGATTTAAGATTTGTTCTTCGCGATAAAAACCTGCCTTTAATTGATGCGCATTTAACGAATGGTGGCAGAGCAATTCCTGTTCTTTTAGTTTTAAATGAAACTGCCGATAAAGTTTTAGTTAGTTGGGCACCAAGACCACAGGTTTTGCAAGAACTTTTAAAAGAGTGGAGAAAAGAAACTTCTGATATGACCATCTTATCCGAAAAACTTCACAGCTGGTATGCTAAAGATAAAACGCAAAGTACACAAGCAGAATTAAATAAACTTTTAAAAAGCTTAGTTGCCTAACGAGTTTGCTGCGGGCCAGTAATCGGAAGCTGTGGTTAAAAGTGAGAAAGCGGCATTTGGTAAAAAGAAAGGCATTCTTTCCGTTTGCTCAGATTTATCATCATGACCATACGCTGCTATTGAATCAAAATCATCTTTCCATATAAATGATGAGTTTTTTCATACCCAAAGTTTAAAAACCATTTCGCTGGCAGCCAAAGTATTTCATTAATCAACAGAAACGGTCAATCCTTCTTGTTGAAGAATTTTGCGGTAAACCTCCATTTCAGTAAATGAACCTTCTAAAACAGGGCATTTTCCGTCATTATGTACTTTCCAGGCAATTTTTTCTGCCTGAGATTCGTTATAATCTAAATACTTCATCATGCAGTAAATTACATGATCGAATGTATTTACATCATCATTCCACAAAATAAGGCGATGTACGGTTTTAATAGAAGTTAGAATTTCTTCGAGCGTAAAGGTCTCTTCTTTGGTTTCTGTAGACATGCCGCAAAAATAACTATTTTTATGTAAGATGTAATAGGTTAAATGGAAGATGGTTGCGATTATTAGTTACACTTATATACATTTTCAATCCAACCTTGCACATCTTCCCTCCGTTTTAATACATTTGTTAACCAAATATTAATTTAATATGCACCAATCTAAAATTGCAGGAATCGGATATTACGTTCCAAAAAATGTATATACAAACAATGATTTAAGTCGTTTTATGGAAACCAGCGACGAATGGATTCAGGAGCGTACAGGAATTAAAGAACGTCGTTTTGCAGACAGAAATGAGGAAACTACAACCACTATGGGCATTGAGGCTGCTAAAATTGCAATCGAACGTGCTGGCATTACAGCAAAGGATGTAGATTTTATTGTATTTGCAACACTTAGCCCCGATTATTATTTCCCAGGTTGCGGTGTTTTATTACAGCGTGAAATGGGTATGGGAGAAATTGGCGCCTTAGATATTCGTAATCAATGCTCAGGATTTGTTTATGCACTTTCGGTAGCCGATCAGTTTGTAAAAACTGGTATGTATAAAAATGTTCTGGTTGTTGGAAGCGAGAAACATTCTTTCGCCATGGATTTCGAAACAAGAAGCAGAAATGTATCTGTAATTTTTGGGGATGGTGCAGGAGCCGTAGTTTTACAACCAACAGATGAACCTGGCAAAGGGATTTTAAGTACTCATTTACATAGTGATGGAGCTGATGCCGAAATTTTGGCAATGTACTACCCTGGTTCTCATGCAAATAAATGGATGAAAGATAAACCTGCCTTCCCCGATCAGGAATTAGGAGGTTTGTTTATGACGCCAGAGATTTTAGAAAGCAATGCAATGTTGCCTTACATGGATGGCCCATCAGTTTTTAAAAAAGCAGTTGTTAAATTTCCAGAGGTAATAAAAGAAGCGTTAGCTGCCAATAATTTAACCGAAAAAGATATTGATATGTTGGTGCCGCATCAAGCTAATTTAAGAATAAGTCAATATGTACAACAATTGCTCGGCTTAAAAGATGATCAGGTTTTTAACAATATTCAGAAATACGGAAACACCACCGCAGCATCAGTTCCAATTGCTTTATGCGAAGCTTGGGAAGCTGGGAAAATAAAAGATGGTGACTTAGTTTGTTTGGCGGCTTTTGGATCAGGTTTTACCTGGGCAAGTGCGCTAATTAGATGGTAATTTCGGTTTTAGTAACTAAATTTTGACATTTCGTGTAAAATAACTGGAATTCAGTTATTTAATACTTAATTTTATTTTGTTTCTAAAGAGATTTTATGGCGATAGAGGTTTACTCTGGAAATTTCGGGACAAAAGAACTAAATCATTTACTAAAACGCACTTTATTTGGCGCAAAAAGAAGTGATATAAATTCGCTTGTTGGTCAATCTGTATCTCAGGTTGTCGATTTATTATTGAAAGATTTACCCCTTCCAAATCCACCAGTTAATAATTACAATGACGCCAATTATACAGATGCAAATGTTTTAGCTGGGCAAACCTGGGTAAATGCAATTTATACTGATGGAACAGCAAACAGTCGCCGTGTTGCCTCGTTTAAAGCTTGGTGGGTAACCCAAATGCTTAATCAGCCGATCTCATTAAGAGAAAAGATGACCCTCTTTTGGCATAATCATTTTTCTACTGAAGCTGATACAGTTGATGATGCCCGATACATTTACAAACACAATAATTTACTCAGAAGCCTGGCCTTCGGCAATTTCAAAACACTAACCAAACAGGTAACTATCGACCCCGCAATGGTGCGTTATTTAAATGGTTATGCAAGTACAAAGGCTGCCCCAGACGAAAACTACGCAAGAGAATTACAAGAGCTTTTTACTTTAGGAAAAGGCCCAAATTCGAAATATACCGAAGCCGATGTTAAGGCTGCTGCACGTGTACTAACGGGTTACACGCTGGATGGTACAAATATTACATCCGTATTTAATACTTCGAGGCACGATACTACCGACAAACAGTTTTCATCATTTTATGGTAACAAGTTAATTAAAGGCAGAACTGGCCTAGATGGCGCAAATGAAGTTGATGATTTGCTAGATATGATTTTTACTCAGGCGGAAGTGAGCAAATACATTTGCCGCAGGCTATATCGCTTTTTTGTTTATTATGATATTACTGCTGATGTAGAGTCAAATATAATTACACCCTTAGCCGAAATTTTCAGGACAGCCAATTATGAAATTAAACCTGTTCTTAAAGCTCTGTTAACCAGTAATCATTTTTTCTTACCCCAAACCAGATCTTGCAATATTAAAGCACCTGTGGATTTTGTAGTCGGTTTAGCCCGCGAATTTGAAATTGTTTTTCCTGATACTACTGATTATGTAAATGTTTACTACATGAGCGATTATTTGCGCAGCACAGCGTCTAATCTCCAACAAAATCTTGGCGATCCGCCGAATGTTTCTGGCTGGCCAGCCTATTACCAAACCCCACAGTTTTACGAACTTTGGGTAAATTCAGATACCCTACCAAAACGGAATGTTTTTACCGATAGATTTATAAGCACAGGTTATACCCGAAACAGCAAAAAAATAGTTATCGATCCAATAGCTTATACCTCAAAATTCAGTAAGCCCGAAGATCCAAATATTGTTGTTGATGAATCACTTGCACATCTTTATACCATTGATGTAAGCGCCGATGTAAAGAAGTTTTTAAAAAGCATTTTACTTAGTAATCAGGTTAACGACGCTTATTGGACGACAGCTTGGCAAGATTATAAAGCAGCACCAACTACAGCTAAAACAGCTATTGTACAAACTCGTTTACAAGAGTTTTATAAATATATTATGAACCTTGAAGAATATCAGTTATCATGAAAAGACGGGAATTCTTAACCAAGGCAATGCCTGCAGGAGTAGTTCTTCCTTCTTTAATTGGAGGCTTTTCATTGAAAGCGTTTGGCGCTTCAAGCTTGTTATCGGCGATTACGGCTGCAAATCAAGAAACCGATCATGTTTTGGTTATTATTCAGCTAAATGGTGGTAACGACGGGTTGAATATGATTCTTCCTTTGGATCAATATGATAATTTAACATTGGCCCGCCCGAATATTATTCTTCCAAAAAATAAAATTATAAAACTCACAGGTTACAATACTGGAATTCATCCATCAATGTCGGGTTTGGCGGGATTATATGATGATGGAAAAGTTCAGGTTATCCAATCAGTAGGTTATCCGCAACCGAATTTCAGTCATTTCAGAGCAACCGATATTTGGCTTTCCGCATCAGATTCTGATCAAACTATAGAAAGTGGTTGGGCTGGAAGATATTTGAGTAATGAGTACACCAATTTTCCAATTGGCTATCCAAATACAGTAATGCCCGATCCGTTGGCTATCCAAATTGGCTCGTTTATTTCACCTGCATTCCAGGGGCCATCTGTAAATATGGGCATGGCAATATCCGATCCTGTCAATTTTTACAACTTGATAAATGGAATTCAATCGCCTGCACCGAACACCAATGCAGGAAAGGAATTAACCTACATCAGACAAGTTTCTCAACAAACCCAACAATATGCCTCGGTAATAAAAACAGCTGCAGGGAAAGTGACGAAACAAGGGGTTTACCCTACAAATAATTCTTTAGCCGACCAGCTCAAGGTTGTGGCCAGATTAGTTGCAGGTGGATTAAAAACCCGCCTTTACATGGTTAATATTGGATCTTTTGATACGCATGCTGCTCAGGTAAATACGGGCTCAACTGAAACAGGCACCCATGCCATACTGCTTCAAAAGGTGAGTGATGCCATTAAAGCTTTTATGGATGATTTGAAAGGTTTAGGTGCTTCTAAGCGAGTTGCTGGCATGACCTTTTCTGAGTTTGGAAGGCGGATAAAATCCAATGCCAGTAACGGAACCGATCATGGTGCTGCTGCGCCTTTAATCGTTTTTGGTGATGCCATTCAGGGCGGTGTATTAGGCAAAAACCCAACAATTTCTGCCACAACTTCGGTAAATGATAATATCCCTATGCAATACGATTTTAGGTCGGTTTATGCTACATTGTTAGAGAAATGGTTTTGCGTTGATAAGGCAACTCTTTCAGCTGTAATGTTAAAAGATTTTCAATCTCTACCACTTATTCAGGCGAGTACAAATTGTATGTCTACCAGTTTGGCGCAAGCCAATCATTTAAGTGGCGAAAGTTTAATTTCCAATTACCCAAATCCATTTACCACATCTACTACTATAAAATACTCATCAAGAGGTGGTCACGTTTTAATTCAGGTGTTTAATACGATGGGCAAATTAATGTCGACAGTAGTAGACAACGTTAAAGAAGAGGGCACATATAATATCAATTTCGAAAATCAACATTATGCACCTGGAGTATATTATGCCCGTTTTCAAAATGGCGAATTGCAACAAGTTCGAAATATGCTCATCGTAGCCTAATTTAAAAATCGATACCTTTGTGCTTAATCTCCTCATTTCTTTGTGGAGATAATTTGATACTCAATCTGATAAAAAATGAAATTTAAGCTGGGTGATTTTGTGCGTTTCGTTGATGAAAAACGTGAAGGCTATGTTACTAAAATTATTGATGCACAAACTTTGGGTGTTACTGATGAAGACGGCTTTGAAATTCCCGTTGCAGTAAGCAATCTAACATCCGTGCACGGACATGGAGTTGTTGCAGAAGAAACTGATACACCAAAGCCAATTCAGGTTAATATACCAAGTGTAAGTAAAATAGAAAATGGAATTTATGTTGCTGTTGCTACTGATGATAAGGCGGGTAATGTTGTTCATTTCCATTTGCAAAATCAATCGGCTAATGTTTTATTGGTAAGCTTAACAACCGAAAGAAAAGAAAAATATGCAGGTTCTTTTTATGGTATTCTAGAAGCTTATCAAGCTAAATTAGTTTATTCTGCATCGCTTGCCGATTTAGATATCTGGCCAGAATTTACCTTTCAAGTTTTATTATTCAGCAAAGCTGATGTTAAACCCGCTGAACCTTTAGTAATTAAGAAGAAGTTTAGAGCAAAGGATTTTTCTTCAGAACAAAAGGAACTGCCACAACTAAAAAATAAGGGTTGGTTAATTCGTTTAGATGAATTGCCAATGGTTGCTATTGATGCTCAGAAATTAAAAGAAAGCTTTTTTAAATCGCCTGCCGAAAAGAAAACTGTTGATGCCCCATCAAAGGAAATTGATTTACATATTGAAAAACTAAGAGATGATCATCATTTTTTAGAAGCAGATGAAATATTGCAGATTCAGTTATCTCATTTTCAAAACACTTTAGATGCAGCAATTGTTCACCATTTCGATAAAATGATTTTTATTCATGGCTCTGGCAATGGAACTTTGAGAGATAAAATTCACAAACTAATAAGCAAAAACCCTCATATCAAAACGTATATGGATGCCAGAAAAGAGACGTTTGGTTATGGAGCAACAGAAGTGGTTTTTAAATAGAAAGATTGTTTATCAGTTTATTCTTTTACTTGGCAAAAAATGCGCATTAAAAGTTTTTAGCCAATATTAATTCGTCTGTTAATCTACTTACAAGGCATATATTTCGTGTTGTTAAAAAAAAGTTAAAATTTCTTTAGGAAAAAGTAAACTTTTTAGGCACTGATATATAAAAGCCAAATAATAATGATTGATAGAAGTCAATTCGATGCAGAAGACTTTCTTGTAGATAGCACTTTCCAGCAATTTTGCGCTGGAACTGATAAGCTGTGTGTTGAATATTGGGAGAAGTATATTTCGGCTCACCCAGAGCAGGCAAAGGTTATTGCCGAATCAAAAAGATTATACTTTATTTTAAGCGGGAACAAACGTCCTTTAAATAATCAGCTTGAATTATTGAAGCAGAATTTCGACACCGAAAAGAAAAATTTTAAACTTAATAGAAATTACAACTGGTTAAAAATAGCCGCGGCTATATTTTTAGTTGCGAGTATTGGTTTCCTGTACGAAAACTATAAAACTAAAAAAGATATACTGGTTGCATCCGTGGCTCAAACTTTTTCGACAAAAAGCGGAGAAAGAAAAAAAATCACGCTTTCTGATGGTTCGACAGTTTTACTTAACGCAAAAAGTTCTATTTCAATAAGTGCAACGTTTAACGAAACAAATCGAGAAGTTATTTTAAATGGTGAGGCTTATTTTGATGTTGTTCATAATAAGGATAAACCTTTTAAGGTTCATACAAACGAATTCAACATTAATGTATTGGGCACGGCTTTTAATGTTAGGGCTTATTCTGATGAAATTTCATCCGAAGCTACATTAATTAGAGGTTTAATTACCATGGAAGCCGTTAATGGAAATGGTGGTACAATTACATTAAAGCCAAGCCAGAAGGTAACTTTTTATAAAAACGTTATTGTTGAAGAAAAAAAGAAAGTTTTAAAACCTGCTAAAATCAGTCCTGAGATTACCATAAACCACTATACTTTAATAAAAGATAGCACAATTGTAGAAACGGCGTGGACTCAAAACCGAATTGAAATTTATGATCAGGATTTCGACGAAATCCAAGGCGTTTTAGAAAAATGGTTTAATGTTAAAATCAAATTTGCTGATCCTGAAATAGAAAAATATCGTTTTACGGCAACATTTAGCCAAGAAAGTATTGAACAGGTTTTATCAGCCTTACAGAAAGTAGAAAATTTTAAATATGAAATAAAAGGAAATCAAGTAATCATCTCGAAGTAAGAGAAAAAAAGGACGGTGTTGGCGCACCGCCCCTTAAAAGTTCTTCTTTGATTAATCAATGGCAGTTTATGCGCAAACAGATTGCTGCCAACTAATTATGCAACCAAAAAAAACAAAAATATGATTTATTATTACTTATTGCAAGGGCATCCAAAATACAGGGGGCTTTTAAAATTCATTATGCTAATGAAACTAACCTGCATCATGGTTTTCATTACCTGCCTTAATGTTTCTGCATCGGTTTTTTCTCAGGAAAAAATTTCTTTAGATGTAAAGAAAACAAAACTAGCCAGGGTTTTACAGATTATAGAACAGCAAAGCAGCTATCATTTTGTTTACAGCTCTTCTTACGTTCCTGTTAATAAGGATGTAAGTATTACTGTAACCAATATTCCTGTTACTGATGTGCTATCAACCATCTTAAACAGAACCAATTTAAAATATTCAGTTTCTGATGGTGGTTTAATTGTTATTAGCAGAAACAAGGAAGTTCCAGTTTCAGGAACTGTAAAGGATGCACAAGGCGGATCATTACCTGGAGCCACAGTAAGGGTAAAGGGAACGGCTATTGGTACCTCATCAGATGTGAATGGCAAGTTTACCTTAAATGCGCCAGAAAATGCAGTATTAGTTGTTTCTTACGCTGGGTTTCAAACCAAAGAAATTTCTATAGGTACGCAAACATCGATTGATGTTGTATTGGCTGAAGATACCAAGCAACTTACAGATGTTGTGGTTACAGCCTTAGGTATAAAAAAGGAAAGAAGAGCTTTGGGTTATTCGGTAACACAAGTTGGAGGCGAAACCTTAACTCAAGCCCGTGAAAATAACATTACCAATTCATTAGTAGGTAAAGTTGCAGGTTTAGATATTGCTGGAACTTCTGGTGGTGCAGGAGCTGCAACAAACGTAACCATACGTGGCGTATCTAGTTTAGGCTCATCAAGTCAGCCCTTATATGTTGTAAATGGTATCCCAATGGAAAGTGCGCCAGTTGGTTTTGGTAGTACAATCGGAATTGGCAATAATGGTGGACAATACGATAATGCACCAGATTTAGGAGATGCAATTAGTAATTTAAATCCTGATGATATCGAGAGTATTTCAGTGCTTAAAGGTGCAGCAGCTTCGGCCTTATACGGAAACAGAGCGAAAGCAGGTGTAATTTTAATAACTACTAAAAGTGGAAAAGGAAATAGTATAGAGTTTAGCAGTAATTATGTTGCTGAACAGGTAATGGACAGAACAAACTGGCAATATGTTTATGGCCAGGGCGTAAATGGCATTAAACCGACTACACAATTAGCCGCGGCATCAACAGGTAGTTCGAGTTGGGGAGCTAAATTAGATGGCAGCAATGTTATTCAGTTTGATGGAGTAAGCAGACCATATAGTGCCCAAGAAAACAATATCGAAGATTTCTACAGAACTGGAGGAAGCTGGACTAATACATTAGCTTTGAATAAATCATTTACTGGCGGTGTAATTCGTTTATCTGCTAGCGATTTAACTAATAAATCTGTTGTCCCAAATTCGGGTTTAGATAGACAAAATTTTACCTTATCTGGTACTTTCGATCCGATTAAAAATTTGGTGATTGATGCTCGCATGAACTATATTTTAGAGCAGGCTAACAACAGACCAATGCTTTCAGATGGTGCTGGTAATGCTAACTATAATGCAGCGTTTCTGCCAACAAGTGTAAATATTGCAACTTTACAACCAGGTAAAAATCCTGATGGAAGCGAACTTTCTTACAATACTGGTAATCCTTATGCAACAAACCCTTGGTTTGCAGCTAACGACTTTATTCATAACACCAAAAGAGAGCGTTTATTAAGCTCGTTCAGTGCTAAATACACTTTCGATAATGGGTTGTTTTTACAAGGTAGAGCTGGTAGAGATTCGTACAACGATAGCTATATTGCTGTAACACCTTCTGGAACAGCTTATGATGCAGATGGAGGATATACTGAACAAAACAGTAAATTCTCTGATATTAATATTGATGGTTTAGTTGGCAAATCTTTTAAAGTAGCAGATTTCTCTATTACACCTAATATTGGAGCAAGTTATCGCCGAACAAAAAGCGAGGCGGTTACAAACGGAGGTGCTTCTTTCCAATTATTTGGTATCTATACTTTAGCGAATACTGGTGGTAAATCGGTTTCTGCCTATAAACAAGATCAAGAAACTCAATCCGTTTACGGAACTTTAGAGCTTGCTTATAAAGATGTTCTATACTTAACTGGAAGTGCCCGTTCGGATTGGTTTTCTACATTGGCTACACCTGGAAAAGACAATAAACTTAATGTAATCTATCCTTCAGTAAGTGGTTCATTTGTTTTTTCTGAATTGTGGAAACCATCATTCTTAAGCTTTGGTAAATTAAGAGCTGGTTACGCAATGGTTGGACAAGCGACTATACCTTTTCAAACTCAGCTTTATTACAATTTACGTAGCGAATCTATTAATAATAACCCATTGGGTAACATCGTAAACTCTTCTATACCAAATTCATCATTAAGAGCATCAAAAGCAACAGAGCTGGAAATCGGTACTGAAATGAAATTTTTCAAAGATAGATTGAGTTTAGATTTTACCTGGTATAATAAAAAATCTACTGATGAGATTCTTCCTGTTCCCACCTCAACAACTACAGGATACAGTGGAGCTGTGTTAAATATCGGTAAACTTAGAAATAAAGGAGTAGAAGCTTTGGTTTCTGGCGTTGTTCTAAAAACAGATGATTTCAACTGGACATCTAGCATAAACGGGTCTTACAACGACAACAAAGTTATTACGCTTGCACCAGGAACTGCATCTCAACTTTTGGCAACATCAAGAAGTAATGTAGGTTTCTTGCAGAATTTAGAAGGTATGGCTATCGGACAAGTTATGGCTTATGATTTCTTATATGATGCAAGTGGTAACATTGTGAAGGATACCAATGGCGCACCACAAAGAGGCGAATTAAAAGCTTATGGTTCTGCTTACAATAAATGGGCCGCTGGCTGGAATAACGAATTCAGTTATAAAGGCGTAAATCTTTCTTTCTTAATTGATGGTAAATGGGGCGGAAAAATCTTCTCTGCAACAGATTATTATGGCTACATTTTTGGCTTGCACCAGGCAACGCTCGAAAATCGTGATGCTTTAGGTGTTAATGCTGCTAACTATTACAGCACTTACGCTAATAATGTATCAAAACAGTTCGTTCAGGATGCGAGTTTTATCAAATTCAGACAGGTGATACTTGGTTATAATTTCCCAGCTAAAATGTTTAACAATAAGATTAAGGGCTTAAACGTAAGTTTTGTTGGGCGTAATTTATTTATCCTGATGAAGAAAACAGATAATATAGATCCAGAATCGAGTTATAATGCAACTATTCCAGGTATGGAATTAGGTGGTGTTCCACCAGTACGTACATACGGTTTAAATTTAAGTGTTAAGTTATAATCTTTTAAACGAATTGAAAATGAAAACGATCATAAAATTATACGTACCACTTTTATTATCTGGCTTAGTCATGATATCTGGGTGTACAAAAGACTTCCAAAAAATAAATACCGATCCTGTATCTGTGAGTCAGGAACAATATAATCCAAATTACTTATTATCTACAGCACAGTTAACATATACTGGCAGTACAGATTTTGCATACGAAACCTGGAGAGGAAATCTAATTTATGCATCTACAATGATGCAAGGTTTATCATCGGTAATTGGTTATTGGGCTGGTGATAAATACATGTTAAATGAGGGTTATACCGCCGCTTATTGGGAAAAGGCATATCCAGATCAGGTAAAATATGCGGTTGATTTAGTTGAGCTTACCAGAGGTAAAGCACAATACAACAATGTTCATCAAATGGGTAGAATCTGGAAAGCATTAATTTTCGAGAGACTAACTGATTTATATGGCGACATACCTTATTCTGATGCAGGAAAAGGCTATTATTCGGCAATTCTTTACCCTAAATACGATGCTCAACAAGCAATTTATACCGATTTATTAAAAGAAGTAGATGAAGCTTCTACCGCTTTAAGTGCATCGGGCGATGTAGTTAGTGGCGATTTGGTTTTTGCTGGCGATGTTGCTAAATGGAAACGTTTTGGAAATAGTTTGATGTTGCGTATGGCAATGCGTTTAACCAAAGCAGATGCTACGCTTGCTCAAACTTACATTACAAAAGCAGTTGGAAAAACAATGACCAGCGATGGCGATAATGCAATTTTTAAGCACGACGCTAATGGTGGTCGTGTTACACAAAACAGGAATGCACAGGTTTTATTGGGCGACGGTGGACAAGAAAATTATTATACCAGATGGAGCAGTACTTTTATTAATTACTTAAAAACGAATAACGATCCGCGTTTAAGTAAAATTGCAGTAACCAAATTATATTTAACTGATGCAACGAAAGTTCAAAATCCTGCATTTGTTACTACAGCAGCTGTACAAAAAGGTATGCCAAATGGAAAAGACTTAAGTGGCATTGCTGGTAGAGATGTACGTCAGGATGCTTCATACACTGATTTTACCGATTATTCTTCACCACACCCAGGCATGCTAAAAAGAGATGGAAATACTTTCATCTTAACTTATGCAGAAAGCGAATTACTTTGGGCCGAAGCTGCGCAGCGTTATGCTATTGGCGGTTCAGCGGCAACGCATTACAATGCTGGTGTAACTTCTGCAATGACTTATTTATCTCAATATGATGCTAATATGGCGGTAAATGCAAGCGATGCGGCAACGTATTTAGCTGCACATCCCTATGTAGCCGCAAATGGATTAGAAATGATTGCTACACAGTACTGGGCACATACCATCACCATGTTAGATTTTTACGAAACATGGTCTAACTGGCGAAGAACTGGCTTACCTGCTTTAGTTCCAATTGTATATCCAAATACAAATACAGGCGGTTCAATTCCACGTCGTTTTCCTTATCCGCTAGGCGAAGGTGTATCAAATGCTGCAAACTATAAAACAGCTTCAGCTGCGGTTCCAGGCGGAGATAAACTTGTTGGAAAAGTTTGGTGGGATAAATAATACTTCAAAACACACATATTTTAAAACGGCATTGCATAAAGCAATGCCGTTTTTTTATGGTAACATTTTCAATGTTTTTTTGAATAGCAAAAGCTTTAGTTTGATATTTATAATCCAAATCCAAACTAAATGAAAATTAAACTCCTACTCACTGCAGGCTTATTCGCAGGCCTTTTTGCCCACGCACAGCAAACACCCAGAAGAACCCCTGCTAAAGAAACTACCACAACATCTCAGGTAACCATTAAAGAAGAGCCAAAACCAACAGGTAATGAGCGGGCTTTAAAGGTAGAAAGTGCTGTAATTACGAATCACTCCGTTAATATTGATGGTAAATCTGTTCCATATAAAGCCACAACTGGAACCCTGCCTGTGTGGGATGAAGATGGTAAACCGATTGCTGGTTTATTTTATACTTATTACGAAAGAACCGACGTTCAAAATCGCGATAAAAGACCATTAGTAATTTCTTTTAACGGTGGCCCTGGTTCGGCATCTGTTTGGATGCACATTGCTTACACTGGTCCTGTTGTTTTAAATATCGATGATGAAGGTTATCCTGTTCAGCCTTATGGCTACAAAGAAAACCCATATTCTATTTTAGATGTTGCCGATATTGTTTACATCGACCCAGTTAACACAGGTTATTCAAGAGCTGTAAATAAAGACATCCCGACGAATAAATTCTTTGGTGTACGTGCCGATATCAAATATTTAGCCGAATGGATTAACACTTTCGTTACCCGCAACAATCGCTGGGCATCACCTAAGTTTTTAATTGGCGAAAGTTATGGTACAACCCGTGTTTCTGGTTTGGCATTAGAACTGCAAAATAGCCAATGGATGTATTTAAACGGTGTTGTTTTGGTTTCTCCAACAGAATTAGGCATTGAGCGAGGCGGCCCAGTTGATGCAGCTTTACGCCTACCCTATTTCGCGGCTACAGCCTGGTATCACAAAGCCTTACCAGCAGATTTACAGTCGAAAGATTTAACAGCAATGTTGCCTGAAGTAGAAAGTTTCACCATAAACGAAGTTATTCCTGCAATTTCTCATGGAGGAATGTTAAGTGCCGATAAAAAGAAAGCAATTGCGGCAAAAATGGCCCGCTACTCAGGCATATCCGAAAAAGTGTTTTTAGATTATAACCTCGATGTGCCAACTAATTTTTTCTGGAAAGAATTATTAAGAGATAAAGGTTTTACGGTTGGCCGCTTAGATTCTCGCTATAAAGGTATCGACAAAATGACCGCTGGAGATGGCCCTGATTACAATGCAGAACTTACTTCTTGGTTACACTCTTTTACGCCTGCAATTAATATGTATATCAGAAACGAGCTGAATTATAAAACAGATTTAAAATATAACATGTTTGGTTCGGTTTACCCTTGGGATAACTCTGGGAATAAAACAGGCGACAATTTAAGACAAGCTATGGCGCAAAACCCTTATCTACATTTATTGGTACAATCGGGTTATTACGATGGCGCTTGCGATTATTTTAATGCAAAATACAGCATGTGGCAATTAGATGCTGCTGGCAAATTGCAAGATAGAATGAGTTGGGAGGGTTATCGCAGCGGACACATGATGTATCTGCGTAAAGAAGATTTAAAAAATTCTAATAACCACATCCGCGATTTCATTAAAAAGGCATTGCCAAAAGCTGGCGAAGCGGCGAAGTTTTAACCAGAATTTTTAAGGATTTATCGATTTTAAGATGATGGTGAGAAGGATTTCCATTTCCTTAAATATGCGAGAATCCTTTATTGAAACTTATAATTTATAGCGCAAAAACAGTACAACTATTATCGTTCGTCCTGCTTTGCGCTATATTTTTGCTTTAGTCCTAGCTCGAAAACCCTTTCAAAGCAAAAAATGCCGCTTCAATCAGGGCTATTTAACTCAGGTATTTGCAAATCCCCTCAATTTGTACAAACCTGTGTAATCAAAAACACAACTGCCGAAACCAAAAAGTACAGAAATTTACTTTAAAAATTAAGCTTCCATCAACTTGCTTACATGTTGTGTAAGTGCTACAAAATCTGCAACGGTTAATTGTTCTGCCCTTTTTTCGAAGTAAATATGATTATCCATTTTATCTTTTGGCATTACAGCCGAAACCGCATTTCGCAATGTTTTTCTGCGTTGATTAAAACCAGCTTTAACAACACGCCAAAATAGTTTTTCATCGCAATCCAATGTTTCCACCTCGTTTCGGGTTAAACGAATTATAGCCGAATGAACTTTTGGTGGTGGATTAAATGTTCCAGGCTTTACTGTAAACAAGTATTCGATTTTGTAATAAGCTTGAAGAAAAACGCTTAAAATACCATAATCTTTCGTTCCTGCTGGCGAAGCGCAACGTTGCGCAACTTCTTTCTGAAACATACCAACCATTTCGACAACCTTATGGCGATTATCTAAAATTTTAAATAAAATTTGTGAAGATATGTTGTAAGGAAAGTTACCAATAATGGCAAAATGGCCAGGAAAAGTATCGTCGAAATTCATTTTAAGAAAATCGCCATTTATTAAACGATCGCCCAACTGAGGATATTTCTCATTCAGAAAGTGATAAGACTCCGTATCTATATCAATAAGGTAAGTTTGTAAATCCTCGCGTTGCAGCAAAAAATCAGAAAGAATACCCATTCCAGGGCCAACTTCCAAAACCTGATTATACTGATCAGTACGCACCAAACTTTCTACAATGCGCTTAGCAATGCCTTTATCGGTTAAAAAATGCTGCCCTAAATGTTTCTTTGCTTTTACTAAACTCATATCACCCCAAACCCCTAAAGAGGCTTTAAAATTTAAAATTACCAGCAAAGATAGACTTATTATTCCTTTGCGAATAACTTCGTGTTCTTTACGGTTTCATTTTTTTTAAAGTCTTTAATCGAAAATCAGTAATTTGCGCTAAAATTTTCCAGTAATTATGAGCAATAAACTTAAAATTGGCATCAGTATAGGCGACGTGAACGGCATAGGTTTAGAGGTAATCATCAAAACATTATCCAACCCTGCAATTTTAAATTATTGTACACCAATTGTTTACGGCCACACAAAGGTTTCTTCCTTCCACAGAAAGGCAAATAATCTTGGCGATTTCAGTTTTAATGTAATTAATCACGCTAATCAAGCACAGCTTAAAAAAGCAATTATGATTAATTGCTGGGAAGAAGATGTTAAAATAGAGCTGGGGCAGGTAACCGAAACAGGCGGAAAATATGCGCTTTTATCATTAGAAAGAGCTACAGCCGATTTGGTAAATGGCGATATCGATGCTCTGGTTACGGCTCCGATCAATAAACACAACATACAATCAGAAACCTTTGCTTTTCCAGGTCACACCGAATATTTGCAAGAAAAAAGTGGCAGTAAAGATGTATTAATGTTCTTAATCAGCGAAAATTTAAGGGTTGGTGTAGTTACTGGCCATATTCCAGTTAAGGATGTTCCGACAAATATTACCAAAGAAAAAATTCTCAGCAAGCTAAAACTGATTAATGATAGTTTAAAAAAAGATTTTTGGATTGAAAAACCGAAAATTGCCGTTTTAGGTTTAAATCCACACGCAAGCGATAATGGTTTATTAGGGGCGGAAGAAGCTGAAATTATTACTCCAGCAATTCAAGAAGCTTACGATAAAGGCATGATGGTTTTTGGCCCATATCCAGCCGATGGCTTTTTCGGAAACGGAAGCTACAAAAAATTCGATGCGGTATTGGCTATGTACCACGATCAGGGTTTAATCCCTTTCAAAACATTGGCTTTTCACAATGGCGTTAATTATACGGCTGGCTTAAATTTCGTGCGCACCTCTCCCGATCATGGCACAGGTTACGATATCGCAGGTAAAGATCTAGCCGATTCAACCTCATTTACCGAAGCTTTATTTTCGGCAATTCATATTGTTAAAAATCGTAGAGAGCAAGAGGAAATGTTAAGCGGTCAGTTGCGTACGGGTGGCAAAGTTGTAGAAACACAGTTCGATATTAAAGACGATGCTTCTTAGGCAGAAAGATTAAAGCCTAAGGCCAAACTTAGCTGTTCAAAGATTTCTTAGGTGTAAAATAATTTGTAAAGCAAGTACAGTATTCCATTGGCTGCATGAGTCCTGCTATGCGTTACAATCTTTTTTAACTTCTGTCATTTTGAGGCACGAAAAATCTGTTTCATCGCATGCAATGCTCCCACCTCAGCATAACAGCACACTCAAAGTTACTGCAATCAAAAAAGTATTTCCACTTCTATCAGGTTTATTTTTGTTAAAATTGTACATCAAATAAAAAATGAGCGGCACCAGCAATACTAAATTTGTACTTCCAATCATCGTTATTTCGCAATTTCTTTGCACTTCCTTGTGGTTTGCAGGTAATGCAGTTCTGCCCGATATAATTAAAAATTTTCCCGCCGAATTAAATCTTTTAGCCAATTTAACCAGTATGGTTCAATTCGGTTTTATAGCTGGAACTTTAGTGTTTGCTATATTCGCCATATCCGATATTTTCGCCCCATCAAAGGCTTTCTTCGTTTGTGGTATCGCCGCTTCCATATTTAATTTAGGGATTTGCCTGAAGTTTTCTGATGTTAATTTATTGCTTTTATTCCGCTTTTTAACTGGCTTCATGCTTGCAGGAATTTATCCTGTCGGAATGAAAATTGCATCCGACTATTTTAAAGATGGCTTAGGCAAATCTTTAGGCTTTTTAGTAGGCGCTTTGGTTTTAGGCACCGCATTCCCACATTTATTAAAAACTTTTACTGCAGATTTTCCATGGAAATATGTAATCTACGCAACTTCAACACTATCATTAATTGGAGCAAGTTGTGTTTTCTTTTTAGTACCCAACGGGCCATTCAGAATGGCAGGACAAAAATTCGATTTTAGTGCCTGTTTAAGCGGATTTAAGAACATTAATTTCCGTTCAGCAGCATTTGGCTATTTCGGGCACATGTGGGAATTATACACGTTTTGGGCTTTCTTACCAGGAATACTTCTGCTTTACAAAAATACGCATCATCTGGATAAACTAAACGTTTCCTTATTTGCGTTTTTAATTATTGCATCGGGCGGCTTATCTTGTATGCTTGGAGGATTACTTTCTCAAAGGTTTGGAGCAAAAAAAATTGCAACTATCGCACTTTCTTTATCAGGTTTATGCTGCTTACTTTCTCCAATATTTCTTTTTGCCGATTCGGTTTATATCTTTTTCATGTTTTTATTTATCTGGGGTTTAGCCGCAACCGCCGACTCACCACTATTTTCCTCATTAGTGGCCAAAAATGCGCCAGATCACTTAAGAGGAACCTCACTTACTTTAGTTAATTGTATTGGCTTTGCAATTACAATCGTAAGTATTCAGTTACTCAATATTTTGTCAAAGGAGATGAATTCGCATTATCTTTACATGGTTTTGGCAATCGGTCCGATTTTAGGGCTTTGGGCTTTATTAAAGAGAGCCTAAGAATTCGATTAATTGAACATAGGGTTTTCTTTTCTCATTGTCGAATCAATAAAATTCCTGAACTTTAAATAAACCAAAGGAAAACGAGTAAAACATTAGTTTAGCATTTGCTTCTTAGATTAATTTATAGTGATACACACTTTATTCATATGCAAAATACACTATCACCAGTCATAAAACCCGAAGATTTAACCTGGTTAAATCAGGATGAAGAAATAGTAATTATCGATGCCAGTGCTGGCTCAAAAACCAGGTATGATGAACAACATTTAACTGGAGCCTTATTTGTAGATGTGAATGAGGATTTGGCTGCCATCGGTGATTTCGCTGTTGGCGGTCGTCATCCACTACCATCCTTTGAACAATTTGCCACCGTTTTACAGAAACTCGGAATCACAAAAGATACACTTGTTATTGTTTACGATGATAAAAACGGTGGAAATGCTGCCGCTAGATTATGGTGGATGTTGCGGTCTATCGGGCACGAAAAAGTTCAGGTAATAGATGGAGGATTTCAAGCTGCTGTAAAAGCAGGTTTTCCTACAACAGGAAAAGCTGAAAATCCTAAATCGGTTGGCGTTTATCATATAAAATCGTGGAATCTACCTTTATCAAATATTGATGAAGTAGAAAATGTTGCAAAAACCAATGAATATTTAGTTATTGATGTGCGAGATGCAAATCGTTACGCTGGTTTAACAGAACCCATTGATTTAATTGCAGGTCATATTCCTGGTGCAACGAATCTTCCATTTACTGAAAATCTGGATGCCGATGGTCGTTTTTTGGCCCCAGAAATACTTAGAGAGAAATACACCGAAGCTTTGGCTAATGTTAAGCCAGAAAATGTAATTGTACATTGTGGCTCGGGGATTACTGCTTGCCATACGCTTTTAGCTTTAGATTATGCAGGTTTACCAATCCCGAAGCTTTATGTTGGCTCTTGGAGCGAATGGAGCAGAAACAATAAAGAAATGATTTTGGCGTAATTATATGAATATAAGCAAATTAGCCCTCTTATTTCTGCTTACGATCTTCAGCAAGACACTACACTCACAATCACAAGTATTACACCCAAAAACTGGTTCAGCTATTTATATAAAGAGTTCTAGAATTACAGATGAAAATGCTTTCAATCGAACTTCTGAATTATTTGTAAATCGTTTCCTTGACACTCTAAAGAAACAGTTCATAGCAGATAAATACAATATTAACGGAGATGTTGATACAAGTAAGGTGGCAAATACTATTGAACAACTCAAAGATATTTTGCCTCAAGAATTGTTCAGAACCGACATTAGCGAAAAAAATATTGATGATTTTGAAAATGACAAAGTAAGAAGTTATAGAATAGATCAACAGGATAAAAAAGAGCTTTTTCGTTACAATATTTCAGATGGGCGAGTTTACAATAGTTTTAATTCAGAAGAAATTATAGATTATTTCACCGCTGAGAAAGTCTTTTTTTTAAAAGAATTACCAACGGAGAGAAAAAATATTAAAGGGTATGATTGTTATAAAGTGATTTATAGATTTCATGAGCAATATTCTGATTCAGAAATTCCGACTCCTGATGTGAAAAATGAGAGAGTACTATGGGTAACAGATAAAATAATTTCACCGTTTCATTCCATTGTAAGGTCAAAACAGATCTTATCAAAATATTATCCCTTGGAAATAATCGACAAAATAATTGATGTAAATGGTTTCGAAACAAGTTACGTTATCGAGAGTATAAGTTTTAAATAAGAAATCTGCATCTACATATATCGTTAGACGAAAGCGGATGACAATCTGAGTAATCGAGTGAGCATCGAGGTTGTTAAACTTCCTATATTTCAATTTAAAACCGATTAAACTGATTCTCAAAAATTTATAATATAAGCTGTTCGATTAAAAAACGATGCTGATAACATCAACAATTTTTAAAAAACATTTTTTATCTAATTATTTTATACCTACATTTGCAGGCTAAAATTTTACAGTACTTTGAACCCGCTAAAAGAATTTTCAGTACCGTTTACCGGATTAAAATTGGGATCTCATCAGTTTGATTATGAGCTTGATGATGCCTTTTTTAATGCTTTCGAGTACTCTTTAATTAAAAGCGGAAACTTAAAAGTTAACCTGGAACTTGAGAAACAAGAAACCATGTTGCTTTTAAAATTTAAAGTTATTGGCACAGTAAATTTAGATTGCGATAAATGTTTATCGGAGTTTCCATTGCCAATAAATTTGTACGAAAGACAAATTGTAAAATTTGCAGGAGATGACTTAGAAAGTGATGACGAAGAAATTATCTCGCTAAGCCGTAAAGAAACTGCGATTGATATATCGAAACCGTTATACGAAATGATTAACGTAGCGGTGCCTTATATTAAAAACTGTGAGCAAGCTAACAAAGAATGTGATCAGGAAATGATTAATCGTTTAGAGAATTTATCTATCGATAATCAGCACGAAGAAAATGAACAAAATAGCGACCCACGTTGGGAAGCACTTAATAAGTTAAAAAAATAATTAGATTATACACCAATGGCACATCCAAAACGGAAAATCTCGAAACAGAGAAAAAATAAAAGAAGAACACACTACAAAGCAGTGACTCCTTCTTTAGCAACATGCTCAGCAACAGGTGCTATCCACGTACCTCACCGTGCATACAACGTTGATGGTAACCTATACTATAATGGTAAATTGGTTATCGAAAATACTCAAATCGGGTAATTTTCTTAAAAAATTGTTTGTGTTTTCAGCGGCTTTAGTCATACCTTAGTCAACTGAAAATTTTAGGATTTTACCTAATCTAACACAAACAGATTTTTTCTATGAAAATAGGCCTCGACATAATGGGCGGAGACTATGCTCCCAAAGCAATTGTTTTGGGAGCAATAGCAGCTCATCAATCGCTAAACGCTGGAGAACATTTAGTTCTAATTGGCGATACCGAACAGATTAAACCAATTCTTGCAGAAGAAGGTTTTAATCCAGATCATTTTGAATACGTTCATACTGATGAAGTAATTGGTATGGGCGAACATCCCACAAAAGCAATTGTTCAGAAACCTAATTCGAGCATAGCAGTTGGTTTTAACCTTTTAAAAGAAGGTAAGATCGATTCGTTTGCAAGCGCAGGTAATTCAGGAGCAATGTTAGTTGGCGCTGTTTTTAGCGTTAAAACTATCCCGGGCATTATCCGCCCATGTTTATGTTCAATTCTTCCGAAACTTAAAGGCGGCACAGGCTTACTTTTAGATGTTGGCGCTAATGCCGATTGCAAACCAGATATTCTATTACAATTTGGCGTTTTAGGTAGTTTATATGCAGAAAATTTATTGCAGATAAACGATCCAAGAGTTGCTTTAATGAATATTGGCGAAGAAGATGAAAAGGGAAATATGCTAAGCATGGCTACTTTTCCGTTAATGAAGGATACCAAATTATTCAACTTTGTAGGTAACGTAGAAGGGCGTGATTTATTTAACGATAAATCGGATGTTATTGTTTGTGATGGTTTTACTGGAAACGTAATGCTTAAATTAGCAGAATCTTTTTATGTTATTACCATTAAAAAAGGATTGAAAGATGAGTTTTTCGATCGTTTTAATTATGAACAATACGGCGGCAGTCCAGTTTTAGGTGTTAACGCTCCTGTTGTTATCGGACACGGAATTTCTAGTCCTTTAGCAGTTAAAAATATGGTTCTTCAATCCAGAGAAATGATTACTACAGGATTGATTGAAAAAATTAGAATTGCATTTAAATAATTTATTAAAATGAGTAAAATTCACGCTGCTATTACGGCAGTAAATGGTTACGTCCCCGACTATGTGTTAACAAACACAGAGTTAGAAACTATGGTTGATACTTCGGATGAATGGATTACTAGCAGAACGGGAATTAAAGAACGTAGAATTTTAAAAGGTGAAGGTTTGGGTACTTCGGATATGGCAGTACATGCGGTAAACGGCTTACTTAAAAAGAGAGGCATCGATGCAAAAGAAATTGATTTAATTATTTTTTGCACAACTACCCCTGATTTTACTTTCCCTGCAACGGCAAACGTTTTAGCCGATAAAATCGGAGCAACAAATGCATGGGGTTACGACTTACAAGCAGCGTGTTCAGGTTTTATTTTCGGTCTTTCAACAGGTGCTTCGTTTATCGAATCGGGCAGACATAAAAAAGTATTGGTAGTTGGTGGCGATAAAATGTCTTCAATTATTAATTACGAAGATCGTACAACTTGTATAATTTTTGGTGATGGCTGTGGTTGCGCTTTATTAGAACCAAACGAAGAAGGTTTAGGCATTCAGGATTCAATTTTAAGAACCGATGGTTCTGGCAGAGATTTCTTAGGCATGAAAGCTGGAGGTTCTGTTCAACCGGCAACACACGAAAGCATCGATGCAAAATTACACTATGCACACCAAGAAGGACCAACTGTATTCAAATTTGCCGTTACAAATATGGCAGATGTTGCTGCAGAAATTATGGAACGTAACAGTTTAACATCTGATGATATTGCCTGGTTGGTACCTCACCAAGCTAATAAGCGTATTATCGATGCAACAGCAAATCGAATGGGTGTAACTACCGATAAGGTTATGATTAACATTGAACGTTACGGAAATACAACCAACGGAACCATTCCATTATGTTTATGGGAATGGGAAAGCCAGCTTAAAAAAGGCGATAACATTGTGTTAGCAGCGTTTGGCGGTGGTTTTACCTGGGGATCTATTTACCTTAAATGGGCGTACAATAGTTAGTTTTTAGTTGATTGATGAGGTTCTCAATAATTAAAAATCTTTCAAACAACAAAGAAGCCAAACACCCAAATAACAAAAAATAAAACAAAAAAAGTATAACTTAGTTAATTCAATAAACACTATTTTTTACATAACTAGCCTAAAAAATGGATATCAAACAAATACAGGAACTGATTAAATTTGTTTCTCGTTCTGGTGTAAATGAAGTTGCGATCGAGCAAGAAGATTTTAAAATCACCATTAAAACAAACCAAGCACCAACAGTTGTTCACGCTACATTGCCTCAGGCACCACTTGTACAAGCGGCTGCTCCAGTTGCAACAGCACCTACAGCGCCAATTGCTGCTACACCTGTTGTTCCTGCTGCAGAAGATACTTCGAACTACATTACAATTAAGTCGCCAATGATTGGTACTTTCTACCGTTCATCGAGCCCTGACAAACCTATGTTTGTTAACGTTGGTGATGAAATTGGTACTGGTAAGGTAATTTGTATTATCGAAGCTATGAAACTTTTCAACGAAATCGAAAGTGAAGTTTCAGGTCGTATCGTTAAAATATTAGTTGATAATGCATCTCCAGTAGAGTATGATCAACCATTGTTTTTAGTAGAACCTATTTAGTAAACCGTCTTTTATTACGCCATGGTTTGTGGTTTCACAAATCAATAGCATATAAATGGTTCGTGGAAACACGAACCATGGTATTTAAAATTGTTTCCAATTGGAACAAAAGACGAAAACGAAAAAATTATGTTTAAAAAAATACTAATTGCCAACAGGGGTGAAATCGCTTTGCGTATTATTCGTACCTGTAAGGAAATGGGCATCAAAACTGTTGCTGTTTACTCTACTGCTGATAGAGAGAGTTTACACGTACGTTTTGCTGATGAGGCTGTTTGTATTGGTCCTCCTCCGAGTAAAGATTCTTATTTAAATATTCCAAATATTATTTCGGCTGCAGAATTAACTAATGCCGATGCAATTCATCCAGGTTACGGTTTCTTATCAGAAAATGCTAAATTTTCTAACATTTGCCGTGAGTATAACATCAAATTTATTGGTGCTACACCTGAGCAAATTAATGGAATGGGTGACAAAGCTTCGGCTAAAGAAACCATGAAAATTGCTGGTGTACCTACTATTCCAGGTTCAGAAGGCTTATTATCAAGCGTTAAAGAAGGTATCGCAATTGCGAACGAAATGGGTTATCCAGTAATACTTAAAGCAACTGCTGGTGGCGGAGGCCGAGGTATGCGTGTGGTATGGAAAGATGAAGATTTTGAAAACGCATGGGATAGCGCTCGTCAGGAATCTGGTGCTGCTTTTGGTAACGATGGATTATATTTAGAAAAATACATTGAAGATCCACGTCACATTGAAATCCAGATTATTGGCGATCAGTTTGGCAAAGCATGCCACTTATCAGAACGCGATTGTTCAATTCAACGTCGTCACCAAAAACTGGTAGAAGAATCTCCTTCGCCATTTATGACCGAAGAACTTCGTGTAAGAATGGGTGAGGCAGCTATTAAGGGCGCTATGGCTGTAAACTATGAAGGTGCTGGTACAATCGAATTTTTGGTTGATAAACACCGTAACTTCTACTTTATGGAGATGAATACCCGTATTCAGGTAGAACACCCAGTTACGGAAGAAGTAATTAATTTCGATTTAATTAAAGAACAAATTAAAGTTGCTGCAGGAATTCCAATTTCAGGAAAAAATTATTTCCCTGATATGCACGCAATCGAATGTCGTATTAATGCCGAAGATCCAGCAAATAATTTCCGTCCATCACCAGGCAGAATTACTAATTTCCACTCTCCAGGTGGGCATGGTGTAAGAGTAGATACTCATGTTTACGCAGGTTACTCTATTCCATCAAACTACGATTCGATGATTGCAAAGTTAATTTGCGTGGCTCAAACTCGAGAAGAAGCAATTTGCACAATGGAGCGTGCGTTAGGCGAATTTGTAATTGAAGGTGTTAAAACAACAATTCCTTTCCACTTACAACTGATGAAAGACCCTAACTTTAGAGCAGGTAATTTCACTACAAAATTCATGGAAACATTCGAATTTTCAGAATAACATAAACTATTTCTATATTTAACACGTAAATACCATTCTATTCAAATAGAATGGTATTTTTGTTTTCAACATGAGCGACACTAAAGAAAAATCATCACTACTAAAAGCTATCGGTAACAAAGGGACAAACCTTGAGGCAGAAATGTCTTTTTTCGACCATCTCGATGTTCTTCGTAAGCACTTAATCAGGGCTGCCATTGCTATTGCTGCATTTACAGGTATTGCATTTTATTTTAACGAAGAAATATTAGATAAAATAATTTTCGGACCTAAAAAACCTGATTTCTGGACTTACAGAATGATGTGTAAATTAGCTGAAAACTTCCCATCTCTTGGAAAGGATATGTGTATTACCAAAATTAATGGCGAAATCATTAATACCGAAATGGCTGGTCAGTTTAACTTACAGTTAAATGTTTGCGTAATGTGTGGTATCGTTTTAGGTTTCCCTTATCTACTTTGGGAAATATGGCGCTTTGTAAAACCTGCCTTGCACGAAAAAGAACGCAAATCGGCAAGTGGGTTTGTCTTTTTTGCCTCACTCCTTTTTATAATTGGTATTCTTTTTGGTTATTTCATTATCTGTGCCCTATCAATTAATTTCTTAACTGGTTATACGGTTAGTTCGGAAATTAAAAATACATTTACAATAGATTCTTATGTTTCATCTATTTCAACCCTAACTTTAGGTACAGGAATTATCTTTGAGCTTCCGATAATCATATTTATTCTTTCAAAACTAGGTTTAATGACACCAAAGTTTATGAGAGCGAGCAGAAGATACGCAGTTGTAATTATCTTGATTATTGCGGCAATTGTAACCCCAACACCAGATATTTTAACAATGCTAACTGTGGCAGCGCCATTATTCTTGCTTTATGAGTTAAGTATTTTTGTTTCGGCTTACATCGAAAAAAAGAAGAAAAAGGCAGAGACAGCTTTCTATGCTAAATAACAAAAACATTACGAAGAGATTTCGTTATTCTCTATAAATTTGAAACATGCCAAATACAAAAATTAAAATTGCAATTGGTTCAGACCATGCAGGTTTTGATTACAAAGAAATTTTAAAAGATTTTCTATCAGATTACGATGTAAAAGATTTTGGACCGCATTCTTTGGATTCTGTAGATTATCCTGATTTTGCCCATCCAGTTGCTTCTGCTGTAGAAAATGGCGATTTTAGATATGGCATTTTGCTCTGTGGCTCTGCCAACGGCGTAGCTATTACAGCAAACAAACATCAACACATTAGAGCTGGCCTATGTTGGACGAATGAAGTTGCTTCATTAGTTAGAAAACATAATGATGCTAATGTATTGTGTATTCCAGCAAGGTTTTTATCTGAAGAAGAAGCAAAAGAGATAGCGACGACATTTTTAAATACAGAGTTTGAAGGTGGTCGTCATCAAAACAGAGTAGATAAAATATCTTGCTAAGATCAAAAAACAACTAACTTTTACTACATAATGAATAAAAAATTTTTAACTCTTGGCGTTGCGTCGCTTCTTACCGCAAGTAGCTTCGCTCAAGTTAAACCTCTAGTTCCAAATAAGGATGCGATTAGGTTTAGTAAAGCCATAAATCCCGAAAATGGCTTTAAACATCTTTCTGTTTTAGCTTCTGATGAATATGAGGGTCGTGAAACTGGCAAGAAAGGTGCGTGGATGGCTGCAGATTACATCCGCAACTATTTCAAATCTATTGGCTTAAAAGGGCCTGTTAATGGCGAATACTTCCAAAAAATTGATCTGGTTAACCTGATGCTTAAAGAAAGTCATGTAACTTTAAACGGACAGGTAAAAGATTATCAAAAAGATTATTTGGTACTACCGAATACAATTAGCGATAAAGGTTTTACATTTTCTAGCGATGAGGTTGTTTTTGTTGGTTACGGATTAAAGAAAGATAATTACGATGATTTTGCTGGCGTAGATATTAAAGGCAAAGTGATTATGATGTTCAGTAATGGCGATCCTACTCTCAAACAAGGAGAGCGTATGGATCGTACTGCTATGATGAAAATCCGTAAAGATAGAGCTGATTATCTAGCTCAGAACAATGTTAAGGCAATCATTACGATAGATCCAAATGTTGACAGACTTTCTGAAGCTTACAAAAAATACTTAAATGATGGCCAGGTTATGGTTAAAACCAAAAGCATGGCAGAAGCGCAAAAACAAAATGATGTGCCTCGCATTTCAATTTCATCAGCGTTAGCAAATGAAATTTTAAAAAGTACAAATACCACAGTTGCTGATTTGCAAAAGAAAATTATCGATAGCAAAACTCCAGCTTCACAAGTGTTAAATATTCCTTTTTCTGCGAGTGCGACAAAAACTGAAACTCCAGTAAGATGTGAAAATGTTTTAGGTTTCCTAGAAGGTTCTGATCCTAAATTAAAGAATGAAGTGCTAGTTTTAACTGGTCATTACGATCACATTGGATTAGTTAATGATCCGAATGCAAAAGATAAGGTAAATAATGGTGCTGATGATGATGGTTCTGGTACAACGGGCGTTTTGTTAATGGCTAAAGCATTTACCGATGCTAAAAAAGCAGGTAAAGGCCCAAAACGCAGCATTTTATTCATGACAGTAGTTGGTGAAGAAAAAGGCTTATGGGGTTCTGATTGGTATTCAGAGCATCCAGTATTTCCTGTTGAGAACACTATCGCAAATTTAAATACTGATATGATTGGTCGGATTGGCGAAGAATACTTAGGTAAGCCAGATTCTGCAAACTACATTTACTCAATCGGCTCAAATATGTTAAGCAGCGATTTAGGCAAATTAAGTGAACAAGTGAATGCAACTTACACTAAAATGAAATTGGATTACAAATACGATGACCCTAAAGATACTGAGCGTATTTATTACCGTTCAGATCATTATAATTTTGCTAAACTAGGTATTCCTATCATTTTTTATTATGACGGAATGTTGCAACAAGACTACCACAAACCTGGTGATGAGGTAAGCAAAATTAATTTCCCTTTATTGGCAAAAAGAGCTCAATTAACTTACTATACCGCATGGGAATTAGCTAATCAAGCTAAACGACCAGTTGTTGATATGGACGGAGCTGGACATCCAAAGAAATAATAAAGTCAAAATACTAAGCCCCGACATTTCAATCGGGGCTTTTTTATGCACAATACTTTTCGTGCCTGCTTAAATTCATATCTTTGATTTATGATCAAAACTGCCGAGGAATTTTTAGAGAAGTCTGATGAGAAAGCTTTCGATTTGCCGCATCGTAAAACCATAAACTATAATATTGGTAAATACAATACGGCTGTTGAACGTGGTTTATCAAAATTCGAAAATCTCGAAGCATCAAAAAAGAAGGCCCACGTTATTAAATGGCGTGTAATGGAAAATCTCGATAAGTTTTTACCTGAATTCGAATCGAATTTTCAGCGAAGAGGTGGTAAGGTCATTTGGGCAAATGATGCGGCAGAAGCTCAACAGGAAATTCTAAACATCATCAAAAGGAACAACGGAAAAACAGTTATCAAATCAAAATCGATGACGACCGAAGAAATTCATTTGAATGATTTTCTGGAAAGTAATCAAATCGAATCTTTAGAAAGTGATTTAGGCGAATACATTGTTCAGCTACTTGGGCAGGCACCATATCATATCGTTACGCCTGCAATGCATTTAAGCGCAACTGATATTGCTAAATTATTTCATGATAAATTCGGAACACCGATTGATGCTACGCCACCTCAATTGGTTCAAAAAGCGAGGGAATTACTTCGTGACAAATATTTGAATGCTGATATCGGCATCAGTGGCGGAAACTTTTTAATCGCTGATACTGGAAGTATTGCCATCACAGAAAATGAAGGTAATGCTCGATTAAGTACCACATTTCCGAAAATACATATTGCAATTGTGGGTATCGAAAAGATTATTCCATCGATGGCTGATTTGGATTTGTTTTGGCCATTATTGGCTTCTCATGGAACAGGGCAAAATTTAACGGTTTACAATACAATTTTGAGTGGACCACGTCAAACTAATGAAACAGATGGACCAGAAGAAATGTATGTGATCCTTCTTGATAACGGGCGAACAAATTTATTAGCTCAAAAAGATCAACGACAAGGTTTATATTGCATTCGTTGTGGCGCTTGTTTAAATGCTTGTCCAGTTTATAAAAATATTGGTGGCCATACTTACAATACGACTTACAGTGGCCCAATCGGTTCAGTTATTACGCCGCATTTAAAAGGCATGGAAGAGTTTAAACACTTAAGTTATGCCTCAAGTTTGTGCGGAAAATGTTCTGAAGTTTGTCCTGTTAAAATCGATATTCATAAAATGTTATTGCTCAATCGCCGAGATGCAGCAGCGACACATGAAAATGGTAAGGTAGAGGAAATGGGCTGGGGAATGTTTAACCGAATGATGCAAAAACGAAAGTGGATGGATTTTTTCGGTGGAAAATTCAAAAACTTCATGCTTAAAACATTTTTCAAAAAAAGCTGGGGAAAATATAGAGAAATGCCAAAAGTTGCCGATAAATCATTCTCAAAACAATTTGAAGAGATGAAGAAGCAGAAGGAATCTTAAAACAAATAAAAACCAAATATGCAATTTAACCGCGGCAACAAAGACGACTCATTCCTCCTAAATTTATATAAAAGATTGCTTTACCCTCGAATGATTGAGGATAAAATGCTTAAACTTTTACGACAGGGCAGAATTGGCAAATGGTTTTCGGGTATTGGACAAGAAGCCATTGCCGTTGGTTCTACATTAGCTATGCAAAGCGATGAATATATATTACCCATGCATCGGAATTTGGGCGTTTTTACAACCAGAGATATTCCGCTAAAAAAATTGATGGCACAATGGCAGGGTAAAGCAACAGGTTTTACCAAAGGCCGCGACCGCTCATTTCATTTTGGTACGCAAGATTATAAAATTATTGGGATGATTTCTCATCTCGGTCCACAGATGGCATTAGCAGACGGTATTGCATTGGCAGATCTTTTGGCTGGCAAACAAAAAGCAACACTCGTTTACACAGGCGAAGGCGCTACCAGCGAGGGCGATTTCCATGAGGCAGTTAATGTTGCGGCAGTTTGGAATTTACCTGTGATTTTTCTTATTGAAAATAATGGTTATGGGTTATCCACACCAAAATCAGAGCAGTTTAGATGCAAAAATTTAGTAGATAAAGCTATAGGTTATGGTATAGAAGGTAGGCAAATTGATGGGAATAATATTCTGGAAGTTTACGATACCATCCATCAACTAGCAAGTGAAATTCGCAAAGACCCACGCCCAATTTTACTGGAATGCCTGACGTTTAGAATGCGTGGGCATGAAGAAGCATCGGGCACAAAATATGTTCCTCAAGAATTATTTGATGAATGGGAAAAGAAAGATCCATTGCGCAGTTATGAAACTTATCTAATTGAAGAGGGGATTTTAACAGCTGATTCAATCATCGATATTAGAGCGGGAATCAAAAAAAACATTGAACTGGAAGTTGAGGAAGCATTTTATGAACCCGAACCAGAGGTAAGTTCAGCACTAGAGGAAAGCGATATGTACTTCCCTTATAAACAAAAAGTAGTTGAGCCGAATCAATCTCAAACAGAAAAAAGATATTTAGACGCGATAACAGATGCATTAGATTTAGCAATGCAGAAATATCCAAATCTGGTTTTAATGGGACAGGATATTGCTGATTATGGTGGCGCATTTAAAATTACTGATGGTTTTACTGCCAAGTATGGCAAGGGCCGGGTTCGTAACACACCAATTTGCGAATCGGCAATTGTTGGCGCAGGTTTGGGCTTATCAATAAATGGATATAAAGCTGTTGTAGAAATGCAATTTGCCGATTTTGTTACCGTGGGTTTTAATCAGATTGTAAATAATTTAGCTAAAACCCACTATCGTTGGGGCGAAAAGGCTGATGTTGTAGTTCGTATGCCTACGGGTGCGGGAAGTGGCGCAGGTCCTTTCCATTCACAAAGTAATGAGGCTTGGTTTACGAAAACACCAGGTTTGAAAGTTGTTTATCCAGCTTTTCCTGAGGATGCAAAAGGCTTGCTGCTTGCCGCAATTGAAGACCCAAATCCTGTTTTATATTTTGAGCATAAATATTTATACAGAAGTTTAACTTCGCCAATTCCTGATGGTTATTACACCACTGAAATTGGCAAGGCTGTTACCCTGAAAACAGGTGGGAAATTTGCTATTATCACTTATGGTTTAGGCGTTCATTGGGCATTAGATTACCTGAAAAACAATCCTGAAAGTGATGCAACACTAATTGATTTAAGAACTTTACAACCTTGGGATAAGGAAACTGTTCGCGATGCATTAAAATCTACTGGGAGAGTTTTAATCTTACATGAAGACACACTGACCAACGGCTTTGGTGCAGAAATTTCTGCGTGGATTGGCGAACATTGTTTCCAATATTTGGACGCACCCGTATTACGCTGTGCCAGTTTGGATACTGCAATTCCAATGAATAAAGCACTAGAAGATGAGTTTTTGGCCAAGGCAAGATTGACAGAAACTATAGAAAAATTATTAAAATATTAAATTATTTTGCCACGGAAACACAGAAATCACAGAAGTTATAATTTCGATTCCGTGTCAATCCGTGTTTCCGTGGCTAATTCATACATAGCAATGAGCAATTTTAAAATCCAGGGAAACATAGTAGATACCACAAAGCGAAATATTTTCTTTGGCGAAGTTGAGATAGAGGATGGGAAAATTAAATCCATCAATAAAATTTCAGAAATAAAAGATAAAACTCATTTTATCCTCCCAGGATTTATTGACAGTCATGTTCACATAGAAAGTAGTATGCTTATTCCGAGCGAATTTGCGAGGTTGGCAGTTGTGCATGGGACGGTTGCTACCATTAGCGATCCGCATGAAATTGCTAATGTTTGTGGCATGGAAGGCGTTGAATTTATGATTGAAAATGGCAATACCGTTCCTTTTAAATTCAATTTTGGTGCGCCAAGTTGTGTTCCTGCTACTATTTTTGAAACTGCTGGTGCCGAACTAAATCACAATGATGTTAGATCACTTTTAGAACGCCCAGAAATAAAATACCTGAGTGAAATGATGAATTTCCCTGGTGTGCTTTATAAAGATGAAGAAGTTTTAAAAAAGATTGCTGCTGCGCATGAATTGGGCAAACCCGTTGATGGGCATGCACCAGGCTTACGTGACGATGCGGTACAACAATACATCGATGCAGGGATTTCCACCGACCACGAGTGTTTTACTGCCGAAGAAGCTTTAGATAAACTTCAACGCGGCATGAAAATTCTGATTCGTGAAGGAAGTGCCGCCAAAAATTTTGAAGCATTAGTTGATTTGCTAAATGATTGGCCAGAAATGATGATGTTTTGCAGTGACGATAAACATCCAGATAGCTTGGTTGAAAATCACATAAACGAACTTTGTGCAAGAGCTGTTGCCAAAGGCATCGATATTTTCAATGTTTTGCAAGCAGCTTGCATCAATCCTATTCTTCATTATAAATTAGATGTTGGCGCATTACAAATTGGCGATTATGCCGATTTTATTGTCGCTGAAGATTTGGTAAACTTCAAAATAAAGCAAACCTACATAGATGGCGTTTTACTTGCTGAAAACGGCAACACTGTTGGCGATTGGATAAAACATAACAAGGATAAAGAATCTGTAAATCATTTCGATTGCAGTTTAAAAAAAGTTGAAGACTTTATTTATCCATATCAAAAACAAGATGAAATCCCAGTAATTGAGGCTTTGGACGGACAGTTAATTACCAATAAGCTCACTGCTAAGCCAAAAGTTTCAAACGGAAACATCATTAGTGATTTAGAAAACGATGTGTTGAAAATGGTTGTTGTTAATCGTTACCACGAAGCGCCAATTGCCATTTCATTCGTTAAAAACTTCGGAATGAAACATGGAGCAATTGCATCTAGTGTTGCTCATGATAGTCATAACATTATTGCAGTAGGTGTTAATGATCAAAGCATTTGCGAAGCCGTTAATTTAGTCATCAAAGAAACCGGTGGTGTAGTGGCTGTTGGCAATGGAAAGGAAGAGGTATTGCCTTTACCTGTTGCTGGTTTAATGAGTAATCATAACGGCTATGAAGTTGCACAACGTTATACTTCAATTGATCAGTTTGCGAAAGATTTAGGTTCAACTTTGGTCGCTCCTTTTATGACACTTTCTTTTATGGCATTGCTGGTTATTCCGCATTTAAAATTGAGCGATAAAGGTTTATTTGATGGCGACAAATTTGAGTTTGTATAATCAATTTTTCGTCAGTACGGGGCACGAAGTAATATTAAGCTATGGGGCGCTATATAGTGGCCGTTATAGGATCGCTTCGTGCCTCGCAATGACGAACGTAAATATCAATTATTTAACGTACTCCAGCACAAATACCTCTGCCAGAGGATTAAAAAGATATATTCTTTTATCATCCAAACAAACACAACGATAACGCTTTCTAATGCGTTCGCCTTTAGTAAAACGGCGACCATCTTTAATTTTGAAAATCGTATTAAGCGGTAGTTGCTCTAAATGTAAGGTTTCAACTTGATTGGAATCATATTTTTTTAACGCTCTTGATAAACTCAAATCTGAGCAGCTTGATGCTGCTGGATTAGACATGTAATTGTCAATGGCTTTATGAATATCATCAGGAAAAATATTCATTTCAAAAAATGGAACCATCATCCGTTGGAAGTTTTTCTTCCATTCTCCGCCGTGTGGTTTTACTTTATTTTTGAAATCGTTCCAGGTTAAAAGGTGTGCAAATTCATGTACGGTTGTAACTAGAAAAGCATAGTGATTTAAATTGAAATTTACCGAAATTCGGTGGCCTTTATCGCGGTAGGGATGGCGATAATCGCCCAGTTTGGTAGAACGGGTTTTAGCGATTTTGAATTCGCACTGAAAATAATCTATCCACTTTGCAATTAGCGGCGCAGCCTCAGCAGGCATGTATTGCGCTAAAAGGTTAACTTTCTCCATTTAACCGCAAAGTTCGCAAAGTTTTTCGCAAAGGAACAAAGAAAAATTACAAGCCATTAGCGATACGTTTTAAACCGTCTTTTAGAAGAGTTACATTAAAATTCATCAATAAACCCAATTTATAATTTCCTAGCTTCATATATGTCAAAGTCTGGGCCAGATGAACATCATTCAATGCTTCAACACTTTTCAATTCAATTACTAATTTACGTTCTACCAAAATATCGATTCTATAGCCACATTCCAACCTGACTTCCTCGAATATTAATGGCATAATTTTTTCCTTTTCAACAAATAATCCAGCGTTGGCAACCTTATAAAATAAACATTCTTTGTAGGCACTTTCAAGTAGGCCTGGACCTAATATATTATGTACTTCAATTGCCAAGCCGATCACAATTCTTTATAATTCATTCTCGTTCATAATTTTGAATTTAACTTTGTGTTCTTTGCGCCTTTATTCTTTGCGGTTAACCTAATCCCTATTCCTCCGATGGAAACAGCGATGCCAAAACCAGCTTAATCTCTCCAAAAGAATAATCCTTACCTAAAAAATCCCGAATAGTAGTCATCGATTTAGTTTTCTGGCTTTCCACCGCATCGCTTATATTTCTGATTTTATTTGGTTTAACCAGTTTACCCACATCAATTTGTTGCGTTGAAACATAATAAGCCAAATGCCCCTCAATGGTGCCGACAGAAAAACCACGTTCTTTTGCAATTTCTTCCAAAGTTTTTCCTTGCTCGTAAAGTTCAAAACTTACCAGTTTAGTATCTACTTTTGGCTCTTTTTTCTTCTTTTCAGCCGCAGATTTCACTTTTAAAACCTTTCCTTTTAGCTGGATTGCTTTTTGCAATTGTTTATCACGCTCGGCAGCATTTAACAAGGCATCTGTATCGGCTTTACTAAACTCCTTACCATCAATCATGGCTTGCAATAGTGCCTTACTTTTGTGCATTTTCTTCAATTGCTCGTAAACCAAAATTTCCAATTCAAGTAGTTCGGTTAAATAAGTTTTAATTCCTTTTTCATCCTTTACCGCTTCAATATGCGCCAAAAGCTTTTCAGAAACCTCTTTAACTAAGGGATTAAAATATTTTAAAGCCGCTGCCACTCGTTTCGAAACATTAAATAAAGTATGTTCGGTTTGTGTGGAAAATAAGTTTTTAAGCTGATTGATAAAACTGTCAGCCGTTGCCGAAAGTTTCTGAAAATCGCGGTAAAGTTCCATCGTCCAATCATCATAATGTTGTTTGGTCGATTTTTCCCCCTTATCAAAAGTTTGAACGTGTTCTTTAATGTAATAACGAACCAAGTTTAAGTCGAAAGCTGCTAGTAAATAAGTTCTGATAAAATCATAACTCTCCGCGCTAATCTGCTGATTAAGTACATCAGATGGTTGTTTGGTGCTCGAAAAATAATGAATATTTGGGTCTTGCTGCAAACCAGTTTCACGCAAGTGCGAAGTCAAAACCAGCCCCTTTAAAGAACGTAAACGCGAAAGCGCAACATACGCCTGTCCTGGGGCGAAAGCATCGCCAATATCAATAATTGCTTTATCAAAGGTTAAGCCCTGACTTTTATGAACCGTAATTGCCCAGGCTAATTTTATCGGATACTGAACAAATGAACCAGCAACATTTTCCGAAATTTCGTTTGTTGCCTCATTTAATTTATACTTTACGTTTTCCCATGTGTAAGGTGAAATTTGGATAACCACTTTATCATCTGGTAATTCAATTTCTACAATATCCTTTTCAATATGATGAACAACGCCAATTTTACCATTATAATAGCGTTTTTCGGCAGTCATATCATTTTTAATAAACATAATTTGTGCACCCACTTTCAGTTCTAAACTTTTATCGTTTGGAAACGAATGTTCACTAAATTCTCCAGTAACCTTGGCATCAAAGAAGTAAGATTTAGTTTTAAGCTGTGTTAATCGTTCACGATTTATAGTATCAGCTTTATTATTATGCGTTGTTAAAGTGATGTAATTTTCATCGGCCGCAGGTTTGAAATCTTGCTTAAAATGTTGGCGAAGCAGATTCGTATCATCTGCGGTAATTTGATTATTTCTGAGATTATTTAATAAATCGATAAAAACAGAATCATCTTGACGGTAAATTTTATCCAACTCAATATAAATCGGTGGATTATTTTGTAACGCTAAAGCATCGAAGAAATAAATGCTCTTGTAAAAACCTGCCATAACCCGCCATTCATCGTTTTTTACAACAGGAGGTAACTGGTGTAAATCGCCAATAAAAAGCATCTGCACTCCGCCAAAAGGCACATTTCTATTTCTTCGGATGTAACGTAAAGAAAAATCTATGGCATCAAGCATATCGGCTCGAAGCATACTTACCTCATCAATCACCAGCAATTCCAATTCTTGAATCATGCGCCTTTTATTGCCTTGCATATTCAAGTGTTTTACAATTGTGCGTGGCGTATTGAAATTAAAAGTGATGTTTTGGTTGATGATATTCGCTGCTGCATCAGGAAAAAAAGCACCAAAAGGTAACTGAAAAAGCGAATGAATAGTTACACCCGAAGCATTAATTGCAGCAATACCTGTAGGTGCACAAATCATTGCTTTTTTGTGCGTAAGCTGAATCAATTTGCGCAAAAAAGTAGTTTTACCCGTTCCAGCTTTTCCTGTTAAAAAAACATGTTTCGAGGTATAATTAACAAATTTTGCCGCTATTTCTGCGGCCATAGAAGTTTCTTCTAATTCTGGCATTGGCAATAAGATTTCGGTTTGCTCTATTTTCGGAGGGATAATTAAAGCTAACAATTTTAGTACAAAAATAGGTATGATTTATAGAATTTCGGCAAACGAATATGGTTTTTAACCTGGATATTTTCTTTTGAAAATGAATGTTCAGTTTTTTATCGGGAAAAACAGTCCTGCTGTTCGCTTTACTCCGTTACACTCCGTGCTCGCTGCCATCAGGTTTATTTAACAAAGTTTGTTGTGCTTCGGATTGTAAACCATAAATGTCATCCTAAGCGTAGTCGAAAGATAGATTATTTTTTGCTTTCGACCATCGAATTGGTCTTCGACTACGCTCAGACTGACAACGACTTTTATTAAATAGCAAGTACATTTCTTATCTTTTGAATAAACCACCCCCCGCCCCCAATGACACTAACTTAAGTAAAAACAAAAAAGAATTGTCATCCTGAGCGTAGTCGAAGGACAGATTATTTTTTGTTTTCGACTACCTAATTGGTCTTCGACTACGCTCAGACTGACAACATTTGAGCTTAAATTAATGATATTATAATAGTTGTAATTACTTGCGGTTTGGGTTTAACCCACAGAAATCCATTGATTGCAGAAATTCGCCATCATTCTACTACTCCCCTCCTAATTTAGGAGGGGCAAGGGGTGGTTAAACTATACCCAAAACCGTTAAAGAAGTTTCATAAACGCGACAGTAATGGAAATACTTTTTTGGTACTAACGAAAAAAATTGCTACTTCGTTCCTCCTCGCAATGATGGAATGGTGAGAACAACAGAAATTTAAAAAAGATTGGAATGTATGGCGGGGCCAACCCGAACCGAAGAACTACAGCTACTGCTTTTCAAAAACTAATTAGCCATTTGGTTTTCAATTAAACAGTTAAGTGATAAAAACAGTTCGTCAAAATTCTTATCTTTGCAGCCTGATGAAACAAAATTATTCAAATCTAATCGCAGTTAAATTCCTTTAACCAGGTTTCATCGCCATTTTTTACCCAAAATTTTATTATGCTTAACCCTGAAATAGAAAAACGTAAAACCTTTGCCATTATTAGTCACCCCGATGCGGGTAAAACCACTTTGACAGAAAAATTTCTGCTTTTTGGTGGTGCAATTAATACGGCTGGTGCGGTAAAACGTAACAAAGCGAACCAAAGCAATACTTCCGATTTTATGGAAATTGAGAAACAACGTGGTATCTCGGTTGCAACCTCGGTTATGGGTTTTGAGTATAGCGGCAAGCGAATTAACATTTTGGATACCCCTGGTCACAAGGATTTTGCGGAAGATACCTACCGTACTTTATCGGCAGTGGATAGCGTGATTTTGGTGGTAGACTGCGTAAAAGGTGTGGAAGAGCAAACCGAAAAATTAATGTCCGTTTGCCGTATGCGTAACACGCCTGTAATTATTTTTGTGAATAAGATGGATCGTGAAGGTAAAGAAGCGTACGATTTATTGGATGAAATTGAGGAAAAACTTAACATCAGTTTGTGCCCGCTTTCTTGGCCAATTGGACAGGGACATACCTTTAAAGGTGTTTACAGCATTTATAACAAACACTTAAATTTATTTAATTCTGATAAAACCAAAGTAACCGATTCGGTTGTGGCGGCAAATGATTTGAACGATCCAACGTTATTAAATTACCTTAAAGAAAACGAAATTAACACATTGAAAGATGATGTTGAATTGGTTGACGGTATTTACGGCAAAATCGATAAAGATTTATATACTGAGGGTTTGGTTGCGCCAGTTTTCTTTGGTAGTGCCATTAACAACTTCGGAATAAAGGAGCTTTTAGATACGTTTATTGATATCGCACCAAGTCCGCGCCACCGTGAAGCAGAAGAGCGTGATGTGTTGGTTGAAGAGAAAAATTTCAGTGGTTTTGTGTTTAAAATCCACGCCAATTTAGATCCAAAACACCGCGATAGGATTGCTTTCTTACGTATTTGTTCAGGCAAATTTGAGCGTAATAAATTCTATTATCACACCCGTCAGGATAAGAAATTGAAATTCTCAAACCCGATGGATTTTATGGCCAATGAGAAAAGTATTGTAGAAGAAGCCTGGCCAGGCGATGTGGTTGGTTTATATGACAGCGGTAACTTTAAAATCGGCGATACTTTGACCGAAGGCGAAAAATTGCAGTTTAAAGGGATCCCAAGTTTTTCTCCATCTATTTTTAAAGAAGTAGAAAACATGGACCCAATGCGAACCAAGCAATTGGAAAAAGGTATTGAACAATTAACTGATGAAGGTGTGGCGCAATTGTTCGTGATGCAACCTGGAAACAGAAAAGTAATTGGTGCTGTTGGTGAGCTCCAGTTTGAGGTTATTAACTTCCGTTTGGAGCACGAATATGGCGCAAAATGTCGTTTCCGTACATTAAGTTACACTCGTTCGAGTTGGGTAACATCATCTGATAGAAAGAAATTAGATGAATTTGTTAAACGTAAACAACAGCATATTGGTTTCGATAAGGAAGCGAATCCAGTTTACTTATCGGATAGTGATTATATGATTAATTTAACCAAACAGGATTACCCTGATATAGATTTTCATAAAACAAGCGAGTTTAAGAGTTAATTATTATAGATTTTAATAAACTGAAAACCTTACAGGATTTAAAACTTGTAAGGTTTTTTTTACGCATCTATTTTGATAATTGCGGTAGAATCAAAGATGTGTAACGAAATAAATTTGTTATTTGAATACAATTATTAACTTTAAATTTTAAGCCTAATAACGATATCATTGAGTACAATACTAACTGAAAAACAAAAAATGCTTGCAGGCAAAGCCTACCAAGCTGGAGAAGCAGAGTTATCAAAAGAAAGATTAAAAGCACGAGAAATAGTTTTCGAGTTTAATAATCTTGCTCCAAAATTTATAAAACAACGCAAAGAGTTAATAAAAAAACTCTTTGGTAAAACCGAAAAGATGTTTTACCTGGAGCCACCTTTTCGTTGCGATTATGGCTATAACATCGAAATTGGCGATAACTTTTATGCAAATTTTAACCTCGTAATTTTAGATTGTGCTAAGGTGAGTATTGGCAACAATGTTTTTATTGCACCAAATGTGGCAATTTATACTGCTGGACATCCAATACACGCACATCTTCGCGATCAGGAATACGAATGGGCGCAAGAAATTAGTATTGGAAACAGCGTTTGGATTGGTGGAAATGTAGTAATAAATCCAGGTGTAAAAATTGGCTCGAATGTGGTAATTGGTTCGGGAAGTATAGTTACGAGAGACATTCCAGATAATGTTTTTGCTGCAGGAAACCCTTGTAGAGTAATTCGTCAGTTAACTGATGAGGATAAAGACTTTTACTACAAAGACATTAAATTAGAACAATAATATCTTGCAAAAAACATCTTGAGCTTGTCGAAAGACTTGTATTCTTGCTTTCGACAAGCTTAAATGATTTTACATTTAGAAACGGCTTCTAATCCGTTTAACTACTATGGTCAACCACTACTTTCCACTCTCCTTTTAGTTTCTTAAATAACAACGTGAAATAACCTTGAGGTTCATCTTTTTCACGTTTTAAATGCCAGCTTCCCAATACAAAAGCAACATCTTTACCTAAGAAATCAACTTTTTTAATTCCAAAAGTTAAAAAACCCATTCCTGCACTACCTGAATAGTTTTTCTTATAATTATCTAAAGTTTTTTGCCAGCCATAAGTTGGACCACTTTTTCCAACAAATAATAAGCTGTCTGATTTTACGTAACCATCCATAAAGACAACTAAATCACCTTTGTTCCATGCTTTCCTTTGCGTTTCTAAAACATCCAAAATGGCTTGTTTATCTTTAGGCGTTTGTGCCTGAGCAAAGAAGCCAGACAATAAGAATAATAGAATCAGCTTTATTTTCATATCAATAGATTTAGAAAATAAAAATGCGTTTTATTTTATTTAAAAGCTACATAAATTTGTTTCTTTACAGGCTTAAATCATCAAAATGCAAAAAACAGTAACTTCAATCGGCGAAATTTTGTGGGATGTTTTTCCAGAGGGAAAGAAAGCTGGCGGTTCATCTATGAATGTAGCCTTACATCTTCATAAACAAGGTATAAACAGCAAATTTATTAGTGCTGTTGGTCACGATGAATTGGGTAAAGAGTTAATTAGTTTTTTATATGATCAGAATTTCAGCTCCAATTTAATACAGGTTGCCGACTTACCAACAAGCACTGTAGAAGTTAAACTGGATGAAACTCACCAGGCCACTTACTCAATTATAGAACCCGTTGCCTGGGATGCAATTGAACTTTCTGATGAGGCCATTGAAACCGTGAAAAAATCGGATGCTTTTGTGTATTGTAGTTTAACGTGTAGAAACGAAAAGAGTAGAAATACAGTTTTAAGTTTACTTAATAACGCAAAGCTGAAAGTTTTCGACATCAACCTGCGTGAGCCCTTTTATACGATTAATACCTTAAAGGACTTATTAAATGAAGGAGATGTTTTAAAAGTAAACGAGCATGAAATTATTTACCTGAAAGATGAATTGGCATTAACAGGAAATACCGACGAGCAATTATTAAAGCAACTAAGCCACTTATTTAACATAAAAATTATTTGCCTCACTATGGGCGAAAACGGGGCTTGTGTATTGCATGATGACAAATTATATCATCATAAAGGCTACCCTGTAAAAGTTGCAGATACGGTTGGAGCGGGTGATTCTTTTTTAGCAACCTTTATTTCTAGCTATTTAATTGGCTACCCAATGGATACGATTTTAGATCGAGCTTGTAAAGTTGGTTCTTTTGTTGCTTCGCAGTTTGGGGCAAACCCAAATTATGGAGATGAGATTTTCGATTAACTGATATTTTTAACTCCAGCCCACTAAATTTAATTAATTGGGTTTTGCGTTAGGGATTGTAAGGGTTCAGTACCAATTTTTATTGGTACCGGAGCGAAGCGAAGCCCTGAAAAGCCCGACCCTTGCGTAGCTTGGGGAACGCCCAAATCATTTTAATTTTTCATATGTAGTTTTCAGTTCTGCCTTATTTTTCGGCTTTAAACTTCGCCCAAATATGACACCCTGCTTAAATTAATGCAAATCGAAACTTTTATCTTCGATAAATCGTTAATACAAGCACATGAGAGGTTTTCGTTTTTCTGATTACAAGCCTGGCGATACGCCAAAAGGTGGGTTCGATGAGTTGCTGAAATTATTTAGCGAATTGCTAAATTATACAGCTGGTGATGCAGCAGAGGCATTAAGTTGGTTAAACGAGCTCGACAAGCAATACAAGTTAACCAACAATGATTACGGTATTGGTAATTTTATCGATGAATTGAAAGATAAAGGTTACCTTACAGAAGACAAGCAATCTGGAGAATTTAAAATTACAGCCAAAACCGAGCAAACGATTCGTAAATCGGCCTTGGAAGAAATTTTTGGGAAACTAAAAAAATCGGGTCGTGGCAATCACAATAGCAACCAAAGCGGCATTGGTGAGGAGAAAAATGCGGACAGACGGGAATATAATTTTGGTGATAGTTTAGACCAGATTGATATGACTGCCTCGATTCAAAATGCGCAAATTAACCATGGTATTGGCGATTTCACATTAACCGATCGGGATTTAGAAGTAGAGGAAAAGGATTTTAAAACCTTAACTTCTACCGTACTGATGATTGACATTTCGCACTCGATGATTTTGTACGGTGAAGATCGAATTACACCTGCAAAAAAGGTGGCAATGGCCTTAGCCGAATTGATTAAAACAAAATACCCGAAAGATACTTTAGATATTGTTGTTTTTGGAAATGATGCCTGGCCAATTTCGGTTAAAGATTTACCTTATTTGCAAGTTGGCCCCTACCATACTAATACTTTTGCAGGGTTAGAATTGGCTACGGATTTACTTCGCAGGCGTAAAACGCACAATAAGCAAATTTTTATGATTACAGATGGGAAACCAACCTGTTTGAAAGAGAATGGAAAATATTATAAAAATAGTATGGGCTTGGATAGAAAGGTGATTAATAAAACCTTAAATATGGCTGCTCAGTGCAAACGCTTGAAAATTCCAATTACCACTTTCATGATTGCTAAAGACCCTTATTTACAGCAATTTGTTCGTCAGTTTACCGAAATAAATGGCGGAAGAGCATTTTACAGTTCTTTGACGGGTTTAGGCGAATACATTTTTGAAGATTACATTAAAAACAGAAGAAAAACAGTTAAATAAGGTTGAAGTTAAAGGGCTGAAGGTGTAACCCAAACCATTAACGATGACCCGCAACAGTTTACATAAAAATATTAACAAGGAGAGATTTGAGATTAAGTTATAGCACCTTGCCGAGCCTTAAACCCTAAACCTTATGCCTTAAACCCTTTTTAAAAAGATGCAAAACACAACTTTAGGCCAGTTAAAGGCAACAAATTATAAATCAAGAAGCGTTAAGGAAGAACTTAGAGAAAATCTGATTAAGGTTCTGAGAGATAAAAAAACCGAGTTCGAAGGCATTATTGGTTACGATGAAACGGTAATTCCAGAATTGCAAACAGCGATCCTTTCACGCCATAATATTTTACTTTTAGGGTTACGCGGTCAGGCGAAAACGCGTATTGCTCGTTTAATGGTTAACTTGCTAGACGAATATGTACCTTATGTTGCTGGGAGTGAAATTTTTGATGATCCATTGAATCCTATTTCCTGGTACGCAAAAAATGAAATCGCCACCAAAGGTGATGAAACCGAAATTGCCTGGTTGCACCGCAGCGAACGTTATACAGAGAAATTGGCTACGCCTGATGTGACCGTTGCTGATTTAATCGGTGATGTTGACCCGATTAAAGCGGCTACTTTGAAACTTACTTATAACGATGAACGTGTAATTCACTTTGGACTAATTCCTCGTGCACACCGCAGCATTTTTGTTATTAACGAATTGCCCGATTTGCAAGCTCGTATCCAAGTAGCATTGTTTAATATGCTGCAAGAAAAAGATATTCAAATTCGTGGTTTTAAATTGCGTTTACCATTAGATATTCAGTTTGTGTTTACAGCAAATCCTGAAGATTATACCAACCGTGGCAGTATTGTAACGCCATTGAAAGATAGAATTGAAAGTCAGATTTTAACGCACTATCCAAAAAGCATCGAAGTTTCAAGAAAAATTACTTTTCAGGAAGCTAAACTAACCAAAGAGCAAAAAGAAAATATTGAAGCTGATGGTTTAGTTAAGGATTTAATTGAGCAAATCGCTTTCGAGGCTCGCAAGAGCGAATATATCGATCAGAAATCGGGTGTTTCGGCAAGGTTAACTATTTCTGCTTTTGAAAATTTAATCAGCACTGCAGAACGCAGAATATTAATTTCTGGCGAGAAAAATACATTTGTTCGCCTATCTGATTTAGCAGGAATTGTTCCAGCAATTACAGGAAAAATCGAACTGGTTTACGAAGGCGAATTGGAAGGACCTGCCCATGTAGCAACCACACTTATCGGCAAAGCGGTAAAAACCTTGTTTGCCCGTTATTTCCCAGATCCAGAGAAAGCGAAGAAAACCAAAACAGCTAATCCATATACAGAAATTACAGAGTGGTTTACAGAGGGCAATAATGTTGATGTAACGGATTCGCTAACAAATGCACAATACAAAAAAGCATTAATGTTGGTACCAAGTTTATATGATACTGTTAAAAAATTCCATCCAAAATTAAGCGAAAACCAAACGTTACTTTTAATGGAATTTGTGCTGCATGGCTTAGCAGAATATTCGCAATTGAGCAAAAATTATTTAAACGGTGGCTTCGGTTTCTCTGATATGTTTGGCAGTTTATTTAATGCCGAATTTGACGAGGAAGAAGATGAGGACGATTTCAGATAGTAATTAAATTATACATTTTAATTAGCTTTGATATTTCTTTCCGAAAGGCAGGAAATATTAAAGCTTTTTTATTTTAAACCAAACTTCTAAATGGGAAGATTACCTTTCATTATTGCCGCCTGCATACTTATTACTGCTTTTGATATTTATTGCTTCAATGCCTTGATGGCAGTATTCAAAAACTGGAAACCTAGAACAAAAAAAATCTTCGGAATATTATATTGGACGTATAGCATTCTTTTGATTGTTGGTGTTTTTGCGGGTATTTACCTTAATCTTTTTTTAACGCTCAGGGCAATTATTTTGGTTGCTTTCTTTTTAACGGTAGCTTGCAAGATGGCGATGTTGCCTTTCTTAGTTATTGATGACATAAGAAGGTTGTTTATTAAAATTTTTAGAAAAAAAGAACCTGTAAAAGCACAACAAATAACAGAAACAGAGCCCATTTCCCGCTCCGAATTTTTAGTTAAGGCAGGCTTGGTTGCTGCAGCCGTGCCGTTAACTTCTTTAAGCTGGGGCATTATATCAGGTGCTTATGATTATCAGGTTAGACGAGTAAATTTAATTCTCCCAAATTTACCAAAAGCTTTTGATGGTATTACTATGGGTCAAATTTCTGACATTCATTCTGGAAGTTTTTATAACAAAACAGCTGTTAAGGGAGGTGTAGAAATGCTTTTAGGCGAAAAACCCGATTTCATTTTCTTTACTGGGGATTTAGTAAATAACCTTACCAATGAGGTGAAAGATTATCAGGATATTTTTGCTAAAGTAAAAGCGCCGCTTGGCGTATATTCTTCTTTAGGGAACCACGATTATGGCGATTATTATTTCGGCAAAGAATCATCACCTGCTAAGGTTAAAAACCTAAAAGACATGGTCGATGTGCATAAGATAATGGGTTATGATTTGTTAATGAACGAAAACCGCAGATTGAAAGTGGATGGCGAAGAAATTGGTATTTTAGGTATCGAAAATTGGGGAATGGGTCGTTTTCCAAAATACGGTAAAATGGAGCTTGCAGTAAAAGATACGGATGATTTACCTGTTAAGCTTTTACTTAGTCACGATCCATCACACTGGCGTGGCGAGGTTTTACAGAAATATCCACAAATAGATGCCATGTTTAGTGGCCATACCCACGGCATGCAATTTGGCGTTCGTTTAAAAGAATATCAATGGAGTCCTGTTCAATATATTTATAAAGAATGGGCAGGATTATATCAAGAGCAAAAACAACAGCTTTACGTTAACGTTGGCTATGGCTTTTTAGGTTATCCAGGTAGGGTTGGTATTTTACCAGAAATAACAATATTTACGCTGAAAAGGGCCTAATTTAAAGGTGGCCCATTGAGCTTGTCGAAATGCTTTTATTTTTAAAAGCTCTTCGACAAGCTTAGCATGAAAGAGGCAGTATAGAATTAATCTTATCCTGCATTAAAGCGATATCCAACGCCTCTAACGGTTTGTAATAATTGTGGATTATCTGGATTTAATTCAATCTTTTTGCGCAAACGAACAATGTGCATATCTAGAGTTCTGGTGTTTACATCAGAGTTATAACCCCAAACCACAAGCATTAATTCATCACGATTAATTACTTTCCCTGGATTACGTAAGAAATAAAGGAGAATACGGTTTTCCAAGATGGTTAACTCAATTTTCTTTCCATCTCTAAATAGAGTATGGATATTTGGATGGTGCTCCATGTTACCAAAACGATGAATTTCGGCGGTATCTTTATTTACGATGAACTTCACTTTACTTTCTAACATAGCTACCAAAACATCCATATTAAATGGTTTAGTAATATAATCTGAAGCACCAAAGTTGTAAGCATCAATTTTATCAACATCTTGCGCCTTTGCAGTCATCATAATTATTAAATTATCGAAACCTTGTTTACGAACGCTTTCGCAAACTTCAGCACCCTGTTTTCCTGGCATCATCCAATCTAACAAAACAATATCAGGTTGGTCGGCAATAATCATTCTTTCGCCAGCGTCACCATCGTTTGCTTCCAAAACATTATAGCCTTCGGTTTTTAAACGATGTGCTACTAAAAAGCGAAGGTTTTCATCGTCTTCTACAATTAAAATTTTTACTTCTTTAGACATTTGTGTTTTATTTTATGTTGAAGAACGGCTGAAATGTTGCAGTACTTTAAACACTTTAACATAGATTTTTCCAACTTCAATTCAATTTTTAATTATTATATGGCAGCACAATTTTAAACTCTGTACCCGAGCCAACTTTACTTTTTACGGTAATTTCGCCCTGCATAAAGTTAACCAGTTCTTTGCAGAATGCCAAACCTAAACCAACGCTTCCCATTTGGTTATATTCGTTCTGTATTCTAAAAAACTTTTTAAATATATTATTTAATTCTGATGACGGAATCCCTATTCCTTTATCGGTAAAACGAAATACCAGTACACCTTTAATTAACTTAGCGCTAATATTTAATTTCTTACTACCTGGGTTTGAATATTTGTAGGCATTTTCTGCCAAGTTATCGAACAAACTTCCGAGTAAAACAGGATCTGTTATAAAAGTTTTAAAGCCAACAACCTCATAAGTAATATCGAAATCGGGATGCTTAAGCGTGTGCGATTCGATTGTACTTTCAATAAAATCTTCTATGCTAACCGAATCCTGATTGAGAATGATCGCCTTATTTTCGATTTGTGTAAAGGCTAACAATTTATTCATTAATCCATTGAGCTTGTCGGCTTCCTCATCCAGAATTTTACCATACAATTGCTGCTCTCTCTGGGTTAAAGCTGTCGCACTTTTTATGTTATTTCCAGCAATTTTAATTACACTAACTGGTGTTTTAAATTCGTGGGTTAAATTATTTACAAAATCGTACTGTAGCTTAAACATTTTACTGTTGATGTTTAAATTACGATAGATTAAAAATGCAACCAAAAGCAAAACGCCGTAAACCAACAGAAGCACCAAAGCTATAGGCATGAAATAAATAAATATTTCCTTTTTGATATAGGATTTTGAAGAAGTAAAGTACAGTTTGAAATCAGAAAAAGCACCTGGTAATGCAATTTCAGTTGTTATGTTTTCATCCGAAGTATCTATCGGATCGTAAGTCATAGGTTCTACCTTAATACTCTGGTACAACAATGGACGAGTATTAATAATTTTGATTTTACCTGGATCTAATTGAAAAACCATCATATCCTGTTGATATATGGGAGCAGGATTTAGCTTACGCATCATCATTTGCTTATAAGCTTTCAAATCTTCACGTCTGGGAATGTTTAGATAACTTATTTTATTATCGTTAGAGTTTACAACCGAGAAATTAGTAAAAAGTTCTTCTTGGGTGGGTACAGTTGCAGTATCTAACTGACCAACAAATGTTGCTAGTTTGTAAGCCATTGCATTAAAATCATCACTTACATCAAAAGAATTAGTATTATCTTCAGAATATAATTTTATCGAATCGGGATTAATGCCCTTACCAAACTGATAGATATATTTGGGGCCAATACCTAAATGGTTGGCATTAATTCCATCTCTTACAGGTGTATTTTTAACCTCGGTATCATAAAAAGTAACTTTCGATATAAAAGGGTATTTAAGCACTACAGTATCAACAAACTTAGAAGCCGTAGATGAATCTAAAAAGCCATTGTAATATGATACTTCAGGCATTTTATTTTGAAAAAACTCGTTGTAAGGCTTAATACTCTGCTCTAAAACATTAACTTTTTCCGAAACGAATTCGTTTTCGATAGATTTTTTGCTGTAGTTAAAAGCTAAAAATAAAGACAGAATAAAAAGGATCGAAATTAAAACGATGAACGTTACGCTTAACGAGAAATTTTTACGATAGCCGCTCTTTTTTTCTAAAATCATAACCTATTTCTTACCTAGGTTTTCTTTTAAAAACTCTTCTAATGCCTTATACAAAGCCGTTCTACCTTGTTGACGAAGCACAGGATTGGGTCCTTCTTCTTTCTCGATATAAGTTACAGATACATCGCGTTTTTTTAGTTCCTTGATAAATTGAACTCCAATGGTTACATCAACACGCGGATCTTTAGGATTTTGAGCAAAAAATACTGGTGCTTTAAATCGATCTGCATGAAAAACAGGCGAAGCGAAACGAGTATAATCCGTATCGGTTTCAGGGTTGCCAAAAATTTCGTAGTACATCTGCAAATTCGATTTTAAAAACGGTGGAATAGTTTTAAAATAGCTGAATAAATTAATGATACCAGAATTTGAACCACCGCAACTATAAATATCGTTATTTTTATACAAACAATTAAGTGCTATAAATCCACCAAAACCATTTCCATAAATAGCTACCTTTTTTGGGTTGGCGATTTTCTTTTTAATTAACCATTTAACACCATCATTAACATCTTCCTGAATTTTATCACTCCACTGCTTAAATCCAGCTTTGTAAAATGCTTTACCATAACCTATAGAACCTCGATAATTAATTTGCAAAACTGCATAACCTCGGTTAGCCAGAAATTGAACGTCGGCATTATAACCCCAGGTATTTCTTGCACCAGGACCATTATGTGGCAAAACAACAACCGGCAAATTTGTTGGTTTTTTATCTTTAGGTAAGGTTAAATAACCATTTATGGTTAAGCCATCGCTACTTTTATAACTTATCGGCTGCATTGCACTCATATCTGCTTCGTTTATAGAAGGATTTATATCGGCAAGTTTTTTAAACTTATTCTGATCGGCAACGTATAGATAGTAAGAACCTGGATTTTTATCGGTATAAGTTCTAATAACAAAAGCATTATCGCCTTTATCTTTATCCATAATACGCCATTCGGTACCAGGTAAAAGTTCATCAATTTTTGCGTACCTAACTCTTGTGCTGTCATCAAGGTAGTATTTCTCCTTTTTCCACGATTCGCAGGTAACAAAAATCATTTTCTTTTTACTCTTCGAATATTTAGCATCAACCACATTTAAGGTATCATTTCCAAACAATACTTGTTTTTCTTTCCCAGTTTTTAAATCGAGCGCAACAAGTGCATTTTTATCGCGGTTTACATTTGATATGGCAAAAAGTACATCTGCTTCATTTTCGGCAAAAGCAACAGGTTGTAAAGTGGTTTCGAAACTATTCGTAATAACTGGTTTAAAAGGAAGGCTTTCATTTTCACGATACAACAATGTTTCATTTACACCATCGCTTGCAACTGCAATTTTAAGAATACCCTTATTATCGGTTACCCAATCGGTAATATTACCAGGATTTTTTGCTGCAATATCCATTTTACCGCTACGAACATTTAAACGGTAAACATCAAAAACTGTAGAATCTCTTTTATTCGATGCAACAATAATGTATTTATCATCAATTAACTGATCTTCGATTACCCTTAATCTTGTTTTTTCGTTAGAGCTTAACTGCTTTTGGTTCTTTCCATCTTTTCCAACAACAAACAAATCCGACTTTCGTTCTTTCGACTCATCTTCTGTGTAATAAATAATTTCGTTGTTGCTAGTCCAGAAATAAAAGCTAATACTTTTTTCTGTTAAGTGTGTAATCTGAGTGCTATTTCCTGTTGCAATATCCTCTACAAATAAATCGAGTTTTTTATCTTGTAGCTTTAAATAAGACAAACATTTTCCATCTGGCGAAACGTGGTAGTAGGCCTTATCCTGTGTTCTAAAAAAATTATCTACGGGTATAATCTTACCATCATCCGAACCTTTACAAGCCCAAATAAAAGCTACTAAAACCAATAAAATTAATCTCTTCAACATAAAAAATTCCTTTTCGGACCACAAAAATAGAATAACCAAACAGCTTAAATACCAATTACATTAAGAATGTTACCAACACCACCTAAAAGCCGTGGTGCATCCAATTTAGTATTTAAAATAACGAGAAAAATAAAATACAGGTAACATTTAAAATACGTTTTATATACACGTGGTTTTTAAAGAAAGATGTATTAAAATGTTACATTTAAACCTTATATTTTAGCAATATGAATCGGTTAATATTCATTCTGTTTATATTTTTTTTCGGCTCGGTGAGTGCCCAAAGCCTTCGCCAGAACAGGCAAATTGTACCTGATGAAAGTGCCTTGGCTATTCAATATTACCAGGAGGGCGATTACGAAAAAGCGGCTGTAGTTTTCGAAAAACTATTTTCGAATCCCAATAACGAAGGATATTTTGATATCTATTTTAATACTTTATTAAAGTTGAAAAAGTACGATGTTGCTGAAAAGATAGTTAAAAAACAAATTAAACAATCGCCGCAGCCCGAAATGTATTCTATTGCACTAGGCAAACTTTATCAAGAAAAAGGTGATTCGCCTGCAGCCAATAAAATTTTTATGGATGTTATTGGCAAGCTTCCTAAAGATGAATTTAAAATAAGAATGTTGGCCAATAATTTTTATCGCTACGAAAATTATGAATACGCAATTCAAACTTTCAAACAAGGCAGAAAATTAATGAACAACGATAAAGCTTTCGCATTTGAGCTTTTGAATATTTATCGCTTTAAAAAAGATAAACCTATGTTGATGCAGGAGTATTTAGATATTCTGCCAAGTACCCCACAATTGTTACCACAAGCAGAAGCTGTTTTATCGATGCTTTTTGAAGATAAAAGTGATTATCAAAATTTTCAAGCTGGAATATTAAAAAAGATTCAGAAAGAACCTGATGTAGAAATTTATATCCAACTACTAACCTGGAATTACATTCAGCAACAAGAATATGATATGGCTTTACGTCAATTAATTGCATATGATAAGAGAACAAAAGCCGATGGAAGTACACTATTTAATGCCACTTACACTTTCGTAGATAACGGGGCTTACGAAACTGCTATAAAATCTTATGAATACCTTTTAACCAAAGGCAAAGAGAATCAATATTATTTACCATCGAAAATTGAACTGCTAAACACAAAATATAATATTCAAACCAAAGGAAAATACAATACAGCAGATTTAGATTTGTTAGCAAAAGATTATCAGATTTTGCTAGATGAAAACGGTAAAAACAAAAACACGCTTTTCGCGATAAAAAGATGGGCTACGCTTCAGGCTTATTATTTAAACCAACCTTCTAAAGCTGAAACTGTACTCGAAGAAGCTACGAAACTTCCTGGCCTTAGCGGTACCGAAGTTGGACAATTGAAGCTGGATTTAGGAGATATTTATATTTTAACAGCTCAGCCCTGGGAAGCTTTTTTGGTATATGAACAGGTTAGTAAACAGTTTGAAGGACAGCCAATAGGTAACGAAGCTCGTTATAGAAGCGCTAAACTTTCGTTTTATCAAGGAAATTTTGAATACAGCAATGGCCAATGTTTGGTGCTAAAGGCAGCTACTTCTCAGCTTATTGCAAACGACGCTCTAAATTTAGGTTTATTGATTACAGATAACACGCAAACACCGACTGATAGCAGTGCTTTAAAAATGTATGCTGACGCGGAAATGTTACTATTTAGGAATTTACCCGAAAAATCCATTATAAAATTAGATAGCATTTCGATTGCTTATCCAAATAATTCGCTAGCAGATGCAATTTTAATGACTAAAGCAAAAATCTTTATCAAAGCAGATGATTATCAAAAAGCTGCCGATATTTTAAGGAAAATTACGGAAGATTTTAAAGAAGGAATCTGGACGGATGATGCATTATTTACCCTTGCAGATTTGTATGAGAAAAAACTAAACGATATTGCCCAGGCGAAAATATACTTTCAAAAGCTAATTACCGATTACCCAGGCAGTATGTTTAGTGCCGAAGCAAGAAAAAGATTTAGGAATTTACGCGGTGATGGCGTTTAAGAATTCGCTTCTTTTTCACCTTCTTCCTTTTTAATTCTATAAACAATCTCACTTACAAACCCTATTTCAATTATAAAGGCGTATAAAAGCGAGTTAATTACCAAACCTAAAAAGTATAACACATTATTCGAGCTAAAAAAGCCCCACAATAATGTATGTGTTGGAAATTGAAAAACTGAATACAAATCGGATAAAGAACTTAAAAAGAAATTAGGTGCAAAAACATTCTTATCTTCTGATACAAAAGCGAAGAAGCAAATCGTAGTCAAAATTCCGATTGCTACAAAGGCTTTAAAGAACCTATATTTACTAAAATGCCAGATGTAGTATTTCATTGAGGGATGAAAATTTAAATTGTGGTTAAACCACTAAGTTCGAAAATTTTATGGTTAACTGAAATATAAAACGAATTTTAACAAGCTTTTATTTTTTCCAGTTCCACACTACAGTACCCCAAACCAAAACATTTTCATCATTAGTTTGATAGATTTAGCTTAAAACAATTCATTTTTTTCTTGCGATCATTTTATTAAACAACCAACATGTTTAATAAAATGACATCTATATTTTTAAACCCGATAAGCTTATTTATTATCTTTGTGGCATGTTATTATACAACGTTACGCTAATTTTAGAAGATTCTGTAGTTGAAGAATGGTTGCAATGGATGCAGGAAACTCATATCCCACAAGTTATGGCAACGGGTATGTTTTTATCGCATCGCCTATTAAAAGCATTAGATTCGCCAAATGAGGGCGTTACTTATTGTACTCAATATATTGCAGAAAACCTAGAAAACTACGAAACTTACCAAACTGTACATGCACCTGCTTTGCAAGAAGATTTAAACGAGCGTTTTAAAAATCGTTTTGTTGCATACAGAACTTTGATGGAGTTTGTATCTCCAATTTCTTAGAGTCTTTTAAGCGCCTTTAATTTTTTAAATCAATTTAGGGTTTTAATTTGTCGTTATTTTTGTGTCTATCAGCGTCTCGGATGGTTTTCTTTTGCAGATTTTTCTCTAAAGCTTCTGTTAAATTAATACCAGTTTGATTCGCCAGGCAAATTAAAACAAACATTACATCGGCCATCTCATCGGCAAGATTTACATCTTCATCACTTTTTTTGAAAGATTGCTCCCCGTATTTTCTAGCCATAATACGGGCAACTTCACCCACTTCTTCCATTAAAATGGCAGTGTTGGTTAACTCATTAAAATAGCGGATTCCAGTTGTATTAATCCAATTATCTACTGTTTGCTGTGCTTCATTAATGGTCATTTATTCTTTCTTCTATTTCTGAATTCAATCTTTTATTTATGTCTACCTTGGCGTCTTCAAATAAAAAAACTGTGGCACCCTTCTCTCTTGCCCATCGATTTTTTATTTCACCTATTTTAGTTGTCTTATTAAAAAACGGACGAGGTTTTTCACCCTCTCGCTCACTTACGCTGCCATCAACTATTAAAATTAAATCATTAATAGGCTTATCCATTCTAAACCAATAAAGATAATCGGCATTGTAAGATACGGCATTAATATTTTGATATTTTGAATAATAATTAATTGCACCTGCCTGTCCGTAATTATCGGCTCTCACAACAACTGCCGATTTATCCTTTACTTTCGCGTATGCAGAATCTACTATCTGCGCAAGCTCTTTCCAACCCTGCATATCTGCATAATCTTGTGGCAAATCATGATTTTTTCCGTCTTCCCAGCGTAAAGCACCAACCCTTTCAAATCGCTTATGGTTTGCCATTATTTTTTCGGGCGCATAAACAGGCATTACAAGTGGGGTGATATAAGCAAATGAGCCAGTTATAAATAATATCAGTAAAGATGGAAGAATCCATTTTCGCTCCATAAGTTTACTGATATAAACACTTCCGAAGGCAAGTAAAACAGGATACAAACCCAAAGCGTAATAAGCCTTAGCCTTAAAGTAGCTAAAAATAATTAACGTAAAAATATAGGCTAAAAACACCCATAAGTATTTCTTGAACGGTTTATAAAATAAAAATCCAACGAAGGCGGCTAAGAGCACAAAAATATCACTAACAAAAAACAGGATTTGTTCCTTAAAAAAATCAGCTCGCTTTATGTTTACCAATTGCGTTTCGCTTAGTTCTTTCATGTGACTAATAACAGGGAAATTATGAGCGATTTGCCAGAGTATGTTCGGCAAAATTAGTAACAGCGCCAACCCTATTGCAAAATATAAATGCTTGGTAACAAAAACTTTTCTGTTAGGCGTAATTAAAACTGCAGGCAAAATCCCCAATATCAGAAAAAGGACATTGTATTTATTCAAAAATCCTAAAGCACCCCAAATGGCGAAATAATAAAGATAATGGGGTGTGTTATCATCTTCGAAATAAATAATCAAATAATAAAATATGGCTGTCCATGCTAAAACATCGAAAGAATTCGGCTGATAAAGAATATTAAGTCTTAAGTAAGATGAGCATATAAAAGCTATCGCGAGCAAACATTTAGCGTAAAAACTTCCTTTTAACTTATCTACAACTAACCAAGCAAAAACCATTGTTAGTGCCCCGAAAAGTGCTGGAAAAAATTTAACCCAAAATATCCCATTACCCAAAAATTTAATAATTAGAGAAAATAAAGATGTTAGTGGAGGAACTGACGTAAAACCAGCAGCCAAATGATTAGCTTGATCTAAATGCAAAAACTCGTCTCGATGGAGTTCGTAAGCACCATTAACCAAAACATAGCTCAAAACGAATTTCAATAGAATGAAAAATAATAGAAAAAGTAGTTCTTGATAATCAGATTTCGAGCGCTTCATTTTACTCCTTATTTTTAGTATCGATTAAAATGGTAACTGGTCCATCATTTAATAAACTTACTTTCATATCTGCACCAAAAACTCCAGTTTCAACCTTTTTTCCAAGTAAATCACTTAATTTTTCAATCATTTTTTCATAAAGCGGAATGGCAACATCTGGTCTGGCGGCTTTGGTAAAACCTGGGCGATTGCCCTTTTTTGTTGCCGCAAAAAGCGTAAACTGACTTATCAAAAGAATATTGCCACCTACATCAGCAAGTGCTTTATTCATTAAATCATTTTCATCAGCGAAAACACGCATACCAACAATCTTTTGAGCAAGCCAATCTAAATCCTCAGTTGTATCAGCATCTTCAATTCCTAAAAGAACTAAAAATCCTATTTCAATTTGGCCCGTTATATTTCCATCAACAACGCAACTTGCCTGTGTAACTCTTTGTAAAACTGCACGCATTTTAACTATTTTTGGGATTCAGATTAATATGCGCAAGATAAGTATTTTAGTAGTTATAGCACTTTTGTTTACCGCCTGTAAACAAAAGTTTACCGTATACTCTACCTTTTATTTTTGGCGAACCCAGTATAAAAATCAAAAAGCCGAAACCGAATACCTCAATCATTTTAAATCAAAATCTTTATATGTACGCATTATGGATATTGATTTAAATCCCGATACACAAGAGCCAGCCCCAGTTTCGCCAATAACGTTTAAAGATTCTCTTCCGAGTAAAATTGATATTGTACCTGTAGTTTATATTGTAAATAACGTTTTTAATAATCTGGATGAAAACCAAACAAAGTTACTGGCCAACCGAACGGCAAAATTTGTTGATGCAAAAGTTAAACAGAGTGGAAAACAAAATTACAAAGAAATACAAATTGATTGCGATTGGACACAAACAACAAGAGATAAATATTTCAACTTTCTAAAACTATTAGAGCAGGCACCAATATTCAAAGGGAAAGAGATTTCGGTTACTTTAAGGCTACATCAAGTCAAAAACCTGATTTCAAGTGGTATTCCGCCTGTAAAAAAAGTAATGTTAATGTGTTACAACATGGGCAATCTTCGAAAATATGGCGAGCAAAATTCTATTTTAGATATGAATGAAATGGAAGTTTATTTAAAAGATAAGCTTAAAAGTTATCCATTAAAAATCGATGTTGCATTACCACTTTTCAGCTGGGCTGTTATTTTCCGAAAACAGCAATACGCAGGTATTTCAAAACATATAAATAAAGAAGAATTAAATAACACAAAGCTTTTCAGCCGAAGAAAAAACACCATTCTTTATGATTTATTGATAGATTATCCTGCAGCTGGATTAAAGAAAAATGATGTGGTTAGATGGGAAGAAATTTCTACCGAAGATTTACTTGCAACATCCAGTTTTTTATCCCGATATTTAAAACCAGAAGAACGAAATCTCGTCTTCTATCATCTCGATACCGACCTTTTAAAAACATTTAAGCATGAAAACCTTCAAAAAGTTATCGATAATTTTTAGTTTCTTTTTTTTAGCCTTTTTTGGTGAAATCGCAATTAATGTTGCCTGTGGTGGCGAAATTGATCCTTACGATTATTACGTTTCTTATTTTCATAATAATACACAAGGTGATGAATATAGTGCATTTGCCTTTACCGAAATGGCGTATTTATATAGTGATTACGAAATGGAAAGTGAATCGGATATAAATAGCAACGAGTGGGCTAAATACCTAAATGTAAAAGCTGCTGATGTTTATCATGTTATGTACGCCAGCGATAGCGCAACGAGTGTTCTTCTTTCTAAATACAATACCAAAACGAGCTTACCAGACAGTTTAAGCAAAAATTCATTTTTAGCAGGTTTAGCTAAAAATAAAGAAGCCTTGAATTATTTTCTGTATGCAAAAAGTTGCGAGCCTTTGGCTAATGCAAGTTGGAATCAGTGGAATCCCGAACCTCGAGATTTAGGCGCCATGGTAGAAAAGGCGGATGAAGGTTTAAATTTAATCGCCAGTGAAAAAGACGATTTTTTAAAGCTGCGTTATGCTTATCAAACGGCAAGAATGTTTCATTATGCAGCTCAATATCAAGATTGTAAAAGCGTTTACGAGAAATTTATAAAAACCAACAAAAGTAAAAGTGCTGCAAAAGGCTGGGCAGAAGCGCTGTATGCAGGTTCGGTTCGTAAATCTGGCAATCCCGAAGAAGCAGCGTACTTATTTTCTAAAGTTTTCGCTAGTAATCCCGAGCGTCGTGTGCAGGCTTATAAAAACTATTATTACACCAGTTCGCCATTAACTAGTGTGTTAAAATATGCTAAAAGCGATGCAGATAAAACTAACATTTGGGCTATAAATGGCTTTGGCAATGCCGATGCTGATGTAGAAAGTTTAGAAAAGGTTTACGAATATAATCCGAAGAGTTTATTAAATGGTTCGCTTTTAGTGCGTGAGGTAAATAAACTAGAAAAAAATTTAATTGAAAATAGTGATATCGCTAAAATCGGTTATAACTACTATTTTTCGGGTTACGGAAACGGTGGCAAATATAAAGACAGCATTCGTAATGTTAATTTGAAGCACCTAAATCAAATTAAAAATTTTTCGGTAAAAATGGCAACCGAAAAGAAATACCCTCAACCAGCTTTAGGCACTTTAACCGCTGCTTATTTATCGTGGATGGAAAACCAAGACGCTCATGCTTTAAATTACTTAGGTACGCTAAATGCAGATAAATTACCAGAAAGATTACGTGATCAGTATAGGATTATCGACCTTTTAATTAAATCTAAGGGAATTAAAAAAGGAAATCCATTTAATGAAAATGATTTATTACCAGCCTTAAAATGGTTAGATGAGAAAAGATTTGAAGAAAATAGGGAGCAAGAAAAAAATCAAAATTATTCATACGATCGGACTGGTAATGGTGGCAGTCGTTTTACCCTAACCACACGAAATTTTTATCAACAAATTTTAGCACCTGCTTATTTAAAAATGGGTGATACAGCGAAGGCTGCATTGGCGATGGTTAAAGGTGACTTAATATATAAAACGGTAAGTGATAACTCCCTTTTTAAAAATATGAGCTATCAAACCACTTCGTTTTGGCAAAAATACTTGAGTCCTAAAAGTATGCAGAACTTAGCCAATCTAAAAAATGCACCAGCTTCAAACAATGTTATAAGTTTGCTTTCAAAAGCTTTAAATCAACTTAAAAATGATGATTTCTACGAACTTTACGGAACTACCTATTTACGCACTCATAATTATGCAAAAGCGATAGAAATGTTCAATAAAGTATCGCCAAATTATAATTACTTCGCTCCCGAAAACTGGTATGCCAGTGAAAGTGAAACTAAACTTTACGCCAATCCATTTATTGAAACTGTAAATGATTATCCAAAACAATATGTAGCTGCAAAAGCATCAATTACCAAAAAAGCATTTGCAGCAGAGATGCTTCGTTTGCAAAAATTAACTGTAAGTGATAAGAAAAATGCTGCTTTGTATTACTACAAAATGGCGAATGCGGTATATCAAACAGGTTATTTTGGCAACAGTTGGTTTTTAATCAGCTACGATTGGTCGTCGGATGATAATTATAATCCAGCCAAATACGTTTACGATGCCGATTACAAGAAAGCGCAAACTGCAAAAAACTGGTATTTAAAAGCAAGAGCTTTAAGTACTAATGCCGATTTTAAAGCAAAATGCACTTTTATGTTAGCGAAATGCGCTCAAAAACAAATCATAATGAATTACAATAATGTTTCGTTAAGTTATTACGATACAAAAGATGTAAAGTATAAGGATTTTTTAAAGGCGAACTACAATAACCCTTATTTTAAAGAGCTGAAGTTAAAATATGCTAAAACTCAATTTTATGCGGTTGCCGAAAGTGAATGCAGCTATATGAAAGATTTTATTTCGCCTCGTATTAACAAAGGTGAATAGATTTTAAATCAAAATTGGGCAGGAATTTTGCCCAATTTTGATTCGAGTGTTTTGAAGATTATCTTTTAGCTTTCGCGTTAATGCCTTGTATCGTTACCGTGATAAATGCTTAAATAACTTTCATATCTTGAGATCGCAATTTCATCGTTATTTACGGCTTCAATTACTGCACAACCAGGCTCATTAACGTGCTTGCAGTTATTAAAGCGGCAATTGTGCGAAGTTTTAAAAATCTCTCGGAAGAAATGCCCCAATTCTTCTTTTTCGATATCGATAACACCAAGCTCTCTAATTCCAGGCGTATCTACAATAAAACCACCCTGTGGCAACTCGAACATTTCGGCAAAAGTTGTGGTATGTTGTCCTTTATCACTCCAGTCAGAAACCTCGCCTGTACGCAAATCCCTATCGGGTAAAAGTGCATTAATTAAACTCGATTTACCTACACCCGAGTGACCAGAAATCAAAGTTATTTTATCAGTAATTAGCTCTTGAATAACTGGAATATTAATACCCTTTGTTGCCGAAACCTGATAACATGGATAGCCAATATTTTCGTAAATATTTTTAAACTCTTGTAGAATTTCCAAGCCCTCTTTACTAAACAAATCAAGTTTATTAAATACCAAAACAGCAGGAACATCGTATGCCTCGGCAGTAACTAAAAACCTATCGATAAAGCCTAAGGAAGTTCTTGGCGATGCAAGTGTAACCACTAAAATAGCCATATCTAAGTTAGCTGCAAGAATTTGAGCCTGTTTACTTAAATTAATCGACTTACGAATAATATAGTTTTTTCTCGGTAGCAATTCATTAATTAATCCCTGATTACTATCTTTTTCGAGGTCGAACTTAACCCGATCGCCAACCGCAATCGGATTGGTTGTTTTAATTCCTTTAATTCTGAATTTACCTACAATACGGCAATTGTAGCGTTCGCCATCATCGGCTAAAACACTATACCAACTTCCAGTAGATTTAATAACTAAGCCATGCATATTTGCAGTAAAGGTAATAATAAGCGATGGTAAAATGGAGGATGTAAAATGTAAAGTCGTTTTTTGATTAGAAAATAGATCGACGGCAAAAGCCTTATTCGGAAAGTTTTTAAATGAATTCTGAAAGCTAAAATAAAACATTTCCCTTTTTAGTAGCTTTACAAAATATTAATTATACGTCTTATCAGTTTTATGTCGAAATCGAAAAATAATGTTGCCCTTTTAGTTCATGCCTGCGACCGTTATGAATTTCTCTATAAAGGTTTCGATTTTTTCTTTTCCAGAAACTGGGATTTCAATATTCCATGTCATTATTACTTCGCTACCGAGATTAAAAATGCGAAGGTTAACGGTTTCACAAATATTAAATCGGGAAAAGGCGAATGGGCTGATCGACTTGCGACTTTACTGAGGAGTATTGATGAAGAATACGTTCTCTATTTTCAAGAAGATATGTGGTTGAGTAAACCTGTTGATAAAAGTTTTTTTAACCAATTATTCGACTTTGCAGATCAAAATGCTTGCAACCAGATAAAACTTCATAGTTCTGATGTTTACACAACTAAACAAACTGAAAATTTTATCGATGGATTTAATATTACAGAAATTGACAACAAGGCATCACATTTTTTAATGTCGCACCAGGTTACACTTTGGAAAAAAGATTTTTTACTAGCTCAGCTTTATAAAAAAGAACATCCCTGGCGAAATGAGCGAAAAGGTACTAAACGATTAAAAACACTAAATCCTTTAATCCAGCATGTAGATTACTTCTCAGAAAACGGTTCGTTAGAAATTAATCAAAATAAAAAGCCAATTAAACGAAGTGAATATTTTGCAGTTTCATTTAACAGCACATTGAATCATAATGCACTTCGCTTTATAGAAATACTAAAATCTGGCACTAAAGCCGAAAAAGATTACGCTAAAGACTTACAAAACCATTTCGAAAACGGATTAACGCATGATGGAAAGCCAAAACCAAAAAAGGTAGATTTATTTAAGAAATTTAAAACCTGGTTTCTGCAAAGAAAGGGTTAATTACTGGTTCTATAATTCAGGTTACTTTTGAACTTTCCAGCCTTCGTCTTTACTTAATTTAAGTTTGTAAGTTTTGGTAATGAAGTTGCTGTTTTCGCTTCCATCTTTATCAAACGGAGCAAAATCGGTATTTACCTTTTTAAGCGAAACGGTAACCTTAGCTGTGCTTGAATTTACCTGAGAAAAATCAACGGGCTTTTCATCGCTAAGCACATACTCAACAACTTTTACAGTTGCTTTATCGTTGTCTTGCTTTAAAACTAAAGGACTAGCCTGTTCGGTTAAAGTAATTTGATAAACAAAGCTACTATCGCTAGATAAGAATTTTTTGTTTGACTCTTTTAATGTTAATGCAACAAGCCCTTTTGCAGCTAAAGCTTTATACTTCACTAAATCAACTTTATCATTTTTGCTGCTGAATTTTATTTCACCGAACCTAAAATGGGTTGTTTTATACTCAGGATTGGCTTTCAGATAATCTGTAATTACCGAACCGGCTTCATCTTGATTAATGGTGGTTTTTGTTTTACATCCAGCAAAGCTGATTACAATAACAGACAAAATATAGATAGTAAGTTTTTTCATAGTAAATGCTTTATGCGTTTTAAAGATATTTATTTTTAGGCTAACCGCAAAGAACGTAAAGTGTTTCACAAATAAAGTTTAGAAATTTGGTTAAACGCGAGGAACACAATTTCTTCAACAACCTCCTTAATTAAATTATGTTTAAAATACCTAAGATACTCTTCGGTGTATTGGGTGGTAAATTAAGATTTTTTCAAAAACTTTAAGTTTGGTAACACCATCGCTGATAAAATTACGGCTACACCAACCCAACGTAAAAACGAAACCTGCTCTTGCAAAACAAAACCAGCCATCATTACTGCCACGGGCAATTCTGCTGCGCTTAAAATAGAGCTTAATGCTGTGCCGATTTTAGGTACACCTTCAGCGTAAAATAAAGGCGGAATTACTGTCCCGAAAATGGCAATTATTAATCCCCACTTTAATAAACTACCACTTAAAGCACCGTTAAATAAAAATACTGGTGGAAAAATAATGAAGATTAAAATACATGCTCCTGTAATCATCAAGGCACTTTTTTTAAGCGGTGGATATTCATTACCGATTTTTCCGCTAAGCATTAAAAATCCTGCATAAGAAATTGCAGCCAGTAAGCCGAAACCAATTCCTGTCAGATTTAAGCTGCCAATGTTTGTTTCAATCATTCCACTTGCCAAAACAGTTCCACCCAAAACTAGTAAAATGGCTAAAAATTGTAATGTAGATGGTTTCTTTTTGAAAATGATAAATTCAAGTAAAATGCTCATCCAAATAAATTGCATCAGCAAAATTATAGCAACCGAATTTGGAACCAGTTTTACGCATTGATAATAAAAAACACTGACAAGTCCTGTACAGGTTCCTGCTAAAACCATTTTCCACCAAGGTGTTATAATTGTAATTTCTTTAGCTTTATATTGCGAAGTTCTGCTTTGAAAGAAGAACAAAATCCATAAAATTACAGCACCAAAAAATGCCTGTGCCCCTGTTACATCGCCTAAAGTGTAACCTTCGTGATAAGCAAGTTTTACAAAAGTAGATAAGATGCCGAAACTACAGGCACCAAAAAAAACAAGGAGAATTCCTTTTAACATTAAAATTATTAATTATAGAGTATCAAGACATAATCATTAGAACTGTAAGGTAAAAAGTTCAATGAGAAAAAGCTTTTGTCTTTTAGCTTTGAACTTATATAAGTTGTTGTAAATATTTTTGAACGGTTGTTTCTAAGCCTAAATAAAGTGCATCGCTAATTAGCGCATGACCAATAGAAACCTCTAATAAGCCAGGAATACTCTGAGCAAAGTAATGCAGATTGTGTAAATCTAAATCATGGCCTGCATTAATTCCTAAACCTAATTTATTGGCATGGTGCGCCGCAGCAATATAATTTACAATCGCCTTTTCGCGATCGGCAAAGTAATTTTGTGCGTAAGCTTCGGTATATAATTCTATTCTATCGGTTCCAGTTTCTACTGCACCTTCAACCAACTCAACAACTGGATCTACAAAAATTGATACACGAATGCTTTCCTTTTGGAAAACGGCAACCATTTCTTTTAAATAATCTTTGTATTTAACAGTATCCCATCCATGGTTCGAAGTAATCTGACCTTCAGCATCTGGCACTAAAGTAACTTGAGCAGGTTTATTTGCTAAAACTAAATCTACAAATTTATCTTCACGGCAATTTCCTTCGATATTAAGTTCTGTTGCAATAACAGCCTTTAAATCGTAAACATCCTGATAACGAATATGGCGTTCATCGGGACGAGGATGCACTGTAATTCCTTGCGCACCGAAACGCTCGCAATCCAATGCAACTTTAACCAAATCAGGATTATTACCTCCACGACTGTTACGAAGTGTTGCAATTTTATTGATGTTAACCGATAACTTTGTCATGCATCAAAGATAATGCTTTGGCTTTGTTAATCGGAAATCTTCAAGAAATTTGACTTTTTTTTGCTCATATTTGTTCAAATCAAGATGAATTTAAAGGATACAACATTATATAAATTCCTAATCGTTTTACTTGTTTTGGCAAGTATCCCCGCATTATTTAGTGGCGTAATGGAACCTGATGGAGCATTATACGCTTCTATGTCGAAAAACATAATTTTATTTAAAGATTGGTTTAATCTTTATGGCCGTGGAGCAGATTGGCTAGACAAGCCACATTTAACTTTCTGGCTGGCTGCAACATCTTTTAAAATATTCGGAATATCTGCTTTTGCTTATAAATTGCCCTCGTTTCTTTTTGGGTTGCTTGGCACCTGGTATTTATATAAACTAGCCAAAGATATTTACGATGCAAAAACAGGCTTAATATCTGCTGTAATTTTTTTAAGCGCACTCCATATTATCACATCTACGTTTGATGTACGTGCAGAAATTTATATCACCACTTTTACATTAGCTTCAATTTACCATTACTATAAAGCGCACAAAGGCTCGTTTTGGCATGTGGTTGCGGGTTCGTTTTTTGCCGCCTGCGCCATTATGATTAAAGGCATTTTCGTTCTTATACCTGTATTTGCAGGCTTTATTATTTATTGGTTATTTACTAAACAGTATAAACAATTATGGCAACCTAAATGGTGGATAGCAATTCTAGCAATTTTCGTTTTTATTACCCCAGAGCTTTATTCGCTTTACACCCAATTCGATTTACACCCTGAAAAGATTGTATTAGAGAGAACGGGGGTTTCGGGATTAAAATTTTTCTTCTGGGATAGCCAATTTGGTCGTTTCTTTAACAGCGGCCCAATAAAAGGGAAAGGCGATATTTCTTTCTTTTTGCACACCACACTTTGGGCTTTTTTACCATGGTCGATATTATTTTATACGGCAGTTGTAAATTTATTTAAAAGGAAAAACAGGGTTAATTTAGCGCCCGAAAGCATTATGATTTGGGCAAGTGCAGCAGTTACTTTCTTAATTTTCTCCCTTTCGAAATTTCAGTTACCCCATTATATTTTAATTATTTTCCCTCAATTTTCGATTATCACGGCTTTGTATTTAAAGAAATTAGAAGAAAGAGGATTAAAGATTTTCTTTACTGTGCAAAGCATTCTTTTTGTATTGATTATTGCACTACTATCCGCTTTAAGTTTTTTCTATGATTTTGAAAACCCTTATTTAATTGTTGGAATTTTAGTGATCGTTTTAGCAGCTGCATTTTTATTGTTTAAAGGCGTTAAATTAGAAACCATTATTGCCAGAAGCGCATTTGCATCTGTTGGTTTGATGCTTTTCTTATTTATTTTCTTTTACCCTGCCTTAATGAAATATCAATCGGGAAGTGAGGCTGGAGAATGGCTAAAGAAAAATTATCCGACAGCAAAACCTGCGGTTTTAAATTATATTGATGCATTTTCTTTTGATTTTTATGCGCCTGGTGAAGTGAAATATCTTCATAATTATGGCGATTTGGATAAAATTAAAAGCACGCAAGATTTGGTAATCTATGTACCAGAAACTGAATTATTAAAATTAAAAACCGAATACAATGCCGAAGTTTTAAAATCGTTTGAATATTTTCACATTACAAAATTGACTGGAAAATTTTTAAATGCTCAAACTCGTAATCAAGTTTTAGAGCACTTTTATTTGGTTAAACTAAATTAGTATGGATTTAATTTTTCGCATTATAAAATTTGGATTGACTGGCCTTTTAGGCATGGCAATAGATTTTGGTGCGACATGGCTTTGTAAAGAGAAATTAAAAATTAATAAATACATTTCCAATGCAATTGGTTTTACATTAGCTGTAACTAATAATTACTTAATAAATCGCGTTTGGACTTTCCAAAGTACCAACGCTCATTGGGGAACTGAGTTTAGTAAATTTTTAATAGTAAGTTTAATTGGCTTAGGCTTAAATACATTTATAATTTACCTTTTTCATCAACGTAAAAACGGAACAAATTTTTATGTAGCTAAATGTTTTGCAATTTTAATTGTATTTGTATGGAATTTTTTGGCGAATATGTTATTTACGTTTAAGTAACGTTTTTGCCAATAAAGTAGAATACAACAAGCCAAACCAAGCCCTTAATTAGGAAGAATAGGAAACCAATTAATCCTACACGTTTAAACCATAATTTTACTTTTTCTTTATTCATTACCTTAATGGTAAAGATAAAGGATTTAAGATAAATTAGAAAGATTTTAAATAAGGAATATGGAATTATCTAAAACGCTGCTCAGCGCAATTTCTTTGATATGCTTATGCTCAGGTAATCTTTTTGCACAGAATTTCGATGCTATTAAACGTTATAAAGTAAACTACTCATTAGCGGCCAAAGGAGATGAAAAGCTATTAGCCATTCGAAGTTTTATAAATAATAATCAGAAATATTTATTATTGGTTAATACACAAACTTTAAATACTAAGGTTGATTTGGCGGATAACTATTCACTAAACAATTTAGAGTATGGTAACGTGTTAGCGATTTTTAAAAACACAGTATATATAAAATCTTTAGAAGAAGCTGCTGAAAAAGATATTCAACTACAAAATGCAGGGATAGATCATTCTATTCCTAACGAAAAAGGAATTGCTTTAACAATTGATCTCTGTCCCTCTCATAAAGATTTAGATCGGATTATTTTTCAATCGGTTTTTGATGAATTTAAAAAGATAGAGCAGCCAGCTCCACTCGCTGTTTCAGTTTCTGGTAAGTGGATTTTAAAACACCAAAATGATTTAAGCTGGTTGAAAAATTTGGTGGAGAAGAAAGAATTGAACATTACTTGGGTAAATCACTCTTATAATCATGAAGTAAATAATCTGCCGTTAGCAGAGAACTTTCTTTTAGCATCGGGAACGAATTTAGATATTGAAGTTTTAGAAAACGAGAAGCTGATGCTTAAGAATGGTTTAGTTCCTTCGGTTTTTTTTCGTTTCCCTGGTTTGGTATCGGATAAAACAATAGTTCAGAAAATAGAACAGTATGGATTAATTCCTATTGGAAGTGATGCATGGTTAGCTAAAGGTCAGCAACCAAATGCTGGCAGCATTGTACTTATTCATGGCAATGGTAACGAAGAAATTGGTGTAAAAGATTTTATTCAATTATTAAAAAATAAGCAGGCTGATGTTCAAAACAAACAATGGCTTTTGTTTGATTTAAGACAGGGTTTAGAAAAGGAGTTTTAGCTTATCTATTATAAGAATATATAAAACTCATGCTGTGTTTATCCTTCAAAATAAAAAATTTATTTCTTAACAGGTAGCAAAGTAATTGCACTTGCTTTAAAGCGGTTATTTACAATTTCGCCAGTCACTTCTGCTTTGCTTACTGCATTACAAAAACCATGTTCGCCATGTGCATCGCCGAAATCATCGATATTTTTACCATCAACAAAATAAGGTTTACCATCGATTTTGATGGCCAGTTCGCAGTCTTTGCCTTTCATTTTAAATTGGCACTCTCCACAAGCAATATCTACCACCTGTTTCGTTATTACTTTATTTGTTGATGCTTTTTTTTGTGCAGTTTGAGCATTTGCAGCAAAAGCAAATACACTAATAAACATTGCAAAGAATAAGTTTTTCATGAATTTTATTTTTTTATAAATGTAGGTTTTTAGCCAGCAAAATAATTACTGTATTTTGTAAAATAAACTTAGAAATGAAAGCCTTAGCATTCAATGCTGATAATTTAATCATCTTCTAAATCAGCAAATGCTGGGCGATTATTTACAGCGTTTTTAAAAAAAATTTAAACTCGGTGTGGAATTTGCTTTGGATTTACATCATTACAACACACACAAAGAAAAACAGAATTATGAAAAAGTTAATAGCAATTGCACTCGTTGCATTTTTAGGTTTATCAACCGCCATGGCACAACAAGTAGATTTACGCAAGAAAATTAATGTTAGCGGTTCGGCAGAAACCGAAGTTACGCCCGATATTATTTACATTGGAATTTCGCTTAAAGAGTATTTAAATGGAAAGAAAAAAACAGAAATTACCGAGTTAGAAAAACAATTGTATGCAGCTGTTCAAAAAGCAGGAATTGCAAAAGAAAACTTAACAGTAAGTAACCTAAGCAGTTGGAATTATGCTACAGAGAAAAAGAAAAACCCTGATTTTTTAGCAAGCAAACAATACCGTTTGAAAGTTAGTGATCTTAACAAGTTTAATACAATTTTAGAGGCAATCGATGCTAAAGGAATTGCCAGTACAAACATTGAAAGTTATGATTATTCGAAAATTGAAAGCTTAAAAAAAGACTTAAAAATTAAAGCGCTTTTAGCTGCAAAAGAAAAAGCTGTTTATATGGTAGAAGCGCTAGGCGAAAAATTAGGTGGTGTAATTGATATACAAGATGGTGGAGACAATGTAATACAACCTGTTTACAGAAACTATATGATGAAATCGGCAATGGCCGAATCTGCTGATACAGCTCCTGAAATTGATTTTAAAAAAATAAAGTTAAACTTCACTGTTAATGCGGTTTTCGAGATTAAGTAATATTTAACATTTTAATTAACGCTTTTTACAACCTACCAGAACATTTTGGTAGGTTTTTTGTTAATTTACCATCGAACACTAAAAATTTAAATATTATGAAAAAATTCATTTACACTTTAGCCCTTATTTTCACTTTAGGCATTAGTTTTAATTCTGCTCAAGCAGCAAACAAACCAGCTAAAAACCCAACAGAATTAACAGCAGAAGAAACTGTAAAATTAGAGAAAATAAAAACGCGTGTTGAGGAAATTAGAGAGATGGATAAATCTAACTTAACTAAGGCTGAGCGTAAAGCTTTGCGTAGCGAGTTAAAAGAATTAAAAAACCAAGCTCGTGCAGTTTCTGGAGGCGTTTACCTTTCAGTAGGTGCTATCATCATCATCATTTTATTATTGATTTTGATTTTATAATCAAGAACACATCACATCTATCTATATATAAACGAAAAAGCTTTGCATTGCTGCAAAGCTTTTTTTTTGGGGTTATAATTTTTTCTATGAGGACACACATTAAGGCTAAATTTCCGTCATTGCGAGGTACGAAGCAATCCTAAAGCAAAAAAAAGCTACTTTTTTAAGATTGCTTCGTACCTCGCAATGACGAGATCGATAAATGTTCTTAATCAATAATATCGAAACCCGTATATTTCACTAAAGCTTCAGGAATTTTAATTCCGTTTTCTGTTTGATAGTTTTCTAAAATAGAAGCAACTATTCGAGGTAATGCTAAAGCACTTCCATTTAATGAATGCGCCAATTGGGCCTTTCCTTCTTTTCCTTTAAAACGAAGCTTTAAACGGTTTGCCTGATAGGTTTCGAAGTTTGAAACCGAAGACACTTCCAACCAACGTTCTTGTGCTCCGCTCCAAACTTCCATATCGTATGTCATTGCCGAAGTGAAACCCATATCGCCACCACACAAGCGTAAAACACGATAGTGCAAACCTAATTCTTTCAATAGAGATTGAACATATTTGCTCATCTCTTCCAATGTTTCGTAAGATTTATCTGGATGCGTAATTTGTACAACTTCAACTTTATCGAATTGGTGCAGGCGATTTAAACCGCGAACATGAGCGCCATAAGAACCTGCCTCCCTACGGAAACAAGGCGTATAAGCTGTATTCTTAATTGGCAAATCTTCTTCTTTAACGATAACATCGCGGTATAAATTCGTAACTGGAACTTCAGCCGTTGGAATCAAGTATAAATCATCAACAGTTGAATGATACATTTGCCCTTCTTTATCTGGTAACTGACCAGTACCAAAACCCGATGCAGCATTTACTAAATGTGGAACTTGCATTTCTTTATAACCTGCCTCAATAGCATGATCTAAAAAGAAATTAATTAGAGCACGTTGCAACCTCGCTCCTTTTCCCTTGTATACAGGAAAACCTGCTCCAGTTATTTTAACACCGAGTTCGAAATCGATAATATCATATTTAGCAGCCAATTCCCAATGTGGTAAAGCTTTTACAGGCAATTCTGCAGGTGTACCATGTAGGTAAACCACTTCATTTTCTTCAGCAGTAGAGCCTTTTTGTACTAAATCGTATGGTAAATTTGGTAACTGAACAACTAAATTAAACTGAGCAGTTTCGAGCTCATTTAATTTCTCGGTAAGATTTTTAATACTCTCCTTATGAGATGCTGTTTGTAACTTAATTGCTTCAGCTTCTTCCTTTTTCCCTGTACGCATTAAGTCGCCAATTTGTTTAGCGGCTGCATTTGCTTCAGCAGAAAGATTATCCAACGAAGTTTGAGTGGAGCGGCGTTCTTCATCAATTTTAATGATCTCATCAACCAACTCAGGTTGTTTAAAGTTACGAATACTTAATCGTTCTAAAACTTTCTCTCTATTTTCGCGGATATAGTTAACTTGCAGCATTATTTAATTTTTTCACAAAGATAATAATTAAGTCGTCATTGCGAACGTAGTGCGGCAATCTCTCTCCAAAAAGATTGCTTCGTCGTTCCTCCTCGCAATAATGAGTATATAAAAAATATGGATGGAAAACTGTTTCTGGTACCAACCCCGATTGGTAATTTAGAGGATATGACCTTTAGGGCGATCCGTATTTTGAAGGAATGTGATTTAATTCTGGCGGAAGATACCCGAACAAGCGCTCCGATGCTTAAACATTTTGGCATCGATAAAAAGGTATTTTCGCATCATCAGCATAACGAACATAAGGCAACTTCAGAGATTATTAAATTTTTAAATGAAGGTCAAAAAATTGCCTTAATTTCCGATGCAGGAACACCTGCCATTTCTGATCCTGGTTTTTTCCTTGTCCGCGAAGCGATAAAAAATGATATTGCAGTAGAATGTTTACCTGGTGCAACAGCTTTTGTACCTGCTTTGGTAAATTCTGGCTTACCTGCCGATGCTTTTTGTTTTGAAGGATTTTTACCTGTAAAAAAAGGCAGACAGACCAAATTTAAGAAACTTGCAGAAGAAGAACGTACAATTATACTTTACGAAAGTCCGCATCGTTTATTAAAAACTTTAGAAGAGTTTGCACAATATTTAGGCGCAGATAGGCAAGCATCAGTAAGTAGAGAACTAACCAAAATGTTTGAGGAAACCGTTCGTGGCACTTTGGTAGAAATAAAATCACATTTCGAAAACAATACTTTAAAAGGAGAATTTGTAATTTGCATTGCAGGTAAGATTGCAACAAAGAACAAAAATAAATATAATGATGTTGATGAAGATTAGCATTTTAAATTAACAATATTCAATTTTAAAAATATTATGATTAGCATAGATAGATTTTTAAGTGACGAACAAGACCCAAAAGCGGTTGAAAAAGTTATTGGAAAATTAAACGACCTTTTAACCACTGGCGAAGAAATTTTGTACTTAGCAGTGCAGAAAAAACCTGCAGTAAACTTGTTACCAGACAGCATTGCCATTTCTAATAAAAGGATTTTTTATTGCGAGCCAGGTAACTTAGGCTTAACCATGAATTTCAAAGATATTTCTTGGAAAAGCATTAAGGAAGTTTCTTTTAAAGAAGAGTTTTTCGGTTCGAAATTTATATGTGTTCCGCAGCATGGCGAAAATATTGTAACAGAATTTATTCCAAAAGTGCAAGCTAGAAAACTACATCAAGCTGCTAACGAACAGTTAGAAGCTTATAAAGAATTATTGCACCAGCAGAAACTAGAAGAAAACCGTGCAATGGCGTCTCCATCTGTTCCTACACCGCAGCCGTTTGCTAATGTTGCCCCAATAGAAATTATTGAACCAGAACCCATTCAAATTGCCGAAGTTGTAGAAGAACCAGAAGATGAAACAACTTTGAAATTACGTAAGTTAAAAACTCTATACGATAAACATTTAATCACTCAAGAAGAGTACGAAGCTAAAAAAGCAAACATTTTAGATAGTTTGTAAAACTAGCTGTCTTTGCTGTCACTTTGAACTTGTTGAAACGCATTATAATCCTTCGACAAGTTCAATATGACATTTTGCCTAATCAGGCTAAATTATGAATAAAACACAAACCTACCTCCTTGCCTTACTCAGCGCATTTTTACTTTGGCTAGCCTGGCCACCAATGCCCTTTACAACACCTTTGCTATTAATTGCGCTGGTTCCATTATTTATTGCGTTAGAAAATATCTCAACAGAAAAGATAAAAAAACAAGGTAAAAGGATTTTCTTAACCGCAGGCTTAACCTTTTTGATCTGGAATACAGCATCAATTTATTGGGTTTATAATGCAATAAGTGCATACAATGGAACCGTAGTTGCTATACCTGTTTCGTTAATCCCTTACGGTTTGGGGGCATTATTAATGACTTTTTCATTTTGGTTGTATTACCGATTATCAAAATATACAAGTAAGAATATTGCTTATTTGGGCTTGGTTTCCTTTTATATTGGTTTAGAATATTTGCAACAAACCTGGGATTTGGCCTTTCCCTGGATGACTTTAGGCAACGGACTTGCAGGAATGCACCAATTGGCACAATGGTACGATTACACAGGTGTTTATGGCGGTTCACTTTGGATTTTAGTAAGCAATATTTTAGCCTTCGAAGCTTATAAAAAACTTAAAACACAAACTGGCTATTTGCGGTTTAGAACCTTCGGCTTTTGGGCTTTAATTGTTATTATTCCAATTGGAATATCAGTAATAAAATATCTCAACTTCGAAGAAAAAGGCACGCCAAGTAATGTTGTTGTTGTTCAACCCAACATAGATCCTTACCAGAAATTAGAAAATATTCCTGCTGCTGAACAAATTCAAATTTTAACACATTTATCCGATTCTATCGGGCAAATCAATACAGAATATTTTATCTGGCCAGAAACAGCAATTCCAAATTATTCGGATGAAGATCGAATTCGAAGTAATCCTGATTTTTTAACGTTACAAAATTTTTTAAGCAGATATAAAAATGGAACGTTAATTACTGGTATTGAAAGCATTAAAATTTATCCTGATAAGAGAACCATTTCTGCAAAATATGCACCGGATAGAGGTTTTTATTACGACAATTTTAATTCTGCAATGCAGGTAGAAAACTCAGCAAATGTTCAGTTCTACCATAAATCGAAACTAGTGCCAGGTGCAGAAAAAATGCCTTTTCCTAAAGTATTTTCTTTTATGGATGGTGTGTTTTCTCAACTTGGCGGAAGTGTAAGTGGTTGGGGCTGGCAAGAAAAACCAAGCGTATTATATGCACAAAGTGGAATTGGTGCCGCACCTGTTGTATGTTACGAAAGTTTGTGGGGCGATTGGATTGGGCAGCAAGTTAAAGATGGAGCACAGTTTATTGCAATTATTACAAATGATGGCTGGTGGGGAAATACATCAGGCAAAGATCAGCATGAAATGTATGCAAAATTAAGGGCGATAGAAACCCATCGAGATGTTGCTCGTTCTGCAAATACTGGAATTTCTTGTTTTATTAATCAACGTGGCGATGTTACACAGAAAACCAAATGGTGGACAAGAACCGCGATTAAGGCTGATATCAGCCTTAATGACGAAATAACGTTTTACGTAAAAAGTGGCGATGTTATTGCAAAATTATTAAGCGCTTTAGCCGTTATATTAGCACTTATTATTCCATATAAAAAATGGATAAAAAAACCTAAACATGCTACAGTTTAAAAATCTTCGCTGGTCTGTATTAGTATTATTGCTAACCATAAACTTTGGTTGCGATCAAATCACTAAAAATATTGTTCGCGAAAGAATAAGTGAATACGAACATATCAGCATAATAAAAGATAGATTTACGCTTACAAAAGTAGAAAACAGTGGCGCCTTTTTAAGCCTGGGCGACCAAATGCCTTATATTTTTAGGTTAATTATTTTAACAGGTCTTCCCTTACTTTTTTTGGGTTATGGTTTATACTTTCTATTTAGCAAACCAAATTTGCCTATAACTTTCCAAATTGCGGTATGTTGCCTGGTTGGTGGTGGAATTGGCAATTTGTACGATAGAATTGTACACGGTTCGGTAACCGATTTTATGCACATGGATTTTCATATTTTTCAAACAGGTGTTTTCAATTTTGCCGATGTTTCTATTATGATTGGTGTTATTATTTTGCTTATCCAATCGATAAAAGGGAAAATTAACAAACCAGAGCCTTTGCAAACTGAAGTTGAATAGTGCCAACAAATTCTTAATATTTTAATTGCATTTTATAAACAAACATATAATTATCTTTATGTGTTAAGAATCTAAAATCAACCAAAAATAAAATCCAATGAAAAGAAATGCAACAGCCGTATGGCAAGGATCTGGTAAAGAAGGTAAAGGTAATTTAACTACCCAAAGTACAACATTAAACAACACCCAATACTCATTTGGTTCTCGCTTCGAAGAAGGTGTAGGCACAAATCCTGAAGAGTTAGTTGCAGCAGCACACGCTGGCTGTTTCACAATGGCATTATCATTTAAAATTGATGAGGCTGGATTTACCGCTGAGAACTTAGAAACTAAATGTGTAATTAATTTAGACCCTGCACAAGGTAAAATAACTGAATCTCATTTAACATTAACGGCTACTGTTCCAGGTTTATCAAAAGAAAAATTTGATGAGCTAGTTGCAGATGCTGAAAAAAATTGCCCGATTTCTAAATTATTAGATACCACAATTTCTGTGGATGCTACTTTAGTATAATTTTTTTATATAATAATCGAATTGAGCTTGCTGGATAATAAAAATTTCAACAAGTTCAATTCGATAATTTAATTTGCACAACTAAATCAAATCGAACGCTCTAGCGTATTGCGAAATCTCGAAAGACGATTTCGTTCTTAATTTATCTCTAACATTTCTTCGATGAGTATCTACCGTAGTTGGAGAAATATGTAATTCTTCTGCTATCTCGATAGAACTTTTACCTAAAGCAATTTCTTTTAATATGGTTTTTTCGCGTTTACTTAATTTCGAAAAATTGGTGTAATTTTTCCGCAGAAAATCATTTTCTTTCAAAAGCCGATCTGCTTTTGCAGCCATGTGGTGCATTGCATCTATCGGTATAGAAATTGTAATCGACAAAAGAGGTTTATCGTTCTCATCGCGTAAAAATATTTTTGTACTTGATAAGTGCCACTGCCAATTATCTTTTCCAGGAAACTTTAATTGCTGGTAATAACTTAACGTATCTTCCAGATTATTACCGTGCATAAAAGCACCGATTTTTGGAACATAATCTTTGGCATCCTCTGCATTAAAAAATCTGCTGTAATATTCTGTACTTGTCAATGAGCAAACTTCTTCTAAAGAAAGTCCGATCTGTTTTAAACCCCGCTCACTCATGTATGCAACAGTCCAATTTACTGTTTCATGTATAATTACAACCCCTGGCATTTGATCGAATGCCTTTACATTTAGATCTATTAAATTACGCATTACGGGCGTAAGCTGGGGTTTGTAGTTTTTAGGCATGAGGCGCATTTAGAAAATGATCCATGCAAAATACTCAAAATTAAGTAGATAGCAAATAGCCCTTAAGTTTTTAATCTAGCTTAAATATTTTCCAACAATTGGCATTCTTCTACCCATGCCGAATGCTTTTGGCGAAACACGTAATATTGGTGGTGTTTGGTAACGTTTAAATTCAGCTACATTTACCATTTTTAAAATTCTTCTAACTAACGCTTCCTCGAAACCTTTAGCAATTAATGCTGCAGAACCTTGTTTTAATTCGATGTGCTGATATAAAATTCGATCCAAGATATCGTATTCTGGTAACGAGTCAGAATCTTTTTGGTCGGGCCTTAATTCTGCTGAAGGTGGTTTAACAATTGTATTGATTGGAATTAATTCTCTCTCCTTGTTAATGTATTTCGCCAACTGAAAAACCTGTGTTTTATAAACATCGCCAATTACACCAATTGCACCACACATATCGCCATACAAAGTTCCATAACCAACAGCACATTCACTTTTGTTAGAAGTGTTAAGCAAAATGTAGCCAAACTTATTACTCATTGCCATAACAACAGTACCACGAATTCTGGCCTGTATATTTTCTTCCGTTAAATTAAATGGCATACCTTTAAATGCTGGAGCCAACATACTATCGAATGCTACAGCAGCATCTTTAATAGGCACAATTTCGTGTAAGCAGCCAATGTTATTCACTAAGTCAAGTGCATCTTGTACAGAGTGATCAGAAGAGAACTTAGAAGGCATCAATACAGCCATAACATTCTCAGCGCCTAACGCTCGGCAAGCCAAAGCACAAACAACTGCTGAGTCTATTCCTCCCGATAATCCTAAAACAGCTTTACTAAATCCTGATTTTTGAAAATAATCTCGAATTCCTAATATTAATGCATCGTGAATTTGTTCTATATCGGTTAACCGTTCTGCTTGAGGATATTTATTGCGAACATTCTCTACTTCTGTCAAATCGAAAACCTGTAAATCTTCTTCGAAATACTTCATTTCAGCTTTCATTTCTCCATCTGCATCGAAAACTAAAGAACCGCCATCAAAAATAATTTCAGTTTGGGCACCTACTTGGTTTACATAAAAAACTGGTAAATGATATTTTTTCGCGTTATCTGAAAGCACTTTTATGCGTTCATCATCATGCGTATAAGAAAATGGTGAAGCCGCAATGTTAATCATCACATCAGGCTGTTCTTTAATCAACTCATCCATCGGATTTGAAACATACAATGGATTATCATTAATATTCCAAAGGTCTTCGCAAATGGTTAAAGCAATTTTCTTTCCCTTAAAATCGATACACTTAAACGAAGTTGAAGGTTCGAAATAACGGTATTCATCAAAAACATCATACGTAGGTAGTAAAGCTTTTTTGGTAATGGCTTTAACTTTCCCATCTTCAATAAAATAGGCTGCATTAAACAAATCTTTACCTTGCAAAACATCGTTTCTAATTGGTAAACCAATAATACAGGCAATATCCATACAATATTTAGCAATATCTTGAGCAGCATTTTCGCAAAGCGAGATAAAATCGTCAAATTCAAGAAAATCCCTTGGTGGATAACCACAAACGGCAAGTTCTGCAAAAACAACCAAATCTGCTCCTTTATCTTTTGCAGATTGAATGTTGCTGATTATTTTTTCTGTATTTGCTTCGAAATTACCGATGTGATAATTGAGCTGCGCTAATGCTATTTTCATTGATGAGTACCTGTTAAAATTATAAATGTTGCGGCTTAAAAGAAAAATCCAAAGTTAAGAGCTAAGTAATGATTCTTAACATTTCTGCTGTTATCCTTTACAATATTAGTGAAACCGTTGTTAAAAGTTAAACCTGCCATAATACTGGTATTTCCAGACACATCGAATTCTCCACCACCGCCAATAATAAGACCAGCACGGTAAAACCTCGAATAATCAGAAATATTTTGATTATCGCCAACCTGAGCTCCATTTCTTACCGCATTTTGCTTGGCACTTATATTAAAGCCATTTGATAAACCAAATTGACCATAAAACCTTCTTCCATCAGTTTTCAAAGTTTTCAATTTTATAGTTAATGGCAGTTCGATGTATTGCATTCTATATTTCAAATCGTAGCCCACGGGATTTGTATTGCTGCTAGACATGTGATAAGGATTTACATTTATCTCCGTGCTTTTACCATTAATGGTTGTTATAGTTAAAGCGGTAGAAAAACTATAGTTAGGCGCAAAATTAAAGTCGCCGATTAATCCATATGAAAAACCTAAACCTATGCCTTCGGTTTTACCTTGTTCTGGTTTTATCCACCCAACAGTAGGCGTTGCAGTTAAACCTAACCTAAAACCAAAACCTGGTCCGTTAAAATTTTGGGCCCAAACGCTGGCGCTTAAAAAAGATAAAATTAAAATCGTTGTTATTCTTTTCATACCTTATGTATTTTATATTTGTTGTATAATGAAGTATAACGTAAAACGCAGGCAAATTTATCTAATTTTTCTTTTTGCACTTGCATTTATTTCCTGCAAGCAAAATAAGCGACCAGATATTAGTAATATAAAACTTGATATAAAAATCGAAAGATTTGATAAAGAGCTTTCTACGGGCAAAAACAAAAACTTGCAACAACTTTCATCTCAACTATCGAACAAATACGGTTTTTTCTATGATGACTATATTCACAAAATGGTAGGTTCGCCCGATTTTACTGGCGATTATGTAATTTCAGGATTATTTAAAGACCCGGCTTATATCGATTTAACGAAAGAAGTTGACAGCGTTTTTCCCAACCTTAATACACAAGAAACTGGCTTAACTGAAACTTTTAAATACATTAAATATTACTATCCAAAAGCCAAAGTACCAAAGTTTATTTCTTTCGTTTCAGGTTTTTCTTATCAGGTACCTCTTGGAGATAATTATATAGGAATAGGCTTAGATATGTTTCTGGGCAAAAACAGTAAATTTTATAAAGGCATTATAGAAAGTGTACCTATGTACATGTCGCGAAGATTTTCGCCCGAAAACATGGTAACCAGAGTTGCTGAAACTTTTGCACATGAAGAACTTTTTCCAGAGCCAGATGCTAATCGAACACTTTTATCTAAAATGATATTTCAAGGGAAAATACTTTATTTTCTAGATCAGGTTTTGCCCGAAAATATTGCCGATACAGCTAAAATTGGCTACTCATCAAATCAATTAGATTGGACACAAAATTTTGAATCGGATATTTGGGCTTATTTTTTAGAGAATAATTTACTTTACGAAACCGATTATCACAAAATTCAGGTTTATTTATCTGATGGACCTTTTACGCCAGGTTTAGGCGAAAATCGAGATTCTGCACCTAAATTAGGCGTTTGGACAGGCTGGCAAATTGTAAGAAAGTATATGGCTGAAAACCCAAAAATAACCTTACAACAACTAATGGCAGAAAATGATGCCCAAAAAATTTTAAATAAATCGAAATATAAACCTAAGAGAAAATAATTTAACGTTTTAAGTGGACGGTTCAAAAATTGATGTAACAATTTATGGATTAAAGAGTTTAATCATACAAAGAAGATCCTAAATCTATATAAATGAAAGTTGGTATTGTATTATCTGGCGGAGGAATAAGAGGAATTGCGCATTTGGGTGTTTTAAAGGCATTCAGCAATTTGGGTATTACTTTTAACCAGATTAGTGGTACTAGTGCAGGTGCAATTGCTGGCGCTTTTTTCGCAGCAGGTATCGACCCAGAAGAAGGTTTAAATATATTCCTTAAAACTAAATTATGGCGTTTTGTTCGGCCTGCCGTTGGCTCTTTAGGCTTAATTAACATCGAAAATACATCCTTAATTTTAAAAGAATATTTTCCAGAAGATTCTATAGAGAAATTAAAAATTCCATTAACAATAGCAGCGGTAAATTTCAGTGAAGGTCGTTTGGTTTACTTCACCAAAGGTCCGTTAATCCGTTCTATACATGCTTCGAGCTGTATTCCAGGTATATTTAAACCTATAATGATTGATGGGCAAATGTATGTTGACGGTGGAATTTTAAATAATTTCCCTGTTGAACCTTTAATGGAAGATTGCGATTTTATAATCGGCTCATCTTGTAATCATTTAAAACCAGTTGATAAAATTACAGGAATAACCAATTTAATGGGAAGAGCTGGCGTAATGTCGATCAATCACGATATGGAACGTAAGGCCAAGTTCTGTAACGTAATGATTGAGCCAAAAGGCTTAGGCGCTATTAGCACCTTTGATATGAAACGTGCAGAAGATATTTACTGGTTGGCACACGAAGAAGCTTTAAAAGTAATTAAAAATACGCCAGAGATCAGAGCATTAATACCACCCAATACCTTGAAAGGGACTTTGCCTTTTAAGCAGTAATTCAATATTCAAATTTAGCTTTGTTAGCTTTGTTTTAAAGCGTAGTTTATGGCTTTGGGTTAAGTTTCACCAATCGCTCGCCTTCTAAAACAGGAATCGCTTTACAAACATTTAATTGAAGGCAGAAAACAACATCTTCCTCAATATTTAGTTGCGCCAAACGATGGCTGTGCGATGACTTATGCAGATATTTCCTTAAATCATCCTTCGCAAGCATATATAAATCTTCAGCAGCAACGCTAGAATCATCAAAGTGTTCGAAGTTTTTGCGTAGTTTGTTTACCACAGCACCAGCAAATAAAGTATCCTCTAAATTAAACTGATCTTTCCAGCCCGCACATAAAAGCAAAACATTTTTATCCTGGCTTGCTAGGTAATCGCTAAGCGAATCTAAATTTAAGAAAGAACCAATAACCACCTGATACGCTCTTTTATTGGCAAGATGTAAAGCTTTTGTTCCGTTAGTAGTTGTTAAAACAATTGTTTTACCAGCAACCTTTTCTTTAGTGTACGAGAAAGGAGAATTACCAAAATCATAGCCTTCTACAACTTCTCCATTCCGTTCTGCAGCCAGCAAATAACCTTTTTCTTGGTAGGCTAAACATTCTTCCACTAATGAAACTGGGATGATGGCTTCAGCACCGTTTTCGATACCGAAAGTAATAGATGAGGTTGCCCTTAATATGTCAATAACAACAACAATGCTCTGCTCGATATCATATAAATCAATCAGTGCAGGCGTTAAACAAACTTCAATTTTTTTCGACATGTTCTGCGTATCGGGTATAAAGATCAGGTATCAAGATGATTTGTTTTGATACCTGATAGTAAATACTTAAATCTATTTATAAAAAGGGAACTTAACTACTTTGGCTTTAATTGGCGTATTACGGATATTAATAAAAACCTCTGTACCTTCTTTCGAGAAATCTTTAGCCACATATCCCATACCAATTGCTTTTTGTAATGATGGCGCTTGTGTACCCGAAGTTACCTTACCAATAATATTTCCGTCAGCGTCAGCAATTGCATAATCATGACGAGGAATACCTCTATCAATCATTTCAAAACCAACCAATTTCCGCTGAATACCTGCTTCTTTTTGTGCCTGTAAAGCTTCAGAATTTGTAAATGGTTTAGAGAATTTAGTAATCCAACCTAAACCAGCCTCAATTGGCGATGTTGTATCATCAATATCATTTCCATATAAACAGAAACCCATTTCTAAACGTAAAGTATCGCGGGCAGCTAAACCAATTGGTTTAATATTATAAGATTTTCCAGCTTCAAAAACTAAATCCCAAATCTTCTCAGCATACTCGTTTTCAAAATAAATTTCGAAACCACCTGCACCAGTATAGCCAGTAGCAGAAATAATAACATTTTCTACGCCAGCAAAAGTACCTTTAACAAAACTGTAATACTCCATCGATGCTAAATCTACATCAGTTAAACTTTGCAAAGCATCAGCAGCTTTTGGTCCTTGAATAGCTAATAAAGAAGTTTTATCAGAAATATTATGCATTTCTATACCTTTATCGTTAAAGCTCTGAATCCAATTCCAATCCTTTTCAATGTTCGATGCGTTTACAACCAACATATAAGTTTTATCATCAATACGATAAACCAAAAGATCATCAACAATACCACCATCTTTATTTGGCAGGCAAGAATATTGCACTTTACCATCGTAAAGTTTCGATGCATCGTTACTGGTAACGCGTTGAATTAAATCTAAAGCATTTTCGCCTTTCAAAATAAATTCGCCCATGTGGCTCACATCAAAAACACCAACACCATTACGTACAGTTGCATGTTCTGCATTAATACCTTCGTAGGTTACAGGCATATTATAGCCTGCAAAAGGAACCATTTTAGCGCCTAAAGCGATATGTTTTTCTGTTAAAGCTGTATTTTTCATGCTTAATATATAGTTGGCGGCAAAACTACTAAGAAAAAGGCAATGTTTTGGGCAAAATGTTAAAGCATTTAGAAAAAGAAAGCTCGTATTTCATCGGCTTTGCAGTCCCGCCATTTATTACAATCTTTTGTAATTGGTACCGTAAACTTGTCGGGCTGCAGCAACAAAAAGTATTTCCATTATTGTCGGGTTTATAAAACAAAAGCTTGTTCCAAGAAACTAAATTTTACGTTATAATGCAGGAAAAATTTATATTCGTCTCATTCCTAAATTTCTTGGCTATAAATTAGAAATCTACCCACCAATCTTAAAAATGAAAACTCTCGAAAAAATACAAAATCTACTTCCAATTGGATATCTCTATTTAGTACTAATGGGCATATTAAAAGAAAGTTTATTGTATTACCAGCTTGGTATAAATATTTTAAAGTATTCTACCATAATGGATATTTTAATTAGCCCCATCGCCGATTTAACTGCAAATCCTGTTCTGTTAGGTCCTGCTGTAATTCTGTTTTTTATACTGCCATTTTTAATAATTCGCTTTCTATCTGCAAAAAGCAATAAAAAATGGGTTCAAAAAATTTCAGGTTTAAAAAATGGTGCTGAAGCATTAACTGTAGAACATGTTAAAAATCATTTTTCAAGATTGCTTTTCTTATTTATCACCGTCAGTTTGCTATCGTTTTTTCTTGGTATTGGAATTGGTAAAGGTCATTCCATTTCAGAAAAGATAAAAAACAACAGATTGGAATTTCATGATAAAATAAATTTCAATACTGGAGAATCGGAAAATGTTTACATCATTGGTTCGAATAGTGTTTACTATTTTTACTTAACAAAAGGCACTAAAACTATAAAAATTGCACCAGTCGGCACCATTAAAAATATTGAGTTAATAGATAATAAAATGTTTAGATGAGCAATAAACGATACACTGAGATGAGCAATGAAGAATTGCTAAAAAGTCAAAAATCAATAAAAACAGTTACTGCTATACTTGCTGGAATGCTACTATTTCTTTTTGCAGTAAACATTTTTTTAGCCTTTAAGAAAGGCTTTAGTGCATTAAATGCTGTGCCTATTGCTTTGCTTCCAATTGTAATTATTAACGTAAATACATTGAAAGAAATTAAGAAAGAGTTAAATTCAAGAAATATTTCCGAATAGGAAAAACGTTAACAAATAATCAAGCAAAAGTATGAAACAAGAATGGCTTGAAAGATGGGATGCCAGGTATAGCAGTGAAGAATTTGCTTATGGCGAACAGCCTAATAACTATTTAAAAGAGCAACTAGAAAAACTTAAACCAGGTAAAATCCTTTTTGCTGCAGAAGGTGAGGGAAGAAACGCGGTCTTTGCAGCTAGACAAGGCTGGACAGTTTCGGCTTTTGATATCAGTGCCGAAGGTAAAAACAAGGCCATTCAACTGGCTAACAAAAATAATGTACCAATTGACTATCAGGTTGGAGAACTTCAAAATCTAAACTTCCAAACCAATCAGTTTGATGTTATTGCCTTAATTTATGCGCACTTTCCTGCAAATATCAAATCTTATATTCATCAAATGCTCGACAAATATTTGAGCAAAGATGGTATTATAATTTTCGAAGCTTTTAGCAAAAATCATCTCGATTACTTAGCTAAAAATGAAAAAGTTGGCGGGCCAAAAGATATAGAATCGCTCTTCTCTATAGATGAAATAAAATTAGACTTTCCTAATTATGAAGTTATAGAACTGGAAGAAAAGGAAATCGAATTAAGCGAAGGAAAGTTTCATAATGGAACAGGCTCAGTAATTAGATTTGTAGGACGCAAAAAATAATCCTTAATAAATGATAACAAAGATTACATCAACAACGCCCGATTCTGAAATTGTAACTTCGAGAGTTGTTAATGCTCCAATTAAAATGGCTTTTGAAGCTTGGGCCAATCCAAATCATTTAAAAAATTGGTGGGGACCTAATGGTTTTACCAATACTTTTAACGAGTTCGATTTTAGAGTCGGCGGCACATGGAGTTTTATTATGCATGGGCCCGACAAAGGCAATTACAACAATGAATGCGAATTTATTAAAATAGAAGTGCCTAATTTAATAGCTTGGAAACGTCATTCTCAACCGCTTTTTCAGGTATTAGCTACCTTCGAAGAGGTTGCCAATGGCAAAACCAATGTTGTGTTTAAAATGCTTTTCGAAACTGCAGAAGAATGTGCCAAAATAAAAAAGTTTGTTGTAGATAAAAACGAAGAAAATTTCGACAGACTTGAAGTTGAAGTAAGTAAAATGATTTAATAAAATGAACCCAAAAGTTGATTTTTATTTTAACAAAGCTGGAAAATGGCAGCAGGAAGTTGAAAAATTAAGGAATATAGTTCTCGATTGTGGACTTACTGAAGAGCTAAAATGGGGATGTCCTTGCTATACTTTCCAAGGGAACAATGTTGTTTTAATCCACGATTTTAACGACTACTGTGCCCTCCTTTTTAATAAAGGAGCGTTACTAAAAAACACAAACAATATTTTAATTCAACAAACGGAAAATGTACAAGCTGCCCGTCAAATTCGTTTCACAAATATTCGCGAAATAATCGATTTAGAACCTATACTTAAATCTCATATTTACGAAGCGATCGAGATCGAAAAAGCAGGTTTAAAAGTTATTTTAAAGGATACTAAAGAATTTAAAACCGCTGAAGAATTTCAACAAAAATTAGAAACAATACCAGAATTAAAAACAGCATTTGAGGCTTTAACACCAGGAAGGCAAAGAGCTTATAAGTTATATTTTGCTGCTCCGAAACAATCTAAAACCCGCGAATCGAGAGTTCTGAAATCTATACCGCAAATTCTCAATGGTAAAGGGCTTAATGATTAATTTCAATATAAGTAGATTATGAGTAATAAGAAGGTTTTACAACCAGAACAAATTGAAACGCTCATCAAAACGTTAAAAACACGATTTGAGAAGAATACAAATCGCCATAAGAACATGGAATGGGCTAAAGTAGAATCAAAGCTACAAACAAATTCAGAAAAATTATGGTCGCTGAAGGAAATGGAAGCTACGGGAGGCGAACCTGATGTTATTGATTATGATACAAAAACGGAGGAATACATTTTTTGTGACTGTTCTCCAGAAAGCCCTAAAGGAAGAAGAAGTTTTTGCTACGACCGTGAAGCGCTTGATGCCAGAAAAGAAAACAAACCAGAAAATAATGTTATTGATGCAGCTGCAGTAATGGGTATCGAGCTTTTAAATGAAGAGCAGTATCGTAACTTACAAAAACTTGGAAAATTTGACGAGAAAACATCGAGTTGGGTTGCTACCCCAACAGCTATAAGAAAACTTGGCGGTGCTCTTTTTTGCGATTATAGATATGATACCGTATTCGTTTATCATAATGGAGCGCAATCTTATTACGCAGCAAGAGCCTTCCGTGGCTTACTAAGAGTTTAAAAAATATGCTATAAATTTTGCAGCAAATACATCCGAATTCAAGAAATTTACGCCAAACTAAAAGAAAAATAAATCGGAGTTTATTGCTAGATTAATTGAAGCCTATTTGTATAGAAAATAAATTAATCTGCTTTTACACTGATTAGATCTTCATAAATATTTAGCATTTGAGATGATATTAAGTGCACACCATGTTCGTTCTCTACAGTTTTACGAGCGTTCTCGCCTATTTCGAGCCAACGTTTTGGATTAATTACGCACTGTAATATAGAACGATAAAATTCATCAGCAGAATCTGCAATTAAAATATCGTGTCCATGTCTGCAATTTATACCTTCGGCAGCTGTAGTGGTTGCAATAATGCATTTCTTCATAGCCATACCTTCAATAATTTTTACCCGCATTCCTGTACCAGAAATCAAAGGAACAATCATTATTGCTTTCGAATTCATAAATTCTACAGCATCAAAAACTTCACCTTCTACAATCAAATTATCCGAATCGTACTCGAAGAAATGCTTCTGCATGTTTTTTCCTGCAATGTAGAAACGGAGATCTTTGTTTAGTTTTTCGATATCAGGCCAGATATCATCTAAAAACCACTCTAAACCTTCTTGATTGGGCCGCCAATCCATAGCCCCTAAATGAAAAAGTGTTGGAAAACTAGTTTTCGTTTTATCAACTTTATACCTTTCTAAATCAATAGCAACGGGAAAAACTGTCATTGGCACTTCACAGCCAAACATTAAAATACTTTGTCGATCAGGCTCACTAATTGCAAAAATTTGGTGAAAACGATTAATCTGTTCGGTTTCATAAGCTTTCAGTCGTTGTGCCAAAAATGCCAAATATTTCCTTCTGATTAAAAAACTTTCCGAATGCGAAAGTCGTTCCCACATTGTAAACTCAATATTATGTGCTCTGTAAATCAATTTGGCGTTGCTATTGGCCTTAACAACATCAAGGTAAGGAACTACAAAAAGTCCTTCGAACTGAATAATGTCAAATGTATTTTCACGTAACACGTTTTCGAGCTGTCTTGCCGCATCTTCATTGTAATACCTGGAAACATTGTAAGATTCGTTTGTGAAAATATTAAAAAATGCCGCCCATACATTTACTTCTGTATCTAAATCGTGTGTATGAGTTTTTATTTTTTCAAAAATTGGATCAGAGATATCTTCCAAATCCAATCTGGAATTTGCAGGGTTGAGGCTAAACAAAGTAATATCGGCACCAAGTTGTAGTAAACCTTTCATGGTGTTGTAAACCACAATAGGATAACCACTATTTGGCGGAAAGGGAATCCGCTTAGTAATTAACAGAATTTTCACGATATTGTGAAAATACGAAATTTAGATGTTTTTTGAAAACAAATCGAGTTGAGGCGCACTAACATTAAAAGTTTTTCGGTGAAACGGCGATAAACCGATTTCTATTACCGCTCTACGATGTGCAATTGTTGGATAACCTTTATTTTTCTGCCAGTTATACTCAGGAAAATCTATATGTAGATTAGTCATATATTCATCGCGATGCGTTTTTGCCAGAATGGAAGCTGCTGCAATATTTAAATATTTTCCATCGCCTTTAATAATACAACTATGTGGAATTTGAGGATAGGCTTTAAAGCGATTACCATCGATAACTAAATATTTTGGTTGAGTTTTTAATTGTTCTATAGCACGATGCATCGCCAGAAAAGAAGCATTTAAAATATTTATCTTATCAATTTCTTCATGATTGCAAGAGGCAACAGCCCATGCCAAAGCTTCTTTTTCAATTATAGGTCGAAGTAAATCGCGTTGAGTATGTGTTAACTGTTTAGAATCATTTAAACCTTCTAAAACAAAGCCTTCTGGAAGAATTACAGCAGCAGCAAAAACTGGCCCTGCAAGGCAGCCCCTACCAGCTTCATCGCAGCCAGCTTCTAAAAATTCATATTGATAACAGTTTAACAGCATTGTGCAAATTTAAAGAATAACGGTTATATTTCTTCAGGCTATTACAGATTAAGTAAATTTGATTAAAACAAGTATGAGGAAATACAACGAAATTTTAGCAAACCGAATTGCGGAAAAATTAATGGATTTGCCAGATGTGGAGGAAAAAATAATGTTTGGTGGTATTGTTTTTATGGTTAATGGCAAAATGTGCATTGGTGTATCGAAAGAAGATATGATGCTACGGATAAATCCCAAGGCTTTGGAAAATTTAGACAACAAAAACGGCTGGAAGCAAATGACTATGGGAAGCAAACTAATGAAAGGCTATATTTTAGTTTCAGAAGATGTACTTAACCGAAATGACGAACTGGATTTCTGGATCAACTTGGCATTGGAGTTTAATCCAATAGTAAAGGCATCAAAACCTAAACGCTAATATTTTGTCCCTTTACATCAAAAGCATCGCGTAAGCCAATGGCTAAAACATTAAATGCATAAACCGTAAACATTATTGCCAAACCTGGTAAAACGGCTAAATAAGCGGCATCCATGATAATGTAACCAAAATGTTCCTTAATCATGCTTCCCCAACTTGGCATAGGCGGCTGAGCGCCAAAGCCCAGGAAACTCAACCCTGTTTCCAGTAAAATTGCGGATGCAAAATTTGCAGATGCTACAACTAGAATAGGCCCTGCAATATTTGGTAAAATGTGCTTTACAATTGTTCTAGATGTACTAAAACCCAAAGCTCTTGCGGCCTCTACAAATTCAACTTCTTTTAAAGCCATTACCTGTCCACGAACAAGTCTTGCTACATCAACCCAGGTTGATAAACCAACGGCTATAAAGATTTGCCAGAAACCTTTTCCTAATGCGAAGGAAATTGCAATAACCAATAATAGCGAAGGCAGCGACCAAACTACATTCATAAACCAACTTATTGCGGCATCTACTTTGCCACCAAAATATCCTGCAATTGCACCCAAGCTTACCCCAATAAATAAGGAAATAAGCACAGCCATTAATCCTACCGAAAGTGAAACCCGAATGCCTAATACTAATCTACTTAATAAATCTCGACCATAAATATCAGTACCCAAAAGGAAAGTTTTTGAATAAATATTATTTAACTCTAATAGTTTCTTTTCGTTGCCGAGTTTGGAGGGTAATGTGCAATTATTACATAAATCTTTAAGTTTATAACTAGATTCTTCTGCCCGTTCATCATCTCCAATATATTCGCGAATAAAAACTTGATTATTTGAAATTCTGTAAGAAGTTATAGGAATACTTTTAAAATTTGGTTCCTGGCCATAAAGCATGCGTTCGAAAAAGTTAACTTTTTTAACTTTTGGATTTTTGCTAATGATTAAAAACTGAAAACTCCGACCTGGTTTTTTATTGGTAAGCTGCAAATGCATGGTATTTGCATTTGGCGAATTATCGGGCATAATCAGATAGCCTAAAACTCCAATCAACATCAAAAGCAAAATAAAAATCAAGCCGCTTAGCGCAAGCTTGTTTCTAAGAAATTTTAACCAGACTTTTCTTGATGGGCTATTATCCATTATCTAACCATTCTGCCTTTCCAATTGTATTTTCCGCTATTTCCTGCAATGCCGATATAGATAATGTACAGAATATGTAAAACATTTAAAAGAGGAATTAAAACCATCAGGCTTCTGCGTTTTGCAAAACCTGTTACATTCCATAAAAATAGGCTTTCTAAAATCATTTTAGCTAAAATCTGATAAAATGTAATCATGAAAAAACCTGGAATAAAAAATCCTGCTATAAAATTAGCCAAAATGCTAACATTAAAGCTCCAAACGAATACACCTAAAACAATTATTGATTTATTTTTATAACGCGTACTTTTCGAAGCCCAACGTTTACGCTGCTGAATAAAAGAAGCCAAAGTTGCTTTTGCATGCGTGTAAACAATGGCATCCTGGTTTTTTAAAAACCCAATTTTATCGGGATACTTTGCTGCGATTTTATGTAGCAGCAGTTCATCATCACCAGATGCTAAATCATCAATCCCCTGAAAACCCCCAACCTCATAAAAAGTCTTTTTCTCGTAAGCCAAATTTGCTCCATTACAGGTCGATGGTTTTCTATTGCCTATCGTTGATGCCCCCAAACCTATCAAGTATAAAAACTCTAAAGACTGCAATCGTTCAAATAAATTGTGCTCCTGAAAATAAGCCACGGGCGATGAAATCATTTTATACCCTTTTATCTGATAAAAATCTACAATACTCGAAAGCCATTTTTCACCCATTCTACAGTCAGCGTCTGTAGTAATAATTAAATCGCCAGAACAGCTTCCAATTGCAGTTTGAATCGCCTTTTTTTTATAAGAATTCAGGGCCTTATCTTCATTAAGCTTAATCAGTTTTACATTTTGATTAACATAACTCAAAACTATTTCGGCAGTCCGATCCGTAGAATGATCATCAATAATAATAATCTCTGTTAAATTTTTTGGGTATTGTTGCGCAAGTAAATCGTCGATGGTTTTACTAATATTCAATTCTTCATCTCGTGCGGCAACAATAATCGAAACCTTGGTTTTGGATTCAGAATTATGTGCTTTAAAAAAGATAAGCTTATGCCAGCCTGTAATAAACGTGACCACTAAAAAACCGTAAATTAACGTTAGAGCAGTTGATATTAGACTAATTAGATTTAGAATTTCCAAAAAAATTGAGTTTAAAAACGAAATAAGTGCCTAAGATAGCAGGAATAATAATATTTATTAGCCATATACTTGCCGTACATGCAATAACGGCAACATCTTGCTTGGTTATATAGCTAAAAAAGTACGAGGCTGTTACACTTCTAATACCAACATCAAACAAATCGAGCGACGGCAAAGTAGATTGAACAAAAAATAAAATGCAGATCATCATTACAATATCTGCATAATGCAAACCTGGAACCAGCCAAATAAAAAGTATAAAATATTGGGAGCTAAAAACCAGGTAGCGGGCTAAACAAAACATCAAAATTCTGAACAGTTCTCCCTTTCGGTAACGGCCCAAAATACTGTAAAATTTCTTGTATTTACGAGTAAATTTAAATGATAATAAAATGCCATTAAGCCATTGTATATTAAAATAAAATACGATGAAGAAAAGACAAAAAGCTACAGCTAAAATCTGAATGGCGAAGAATAAACGATAATCTAAATCGATAAAACGATAAATAAATAAGCTTAAGGCAATTGCACCAAAAATATTAGTTAAAACCAACTGACCAATATTTCCGACCGCCATTGCAACTACGCCTACAATTCTTCTTTTGGGTGATAAGAAGAAAACTCTTCCTCCGTATTCACCTAATCGGTTGGGCGTAAAAATGGCTAATGTTAGTCCGCAGAAAACAGATTCAATAGCCCTGTAAAAGCTGATACTTTCTATTTTCAACATTAACCTCTTCCACTTTGCAGCTTCTAAAAACCAGTTTACAAACATTAATAAGAAAACCAATCCGATAATGCTTATAATTTCTACTTTTGGAATATTGCTTAAAAGCAATTCGAAATTTTGCAGATTTTTATTGGCTACAACCTTGTGATAGATGAACCAAAAAGCAAATACAATAATTGCAGCTTTAATTATAATCGTTAATATTTTTTTGCTCCTTGCTGTCAACTTTATCTTTTTAGTTTGCAAATATGCTTAATATTGCTGTAATGTTGAACGAAAAAAAGGAACGCATAATTTTGGGAATTGACCCAGGTACAGCGGTGATGGGTTATGGGATTATTTTAGAGAAAGGGAATAAAACCGAATTGCTGAGTATGGGTGTGGTTAAAATGACTCACCTTGATGATCCTTTCTTAAAACTTCAACGAATTTTCGAAAAAACAGTTGTACTTATCGATCAATATAAACCAGACGTTTTAGCTATTGAAGCTCCATTTTATGGAAAAAATATTCAGGTTTTATTAAAACTAGGGCGGGCACAGGGAACGGCAATTGCAGCGGCTCTTTCGAGAAACATATCTGTAACCGAATATTCTCCAAGAAAGATAAAGCAATCGATTACAGGTAACGGAAATGCCACTAAAGAACAGGTAGCTGCTATGCTGCAACGTTTGCTAAATTTTAAAGAAACACCCGAGTTTTTAGATGCTACTGATGGTTTGGCCGTTGCAGTTTGCCATTCGTTTCAAAAAATCACTACTGGAGGCAAATCTAAAACTTATTCTGGTTGGGAATCTTTTGTAACTGATAATAAGACTAAAGTTAAGGGCTTAGCTGTTAAAGCTAAGAAATAGAATTAGTTTCGGTCGGCGTTTCACCGACCGAAATACTATATAATCAATGTATAAAATTAAAGAACGAATTAACTTAGACTTTTTTTATTTCTATAGTATTTGAAAGCAAGGTATCCTGCAATTACAAGTAAAAATAACATCCACAGATTAGAAAGCGCTAAAATTAACTCCATAAATATTGTCCAACCGTTTACAATATTAAGCCATAAACGATTAGCAAAAGCAGGGCGGTAATCAGATAAATTGTCATTTGCAACAACCATTGTTTTTACGGTATTATCCTGATAAAAATTAAGTGTAATGGTACTGTATTTCACACGAGCATCGATACTCATGTTGTCAATTTTCCGATCAACATAATCATCCTTTAAGGCCAAAGAGGTTTCTATATTATCGGTTTTTTTTGATGGAATTTGAGCAATCTGATTAGAAGCAACTACCCTATTCTGAGCTTTCATTTTATTTGCCAGATAAATAATACTCTGATCGTCCATTTTCATGGATGAACTATTTACAAATACCGCAATTTTAGCAATAGTATTCGTAAACTCATCAAGTTTTTCTGATGGAACTTTAGCTACCAGATAACCTTCCGTACGATAAGAAGTAATTTCTTTTAATGAATCGGTAGATAATCTTACCTTATCTGTTTCTTGAATTGCACTTTCGATAGAAAATTCGGCAATTGCTCCGCCTTGGGCTTTGATGGTTTGACTTAATTGTTCTTTGGTTTTCTGAACATCTTTTACGCGAAACCGCATATCGGCGGTTTTAATAATCTTCGAAGCGGCAGTATCAATAGCTTCTTTATTTAATTCATTTACACTGATGGCATCAGCGCTTTCTGATTTTCTATTAGCATTTTGGCAACCAAATAATCCTACGATTATGGCTATAGCAATAATATTCCTTTTCATGATTTAGTGGTTCTAAAAAATTAATCATTTTAAATATTTGCTTCAAATGGCCATTAGAAGTTCAACGTATTTTTTATTGTAACGTTGTATTTTCCCTTTATACAAAAAAGTGATTTAGGTAACCCTTAGTAGCTCGAGGCTTTAAGTTTTGGCGAGTTATTAGGAGGATTTAAAGCCTAAAATTTTAGCTTTGAGATTGCATTTAGCACTCGAATAGTTAGGTTTTCGTATGTAAATTAAACCTGACAGTAGTGTGCATGAAGCCAATTCTTTCAATTGGGCGAGTAAAGCGAATGGCAGGGCTAATGGAACCCAAAAGCACAGAAACTTGCTTTTCTAAATAATATTAAAACAAAAAAGCCTGTCGTGATTTTTAACATGACAGGCTTTAATATTTAGAGAGAAATACTATGCGTCTAAAATTTTGAACACACCTTTAATACTAATAATTGCACCGATGAATAAAATAATCCATGAAACTAAAGATAACATAGATGAATCGAAGGCGAAACGTAAATAAGTACCAACCATGCAAACCAGTACACCAAAAATTATTAATTTGTAGATTCCAGCCTGGTTAGCTGTTTTCATGCTTTCTGTATTGTGCTTTATTTCGTTGTTCTCCATAATGTTTATTTTTATGATGCTGCAAAAGTAATACTTATTGCTGAATAATTACATAAACTTAGTAACTTTTTAATCGTTCTAAGCGCTGTTTTGCTTTGTCTTTATCATTTAGGTTTTCGCCTTGATATAAAGGCTTTTCCCAGTCGCCATACATTGGGTTGGGCAGTACAATATATTTCACGCCAAAGAGTGTTTGATTCGTACTAACCTGCTCTGTTGTATTCTTATTTTCACGGTAAAACACATTGGAGAAATCGCTTAAATTATCGCCACATAACATCAAAATATTGTGGGTTTCGGCTATTTTTTGTCTTCTAGGTTCTTTATTAGAAGTTCCTTTTGAAACGAGCAAATGTGCATCATCTGCATATGGAAAACCAAATTTTTGCAAGTTCTTAAGCGTTGGTGTATAATCTTTTTCATCACGGTTGCTGAGGTAGAAAGTTTCGATATTTTTAGAAGCCGCAAATTTTAAAAAATCTAAAGCACCTGGTACGGTATCTGCCTGTGATAAATTTGTCCACGCTGTCCAATCGGCAGGGTTATAGCTTAAACCTTTTTTAATTTCATGACCTTGGAAGGGAGAATTATCTAAAACAGTTTCATCTATATCTACAATAACACAATTTGGTTTTTTACTGGTATCGGCCCATAAAGCTTCTTTAAGTGATAAGCGGGCAAAATTATAAGCTTGAAAACATAGTGCTTTATATTCGCCCGAAGTTTGTTGCCAAAGCACTGCGTTAGTGTAATCTCTTGCTGGCGATTGCGCCTTAACAAAAAATGGAGCGAGTGTTAAGATGATTAAAATGTATTTTTTCATGATGGAATATTAATGAACAAAGATATTAACTCCTAATTATGCACAATACATTTATTCTAAATTAATTAAGGTAACCATCAATCAATTACGGTTAAACCACAAATAATTTACGCCATTTGTTATCCCATTAATTTTTTAGTTACAAGATTTCATTATTTTTAAGCACACACAAATAAAATCAATTATATGAAAACTAAAAAATTAATAGGGCTCGCAATAGCCTTATTGTGTCTTGCTGCCTGCAAGAAGGAAAACCCAATAATCGAGCCTCCAGTCATTGAAAAAACTGATCCATTGGAACTGTTAAAAGATTCTGTTTCGTACATTATTGATGGAAAGCAAATGGTACAAAAAAAATCACAAACAAGGAGTAACTCGTTAAGAAATGCCGTGGCTAATGTGAATCTCGATTCGTTAGTAAAGCAGAAAGAGTATACCTCGGGGGATAAAGATTCAGTGATGTTTGGAGTCGGGTTCCTTTTCGAAGATGGGAACAGAAACGGAATTGAGATCTCTTTCCTAAAAAAATACAACAAAAATCAAGCTCAGCCAGAAACCAACCAAACCAATTTTTTTGTACCCAAAAACAAATTAGATTTATTTTCTGTAGGCGAACGTAAATTCGCTATGGACTTTAGTAGAAATAATTCTCAAAACGGTGTTCTTTTTGAATTATCTGGAGATAATTATGGCTTGCAAACAAATGGATATTCGAGTCTTGCTTATCATGCGCCGTTAAAGCCTGAATTGCAAAGTCAATCTAAATTTGAAATCACAAACTTGCAAAAACTAAAATCAGGAAAGTACTTGTTAGAAGCAAAATTCAATGCATCAGTTTACCGGGCCGATGGCACGAATATTAAAAAAATTGAGAATGGATATTTACGGTTAATAATCAATCCAGAGAACCTTTATTTTTAACTAAAAAGCCCATTTCAATTAAGAATGGGCTTTTTAGTTAAATCCTTAGGCAAGCTTAGGATGACAAATCGGGTTTATCCGTTCAATGCTGCTGCACCACTTACAATCTCTGTTAACTCTGTTGTAATTGCTGCCTGACGAGCCTGGTTATACGAAAGTTTTAAAGCTTTCAATAATTCACCAGCATTTTCGGTTGCCTTATCCATCGATGTCATACGTGCGCCATGCTCAGATGCGTGAGAATCTAACACCGCTTTGTATAACTGAATTTTAATTGATTTAGGAATTAATTGTTCTACAATTTCTTCTTTCGAAGGCTCCAAAATGTAATCTACATTTGCAGCTTTTGCATCAGTTTTAACTTCTTCCTCTTTAACTAAAGGCAATAATTGTTCAGTAGTAATAAATTGGACCGCTGCGTTTCTGAAACGGTTGTAAATCACTTCCACTCTATCATATTCACCTTTAACAAAACCATCCATAATGGTATCGGTAATTTTGGTTACGTTTTCGAAGGTTAAAGCAGCATACAGTTCATTATTGTTACCAACAACGTTGTATTTACGCTTTTCGTAGAAATCCTGAGTTTTCTTACCAATAGAAATAATGCTAACATTACCGTTTTTAAACTGCTCGCTATATTTCTCAGCAATTAAATTGTTGGCCGCTTTAATTACGTTCATGTTAAAGGCACCAGCCAAACCACGGTTTGATGATACAGTAACAATTAAAACCTTATTGGGCTCACGCTCTTCGATAAAAGGCGATGAAGAACCCTCTAAACTTGCTGAAAGATTTTCTAAAATTTCTTTAAGTTTAGTTGCATAAGGACGTAAAGCGATAATTGCATTAGTAGCACGTTTCAACTTAGCAGCCGAGACCATTTTCATAGCTTTGGTAATCTGTTGGGTTGATTGTACCGACGCAATTCGGTTTCTTACTTCTTTTAAATTAGCCATTCTTTAAGTATCGAGTATTAAGTATCAAATATCAAGATTGGATTCGTTACCTGTCTTGATACCTGATACTCGCTACTTGTATCTAATTAATATTTACTTGAAATCTCTTTTGCAACTGTATCTAAAACACCGGTAATAGTATCATCAAATTTACCAGCTTTTAATGCTGCTAAAGTGTCTGGATGACGCATTTCCAATTGAGTTAAATATTCAGTTTCGAATTCTTTTACTTTATCAACTGGTACACTACGCATTAAGTTTTTAGTACCCGCATAAACGATAGCAACTTGTTTCTCTACAGTAAAAGGAGTAAACTGTGCTTGTTTTAACATTTGTACATTACGTGCACCTTTATCTAAAACCGATTTCGTTGCAGCATCTAAATCAGAACCGAATTTAGAGAAAGCCTCTAATTCACGGTATTGAGCCTGATCTAACTTTAAAGTACCAGCTACTTTTTTCATCGATTTAATTTGCGCATTACCACCTACACGTGATACCGAAATACCTACGTTAATAGCTGGACGAATACCCGAGTTGAACAAGTTCGACTCCAAGAAAATCTGACCATCAGTAATCGAAATTACGTTAGTTGGAATGTATGCAGAAACGTCACCAGCTTGAGTTTCAATAATTGGTAAAGCTGTTAATGAACCACCACCTTTAACAATATGTCTAATCGATTCTGGTAAATCGTTCATTGCTTTTGCGATATCATCATTTGCATTGATTTTCGCAGCTCTTTCTAACAAACGACTGTGTAAGTAGAAAACATCACCTGGATAAGCCTCACGGCCTGGTGGACGACGTAGTAATAATGACACCTCACGGTAAGCAACAGCTTGTTTAGATAAATCATCATAAACAATTAAAGCTGGTCTTCCAGTATCACGGAAAAACTCGCCAATTGCAGCACCTGCAAACGGAGCATAAAACTGCATTGGAGCAGGATCTGCAGCCGAAGCAGCAACAACAACCGTATATGGTAAAGCGCCGTTTTCCTCTAGTGTACGTACAATGTTTGCAACGGTAGAGTTTTTCTGACCAATAGCAACATAAATACAGAACACAGGCTGGCCTGCTTCATAAAATTCTTTTTGGTTAATAATGGTATCAATACAAACCGCTGTTTTACCAATCTGACGATCGCCAATAACCAACTCACGTTGACCACGACCAATTGGAATCATTGCATCGATTGCTTTAATACCAGTTTGTAAAGGCTCATTTACTGGCTGACGATAAATTACACCAGGTGCTTTACGCTCTAAAGGCATTTCGTAAGTTTCACCTTGAATTGGACCTTTACCATCTAAAGGCTCACCTAAAGTGTTAACTACACGGCCAAGCATACCTTCACCAACTTTAATAGAGGCAATTTTTTTAGTACGTTTAATTGTATCACCTTCTTTAATCCCGTCAGAAGCACCTAAAAGTACCACACCAACGTTATCTTCTTCAAGGTTTAATACAATGCCTTGCAGGCCGTTTGCAAATTCAACCAACTCACCCGATTGAACTTTAGTTAAACCGTAAACACGGGCAATACCGTCGCCCACTTGCAACACGGTACCAACTTCTTCCAGTTCGGTTTCTGATTTGAAGCCCGCCAATTGCTGTCTGATAATTGCCGATACTTCGTCTGGTCTTACCTCTACCATAATTTTAATTTATATCTTTTTGTAAATGTAAATCTTGTACTTTTTTGTTATTCCAGTCCCGCTTTCTGCTTAATTTTTGTCCTTCGACTACGCTCAGGATGACAAAAATACCGCTGCCAATCGGGTTTATATTATTTATTGCAGTAGTTCTTTTGTTATTTCAGTACCACTCAAAGTTTCTAAAAAACCCCATCTTGATACTTAATACTAACTACTTTATACTTCTAAGCAGCAAATTCTTTCTTAAGTTTATTTAATCCGCTGGCAATGCTTGCATCAAACTGCTTGTCGCCAACCTTTAAAATAAAACCACCAATAAGTTTTTCGTCAATTTTTTCGTTAACAATAACCTCATTAGCGCCTAATTCTCTTTTTACAATAGCAACAATCTGTTCTTTAGCAGCTCCGCTTAAAACAGTTGCAGTTGTAACATCAGCAGTAACAATACCTTTTATTTTATTGTATTGCTCTATAAATTGTTTTGCAGTAGCAAATAAAATAGCTGAACGTCCTTTAGAAACCACAATTTTAAAGAAAGTAAGCGTTAACGCACCTACTTTATCAGTGAAAATCCCGTTTAAAATACCAGTTTTTTTATCTAAAGGTACAATTGGGTTTTTCAATATCGCTTCTAACTCCGGGGTTTTATCAACCACATTTTCAAACAATACCATATCGTTATAAGCATCAGCCAATGTATTATTTTCAACGGCTAAGTCTATTAATGATTTTGCGTATCTGCCTGCAACTTTAATTTCTGACATATATTTTGAGTCGTAAGTTGTAAGTGATAAGTGATACGTTTTAGTTGTTGATTAATAACCCGACAACTCTACCCAATACTTAAAACTTAAAACGTAATACTTATAACTTAATTTAATTCAACGTCTTTTAACAAATTAGCTACTAAAGCTTCTTGTTTAGTTTTATCATCTAACTGTGTACGTAAAACACGTTCAGCAATTTCTAATGATAATGTAGAAACCTGATCTTTAACTTCTGCTAAAGCTGCTTTCTTTTGGTTTTCGATTTCGATTTTAGCTTTCTCAATCAATTTAGCACCTTCTACCTGAGCTTGTTTTTTAGCTTCGTTTAAGATACCATCTTTTAAAGTTTTAGCTTCTTTCAAAATTTCATCGCGTTCAGCACGTGCTTGCTGCATTAAATCTTGATTTTGAGCAGTTAATCTAGCCATTTCTTGTTTAGCTAAATCCGCTTTGTTTAATGCATCATCAATACTTTGCTCACGCTCATGTATTGCTTTCATAATTGGTTTCCAGGCAAATTTACCTAGTAAAAACAACAACAGTAAAAAAGCAATGGTATTCCATACCAACAAGCCAATTTCAGGAACTAATAAATCCATCTTATATATTTAATATTCTTATTACACGATACAATTTAAACAAGAACCTAAACGGCAATCCCGAATAGGTTCTTGTATTGATTTTTTCTTTGATTATTTTGCAATCAAAGAAACTACTACTGCGAATAAAGCAACCGCCTCGATAAAGGCTGCAGCGATAAGCATAGCAGTTTGAATTTTTGAAGCGGCTTCTGGTTGACGAGCAATAGATTCCATTGCAGATCCACCAATTTTACCGATACCTAATCCTGCGCCAATTGCAGCTAGGCCTGCACCGATTGCAGCTAAAGATGTAATTCCCATTTTTATTTATTTATTTATTTAACAATTATTGTTCTAATTAATGGTGTTCCTCTACGGCCATACCTATAAATAAGGCCGATAGAATTGTAAATATAAACGCTTGAATAAATGCTACCAAAAACTCAATTAAGCCGATAAATACAGCAAAGAAAATTGAAGCAGGTGCTATCCAAAGTGAGTTAAAGATAAAAATTAAGCAAAGTAACGACATTACTAAGATGTGACCAGCAGTAATGTTCGCGAATAACCTGATGGCTAAAGCGATAGGCTTAGTGAAAATACCAAAAATCTCTACTGGAATCATTAATGGTTTTAACCACCATGGCACAGGCGGGTTAAGAATGTGTCCCCAGTAGTTTTTATTACCTTTAAAAGTGATAATTAAGAAAGTACATGCTGCTAAAACTATAGTTAAAGCAATGTTACCCGTTACGTTAGCACCACCTGGAAAGAATGGAACCAAACCTAACATATTGTTCAACCAGATAAAAAAGAATACCGACAATAGATAAGGCATAAAAGCCGCATATTTATGACCAAGATTTGGTCTGGCGATATCATCACGAACAAAAATAATAATTGGCTCTAAGAAAGATTGTAAACCTTTAGGCGCTTTACCTTCTCTTTTCTTATATGAAGAAGCAACTACAGTAAAAACAATTACTAACAGCACAACTGAAAGCAACATACTAAAAACGTTTTTTGTAATCGAGAAATCGATTGGGCGGGCGTTTGTTACTTTCTCTTCTCCACCTACGATTTCGTGAGAAACGAAAGAACCATGTTCATTTGCGGTAGTATTAGCGTAATAAATTTTATTGTGGGCAATTGCAAAACGTTGACCGTCTTTTTCTACAACCTGCGTACCATCATCATTAAACTTAAAAGCAGAGGAGTTAAAAGTTACCAAACCATTATTTGTCCATAAAATGATTGGCAAATGCAAATGAAAACCATGCTCTCCATGACCAAAAAGCGTAAAATAATGACTATCACTAATGTGATGAAAGATGAAAGTGGTAATATCAAAACCTTTCTCTTTTTCTCCGTGAGCTTCATTTTGGGCTACAGCCGAACCTACTTCACTTGTGTTTGCAACAGCACTATCTACAGGCAACGAAGCAACGCTATCAACTTGAGCGAAAGTATCATTTTTGATAGATAAAAACGCTGTTAAAAGCGCAAAAACAACAATTACCTTCTTAACTTTCGACATGAAAACTTGGTTAAAATCCATTTATTGGCAGTTTTTTACTTTAAATTTTGGTGGCGCAAGTTACACAACAAACAATACATTTCAAAGGCCGTAAACAATAAATAAAGAGAAAAAAAATTTACGATAAAAAGAACCGCATTTTCCTTAGTATTTATACTGTAAATCAGCACAAAAGCCATACAAAAAATCATCTTCACAATAACAGAGCCTAATATGGCCATAACACCCATCTCTGGATTTCGATTTATACCAATATAAGCAAGTGCGTAAGCGATATAAGTTATGCCAGCTAAAAAGCCAAAAATTACCCAAAAACTAGCCACAAAAAGCTGAGCTGTTGAAAAAATTAACGGCACGACAAAAATTAGGCTGATTAGCAATCCGACGAAAATCAAATAAAAACTGGTGAATTTGGCTAGAGTCAAGGGAATAATTTCTTTGCTATTTAAAAACTTTGCCAAAGATAAGGTTTTTAAAATCAAACATCTAGTAGAGTTTCACTAAATTGAATCGGTACTTAAAACGAGAATATTTTATTAATTACTTTTAAGCAGATTTTATAATACATCAAAATATAATTATCGAAATCACTTCATTATCTGCCTAATTACCTGAAATAAGGCTATCCCTACTCCTAATAAAGCAAAAGCCGCGGTAATGATATTCGTTTCGCTTTGTCTGTGCTGGTCTATTTTATAGCCTATAAAAGTTAGTAAACCTATTGTTGCAATCATTTGAAAACCAATAGCCGAATATTTTGCAGCTGCATTCACCTTTTTTTCACTATTCTCTTCTTTAGGCTTTTCCATTTTTTAATGCAATAATTATTTAACTTTGAATAATTAAAATTTGTTTCAAGATGAAATAATTTTAACTAAATTTTGTTTACTGTATATCACTAACGCGATTATTTATACTTGAAAAAACATACAAACAAAACCTTTTCTCCCTTCCTTTTTCTTTTCAGCCTACTTTTTATCTACGGCTGTGTAGCTAATAAAGATACTGCCATAAGCCGTAAGATGCAAAACTTAACGGCAAGGTATAACTATATCTATAATTCTAATGTCTTACTTACCGAATATAATGAGGGTTTAATACAAACTTATTCCGATAATTACGATAAAATTTTGCCCGTCTATTTAGATCCAGAACCTCAGATAAATTTAACACTAACACCTGGTGTAGCCAATAAATCTTTAGATGATGTTATTTTTAAAGGACAAACCATCATCAACGATAAAAGTTTCAGCAATTACATCGATGATTCTTACATGCTTTTGGGTAAAGCCAACTATTTAAAAGGCAACTATTTTATCTCGTCAGAATACTTTGATTACACGGCAAAAACCTTTGGTAATAATTTAAAAACTTTCATTTTAGCCCTAAACTGGAAAGCAAAAAGCCAAATGCAGCTAAATAATATGATTTTTGCCGATAAGATTTTGGATACCATGTTACGTGCCTCCGATCAGCTGAAAAAAGATTTGGCAGAACCATTGGCTACAACGGCGCAAATGCGTATTTATCAAAAACGCTATAAAGAGGCAATATTATTATTAGAAGCTGCCATTAGAAATGCTGACGAGAAACAGCTAAGAATTCGCTGGCAATATATACTTGCTCAATTACAGGAAAAGGAAAATGATTTACAAAATGCTTTCATCAATTTTACTAAGGTTGAAAACAGTAATGCTCCTTTTGAAATGTATTTTCATGCCAATTTAGAGCGTATAAAGTTAAAAGCTTTAATAAGTGGCTACAAAGTAAATGAAGATAAAGCTTTACTGGCTTTGTTAAAGGATGATAAGAATTTCGATTACAAAGATCAGATTTATTATAAAGTTGGCGAACTTTATAACACAGAGGGCAAATTTGATCAAGCAGAAGAAAGTTATAAAAAATCAATTCAGCAAAGTACCCGTAATCAAAACCAAAAGGCACTTTCTTATCTAAGAATTGCAGATTTAAATTTTAAAGAATTTAAAAATTACATCAAAGCAAAACTCTATTACGATAGTACAGTTACCATTTTACCTAAAAATTTCCCTGATTATGAAAGTATTGTTAAAAAGGCCGAAAACCTGCAATACCTTTCTGATAGGTATACAATCATAGCTAAAGAAGATACCTTACAGGCAATTGCTAAACTACCTCAAGATCAAAGAGTAGATAAAATTAAAAATCTCTTAAAATCAAAGGTCGAAGTTTCAAATCCTGCTTCAACAGGAAATCAATCTCTTGACAACGCTACGTTTTTAAATCCAACGTTAAATGCAAACCCCACAAATAACACTGGAAATGTTTTTTATTTTAATAATAATGCAGCGATAAGTAACGGCTTTAACGATTTTAAAAAACGCTGGGGCAACAGGCAGTTGGAAGATAACTGGCGTCAAAGTGTTCGTTCATCGGCACAAGAAAATAATCAAATTTTAGCTGGAAAAACATCCCCTGAACTTTCATCTACTACAGATCCAAATGCACAAACTACAGCAGATCAATCATTACTAGAAAAACAATATGCTGATGCTTTGCCTGTTACAGCTGAATTAGTTACCTTATCAAACCAAAAAATTATTGATGCCTACTTCGAAATAGCAAGTTTTTATCAGCAAGAACTAAACGATAAAGCGGAGGCAAATAAAGTTTATTTAGAACTTCTTAAGCGTTTTCCAGAGAACAATCATCTGGTAGCGATTTATTACAGCCTGTATTTAAATTATAAAGGTATCGAAGAGGGAAAGGCTAACGAATACAGGCAACTGGTATTAACTAAATTCCCAGAATCTAATTTTGCAAAAACGATTATCGATCCTTCTTATTCTGCAAAGCAGGATGAACTGGAAAACATTATAAATCAGAACTATAATAAAGTTTTCGAGGCTTATGCAAAAAAAGATTATGGAATGGTTGTTAAGCAATCGAATGAAAATATTGCTGCCTATCCAAACAATGATTTGGCAGCACAGTATGCTTACCTGAAAGCGATTGCTATCGGAAGGACTTCAAAGGTTGATCCCTTGCTAATCGAATTGAATAGTATTACAACACTTTATCCAAACGATTTAATTATCACACCTCTGGTTAAAGATCATTTAAAATATATCGAGGCTAACTTAGAAGAATTTAAACAACGTCGTGTGGCTTTAATAGATTTCGATTCTACTGAACCTCGGTTTGCTAATCAGGCTATACCTGCTGATGTTAAGCCAAAACCAATTGAAAATATTAATGCAGCAACGGTAACCAAACCAGCCGAAAACGCAGCAAAACCTATTGAGAAGCCTGCTGAAAAACCAGTTGAGATTAAAACAGAAACGGGTAAACCAGCAAGCATTTTCAGTAATGCAACATCAAATACGTACTATTACGTTGTAGATGTTGAAGATGCTTCCTTAACTTTGAGCTCTTCCAGATTCGGTATCGGTCAATTTAATAGAGGAAACTATCCTGATAACGATTTGGCCCATAAATTGGTAGAGTTAGATAACGACCAACTAATTTATGTAACCAGTTTCGTTGATATGGAAGATGCAAAAATATACGAAGAAAGTATTAAAGGGCAGCTTAAAAACATTATGAAAGTGCCTGCAAACAAATATAAAAGCTTCATAATCAGTAAAGAAAATTTCGAAAAAATAACAGATAGAACTCGTATTAACGAATATCTGGAGTTTTACAAAAACAATTATTAAAATGAATAAATCCCTTACAGCGGCAGATATTAAAAGATATAACTTTAGAATTTGGAAAATTGTAATTGGCGGTATTGCGTTATTTGCAATTTTTATTTCTATGATGGGATTTGGCCTTTTTGGCAGTTTACCCTCCTTCAGAGATATTGAACACCCTAAAAGTAATCAGGCTTCAGAAATTATTGCTGAAGATGGCCGCACATTAGGAACCTATTTTGTTCAAAATCGTTCGAATGTTACCTATAAGGATATTTCGCCTAATGTAATTAATGGATTAATTGCAACCGAAGATACCCGTTTTAAAGAGCACTCTGGAATTGATTTCCAACGTACTTTTACCATTATTGGCTACAATTTAATTGGTAAAAAACAAGGTGGCAGTACCATCACCCAACAATTGGCATTAAACCTGTTTTCAGAAGAAGGCAGACAAAGAAATTTCTTTAAGCGTGTAATGCAAAAGTTTAAAGAATGGGTTGTTGCCGTTAAACTGGAAAGAAATTATACCAAAGAAGAAATTATCACCATGTATTTAAATACGGTAGATTTTGGTAACCAGGCTTACGGAATTAAATCGGCAGCAAGAGTTTATTTTAACACAAGCCCTGATAAATTAACCGTACCACAGGCGGCAACATTGGTTGGTATGCAAAAAGGAATTACCATGTATTCGCCAACCCGTAACCCAGAGCGTTCGAGAAGTAGAAGAAATACTGTGATGGCCATGATGGTAAAATCTAATTTTTTAACTCCACAGCAATTTGAAGAAGAACAAGCCACCCCGCTTAATCTACATTTCAATGCCGCAACCGTCAACGATGGAATTGCACCATATTTCAGATCTGTTTTAAAAAATGATATCAAAAGTATTTTTGAAGATCAAGGTATTACAAAACCTGATGGAACCGCTTATGATTTAGATCGAGACGGGTTAAAGGTTTACACCACCATTAATTACGAAATGCAGGAATATGCCGAAGCAGCCCAAAAAGAATATATGAAAGTGCTTCAGGCTCAGTTTATAAACAGCTGGAAAGGCAGAAATCCTTTCAAGGATAAAGCTTTACAAGTTGATCAGGGTGTTAAGCGCTCTGACCGTTACAAAGCCGCAAAATTAGATGGCAAAACGGATGAAGAGATAAAAAAAGAATTTAATACCCCAACAGATCTAACCATTTTTACGTGGAAAGGAAATGTTGATACAACAATGAAACCAATTGATTCGGTTCGATATTACAAAATGCTTTTACGTAATGCCATGATGACTATGGACCCAACAAATGGTTATGTTAAAGCCTGGGTTGGAGGCATTAATTACGAACATTTCAAATATGACCAAGTTAAAATGGGAACTCGTCAGGTTGGTTCGACAGCAAAACCATTTACCTATGCGGTTGGTATCGAAAATGGTTTTTCTCCATGCCTAACCGTGCCAAACGTACCTGTTACAATAGAAGGCTACGGCGATCCTTACACACCAAGATCTTCTGGTACCCCACTTGCTGGTTCAATAACATTGCAAAAAGCTTTAGCTTACTCTCAAAATTACGTTACTGCGTACCTTATGAAACAAGTTGGTCCTGTGGCTGTAGCTAATTTGGCTACTAAAATGGGTATTCCAAACGTTCCACCATATCCATCTATTTGTTTAGGATCGTTTGATGCTTCGGTTTACAATATGGTTGGTGCTTACGGTGCTTTTGCTAACAAAGGAATTTACACACAACCAGTATATTTATTAAGAATTGAAGATAAAAATGGAGTTGTTTTATTCTCGCAAAAACCAATCCCTAAACCTGTAATGAGTGAAGAAGTAGCTTATGTGATGACTCGTATGCTTAAAGGTGTAGTTACAGGCGGAACAGGTGCAAGACTAAATTATAAATATGGTGTTAATGCACCAATAGGTGGAAAAACAGGTACAACACAAAACAACTCTGATGGTTGGTTTATGGCGATAACACCTCAATTGGTTACTGGAATTTGGACGGGTTGTGAAGACCGAGCGTTTCATTTTATTAGTACCAGAGATGGTGAGGGTGCAAATACAGCTTTACCCATTTTTGCTGGTTTTATCAAAAAAGTTTATGCAAATCCAGGATTAAAAATTAGTCGTGCAGACTTTGAAGCACCTAAATCTGGTGTTTCAATTGTGTACGATTGTAATCAATATCAAAAACAAGAAGAAGGCACAACCGAACTAGACGAAAAGTTGGGCTTTTAGTTTTTGCGTGAGGGATAGAAGTGGAAAGCCCGCAAACCTGATTTTTCATCAGGTGCGGACTTGTAACGGATAGCCTGACCCTTTCCCGTTTTTCTCGGGATTGGGGCACGCCCAAATTATCTTAATCAAAATAAATACATCTTTTTGTAAAGGCAAATTTCCTTACTAATCTTATTTTTGTAATAATGAGCAGTTTCGACCATAAAACAGCCTTAACGGCAATTCCGCATAAACCAGGTGTTTACCAATATTGGGATGCTGATGGTAAGCTGATGTATATTGGTAAGGCGAAAGATTTACGCAATCGGGTTGGTTCTTATTTTAATAGCGATAGGAGCCAGTTTAACGGCAAAACAAGGGTTTTAGTTTCTAGAATTAGAAAGATTACTTTTACAATTGTTGATACCGAAATTGATGCCTGGTTACTGGAAAACAGTTTAATTAAAAAGCACCAACCAAAGTTTAATATTAACTTAAAGGATGATAAAACATATCCTTGGATTATTGTTAAAAATGAAAACTTTCCGCGTATTTACTGGACAAGGAAAGTTATAAAAGATGGTTCGACTTATTTTGGGCCTTATGGTTCGATTGGGATGATGCATACCATTTTAGATTTAATTAAGGAAACTTACACTTTACGAACCTGCAGTTTGCCTCTAAACGATAAAAACATCGCTGAAGGGAAATTTAAAGTTTGCTTGGAGTATCAAATAGGTAATTGCAAAGGTCCTTGTCAGGCTTATCAAACAGAAAGCGACTACGATAAAAATATTGGCGAAATAAAGGAGATTTTAAATGGCAAAATCGGCAATGTTATCCGTGAGGTTAAAAACGTAATTAAATCGGCTTCAGAAGAACTGAATTTCGAACTTGCTCATCAATATTCGAGAAGGTTGCAGGTTCTGGAAAAGTACCAGAGCAAATCGACGGTTGTTAACAGTGCAATAACGAATGTAGACGTGGTTAGCATTGCTTCTGACGAGCGTTACGCTTTTGTAAATTACCTGAAGGTAATGAACGGAACAATTATTCAAACCCAAACCATTGAAGTTAAAAAACAACTTGATGAAAGTGATGATGAGATTTTAACTTCGGCAATGCTGGATTTTAGAACAAAATTCAGCAGCACTTCTAAAGAAATTATTGTTCCTTTTGAGCCATCGTTAGAAGATGAGAGTTTGCGTTTTACTGTTCCAAAACTTGGTGAGAAGAAAAAGCTTTTAGAACTTTCGCAAAAAAACGTTCTGTTCTTCAAAAAAGAAAAGTTAAACCAGTACGAAAAATTAAATCCCGATTTACGTACTGATCGAATTTTAACTACTATGCAAAAGGATTTGCGGTTAACGCAATTACCTCAACATATTGAATGTTTTGATAACTCGAATTTTCAAGGAAAATATCCAGTTTCGGCAATTGTAGTTTTTAAAGATGCAAAACCATCTAAAAAGGATTATCGGCACTTTAATGTTAAAACGGTTGAAGGTCCCAACGATTTCGCCACAATGGAAGAGGCTGTTTTCCGACGATACAGACGTATGTTGGACGAAAACACCCCACTACCTCAACTCATCATAATTGATGGCGGAAAAGGCCAGTTATCGTCGGCTGTGAAGAGTTTAAAACTTTTGGGTATTGAGAATAAGGTAACTGTTATTGGTATTGCCAAAAGATTGGAAGAGTTGTTTTACCCTGGAGATTCTTATCCACTTTATTTAGATAAGAAATCAGAAACACTGAAAGTGATTCAGCAGTTACGTGATGAGGCCCACCGTTTCGGGATTACTTTTCACAGAAAAAAACGCGATCAAGGAACTTTGAAAACCGAACTGGAACAAATTCCAGGTATCGGAAAAACAACAGCTGATAAATTACTTACTCAGTTTAAATCGGTTAAAAAAATTAGAGAAGCAACAGAAAAAGAACTTGCTGATGTTTTAAATAAAAAACAGGTTATTACTTTACTAGAGTATTTTAAAAGCCTAGATTGAAACTAACCCCAATTCATTCGAAAAGTAATTTTTTAGATAAAACAAAAAGGCTTCGATAATATCGAAGCCTTTTTGTTTTAGTATTCCCAAAGTCCTTGTTCGTAATCAAGAACAGATTTTTTAATTCTTTCAGATTCCATTAATCTTTCTCTTGGATCAGAAATAATGTCTCGTAATTTATTATCCCCAGGATTAGACTCTTTAACGATATAACTACTAAATAATCTTCTGATAAAGAAATCATCGAAGCTTAAGGTAGATGCATCATTATTTACATTAATTAACCTCTTGTGAGCAATAATTGGTCTTAATTCGTCATAGCTAATCCAAAATACTGGTTGCCAGTTTTTTGATATCTCATTGTACTTTAAAGGGGCAATACCTACAATACGAGGTTCGAAAATACTACGTTTAGTATCAAAAATCCAATCTTCTTTAATTCTGAATTTTAAAAACGACTCAGGATTGAAATCATTTACAACTGTAGTTACCGTACCTGTTTTGTTGTTAGAAACCTCTGATGTTCCTAAAGCGCCTCTTGCAGCCGAATCGGCACTTAGTGGTGTATGAAAAGCATCATCCTCGTTTAAAACACTATCAATAGGTGCGTAAGCCGTTAATTCTTCACTTTTTATAGATGCAATCATAACATCAATAAGGCGTGATTTTGGCGATTTTAAAACAGAGTTAACCGTATCACGTAAATCAATTTCACGCCAAATACGTTTTGCAAAAAAAACATCTTCTTCACGTACATCAGCAAAGGGAACCATTTCTGTACTGTCTATATCCTTACGGGCATAAAAACCATCCTTAGGTGGTACCTTTAGTTTTTTTTTAGGTGTTAATTTTGCAGCAACAGGCTCAGTATTTGGAGCAGCTGAAACTGGCTGTGTTTTTACTGGCGTTGTTGTAGTTTTTTTCTTTATTGGTGTTTGTGCAAATACAAACCCACTTGATAAAACTAAAACAGCAATGCTTAAAATCCTTTTCATCTTTCTTTTATTTAACATTGAACGAAACCGAAGGCAAAATTCTTTGACGTCCATCGGGTCCTTGAGATACAATATCATCAAAAAACACTTTCGATCCTGGTGTTATTGCATTCATTGCACCTCTTACAGCACCAGTAAAGCTACCACCGCTACCTGAGATGGTTACCGCTTCAGAACGTGGTTTAATTACCGTTATTTTATATCTTAATATTTTAAAGCTTACATCAAAAGGAAAATCATCTAAATCTGCTTCAATTTCTGTTTCGCTTTTTAATTGTACAGAAGAGACATCGCCGCCAATTCTGCCACCAACTTTAGCAATTGGAGCGGGAATTGCTTTTACTCTGAATTTCTGTGCACCCAAACTAACTGATTTACCAGCATTGCTTGCAGTTACACTTACAGTAACTTCTTGGCCGACCTGCGAACCACTAGCAACAACACTATATTTACCAGCACCAACCTTACTCATCGATGCTCCTGATGCACTTGCATTTACACTTTCTAAAGGAAAACCTGCCGCAGAAACCGAGAATGGATTAGGAATACCTGCATAAATTACATTCATTTTATCTGACGAAACACTAGCAGAAGGTTTTGCTACCTGATAGGTTTGTTCTGGAGTTCTGTACTCTTTAACTTGTCCGTCGGTTTGACGAATGCGAATTGTACCAACCCATTTGAATACACCCACGCTACCTGTGCCACCAGTATAAGTTCCTTTGCCTTCTTTAACTGATAATTTACCTCCACCAACAGAAATATCAGGGTTTGAGCGAGAATCACTTGCGGTTAAAAATACTTCGGCTGTATATGGCTGACCTTGTATAACATAAGATGTAGGTGCAACTGCTACGGCAGCAAACTTATCGATGTTAACAACGGCTTTATCCATGTTTCCAAATATTTTTTTAACAACTTCAGCTTCTGCATTTTTTGTATCAGCCTGAATTTTAGTTAAATTAGTCATCGCAGCCGTTAAAGGCGTACCCTCACCAAAGTTAACCTCAACCCAATTTCCTTTTCCTTTTTTAGGATTATTTGCCTCTAAAGAAAAAGCAGCACTTGATCGATCAGCAGGATCAAGTAATGAAATTAGTTTTTCGCGAGTTGCTTGTATTTTAGCTCTTAACTTATCTCCTTGTCCTTGATTAATCATGATACCTTGTGCGATATCCATGTTTTCTCTGCGTCTTAAATCTCCAGTTACAGTATCAACACCATCTCCAGCTTCAGTAAATTGTTTTTTAATACCTTCTATAAAATTGTTAAGCTCATCAGCAGCTGCTTTTGCTTGTTTAGCTCTATCGTAAATAGGCTGAGCACGTGCTGGTTCTTCTTTTAACTTAGAATTTTCAAAAGAAGAGAAAAGTTGCTCTATACTTCCATTTACATTATCTCTGGATGTAGCCAAACTATCGTTAATGTTTTTAAAAGCATTTAATACTGTATCTGATACGTTTAAAGCCAGCATGGCTAATAATACCAAATACATGATATTAATCATCCGCTGTCTTGTTGTTTCTTTTCCGCCTGCCATGTTTTATGTAGCTTTCTTTTTTAGATTAAAAACTAAATAAATTATACACGTGGGCTATTCATAGCCGACAACATATTACCGTAAATTGCATTAAGTGACGATAAGTTTTTAGCTAACTTATTCACTTCTTCCTTAAACTGTTTAGAATCTTCCATCGATTCGTTAAAGTTTTGCATGGTAAGTGATAAGTTTGAATAGAACTTATTCATCGATTTTAAATGTGCAGACGAATCTTGCAATTCTAATTCGTACACAGCGTTTAATGCAGATAGGTTTTTAGCTAAGTTATTTACCTGATCGTGATAAGCCTGAGAATCTACATTGCTATCGCCCATTGCTTTTAAATTAGCTGTTGCTTTTTCGAATGAAGAGCTCAAACTATCAAATCCAGCCGAAGCTGTTTTAACTTTTCCTGTAAATTCATTTGTTGCTGTAGCTGCATCTGCAACATTAGAAATTGTTGCAACTTTATCGCCAAAAGTACGTAAACCAGCGCCTAAGCTTTCAATTAATTCAGGTCCTACTTTTGCATCAGATAACATTTTATCTAGAGCTGCTGTATTTCCAGATGATACTGCTCCAGATGATCTAACTGTAGCCGTTGGTAATTCACCTTTAAAATCTTGTCTTAACTCAGGATACACTCTTTCCCATGCTGGTTCAGGCTCAGGCGGAAAAAACCCTGTTAAAGCAAATAAAATAGCTTCAACACCTAATCCAATTCCAATTGCATAGTTTCCCAGAATCCCACCTATGTGTAGAATTTTGCATAACGCTCCAATAATTACAATACTAGCTCCAAATGAAATTGCTGGGTTCAACCAGCTTGGTGATTTTTTAGCTGCCATAAAAATTTAATAATTTTTTCTTAGTTCTTAGTTTTTTTTGGGTTGTTTTTAGTTCCTTAAGTCAGTACCAGGATATGCTGAAACACATCTGAAACCGATGTAAGATCTTTGTTGGTCTTGATATTCGTAGGTAGATACTGCATTTTGAAGGAAATAGCCTGTATCTTTCCATGAACCACCTTTAACCACTTTACGTTTTAAATACTTGCTATCGTCTTTACCAGCCACATAGGTAAAATTCGGATTTAAATCATGTAACAATGGATTAGCAGATTTGTTGTAAGCTGTTTTAGTCCACTCGGCAACGTTGCCAGACATGTTATATAATCCATAATCATTAGGGAAATAAGATCTAACACCTACAGTGTAGATACCACCATCGCTAGAATAATCTCCACGCCCAGGCTTAAAGTTAGCTTGTAAACAACCTTTAGTGTTTCTAATATACGGCCCACCCCAAGGATATTTGGTTTTAGTATTTCCACCTCTGGCAGCATATTCGAACTGTGTTTCAGAAGGTAAATCATAATCCATTCTAGCATTTAAAGGCATTTTTCTTGCTGAAGCGACGCCTTGATAAAGCTGTGTGCGCCAATGTGAGAAAGCCTGAGTTTGCTCCCAGCTTACGCCAACTACAGGGTAATCATCATAAGAAGGGTGGTTGAAATAACCACGAACCATTGGATCGTTTTGAGAATAAGAATAATCTGTTTTCCAAACCATTGTATCTGGATATACAGCAATAGTATACCTGTCTATATAATCCTGGCGTTTGCTATTTGGGTCTTTATGTCCAAGAGCAGCTTTATCTAAGTTTAAAATTCCATAGGTATATTCCAACTTACGAACATCAATTTCCTTTTTACCTGGTAAAGCATCTAAACCAGAATAATACATATTATCCAATTGGCTGGCATTTGCCGCATTTGCTCCTTTTCCCTTACCATTCCAAATTGCAGAGCCATTACCTACTTTACGCCAATCGATATATTTTTCGCCTCCAACGGCATTTGCAGCAGCGCCTTTTTGAGTCATCATGAATTGTTGAGGATTTCCCATCATAACAATTGCAATCGAATCGCGAACCCATTTTGTAAATTGACGATATTCTGCATTTGAAATCTCTGTTTGATCCATAAAGAATGCACTTATTGTTGTCATTCTACTTGGTCCAGATTGCGAAAATGTGATATCCTCATCAGAACCTCCAATAGGTGTATGACCTGGCGGAATGTAAACCATACCTAGTGGAATTCGATGGTTTTTAAACTTACGGTTGTAAGAGCCAACAAGTTCGCCCTGACCACCATGGCCACAGCTTGCAAGTAATACAGTTACAGCCATTATAGCTAGAAAGTAGATTTTCTTCATATATCCTTTATAGTGTACAAAACACAATTAGCAATTGTATCAAAATTCAATTAAATAAACAACAAAAGCAAAAATTTTACACGAAAGCACCTTTATTAGGGTGTAAGAATGTTTTCTTAGCAACTTAAACCTAATATTTTCGTTACAAAATGCTGAGTTATTCTGCTATAACTCAAAATGTTGCAGTTTATTGTTAAATCAGGAAAAAAAATTTAGAGGGAATCTTTATTTATTAGAAACTTTAATGTAATTCTCTATAGCCATGGTCATTGATGGCACACCTGGAGTTGGTGCAGCAATATCAACAATCAAACCCGTATCGGTTACAGCCTTGCTGGTATTAACACCAAACGCCGCAATTCGAGTATTATTTTGTTTAAAGTCAGGAAAATTTTTAAATAATGATTGAATACTTGATGGACTGAAGAAAGCAATTACATCGTAAAATACTTCTGCAAGGTCAGATAGATCACTTACTACCGTTCTAAACAAAACTGCAGGTGTAAAATCATAGCCGCTTTTTTCTAAGAATTTCATGGTATCTTCTGTAGCTACATCAGAGCAAGGATATAAAAATTTCTCGTTAGCATGTTTTTTTAATACCTCAGCCAAATCAGCAGCGGTTTGTTTTCCAAAGAAAATTTTACGCTTACGATATTGGATGTATTTTTGAAGATATAACGCTATCGTTTCAGAAAGACAGAAATATTTTAATTCAGCAGGAACATCATAACGCATTTCTTCACATATTCTGAAGAAGTGATCAGCCGCATTTCTACTTGTAAAAATAACCGCCGTAAAATCAGCTAAATTAATTTTATCCTTCCTGAAATCTCTGGCAGGCACACCTTCAACGTGAATAAATGATCTAAAATCAACTTTAAGGTTATGCTTTTTAGCTAAATCGTAGTATGGAGATTTTTCTGTTTCAGGTTTCGGTAAGGTAACTAAAATACTTTTTACTTTACGGATTCTAGAGTCGTTCTTTTCTTGCATTTTCCTTTTTCTGCTACAATCCTATCGTTTTAATTAGTATTAAAATAGGACATATTTCGAGGGCGCAAAAGTACAAAAATAAATGCATTCTAGAAAACTTATTATTAGAAAGAATTGTAATACCAGCCCTAAGCAGCTGAAACGCAAAAATGATACCTAAAAGCAAAACAGCAATTGCTATATAAATTACCCCATATTTTAATGGAGACAAGGCAAACGCTACAACTAAAGGGATAAATAAAAGCGAGGCGTTAAAGTAACTTAAATAAAGTATTGAAATATACTCATTAACAGGCCTTTGCACATTAAAAAGAAAACCTAAAAACCTTAAAATGATAAGTTTAAGCGCATAAAATATTATAATAATTATCGATATACTAAAGAAAAATTTAAAGCCATCTTTGGCCTGATACATATCGTAATACTGCGCAACAAGGAAAAAAAACATTCCTAAAATGAATCCGAATTGGATAAATAAAAGCAAGAATGGCCAGGAACTAAAAAGGTTATCTTCTTTATTGATATTATTTAAAATACGATTGCTAAAAAATGATTGAACAATAGCAGAAAGTTGCTTGGAAAAGGCATTTCTCAAAATTGCAAAAACAACAAGCATAATAAATATAAAACCTAGCAACCATACATTACCTTTAGGTATTGAACGGCCTAACTGATAGGGGTTTTCTTTCTTTTTATAATTCTGATATTTTTTCTGCCAAGCCAACAAATCTAGTGTAGGAGATAGATATTCTTTTTGAACACTATCTAACAGCGCACTTTTATTAATCAAACTATCTGGTAATACCCAGGTATGCCGAATAATAGAGTCGGTAACAAATTGTTGCCGAATTAATGTTGCCGAATCAACTCGATATCTTCTGTATTGAAATTTACTTACAACAGCGCTATCTCTTTGTACTGGAATTTGTTGTGCGGCAACAAAATTTGCAGACAATAAAAAAGCTAAAAGAATAAAAATTAATCTCGGCATGCTGTAAATCAAAACTTAAGGTTGCAAAAGTAATTGAATAATCATTGTTTACCTAAAGAAAATAAATGGATTTAGAATATCATGTATCTTTGCAGCAATGTCCGGTATTTACATCCACGTTCCATTCTGCAAAAAGGCTTGCCATTATTGCGATTTCCATTTCAGCACCTCATTAAAATATGCGGATGAAATGGTAGAAAGTATTTGCAAGGAAATAAGCATGAAAAAAGATAGGATTACGGGTCAGGTTGGAAGTATTTACCTTGGCGGTGGTACACCATCTATCCTATCGCAAGCTGCGTTGCAAAAAATTTTCGACACGATAAATCATACTTTTTCTGTTGATTCAAATGCTGAAATTACTATTGAAACCAATCCTGATGATTTAACTGCTCAAAAATTAAAAGAGTTAAAACAACTGCCAGTTAACAGGTTCAGCGTGGGCATTCAATCTTTTTTTAACGAAGATTTGACTTGGATGAACAGAGCACACAATGCGAGCGAAGCCGAAGATTGCATTAGAAGAAGTCAGGATGCTGGTTTCGAAAATTTAACGCTTGATTTAATTTACGGTTACCCATTGCTCACTGATTCGAAATGGTTGAGTAACATCGAAAAAGCTATAGCTTTAGAAGTTCCGCATATTTCTGCTTATGCACTAACAGTTGAGCCAAGAACAGCATTGGCACACGCAATAAAGACTAAAAAACAAACTCCAGTAAATGACAACCAAAGCGCCAACCAATTTGTGATGTTAATGGAGCAGCTCGATCGAGCAGGCTTTGAACATTACGAAATCTCCAATTTTGCTAAACCGGGTTGCTATGCGGTTCATAATACAAATTATTGGAGAGGAGTAAATTATATTGGAATTGGGCCATCAGCGCACGGCTTTGATGGTCAGAACAGATACATGAACCCTGCGAATAATGCGCAATACATAGAAACTTTGGCCAGTAATAAACTGCCAGAAATTATTGAAGAGCTAAGTTTAAACGATAGGTTTAACGAATATGTAATGACTGCGTTAAGAACCATTTGGGGAATTGATTTAACGAAAATTAATAGTGATTTTGGTAAAGATTTTTATGATGAAACATTATATAATCTTCGCGGTTTTGAAGATAAAGACTGGCTGATTATTAACGACAAAAAAGTTAAACTAAGTCAAAACGGAAAACTTTTTGCAGATCACATTGCATCGGAATTGTTTATAGTACAGTAGCAAATTATTGAATTTTGAATGGTTGAATAATTTGCAATCTGAAGGGATAACAAACTCAATCGTTGTATAATTAAAAGCATATATGTCGAAAATTGTATGGATTACAGGAGCTTCATCGGGAATTGGCGAAGCTTTAGTGTACAAATATTTTAAAGCTGGAGATAAATTAATTATCTCTGGACGTAACCGAGATGAACTTTTTAGAGTAAAAGGAAATTGCCAAAATTCTTTCAACGTTCATGTTTTGCCTTTCGATTTAAGTGAAACTGAAATTTTGAAAAGTAAGGCTGAAGATGCCATTAAAATATTCGGAAAAATTGACTTGTTAATTAATTCTGGTGGCGTAAGCCAAAGAGCATTAGCTTTAGATACAGCTTTAGAAACAGAGCAGCAAATTATGAATACCAATTTTTGGGGAACTGTTACTTTAAGCAAAGCGGTTTTACCCATAATGATTAAAAATGGTGGTGGCCAGATTGTTGTAATAAGTAGCTTAGTCGGAAAATTTGGGACAAAATTACGCTCTGCGTATTCAGCATCTAAACATGCCTTACACGGCTATTTCGATTCCCTTCGTTCGGAAGTTTACGATAAAAATATAGCCATAACAATTGTTTGTCCTGGTTTTATTAAAACAAATGTTTCGATAAATGCTTTAACCGCAAGCGGAAAAGAACAAGGAACAATGGATGATGCGCAAGCAAACGGAATGAGTGCAGATGAATGTGCAAATCAAATTATTACTGCAATAAATGCTAAAAAAGAGGAAATTTATATTGGCGGAAAAGAAACAAAAGCCATATTCTTGAAGCGTTTCTTCCCGAATTATTTTTCAAAGAAAATTAGGAAGACCAAGGTTACTTAAATATTTTTTTGTTGATGTAAGCCTGCAAGTTATCGGAAACTTTGCATGCTTTTTTATTTAAGATTTGCTTAGAAAACGGGCTGAACTGCAAAGAAACCGCGTTAAATAAACCCCATTTAAGCGATATACTTTTTGGGTAGTTATACTAAAATGTTTACACAAACTTTAACGAACAAGATATAGCGAAAAGGCGGACTGTCTTATCAAAAGAATTCCGGACGCACCTTTACAAATAAAATTAAACACCTAAATTTCAGATGATTACATATTTATTTTCATTTCTAAAATCCAAGCATCTGTGTACCGTCGTAAATGGAATCAAATAACAGAAACTTAAAAATTAGAAATAATGAAAAAATTAATCCTATCTGCAATTGCCGTTGTAACTATGGCCTTTACAAGTCAAGTTTACGCTCAAAAAAATCCGATGGTTGGTGGCGCAGCCATGTATGCTACTAAAGACATTGTAGACAATGCTGTAAATTCAAAAGATCATACTACACTTGTTGCTGCTGTTAAAGCTGCAGGCTTAGTAGAAACTTTAAAAGGTGCTGGTCCTTTCACCGTTTTTGCACCAACTAATGCTGCTTTCGATAAGTTGCCTGCTGGAACTGTTGAAACTTTAGTGAAACCAGAAAACAAATCTACTTTAACTAAAATTTTAACTTACCATGTTGTTGCTGGTAAAATGGATAGCAAAGCGATTGCTAAAGCAATTAAAGCTGGTGGCGGTAAAGCGGAACTAACAACTGTTGAAGGAGGAAAACTTTGGGCTTGGATGGAAGGCAAAAAATTAGTTTTAAAAGATGAAAAAGGTGGTATGAGTACAGTTACTATTGCTGACGTAAACCAAAAAAATGGTGTAATTCATGTAGTAGATACTGTTTTAATGCCAAAATAATATTCACATCCCTATAACTGTAATGAGAACGTTTCTACTTCGGTAGAAGCGTTTTTTTGTTAAAAATCAATCAGCTGCTCATTTATTTGTCAGTTGTTTTTCAGGTTTTAGATTTTGAACAAATTGCTGCTTATTAGTATTTAATTTTGCAGCACGTAAATTGAGTGAATTTTGAATAATTAAATCGTATCACTTAAAGCTCAATCGTTTAACCACAAGCACAATGCATCCCAACATTAAAAAAATTCAGGAGAATATTGAGCCTTTAAGGCAGCAGATAATTAACCATAAAGTTTACGGTGAAATTAGTGAACTAGAAGATTTACAAATTTTTATGGAGCACCATATTTATGCAGTATGGGATTTTATGTCGCTTTTAAAAGCTTTACAAATAAATTTAACTTGCACAACTTTACCTTGGTTTCCTGTTGGGGATGCAGTAACCCGCCAGTTAATAAATGAAATTGTAGCGGGTGAGGAAAGCGATGTAGATGTAGAAGGAAATATTAAAAGCCATTTCGAATTATATTTGGATGCCATGGTACAATGTGGAGCTAAGGTAGAGCCAATCCGTAACTTTTTAACTTCATTACAAAAAGGAAGAGAGTTCGACATGGCTTTCGAACTGGCTCAGGTTCCTGTTGCTGCAAGAGATTTTGTAAAATCGACTTTCGATACTATAAACAGCGAAAAAACACATCTACAAGCTGCAAGTTTTACGTTTGGCCGCGAAGATTTAATTCCGAATATGTTTTTTAGCATGGTTAACGATTTAAATAGCTCGCAGCCAGAAAAGGTTTCGATTTTTAAATACTACCTGGAACGCCATATTGAAGTGGACGGTGATCATCATAGTCATTTGGCGCTATCTATGACTGAAAAACTTTGTGAAAAAGATGAAACTTTTTGGGCTGAAGCAGAAGCGACCACTAAAATTGCTTTGCAAAAGCGTATTGATTTATGGGATGCTGCTTATACAGAAATCGTAAAAAATAAAGTTTTAGCTTAGTTATTAAATTGTTAGGGAATTACTAATTTTAAATTACGTGATTTTCGTCACATTTGCTGGTTAGTATATATATTGTAAAATAAAATTTACACATTTGTTGTTCGGCACAAATAACCGATTTTAAGCGCATGAGTTTCATTTTAAAACCCGTTGATATCGTTGAGAGCATTACTCCTGAGGATTTCAAGAAAAATTATCTGAAAACAAAACGTCCGTTAGTAATTAGAGGCCTTACCAAAGATTGGCCTGCAAGAGAAAAATGGACTACTGAATACCTAAAAGAGATTGGTGGCGATTTAGAAGTGCCATTATACGATAACTCTAAAGCAGATCCATCGAAGCCAATTAATGCTGCAACAGCACACATGAAATTTGGTGATTATCTGGATTTAATCAAGCGTGAGCCAACTGAATTAAGGATTTTTTTCTTCAATTTATTTAAAAAGGTGCCAAGCTTAATCAACGATGTAAAAATTCCAAAAGATTTAATGGGTGGCTTTATCGAAAGTATGCCAGCTATGTTTTTTGGTGGCTCAAATTCAGTAACCTTTTTACATTACGACATCGATTTACCTCATATTTTCCATACGCATTTCGGCGGCCGTAAACACATTGTTCTTTTCGATAATAAGTGGAAAGACCGTTTATATTGTTTACCAAACGCAACTTATGCTTTAGAAGATTACGATGTTGCTAATCCAGACTTCAAGAAATTTCCTGCGTTAAATGGTGTTGAGGGTTATGAAGTTTTCTTAGAACATGGCGATACTTTATTTATGCCAACAGGTATGTGGCATTGGATGAAATATCTTGATGGTTCGTTTTCATTGAGCTTACGTGCTTGGGACCAATCGATAACACGAAAAGTTGCTAGTGTATGGAGTTTATTTACTCACGGCGCAATTGATAGTTTAATTAAAATGACTTTCAAAGAAAAATACGCACACTGGAGAGAGAAAAGAGCAGTAAAAATTGCGGAGAGCGCTTTAGCAAAAGGCAAACCTTAATAAAACAAAAAAAGCGGAGTACGATACCCCGCTTTTTTGTAATCAGGATTATATTTTTTTATATTGAAACGTGCATTATCCAAACATTAAACAAAATAGGCTGCTTTTAATTCAAAAGCAGCCTATTTTTATATTAACTTGAAAATTTATTTCAACTTGCTAAGTGCAGTTTTAATTCGCGGTAACATATCTTTAATATCTTGCAAAGTACAAGCACCAACCGATGCTCTGAACCAAGGCATGCTGTGTTCGTTTCCAAAAGCAGAGAAAGGAACTAATGCTGCTCCAGCTTCTTTAATCAGATAGAAATTCACATCTGCACTATCTTTTAAAAGCTGACCATCTTCAGTTGTTTTTCCGATATAATCAATTTTAATAGTCAAATAAATTGCACCCATTGGCTCCACGGCATCAACATTAAAGCCTTCGCTTTTCAGTTCGTTAAAACCGTTGTAAAGTGCATTCAAGCTATCCTGAATTTGAGCTTTAAAACTGGTTAAGAAAGTATCAACCTGTGCTTTGTCGTTAAAATAATTTGACATCGCAACTTGTTCGGCTTTCGGTGCCCAAGCGCCCATATGACCAACCAAAGCTTTCATTCTGTTTACAATATCTTCAGGACCGAAACCCCAACCCACACGTACACCAGTTGCTGCCAGGCATTTCGAAGTACCATCAACAAAAATGGTAAACTCACGCATCTCTGGGCGCAATGAAACTGGATTTACGTGCTCTTTACCAAAAGTTAAAAGCGAATAGATCTGATCGTACATTAAATACAACGGCTTTTCATCCGCTCCACGTGATGCATTTTCTTCTAAAATAACGTCGCAAATTTCAGCTAAGGAATCAGCATCAAACATGGTTCCTGTTGGGTTCAATGGCGAACACAAAGCCAACATAGTTGCACCTTTTAAATGAGGTTTTAATTGCGCTGCAGTTGGCATAAAGTTATGCCCTGCATCCGTTTCTACGGCAATTGATTTCGCTGAAGTTAGGTGGCAATAGTGATTGTTATTCCAGGATGGTGCTGGAAAAACTACAGTATCTCCTGGATCTACAACGGCCAAATATGCAGCATAAATCAGCGGACGTGAACCACCAGACACTAAAATGCTATTGGTATTGTAATCTAAACCAAATCTATCTTTTAATAATTCTGAAACAGTTTCTCTTAACTGTAAAACACCATCAGCTGGCGGATAATTGGTTTGATTAGCGTTATAAGCATCTACAATTCCCGCTTTTAATTCGGTTGGAATTGGATAGATGTTCGAATCGAAATCCCCGATAGTTAAGTTAGCGATTGATGCGCCTTTGCGCTTCATGTCGTTAACTTCGTTACCAATTTTTATAATTTCTGAGCCAATTAAAGCACTGGCTAACTTTGATACCTTCATATTTATTACTTTTTATCGCCTTGTGCGTCATTGCGAGGCACGAAGCAATCTTAATATTTTAGCATTTGTATAAACTTCAGTCTCTGCAATGACGGTTTATTTAACCAAATCCTCTATTGCTTTATTCACTTTATCGAAACCGAATTGAGACAAAACAGCCTGCATTGACGCAGAAATTTGCTCATTACAAAGGTTGCCGATGCTTCCTTCGTGTGTATGATTTATTTGGCTCGATGGTGCAAAAGTACCATTTTCTATTTGTTCGCCAACTATTTTATAGGCTTCTCTAAACGGAACACCTTGCAAAGCTAAATCATTAACAACTTCAACGCTAAATAAATAATCGTATTTCTTATCTTTTAAAATATCAGCTTTAATAGTGATGTTCTGAAACATGAAAGTGGCGATTTCCAAACATTCGTTAAGCGAAGTAATGGCAGGAAAAAGATTCTCTTTCAACAACTGCAAATCGCGGTGGTAACCTGATGGAAGATTGGTAATCATCATCGCGATTTCATTCGGCAAAGCCTGAATTTTATTGCAACGTGAGCGAATCAACTCAAAAACATCCGGATTCTTTTTATGTGGCATAATGCTCGAACCTGTCGTTAATTCAGGTGGGAAACTGATAAAGCTAAAATTCTGGTTGATGAACAAACATACATCCATCGCCATTTTAGCTAAAGTTGCCGCAACAGCACTCATCGCCTGAGCCAAAATTCTTTCGGTTTTACCACGACCCATTTGTGCATAAACCACATTATAATTTAAGCTTTCGAAACCCAATAAATTTGTGGTTAAAGTTCTGTTCAACGGAAAAGAAGAACCATAACCTGCAGCAGAACCCAACGGATTTTTATTGGTAATTTTCCAGGCAGCAAGCATCAATTCCATGTCATCGGCAAGGCTTTCGGCATAGGCACCAAACCACAAACCAAAAGATGATGGCATTGCGATTTGCAAATGGGTGTAACCTGGCATCAATTTATCTTTGTGCGTGTTGCTCAGCTCAATCAATAAGTTAAATAAGGTTGAAGTTTGGTTAACCATATCTTCAATACAAGCTCTGAAGAATAATTTCAAATCAACCAAAACCTGATCATTACGTGAACGACCACTATGGATTTTTTTACCTGCTTCGCCAATGCGTTGCGTCAATAACCATTCAACCTGAGAATGTACATCTTCAACTGTACCTTCAATAGTGAAGTTTCCAGCCTCAATTTCAGCGTAAATATTTTTAAGCTCCTGCTGAACGATTATTAATTCATCAGCGGTTAGCAGATTGATGGTTTCTAACATTTGTGTATGAGCCAAAGAGCCTAACACATCAAATTTTGCCATTTGTAAGTCCAATTCACGGTCTTTCCCAACCGTAAAGGTTTCTACGAACTTATTTACATCTATATTTTTTTGCCAGATTTTCATTTTTACTTTATTTAACCGCAAAGGGCACTAAGTTTTTCGCAAAGTGCGCCAAGCTATTCCATTATTTTACCACGAAGTGGACCGAGTTTTCACAAGGATTATTTAAGTTAGACACCCAAGCCCTTTACCCTAAACCTTAAAACCCTCAACCTTGTATCACTGGTTTCAACATATTCACATAGCCCTCAACGCCTTCAGCAACCTCACGAACGTATAAAAACTCATCAGCCATGTGCGAGCGGCCAGAAAAACCTGGTCCACATTTTACCGATGGAATATCCAATAAAGCTTGGTCTGAAGTGGTTGGTGAACCATAAGTTGTTTTACCTAACGCAACACCAGCCTGAACCACTGGATGGTTTTTATCAATTGAGGATGGCTTTAAACGGATAGAACGTGGCGTTACATCGCAATCTACATTCGCACGAATAATTTCCAACACTTCTTCATTTGTGTAAGCATCGGTAACCCGAACATCAACGGTAAAAGTGCAATTTGCAGGAACCACGTTATGCTGCGAACCTGCGTTAATAATCGTCACTGTCATTTTCAGCGGACCGAAAACTTCCGACACTTTAGGGAACTGATAATTCCTGAACCACTCAATATCTTTTAGCGCTTTGTAAATTGCGTTTTCACCCTCTTCCCTAGCAGCGTGACCAGCTTTACCATGTGACACACAATCGATTACCAACAATCCACGTTCTGCAATAGCTAAATGCATTTCTGTTGGCTCCCCAACAATTCCAAATTCCAGTTCTCCCAAATCTGGCAGAACCAATTCCAAGCCATTATTCCCAGAGATTTCCTCTTCCGCTGTTGCGGCCAAACAGATATTATATTTTAAATTTTCTTGTTCGTAATAATACAAAAACGTACCAATCAGCGAAACCAAACAACCGCCAGCATCGTTACTTCCCAAGCCAAATAATTTATCGCCCTCAATGGCAGCATCGTAAGGGTCGCGGGTATAACCAGAATTTGGTTTAACCGTATCATGATGCGAATTCAACAATACCGTAGGTTTACTTGCATCGAAATGCTTGTTGTAAGCCCAAACATTGTTCATTTTGCGATAGATTTTAACACCGCGTTCTTCTAAAAACTGAGCAATTAAATTTGCCGTTCTGTCTTCTTCTTTACTAAACGACTGGATGCGAATTAACTGTCGCAATAAATCCAGACTTTCCTTTTGTATATTTTCTAACAACATAGTATCGAGTAGTTAGTATCAAGTATCAAGACAAATCGTATCTCAATCCTGCACTTTTCATTTGCTTTAAGCTTTATTTCTTTCTGCTTTTAGCTTTCCTTTGTGTACAAATTTCCTGCTTTTAGTGCCGATAATTTAATACCTTTTATTAATGATGAGCTAAAGCCGTTGTGTTCCATTTCGTTTAAACCTGCAATGGTACAACCTTTCGGCGAAGTTACCTTATCTATTTCTGATTCTGGGTGTGTGCCATGTAATAAAAGCAAGTCGGCCGCTCCTTTTGCCGTTTGTACAGCCATTTTAAGCGCTTCATCAGCATGAAAACCAATTTCCACACCACCTTGCGATGCCGCTCTGATTGCCCTCAAAAAGAATGCAATTCCACATGCACAAAGTGCCGTAGCCGAAGTCATTAAATCTTCGTTTATCTTCACAACCGAACCAACCGTTTCAAACATTTTGGTCACATTATCAATATTTTCTGCCGATGCATTATCGCTCGCCATACAAGTCATCGATTGCCCAATAGCGATTGCCGTGTTCGGCATTACGCGAATCACTTCCACATCGTCGCCCAATTTTTCGCGAACCGCAGCACAACTAACACCAGAAATCACCGAAATAACCAAGTGTTTAGCCGAAACTATAGATGAGTTAATTTCATCCAAAACCGTATTTAATTGTTGCGGCAAAACAGCAAGAATCACAACATCAGCATTTGATACGGCATGTTTATTATCGTTACTCACCACAAAACCAGCCTCCGCGAAAGGTTTTAAATGATCGATATTTCTACGGGTAAGCGTAATGTCTTCAGCTTTTGCAAAATCGGCTTTTACCAGGCCTTTCGCTAAAGACAAACCGATATTTCCGCTACCAATTATGGCTATTTTTTTCATGTGGTTCGTTTTATTTGGTTCAGTTACTCAAACTGATTTTTATATTTTTGAAAAGCAATTGCAGTTTTTCAATTAATGTCAGTCCTGCTATTCACTTCAATCTTTTTAAGCTCATTGTCATACTGAGGTACCAAGCATCTGCAACTTAGGAATCAGATGCTTCGTACCTCAGCATAACAGCTTATTCAAGTTGGTGCTAAAAAAAGTATTTCCGCTCCTATCAGGTTTAGTTCACATCCGTCATTGCAAATTATGAAGCAATCCTAATGCACTATATTAATAGCTACAGTTTTAAGATTGCTTCGTACCTCGCAACGACGTAGAGATTAAAGAATTGCAGCATGCTTATCCTCCATGCCAAGTCCCCTTTAGGTGATTTAAGGGTTCATCTTCGTACCAAAAGTACCTGCTGCAAGTTCAGCCAATTCATCGGCTTTGCCAATATACACCGCCGAAACCCCTTTCTTAATCGCCTCAAAAGCATTGTACAATTTGGGTATCATTCCGCCTTGTACCGTTCCATCAGCTTTTAAACCTTCAAATTCATCAGCTTTGATTTCTCTAACAACAGAATTATCATCATTTACATCTTTCAGCACACCTTTTTTCTCGAAGCAATATACCAAACGGGTTTCATATAAAGCCGACATGGCTACCGCAACTGCCGATGCAATTGTATCTGCATTAGTATTTAGCAATTGCGTATCTCCATCGTGTGTAATTGCACATAAAACTGGTGTTAATCCTGCATTTAATAAACTATCCAAAGTATTCGAAGAAACAGAATTGTCATCTAAATCGCCAACAAAACCATAATCTATAACTTCTCCAGCTAATGGACCTGGAGGTGTTCCATGTGTTTTTGTAACAATAGGTCGTTTTTTAGCTTTGATTATATTTCCGTCGGCGCCTGTTAAACCAATGGCATTACTACCTTTAGCTTGTAATTGAGCAACCATGTTTTTGTTAATCAACCCTGCATAAACCATCGTAACAATCCGCAACGTTTCAATATCGGTAATCCTACGACCTTCAACCATTTTCGCCTGAATACCTAAGCTTTCGCCCAATTCAGTTGCGATTTTCCCGCCACCATGAACCAAAATTTTATCGCCAGGTAAAGCCGTAAAATCCAACAAAAATTGATGTAAATTTTCAGAATTATCAATTACGTTTCCGCCGATTTTTATGATTGTAAGTTGTTTCATACTTTGAGTTATGGGTTGCCAGTTATGAGTTGCGAGTTTAGGCGCTTAGACCTATAACACGGAACCCGTAACCGGTAACTGTTTTATAATTCCTCCAACATCGATTTTATTACCGCTTGTGCGGCCCACAAACGATTTCCAGCTTCATGTATCACCAATGAATTCGGTCCGTCCAATATCTCGGATGATAATTCCAAATCACGTCTAACGGGCAAACAATGCATCACTTTCGCATCGTTTGTGAATTTCAACTTTTCATTATTCATCATCCACCCATCCGGATAAGTTAAAACTTTGCCATATTCTTTGTAGCTGCTCCAGTTTTTAACATAAACATAATCAGCGCCAGCCAAAGCCTCTTCTATATTATATTGAATATCTGCACCAGGTGTAAATTCTTCAGCCAATTCATAACCTTCTGGTTGGGCGATGGTAAAATCAATCATCCCTTCGGCTTGCGCTTTACACATCCATTCGGCAAAAGAATTTGGAACCGCTTGTGGCAAAGCTTTTACGTGAGGTGCCCACGCCAAAACAACTTTTGGTTTTCTACCATCAGGTTGTTTAGTCCAGGTTTCGTGAATGGTAATTATATCGGCAAAACTTTGTAGCGGGTGGCGAGTTGCACTCTCCAAGCTCACTACAGGAACAGCGCAATATTTTACAAATTTGTTAAAGAAATCTTCGCTGTAGTCTTCCTCACGATTGTTTAATTTCGGGAAAGAACGTAATCCCAAAATATCGCAATATTGACCCATTACCGCAGCAGCCTCACGAATATGCTCAACAGTAGAGCCATTCATTACTACACCATCCTGTGTTTCCAAAGCCCAACCCTCTTTATCCAAATTCATGACCATCACATTCATACCTAAGTTTAGCGCAGCTTTTTGAGTGCTTAAACGGGTACGCAAACTTGGGTTCATAAAAACCAATCCTAAGGTTTTGTTTTTACCCAAACTTTGATGCGCATAAGGATTCGCCTTTAATTCAAGCGCATCTTTTACAAATTGTTTGATGCTCGGAACATCATGTACGGAAGTGAAAAGTTTCATTTTTTTAAGCTTAAAAGTTAAAGCTAAAGGCTTCAAGCTTAATACAAAATGTAGAAAACGTGGCCTAATCCCTAACTTATTATGTTCTCAGTCGCTTCAGCAAGCCTATGAGCATTGCCTTAACTTCATTGTTTTATTATTTATTTCTTGATACTTTTCATCATTTAAGTATCTCAAATCCTTCGCTAGTAAACAAGCATATTCGGCTTCATTACATGAGCCGAACGCCATATCTAAAAACCGAACGAAATCCATTGAAGAATTTCTACCTGCGCCTTCAACAATATTTAGAGGCACAGAATAAGCGGCTCGTTTGACTTGGCTATTCAATCGTATTTTTAAGATGGAGGAAATAATGGAAGTATATCTGAATAAACATATAGCACCATTAAATGTGCTTTCTCCCAAACTTCTAATTTTTGATAATCTCTCATTTTCGTTAAAACTTATGTTTACTAGAAAATAGGGGTATCACTAATTTAATTCTTTTCCACCATATTAGCTAATCGTCATCCGCTTTCAGCTTTAGTCTTTTAGCTATTTTACCAACTCACCAAAAGCCGCCAAAAATTCGTCAGCGTGTGCTTTGGTTAAATTCAAGGCTGGCAATAAACGGATAACATTTGGTTTTGCTTCGCCTGTAAAAATGAAATGTTTAAATAATAATTCCTTTTTAACATGCGCTAATTCTTCAGGCAATTCAATTCCAATCATCAAACCACGACCACGAACTTCCTTTACCTGCTCAAATCTCTTCAATTCAGTAATTAGATAATTCCCGATTTCTTCAGCATTTTTCATCAAGTTATCTTTTTCCATAACCTCTAAAACCGCTAAAGCCGCAGCGCAAGCCAAATGGTTACCACCGAAAGTAGTCCCCAATTCTCCATGCCAAGGCTTAAATTTTGGAGCAATTGAAATTCCCGCTACTGGAAATCCGTTACCCATTCCTTTTGCCATCGTATAAACATCTGCCTCAACGCCCGAATAATCGTGTGAATAAAACAAACCCGTTCTACCATAACCGCACTGAACTGAATCTGCGATATAAACTGCATTGTATTCATCACAAAGTGAACGGATTTTTTGCAAGAAACTTTTTGAGGCTTCTTTGATTCCACCAACACCTTGGATTCCTTCAATAATTACAGCCGAAATTTCATTGCCCTGAGCTTTAAAAGTTTCTTCCAAAGCTACTTCGTTATTGAACGGCAAAAAGATCACATTTTCAGATTGATTAACAGGCGCTACAATTTTAGGATTATCGGTTACCGCAACCGCTAAGGATGTTCTTCCGTGGAAAGCACCAGTGAAAGCGATTACTTTCTTTCTTCCGTTATAAAATGATGCCAGTTTTAAGGCGTTTTCGTTTGCCTCAGCTCCAGAGTTTACTAGGAATAACTGGAAATCTTTTTTACCTGAAACCTGCCCCAATTTCTCAGCAAGCTGAACCTGTAAAGGGATTTTAACAGAATTTGAGTAAAAACCAACTTTGTTTAATTGGTCTGTTAAACGACTTACATAATGCGGGTTGGTGTGTCCTATTGAAATCACTGCATGACCGCCATATAAATCTAAATATTTTTGTTCGCTAGCATCCCAAACATTGCTGCCAGATGCTTTTGTAATTTCTATATCGTTAAGAGGATAAACGTCGAATAAGTTCATATTTTCTGAGCTTAAAGACTAAAGCTAAAGGCATGAAGCTTCCCGCAAATTTATACAGGTTACTAGCCTAATTTTAGTCTATTAAATATTTAATTAATACTTCAGCATTTCGCTATTATGCTTTAAACTTTGAGCTTTCGGCTTTAAGCCTAAATTAAAAGTTCGCTGCTTTCAATCGCAGGCCTGCTGTTTCATCCAAGCCAAACATTAAGTTCATATTCTGAACCGCTTGTCCGCTTGCGCCTTTCAACAGGTTGTCAATAATGCTGATGATAAACAATTTATTGCCATGCTTTTCTACATGAACCAGCGCTTTATTTGTATTTACAACCTGTTTTAAATCGATGTTTTTCCGACTAACATGTGTAAAAGGATGAGCACTATAATATTCTTCATAAATATTTTGCGCTTCTTCCAAAGTCAAGTCACTTTCTAAATACATCGCTGCCAAAATACCACGCGTAAAGTCTCCGCGTTGCGGAATAAAGCTCAAAGTCTCCGAAAGTGATGGTTGCAATTGTACTAAGCTTTCGCCAATTTCATTTAAATGTTGATGCTCGAAAGCTTTATAAATGGAAAGGTTGTTATTTCTCCAGCTAAAGTGAGAAGTTGTTGCCAAACTTTGTCCTGCACCAGTTGACCCTGTAGTTGCATTAATGTGAACTTCTGCATTGATTAAACCTTTTGCAGCCAATGGAAATAACCCCAACTGAATGCAAGTAGCAAAACAACCTGGGTTAGCAATATTGCTTGCCGTTTTAATTTTATCGCGATTTAATTCTGGAAGCCCATAAACAAAATCACGATCTTCAAAACTAGCATTTGCTGCCAATCTGAAATCTTGTGATAAATCGACGATTTTTATATTATCGTTAATCGGGTTAGCAGCTAAAAACTTTTTTGCATCGCCATGGCCGACGCAAAGAAAAAGCACATCGATATCCTGTGGAATATCATTGACAAAGCGTAAATCTGTATCGCCAATTAAATCAGTATGCACATCAGAAATTAGATTCCCAGCGTTACTGGTGCTATTTACGAAAGCAATTTCAACATTTGGATGATTAATCAGAATACGTAGCATTTCGCCACCTGTATATCCTGCACCACCAATTATTCCTGCTTTTATTTTATTACTCATAATCTGTTCTATCAATTATAGATGGATATGAAAATTAGTTTATATTCCTTCGACAAGCTCAGGATGACGATTTTGAAAGGCAAGATTTCTACTCTAGTCTTTCAGCTTTAAGCCTCTTCCCCATTAACTTTATGCCAAATCATTACCTGGTTACCGAAGATTTTGGAGAAACCCTTAACATCTTCGCCACTCCAGGCGTTGTTCATTTCGCCATAGCTTCCAAATTTATTGCTCATTAAATCGTGGTTAGATTCAATACCAATAATCTGGAAACGATAAGGCAATAATTCAACAAAAACTTTACCGCTCACAAATTTCTGCGTATCGGCTAAAAAAGCCTCAATATTCCGCATAATCGGGTCATGGAATTGACCTTCGTGCAGCCAGTTACCATAGAAAGAAGATAATTGCTCTTTCCAGCTTAACTGCCATTTCGTTAACGTATGTTTTTCTAAAGTATGGTGTGCTTTAATAATTAAAACAGGTGCTGCAGCTTCGAAACCTACACGACCTTTAATACCAATAATCGTATCACCAACATGGATATCTCTGCCAATTCCATAAGGTTGAGCGATGGCTTGTAATTTCTGAATCGCTCTAACAGGTGCTAACGTTTCTCCATCAATGGCAACTAACTCCCCTTTTTCAAAAGTTAATTCCACTTTACGCGATTCCGTTTCCGAAACCTGAGTTGGCCAGGCGCTTTCTGGTAAAGTTTGGTGAGAAGTTAAAGTTTCCTTTCCTCCTACTGAAGTTCCCCATAAGCCTTTATTAATCGAATATCTTGCTTTTTCAGCACTATATTCAACACCATGTTCGGCTAAATATTCTATTTCCGCTTCGCGGGATAATTTCAAATCTCTAATAGGTGTAATGATTTCAACTCCAGGAATAATGATATTGAAAATCATATCAAAACGCACTTGGTCGTTACCAGCACCAGTACTTCCGTGAGCAACATAATCCGCACCAATTTTTTTAACGTAATTCGCAATTGCCGTTGCCTGACTAACGCGTTCTGCACTAACAGAAAGTGGATAAGTTGCATTTTTTAATACATTTCCGAAGATTAAGTATTTAATACAACCATCATAATAACTATCGGTTTCATCTACCACAGCGTGAGATTTTACACCTAAAGCATAGGCTCTTTTCTCTATTTCTTGTAATTCTTCGTCAGAAAAACCACCAGTATTTACAATAACAGAGTGAACTTCTAAGCCACGGTCTTGAGCAAGATAAATACAGCAAAATGAGGTATCAAGACCTCCGCTAAAAGCTAAAACAACTTTCTTCTTCATTATTTATGAAATAATAGGGTAAATAAAACTATGATTGATTTTAATCCAGATTTTGGCTTAACCACTAATCTAGATTTTATGCGCATAAAACGCTCGTATAATCCAGGCTTCTTCTGCAACTCTTCGGCAAAAACCTTTGCGGCCTCGTGTTTCTTTTGGGCAGGATCGTAAAGCATTGCGGTACACATGCAATTTTTACGCTCTTTCATCTTCAAAATCTCGAAGTTTACGCAGCTTTGGCAACCTTTCCAAAAATCCTCATCTTGCGTCAATTCAGAATAAGTAACAGGCTCGTAACCTAAATCAGAATTGATTTTCATTACGGCTAAACCTGTAGTTAAACCAAATATTTTTGCCTTTGGATATAATTTTCTCGAAAGTTCGAAAACTGCTTCTTTAATCGCATGCGCTAATCCTGCTTTTCTATATTGCGGACTAACGATTAACCCAGAATTGGCTACAAACTGACCATGACTCCAGGTTTCGATATAGCAAAAGCCAGCCCAGGTGCCATCTTTATGAAAAGCAATTACGGCTTTGCCTTCCTGCATTTTACCTGAAATATATTCCGGCGAACGCTTAGCAATACCTGTACCTCTGGCTTTTGCTGATTCAGCCATTTCGGTTACAATCTCTTCTGCAAACACATGGTGTTCTGGGATAGCGACTTGTACTATAAATTCATTAATATTCATTCGTTTTCTAACGAAAAATTAAGGTATTCTTGTTAATTGGGTTTTTAGAGAGGATCAATTCCTCGTAGTATTAGTAAGGTGTACTAAATACGCGGCGTAAAATTTTGCCGACTTAGGGGATAATAGAATACGGGTTGAAAACGATTAATAAATAAACTCTCACCAGCTACCAAATGGGCTGTGAAACTTGAAAGTTTATGTAAAAATTGTTTAATCATTTCTTGCGTATTAAAACAGCTTTAACTCTATTGAGGTGCAAAGGTTTAAATAATAATTGAGTTACACAATATTAAACTGATTTTTTTATGTTTTAATAATAATTTATTAAACTAATCTGACCTAACTTTTCAATAAAGCCTCTCTTACCAAAACTTTAACATCTGCTTAACAACATTTAACATTTTCAATTACTGTTTAAACACAATATTTGTATGCCTGTAGCGATTGCAGCATAGCAATCGTTTCTACTGGAAATAAATATTTAAACTCAAAGCCGAAACAGTATGAAATTTTCTACATCTAAAAATTTAAAAAAAATATCCTTAAACGCATTATTTATAATAATGGCCATTTCAATTTTCAGTTCTTGTGCAAAAACAGATAATGCCGACATCACCATTGCGTATTTAAGAGCAGTAAATGCATCTCCTTCTTTAGCAACCTATAATGCTTATCTGGGTGGCAGTCTAATTAGCGCGGCAGCTTTACCTTTCGCTGGTTCTTCAGCATACAGTTCACGAACAGCAGGTACTTACAGTCTAAAGTTTACATCGGGTAGTAATACTGAAAGTTTATTTTCCAAAGACGTTTCATTAAGCCAAAACACTAGTTACTCTTATTATTTGATTAACAAACCTGGTCAGTTGGATGGTTTATTGATTAGCGATGACAGGAGTGTACCCTCTGCAGATAAAGCCTATATTCGTTTTATTAATTTATCTCCCGATGCACCTGCATTAGATTTAATTAAAACGGGCACCACCACTTCTTATGCAACAAATAAAGCTTACAAAACCAATACTAGTTTTGTAGCTGTTGATGCTGGAACCTATTCTCTTGATGTAAAAGACACCGCTAATGGCGCTGTAAAAACAACGAAGACAGATGCTGTATTTGCAGCTGGATATCATTATGATATAATTTGTGGCGGCCTGGTTACACCAGCAAACGATACCGAACGTGCCTTAAATTTGCAGGTTTTAACCATCAAATAATCATTTTTAATTTTAAATACGTTAATAATTCAGGATTATCTTAAACGATAATCCTTTTTTTATATATCTGATTTTGACCACATTCGCTCAAAATGTTAAACTTTCTAATTTAACAATCACTTATATATGCTGGTTAACAGGCAAATAACATCAAACTAAGTCTACTACTTGTTTTCCTTATTTAGAATTATTCAAAATTATTTGGATTATTAAGAATTGTGCCGTTATTTTGCGGCTGTTTAGAATTAATCCAAATAAATTTAAGATGCATAAAATCAGACTATTCAGCTTAACGCTTTTTCTCTCCACACTTAGTATAATTACTTTCGCACAGCAATTTTCAACCATAAAAGGTACGGTTACTACATCAAATGGTAAGGCAGCTTCTTATATTTCAGTTGGTTTAAAAGGAAGTGGAAATGGGAACACAACGGATGATAACGGCAGATATACAATTCACAGAATAAAACCAGGCACTTACACGATTAAGGCTTCTGCTGTAGGTATTAATTCAGCAGAGAAAAGTGTAACCGTAGTTGAAGGCGAAACTAAAATTGTAGATTTTGTTTTACAAGAAAATGATCAGAAATTAGAGGAAGTAACTATTGCTGGCAAAAACAACAGATATAAAATAGGCTTACCTTCCGCATCTCTTCGTTTAAACGAGCCGCTTTTGGAGGCCCCACAAAACATACAAACTGTTAGTGATCAAGTTATAAAAGACCAGCAAATCATAAGCATGAGTGATGGTTTAATCAGAAATGTGAGTGGTGCTACCCGAATAGAGCACTGGGGTGATATGTACACTAATATTACCATGCGTGGTTCTCAAATTCAGGCAATGAGAAATGGCTTCAATGTGGTATCATCTTTCTGGGGACCATTAACCGAAGACATGAGCTTCGTCGATCATATTGAATTTGTAAAAGGTCCTGCTGGCTTTATGCTTGGCAATGGCGACCCGAGCGGCATGTACAATGTGGTAACTAAAAAACCTACTGGCTTTAATAAAGGCGAAGTTTCTTTCACTTTAGGAAGTTATGATTTATACAGAACAGCTGTTGACTTTGACCGCAAATTAACCAGCGATGGAAAATTATTATTTAGATTAAACGGAGCCGTTCAAAACAAAGGTTCTTTCAGACCTTATGAGCAAAATGATCGATACAGCATTGCTCCTGTGTTAAGTTATCAAATTACAGATCACACCAAAATTACCGCAGAATACACCTTCCAAAATGCAAAAATGACTGAAGTTGGTTCTTACTACATTTTCTCTCCCGAAGGTTATGCAACTTATCCAAGGGAATTAACAATGACCCAACCAGGCTTACCTGCAACACGTATAAATGACCAAAGTTTATTTCTAAACTTACAACACAATTTTGACGAAAACTGGAAACTAACAGCACAAGCAGCTTACTTTAAGTATGATCAAGTTGGCTATAGTTCATGGCCTTCAGCTGTTAATGCAAATAGCACAGTTATCAGAAATGTTGGCATTTGGGATGCGGAAAGCAGCATGAAATTAGCACAACTATTTATTAATGGCCAAGTAAAAACTGGTGGAATTAATCACCGTATTTTAGCCGGTTTTGATGGTGGAAAGAAAAATTACATGGCAGATTGGGGTCAATCACATGATTTAGATCTAGCTTCTTCACCTTTCGATTTGAATAATCCAAATTACGACTTTCCTCAGAACGGCTACCCAAATTTCGATCGTATTACTTCTTTAGAACAAAGGGCAATTAATGCAGGTGGTTTAATGGACTCAAAGTATTTGAGTGCTTATGCGCAAGACGAATTAGGTTTCTTTGATAATAGAGTTCGTTTAACATTAGCTGGTCGTTATACCTATGTGAGTCAATCGGCTTGGGGCGGCGCACCAGATAAAGCTAAAAAAGTTACTCCACGTGTTGGTTTAAGTTTTTCAGTTGATAAAAGCACAGCAATTTACGCAGTTTATGACGAAGCTTTCACACCTCAAAGTGGCTTAATCCGCAATGGTGGAAAAGTAGAACCGATTACTGGAACAAATAACGAAATCGGTATTAAGAAAGATTGGTTTGACGGCAAATGGAACACCACTTTATCAGCTTACAGAATTTTGAAACAAAACGAACTAACTGCCGACCCAACAAACACACCAGGAACCAATTTTAGTGTAGTTTTAGGCGAAAAAAGATCACAGGGAATTGAGTTTGATTTAAGAGGTAAAATCACTGATGGTTTAACTTTAATAGCAAACTATGCTTATACGGATTCGAAAGTTACCGAAGTTACTCCTGGCGTAACAGGCATTAATGTTGGTGATGTAATTCCTGGTTTTGCCAAACATGTTTCTAATGCATGGTTAACTTACACTTTGCAAAATGGCGCACTTAAAGGTTCGGGTATATCGGCAGGTTTTACTTACCTAGCAGATCGTGCAACCGATACCTGGAGCATTGGCTTACAAAAATTACCGAACTACTTTAAGTTAGACGGTGGTTTATTTTATGAACGTCCTAAATTTAAAATTACAGGTAATGCTTTTAATATCTTGAATAAATATTTATTCAGCGGATCTTATTACCAATATCTAAGCGCATACTATTACCAGGCAGAGGCGCCAAGAAATTATAGAGTGAGTGTAGCATATAAATTTTAATCAGGATTCATGTCTGAGAAGAAAAAAAATAAAACCTTCAAATATTGGGTCGGCAGAATCCACTTATGGCTGGGATTAACATCCGGACTATTCGTATGCTTTTTGGGTATAACTGGATGCATCCTTGCCTTTGAAAGAGAAATTGAAAATGTTACTCAACCTTATCGAAATCTTGAAGTTCAAAAAAAGGCCCTGCTACCACCTACGCAATTAAAAGCAATTGCTGATAAAGCATTGCCCAACAAACACGCACACAGCATTAACTATCAACCTGGAAAAAGTGCTCAGGTTGTTTATTACAATTTCGAACCCGAATACTACTATATCGTTTTCGTAAATCAATATACTGGCGAAGTACTAAAGGTTAAAAACATGAATGATGATTTTTTCAGAATTGTCATTATGGGCCACTACTATTTGTGGCTCCCACCAAATATTGGCCAGCCAATTTTAACTAGTGCTACATTAATTTTTGTTATACTGTTGATATCAGGTTTAATCCTCTGGTGGCCAAAAAACAAAGCTGCATCAAAACAGCGTTTTACCGTCAAATGGAATGCAAAATGGAGAAGGGTAAATTATGATTTTCATAATGTACTCGGCTTCTACATCACCTGGATCATAATCTTTATTGCTTTATCAGGTATGGTAATGGGATTTCAGTGGTTTTCAAAATCAGTCTATTTCGTAACCTCTGTCGGGAAATCATTAACGGAATTTAGTGAAGCTTTTTCTGATACGACCACCAATTCAAAATTGAAATTAAATCCATCGGCAGCTGATAAAATTTGGGAATCTTATCTAAATGCTGATCCGAAATTTCAAGGCAGCCTTGATGTACACGTTCCTGAAAACGAAAAGGCATCGATAGAAGTTGCTAAAAACCCAGATCCTGAAACTTATTGGAAATCTGATTACAGGTATTTCGACCAGCATACTCTTAAAGAAATTGAAGTTAAACATGCTTTCGGCAAATATGAAAACACAACAGTTGCCGATAAAATTTATAGAATGAATTATGATATCCATGTTGGTTCTATCGCTGGTTTACCAGGTAAAATAATTGCATTTTTTGCCAGCCTAATTGCAGCAAGCATGCCAATTACAGGTGTTTTAATATGGATTGGCAGGAATAAGAAAAAAAAGAAAGTATCCACAACAATCAGATAATAAACAAATAATTATGAAAATTTTAAATCTAATCCTGGTATTAACAGGCCTGGTAACTGTTAGTGCTAATGCTCAAGACAAACTAGAGCAAGACAGAAAAGCAATCAAATCATTGGCTGGCTTTTACGAGGTAAACTTCAATTATGGAGAAGTTACTTCACCCAACCCAGAATATAAATTCAGCAAGCCTTACGAAAGTCATGGTAATGAGTGGGCCGAAATTATTGTCGATGAGCCAAAAAGAATTGTTATTCAGCATATGTTAGCCATTAACGATACTACGGTGATTAAACACTGGCGCCAGGACTGGACTTATGAAGACACAAACATTATGCTTTACACGCAAGATAACGCTTGGAAAAAAGGCAATCTAACTACTGCTGATGTTAAAGGTAAGTGGACACAGAAAGTTTATCAGGTTGATGATAGTCCACGTTACCAAGGTATTGGAACCTGGAGCCATGTTGGTGGTCACGATTCTTGGTCGAGCGAAACAGATTCACCGCTTCCACGAAGAGAATCTACTGTTCGTAAAGACTATAATGTTTTAACTCGCGGAAGCAGAATTACCATTACTAAAGATGGTTGGATGTTTGAGCAAGACAACAAAAAAGTACTTCGCACACCAGAAAGCGATAAATTATTAGCCGTTGAGAAAGGTTATGAAGAATTTACCAAAATCGATCCTAAAACTTTTGCTTATGCACAAAAATGGTGGAATAATCAACATACCTATTGGGCTGATGTTCGTAACGTATGGGCAGATGTTATTGGCTCAAACGATACTTTCAAAGTAAAAACAATGGCTAACGGTAAATTACTTTACGAAACATTATTTACACTTGGCGATCAGTCTATCAAAGAAAAATGGACCGCAGCACAAAATAAAGAAAAAGTTAAAACGGCGCTACAGCCATATTTGGCGAAATAGTTATTTACGATCACATCCTTTTAAAGCCGGGCAATTTAAAATTGTTCGGCTTTTCTATTTTAATCGTTATAATTTATTTGCAAATTGTAGCCATGCAGGTTTCATCAGCAAAACGAACTTTATTATTTATATTCCTTCTTTTATCATTTAATGGTTTCGCACAAGATTCTACTTACGTTCGAAAAACTATAAATACGCTTACATCTAAAGCCTTTTGGGGAAGAGGTTATACAAAAGGCGGAATGGCTAAAGCAGCTGATTTTCTTAGTCAGGAGTACTTCAAGATTGGCTTATTACCAATGAATGATAGCTACAAACAAGATTTCAAGTTCCCCGTTAATACCTTTCCAGGCAAAATGCTTATTGAAATTAACGGCAAAAAACTTACTCCAGGAAAAGATTTTATCGTTAACAACGAAAGCCCATCGATAAATAAAAAAGCCGATTTAAAAAAAATAGATAGTACCAGATTTCAGGCTTTACCAAATTTAGAAGTTTTATTAAAAGATAAATTAACCTGGTCGGTAGCCTCAGAGCTGTCTACCCAAACCAGCATACAGATTAATAAAAAGAACTTTAAGGAAATACCAAAAACTATTAATATTAATATCGAAAGCAAATTTATTTCGGATTTTAAAGCTTCAAACATTTGTGGTTTTTTAAAGGGTACAAAATATCCAGATTCTATATTATTAATAACCGCACATTACGATCATTTAGGCGGCATGGGTTCTGAAACCTATTTTCCTGGCGCTAACGATAACGCTGCTGGTGTTGCAACGCTATTAAGTTTAGCAAAATATTATGCTAAAAACCCTCAACCTTATTCAATTGGTTTTATTTGCTTCGCGGCAGAAGAGGCCGGCTTGTTGGGTTCGAGGTATTTTGTCGAAAATCCAAAAGTAGAATTAAGCAAAATTAAGTTCCTAATCAATCTCGATTTAGTCGGAACAGGCGAAAGTGGTATGACCGTTGTAAACGCAAGTGTTTATCCAAAAGCTTTTGCCTTATTAAATGAAATAAATGTAGAACAGAAACTGATCTCGAAAATTAATCCGAGAGGAAAAGCAGCAAATAGCGATCATTATTTCTTTACAGAGAAAGGCGTTCCTGCATTTTTCTTCTACACTCAAGGCGGAATAACGGCTTATCATGATGTATTTGACAAACCTGAAACCTTACCACTAACGGAGTATAACGACTTGTTTAAACTAATCATTTCTTTTAACAAACGAATGATGAAATAGGCGTTTCGTAGGACAAAAGTCTAAAAACGTTATATAAAATACGCTATTCATCTGACAACAAGTAATCCGTCTACTTTTACCAATTGGGATAATATTTAAACCTGTTTGGATAATTAAATATAGCCATTCGCATCAGCGCTGCATCTTTGAATCAACAAATAAGCAACAAGATTCATTATGAAAAAGATACAAAAACTTAGTCTGGCATTTTTTATGTTAATCGCCTTTGTGGTAAAATCAAATGCTCAAAATCAAATCGAAATTGTAATTGTTGGTTCAAGTCACGACAATTCGAAATCAACTCAAAACTTTCAAACTATTATTGATAAGTTAAAAAAATTTAAACCCGATATGGTTTTTGGCGAATACTTACCTGCCGAAGATTATGCGAAACTTGAAGATGATCATTGGGCGAAAACAGCCTTTATAAAAAAAGTTAACTACATCAACAAACTAAATCCTGAAACCCCAAAAAACCTATCTTCATTAATTAAAAAGAACCAAAAAGCACTAACATCATTTCCTTATTACCATAAGACACGCATGAATTTAGCGACGGAATATGCTAAACAATGGGATAGAGGAAATTTCGATTACCAGATGTTCGTATTGGAAAGTTATATGAAAGATAAGTTTGGCAAGGAAGAAAAAGCAGAGTATGCAGAACGATTTGGTAACATCGATTCATTAAAAAAAATAGGCATCATCAGACCAGGAAGCGAATACAACAAAATATTTTTCCCGTTGATTTACCAACTTGGCCAAAATCAGATTTATAACATGGATTGCCAGACGTACGATAAACCCTGGGGAATTGCATGGAGTAAAACAGATTCTTTATTCAATATTTTATCGAAAAAAGCAAAAACAGATCCCGCCTCTGCAGAAGCTAAAACTATGGAGGCAATTAATAAGTATTACGCTTATTCGAATGAAGAGGAAAAAGCTTTTGCTGCCGATGAGTATGCTGGAATGAATACACTAAAATATGCTGAAATGAATGACCTGTGGAACTTTTATGGCGGCCGAAAATTTTATGGATATGCGGGTTTCCCTACTGAAACGGTTAAAGAAATGATTGCACAATGGACACTTAGAAATGAAGGAATGTGCAAAAACATTATTGAGCAGGCACAGGCGAATAATGCAAAAAGAATTGTTGTTGGTGTTGGTGCTGCCCACGGAAAATGGATGGAAGATATTTTATCAAAAAACAGCAATGTTAAAATTATAAACTATAACGAGCTTCCATAAATCGTAATTTTAAAAATTATCCAAATCCCTCGGCAAATACCTGCTCGAGGGATTTTGATTTTGATTCTCATTGTAATTTTATTGTGTCGATTTGCAAATCCAAAGTTGCAAAACTATCTTTACCTAAAGATTTAGTTGTTTTTAAAGAATGGATGCAACATTTTTCTAAACATTGCGTCATTTAACCAAAACTGCATTATCCCTCAATTATATATGAAGAAACTTATATTGACAATCTCGTTCCTATTAACAACCACATTTCTATTCGCTCAAAAAAACGGCAGTATCTTAGGCGTTTTAGTCGATAGTGCTAATCATAAAACCACACTAAATTATTCTACAGTTTCTGTTTATAAACTTGGCGATAGTGTACTAAGTACTTATAAGTTATCAGATGATAAAGGGACTTTCAAAATAAATAACTTACAAACAGGCATTAAATATCGGTTAATAATTACAGCATGGCTATACGGTACTTATCGTAAAGAAGTTGAACTGACAGCGCAGAACCCAATTGTAAATCTTGGCACTTTATATCTCTCTACAAAAGCCAATGATTTAAATGAAGTAAGCATAGTTGCCGAGCGGCCACCCGTTATTGTGCGTAAGGATACCATTGAATTTAATGCCGAATCTTTTAAAACGCTTCCATCGGCAGTGGTTGAAGATTTATTAAAAAAACTACCTGGGGTTGCCATAGCGGGTGATGGTTCGATACAAGTTAACGGAAAAACAGTAAGCAAAATTTTAGTTGATGGAAAAGAGTTTTTTGGAGGCGACCAACAAATTGCAACTAAAAACCTACCAGCTAACATTATTGATAAAATCCAGGTATCAGATGATAAAGATGCTAAACGCCAAGACCCAGATTTGCTAGCGGTAAATACGCCTCAGGTTATTAATCTAAAGCTAAAAAAAGCCATAAAACAAGGGGCTTTTGGTAAACTTTATGGCGGAGGCGGATTACCGAATGGCCGTTACGAAGCTGGTGGTATTATGAATTTCTTTAGAGATACAACACAGGTAAGTATTTTGGGTTACGGCAATAATGTAAACAAATCGGGCTTTTCTGTAAGTGAAATTATGAGAATTGGAGGAATGCAGCGAACAGGTGTTAACTCAATGATGGTCAATAGTGATGGCGGTTTTGCTCTTAATGGTGTTAGTTTTGGTGGTGCTGCCAGCGGCGTACAAACTTCGGCTGGAGCAGGGGCTAACTTTAATACGCTAACCAAAAAAGGTGCAAAATTAAATCTTAAATATTTCTTCGGATTAAGCAATCAAGAAAACATAACGCTTAGCGATAGCAGACAAAGCTTAGGAACAGGCGATTTGTTATCATCTACTAATCAAAATCAATTAAATAAATTATATAGCCATAATATTAGTGGTCGTGGCGAATTTAAAATCGATAGCTTACATAAGTTTATAATAACACCATCCGTAACCATAAATAACACCAGAAACGCAGGTTTGCTACTTACACAAACCCGCGACATTAATAACATTGAATTAAATAACGGCTACAATCAATCTAGAACTGTAGGCGATAATGTCGAATATCAGATCTCAAGCAATTTATGGAAAGACTTGAAAAAGAATAAAGGAAGCATAAACACGACATTAAATTTAATGAAGCGAAATAATTATACCGATTATTTCAACAATACAATCAGTAATTTTTACAACCCTAATTCAACTCAAATACTAGATCAGCTTCGAGATAATAACATTAAAAATCAAGGTGCGTATTTAAGCATTAACTTCACCAGAATTTTAAATAAGAAACTTAATTTAACAATAGCTGGCAACGGCAATTATCTGAATAACGAAAATGCTTTAGCTACTTTTTACAAAGATCCAAACAACCAGGCTTACGATATTGCAATTCCAACGCTTTCTCAAACCGTAAATCAAAAAGGTTTTAAAACGAATACCCGAACCTCGTTGAGATGGAAAATAACAAAAGATTTTTCAATTCAACCAGGCATTATTTTCAACACGATTAATTTAGAAAACAGCTTTACCAGTTATCCGTCGTTTAACCAAAGTTTTAAATTTATTGCCGCCTCAGGTACTATTCGATATAAAGATTTCAGCATAGATTATACCCCAAATTTCCGCGAACCTGATGTAAATTACATACAGCCTGTAGCTAACAATACTAATCCGCTTTACATCCAAAATGGAAATCCGAATTTAGTACCCACCAAAACACATCAGGTTAATTTAAATCTTTATAAATACGATGTAAAAAATTCGCTTAATTATAATGTTTGGGGCGGCGGAAGTATAGATAACGATGCTGTAATTATGGCCAGAACCATAAGTGCTACAGGTGCACAAACCTCTACCCCAATAAACGTAGATGGAATTATAAGATTAAATGCAGGTTTAAATTTTAGTAAGGATATAAAGAAAGATAAAAGGCAAATTACACTTGGAACAGGCTTTTACACCAACTTTACCCGCAATTTGGTACAAGTGAATAACATTCGCAGTTATGCCAAAATTTTAAGCATTACACCGCGTATTAGTGGTAAACTTAATTTAAATGATAAAGTTGAAATTTCTACAAGCTATAATTTAGGGATAAATAACAGTCGTTACGATGATAGCTATTTTACCAACATAAATTATTTTACACACATGAGCGATAACGAGCTTATTGTACGCTTACCAAAAAAGCTCGTTTGGGAAACTACTTATCGCATTAATTACAACACGCAAACTGTGGCAGGCTTTAATAATAAAATTCAGATTTGGAATGCTGGACTTACCTATCTTTTCTTGAAAAATGATCGGGCACAGCTTAAATTTTCTATCAACGATATTTTAAATACCAATACCAGACGATATGTTAGTATAAGCGAAAATACTATTCGCGATACCAGATACAATAATTTAGGCCGATACGGTTTGTTAACTTTTACCTATAACATCCAAAATTTTGGAGGAAAAGTTGGCGGAAAAGATACCTTTTTCAGATTTTAGCTTTCAGGCTCCTGTTTAAAAGCACGAGCCTGAATTCTATATGCCGATTAAATAACTGGCGTTAGTCTTACCAAATACTGGTCTTCCTCATCATCAAAAATAATCTCACTGGCCCAGCCTGTTTCAGCTGCAATAGTCTTTATGGTTTTCTGATCAATGTAAAGCCAATTAAACCAGTTTCCTTTTTCTCCTTTGTATTCATATTGGTAAGAAACTTCGCCATAATAATGGTTTTGAGGCTTTGGTAAATCCTCATATAAATAAGCAATGTCTGATGTATCAAAAAGAACCTGTCCGTTCGGATTAGTTAAACTTTTAAGCCTGATTAAAAAGTCTTTAAAACCTGGCAAAGTTCCTGTTAAACCGATGCCATTCATCAACATTAAAATGGTATCGAATTTTTCTTTGTAGGTAAAAATATCCTGAACGAATGCTTTTTTAACACCTCTATCTTTCATAATATTAACCGCAGCTTCTGATACATCTATAGCTGTAACATCAATATTAAAGGCTTGTAAAACTAATGCATGACTACCAACGCCTGCACCAATATCCAAAACTTTTCCTGTGCACATCTGCAAAGCCTGAAGTTCTAAAACTGGCATATCTTCGTCATCTCGATAGAAAAAATCGACTGGCATTTCTTCTGGTTCGTCATAAGAATTATGTAGCCAAAGAATATCGGCTTCGCCGTTTTCGTAAAAATCAATTAGGGCCTTGCCAAAAACATCCATAAAGCAAAGATAAGAAAAATGGAAGATGGATCAGGGAGATTATAGAGCTAACCGTCATTTCGATCAGAGTGAAACGAAAGGGAGAAATCTTTAAACATTTTCAAATTCAAAGATTTCTCAACTACGCATGAAATATTAATCTAACTCAAATTCCTGATGATATTCTGGTATCGCTACATGCTTAAAACCATGTTCTTTTAATCGGGTGGCGAAGTTTTGCTGCACCTCATATTCTCCGTGCACCAAAAATAATTGCTTAACTTTTTCAGGATCTTGTCCTGATAAAAACTTTAACAAATCTTCGTAATCGCCATGCGCACTCATCGATTTTATCGATCGAACTTCAGCTTTTACGTCATAATCATCGTGAAAAATATCGACTACTTTCTGTCCTGCTATTAACCTGCCACCCAAAGATGAAGGTTCGCAATAACCAACCATTAAAATTGTATTCTTTTGATTATTGATGTTATTTCTAATGTGATGTTTTACTCGCCCTGCTTCGGCCATTCCCGATGCAGAAATAATTACACAAGGTCTTGGATCGGAATTTAAAGCTTTGGATTCTTCTACAGTTTCAACAAAGCGTAGTCCTTTAAAAGCAAAAATATCATGATCAATTTTTAAGGTTTCCTTTACGCCATTGTTATATACTTCAGGGTGGTTCTTCAAAATCTCTGTTGCTTTCGATGATAGTGGACTATCTACATAATAACGAACATCCGGTAGTTTATGCTTTAATTCTAAACTATTTAAAGCATATAAAAGTTCTTGTGTACGGCCAACGCTAAATGCTGGAATAATAACCTTACCCTTTTTTATATTACAGGTATTGTTAATAATCTCGTACAACATATTTTCGATAGGCTCTAAATCTTTATGCAGCGAATCGCCATAAGTAGATTCCATTAAAATATAATCGGCTTGACTAAATTGTTGTGGGCTTTTTAAAAGCAAATCGCCATAACGACCAACATCCCCACTAAAACTTACTCTGGTTGATTTACCATCTTCAGTTATAGTTAAATGAACGGCTGCACTACCTAAAATATGACCAGCATCTGTAAATTGTAAACGAATGCCTGGTTCAATTTCGAAATCTTCTTCATATTCCACAATCTTCATTTGGCTAACCGCCTTTATAACATCTTCATCGGTATATAAAGGTTCTTCTTTTTCCTGCCCAGGTTTTAAATGGCGATTAGAAAATTCAGCATCCTGCATTTGTATTTTAGCAGAATCCATCATTAAAATACGTGCCAAATCCATTGTTGCTGAAGTACAGAAAATTTTACCTTCAAAGCCTTCTCCAACAAGTCGGGGCAATAAACCGCAATGGTCGATGTGTGCGTGAGAAAGCACCAAATAGGTTACTTTTTTAGCATCGAAGCCAAAGTAGCCATTTAGCTTATCAGTAACTTGTCCCATGCCTTGAAAAAGGCCGCAATCTAATAATATTTGAGTGTTATTTTTGAGCGTAATAAGGTGCTTACTCCCTGTAACTGTACGGGCAGCACCATGAAAGGCAATTTTCATTTAGTGGTGGTTAGAAATTATAATTGAATAAAAATGCCGGATATTTCCGGCATCTCCAATTATTTAAGCTTTTATTTCTGTTATTTTATCTTTCACTTTATCAGCAACATCGCTAGCTCTGTCTGCTAATCCAGATAATTTACTTTTCGACGAATCCAAAAGATCGCTAAACCAATCTGATAATTTATCTTTAACCTCATTATTAGAATCTGAAGATAATGCTAATGCAATTGTTGCACCTAAAGCTGCTCCAGCTAATACACCTACTATAATTTTTGTTTCCTTTGTCATAATCGTAATTCTTTAATTATTAAACATAAATTAGCACTTGCTGTTTTATTTTTTTTTACAACACAAAAACCAATCCACAATGAAAAATATCTTTTTTATCGATTTAGATAATACTATTTATTTCACAAAACCAAACGAGCAACAGTTAATGGGTGGTCTTTACAGCGTTTTAGAAAATGAAGATTTAGGTATTTCTGATGAAGAATATCAATTGGCAAAAAAGGAAATGTTGCGAACACCTTTTCAAAAAGTGGCTGCGAAGTATGGTTTTAAACAAACCGCTATTGATAATGCAATAAAATATCTGGTGACCGGAGAAGTTACGGCTCCGTTAAGTCCATCTCAAGATTATCATTACATCAAAAACCTAGAGGGAAAAAAGTTTATTGTTACAGCTGGTTTTCTTCGTAAACAGACAACGAAAGTAAAAATGCTTGGCATTGCTGACGATTTTGAAGAAGTTTATGTAGTCGATGTAACCACATCTAATCAAAATAAAAAAGATGCTTTTGAAACATTAATTGAAAAACACAGATTAAACCCAGCCGATATTCTGGTAATTGGGGATGATGCAGAATCGGAAATTAAATTTGGTCTGGAGCTCGGTTTATCAACCTTTCTTTTAGATCCTGAAAATCTTCATCCCAATGCGAATTCTACTTTTCGGGGAAGTGATTTGAGTGAACTTCACAAAGCAGCAGGTCAATAATATTCAATAAAAAAGTCCCGATTTTCATCGGGACTTTTAAACTTATCCTCTTCCACCTCTGGTTGGCCTCCCACCCTCACTACTTCGCTCTCCTCCACCTCTACTTTGTTGTTGTGGTTGTGCTTGTTGCCTAACTTCCGAACGTTGCTGCTCGCTTCTTTGTTGGCGTTGTTGTTCTGCCTGTTGTGAACGTTGCTGTTGCATTTGCTCATTTCTTTGTTGCATTTGCTGACGTTGCTGTTGTGCTTGCTGATCGCGTTGAGCCCTTTGTTGCTCTTGCATTTGCTGACGTTGCTGATCGGCCTGCTGAGAACGTTGCTGTTGTGCTTGCTGATCGCGTTGAGCCCTTTGTTGCTCTTGCATTTGCTGACGTTGCTGGTCGGCCTGCTGAGAACGTTGCTGTTGCGCTTGCTGATCTCGCTGTGTTCGTTGTTGCTCTTGCATTTGCTGACGTTGTTGATCGGCCTGCTGAGAACGTTGCTGTTGCGCTTGCTGATCTCGCTGTGTTCGTTGTTGCTGCATTTGTTGCGATTGCAATTCTCGTTGTGAGTTTTGCTGATCACGACTCATACGATCCTGTTGAGTTCTCTGTTGCATTTGCTGAATACGTTCCTGATCACGGTTTCCTTGCTCACGAGTTCTTTCTGAAATCTGACGATTTCTCTGTTCTGCATCATTACCGTTTTGGTTCGTACGATCAGTTCTACCCATCACATCGCGATTATAAACTCCACCTCTTTCATTTGGCTGGTTATTATTATCTCTGCGATTATCTATACCTCTGTTGGGTTGAGTTGCTTTATTATCATCGCCTCTCTGTCCAATTCGGTTATCGTTATTTCCACCTCTTTGATCACGGTTAGAATAACTATTATCACCTCTGCCACTTCTATTAAAACCAGCATTACCCTGCTCAAATTTTCTTGGCGCAGCACTGCGATTATCTACTGATCCACGCTCAGGTCTTGGTCTGTAAATAGAAACCGATCTGTTATCAATTCTACTTGCTCCAGGTCTGTTACTTTGCGAATACCTGTAAACCGTTACATTACGATTTGTAGCTCTTCTAATGTCCTCCATCCTTGGTCCACCATAATAACTTCTTCTGTTGTAAACATAAGTATTGTTAATTATCGTTGTATTGCGGATATAAACATTGTTTCTACCATAGTTATATCTAGGGAACGAATTAATGTAAATATTGGATTGAGGAATAAAATTCCAGCAAAATTCAGGTACAGTGTAACGGCGACCGAAGCTTAAATTTATGCTAATACTTGGCGCCATTGGTGCCCAGCCATAATAACCATCGCCACTTCTCCAATCTACCCAGGCTGGTCCCCAATTCGTATCTGGTAACCAGATCCATTGTCGGTAGCTATTAATAACCCAACGGCCATAGTGGAAAGGTGCCCAGCCCCAATCGTAATTAGAAACCCAGGTATTACCATACTCTGTCATCGCCCAACGCCCATTGGTATAATAAGGACGAAATTCTTCCTGATTTACATCTGGACGCCAAACGTAACCATATTGCGGATCCTGAATCCAGGTGCCGTAAGGAGAAAGTTCATCATAAAAAGTTTGGAGAGACACATTACCAGTATTGTAACCATCATCCTGATAATTTTCTTCATAGCCTTGTGCCCTGACTAAGGTGGTGGTTCCGGCAAGGAGCGCAAAAAGCCCCAGCACAAGTGCCGTAGTTTTCAGTGTTTTCATTTGTGTGTTTATATTAATAACCTAATGTGTGTGTATCAATTAGAGAACCAAAATTATATATGGTTTAATATGCAAGCATAGTTTTTTCAGTTTTCTGCCAAATATTGTATTTCAAGGCATATTTAACTTGTATTTAACGTTTTGCAGCTCATATAATTGTGCAGAAAATAAGTCAATTAGAAATAAAATTTGCTACACCAGTGTTTACAAAAGAGATTATATTGCATTGTTTACAAACTTTAAAACTTAAATTCTATTTATTGTAAGTATTTTTGTAGCATGCAAAACGGCACCTTATATTTAATCCCTGTACCTCTGGCAGAAGAGGTTTCACACAAAACCTTTACACCTTATTTGGTTGATACAATTAATCAGATTGATACTTACATTGTAGAGAACAGCAAAACTGCCCGTAGATTTTTAAAAGAAGCAGGCTTAAAAACTCCACAAAAAGATTTAATCGTTCACGATTATGGCAAACATAACAGAAGCGATTTAGGTCAATTTTTTACTGAGCTTAAAGCTGGAAAAGATGTTGGTTTAATGAGCGAAGCGGGTTGCCCTGGTATTGCAGATCCTGGAGCCGATATTGTTGCCGAAGCACATAAACGCAATATAAAAGTGGTTCCGTTAGTTGGCCCGAGTTCAATTCTTTTAGCCTTAATGGCCTCTGGCTTTAACGGTCAAAGCTTTGCTTTTTGGGGTTATTTACCAATTGATAAAGAACAACGTACAAAGCGCATTAAAGATTTAGATCTATCTGCAAGTCGTTATAAACAAACTCAAATTTTTATAGAAACACCTTTCCGCAATAACCAAATGTTAGAAGAAGTTTTAAAAAGCTGTAAGCCGAATACGCAACTTTGCATCGCCAGTAATTTAACAGGAGCTGATGAGTTTATTAAAACACAAAGTGTGCACGCCTGGCGCAAAGAAGAAATAGATCTGCATAAAAAACCGACTATATTTTTATTGTATTAAATTGGTAACTTGATTTTTAGCTTTCTGAATTTATGATTCAAATAGCATTCGCGAATAAGGCAAAAAGTATTTTATCGCAAGATGAAAACGTAATCGGATTAGCGGTTGCGGGCTCTTGGCTTACCAATGAACTGGATGAATTTTCGGATGTTGATCTAATTCTGATTACCAAAGAAACAATATCTGATAATAAGGATAAAATGATTGCCTATGCCAAAAGTATAGGCAATTTTATATCTGGTTTTACCGGAGAACATGTTGGAGAACCAAGAGTTTTAATTTGTCTTTACGATAATCCCCTACTGCATGTTGATATCAAGTTTATAACACTTAAAGAATTTGAAGTTAGAATAGAGAATCCCAAAATTCTATTCGACCGAGATAACCAACTTCAAACTGTTTTAAATAATTCTGCGGCAAAATTTCCGTTTCCTGACTACCAATGGATTGAAGACCGCTTTTGGACCTGGGTGCATTATACGCTTTTAAAAATTGGTCGTGGTGAGTATATGGAAGCTTATGATTTTTTCGGCTTTTTAAGAATGGTAGTTTTCGGCCCTTTGCTTCACCTAAAAAGCGGCAACTTACCTCGTGCGGTTAGAAAAGTTGAAATGGACTTAAAGCAAGGCGATTTAGAAAGTTTAATCAATACCATTCCCTCATACAACAAACTTGCTTTGTTAACTAGCCTAAAACACGCTGTTGAATTATACAAGCAACTCAGAAATACCCTATTCGATGATAAAGTAACCGTAAATAAGATTGCAGAACAAAAAGTAATGGAATATTTTATCGATATTGAGAATAGATAATTAATTTAATAAAATCTTTTTAACGACTAATGGAATCCGAGAATCGCTGGGGAATGAAACGGACAACAGATTATACTAGCTAAATTTTTAGTAAAAAAGCAGAATTACCAGGACAGATTTATAAAATATTATTCATTAAATCCATCTAACTAACCCTAGTTGATTAAAACCTTTAATTTAAAAGAAGTTACTGGTAAAGGAAAATCTTATTTATACATTCCCTTCCCGTCGATAAAATTGATGACGGAATCTGGGAGAAAAAACTGAACACTTTTATTTTCTTTTATCGCCTTGCGGATAAATGTTGAAGAAATTTCCATTAATGGGGTATTCGTAAAGGTTATTGAGGGATAATTTTCCCATTCCTTTACCTGTGCACCTGGCCGTGGGTAAACGTAAATCTGATAGTTTTTTAACAGCACTTCATAATTTTTCCACTTCTTCAGCGAAACCAAATTATCGGCCCCCATAATCAGCACAAATTCTTTTTCAGGATATTTTTCGTGCAAATAAGTTAAAGTATCGATGGTATAAGACGGTTGAGGTAAAGCAAACTCAATATCACTAACCCTAATGTTTTCAGTCTTTTCAGTCGCTAATCTGGCCATTTCCAGCCTGTCGTACATATTACCCAACCCACTTTTATCTTTCAATGGGTTATGAGGAGAAACAACTAACCATACCTCATCAAGCTCAGTATGGTTAGCCATATAATTAGCAATAATTAAATGCCCTGTATGAATTGGGTTATAAGAACCAAAGAAAAGCCCAGTTTTCATTTTAATTGCAAATTGAGAATTTAAAACGCTTAGCTATTTAAAAAATCGCTGACCAACTTTTCTGCTTCTGCACATGCAGTTGCCAAATCGTAGTTTTTTAAAATCACATCGAACTTATCTGCATAAAGCAACTCTTTCTCTGCTTTAATAAAGCGTTCCTGTAATTTTTCTTCACTATCCGTTCCACGACCGCTTAAACGTTCTTTCAAAACTTCTAACGATGGCGGCTGAACAAAGATTGCTAATGCATCATCTTCATATTTTCTTTTCAAGCGAATCCCGCCTTCAACATCAATATCAAAAATAACATGTTTATCATCATTCCAGATTCGTTCTATCTCTGAACGTAAAGTACCATAAAAAGTGCCATTGTAAACCTCTTCGAACTCCACAAATTCCTGGCGGGCAACCTTGTGTAAAAACTCTTCCTTACTGATGAAATAATAATCGTTTTCGTGCTGCTCTGCTCCCCTCAATTCGCGTGTTGTAGCAGAAATAGAAAAGCTCAGGTTAGGAAACTTCTTTAATAAATGGTGTACAATAGTTGTTTTACCTGCTCCCGATGGTGCTGAAAATATAATTAATTTACCTTGTTTCATTCTGTTAAGCATAAAGACAAAAGCAGAAAGTCCAAAGCTTTAGTCTTTGAGCTTTAAGCTTTAAGCTTTTTATAATACGTTTAATAACTGTTCTTTTATTTTCTCTAACTCTTCTTTCATTCCCACAACAAACTGCTGCATTTGAGCATCGTTTGCCTTTGCATCCATCTTGTTTATCTCTCTACCAATTTCCTGAGAAATAAACCCTAGTTTTTTACCATTAGCTTCTTTACTCGTTAAAGTTTGAAGAAAGTAATCGCAATGACTTTTTAAACGTGTTTTTTCTTCCGTGATATCAATTTTATCGATGTAGTAAATTAATTCCTGCTCAAAACGATTCTGATCGATGTTAACCTTACCAACAGCATCATCTAAAAACTGAGTAAACTTATCTCGTATTGCAGAAATCCTTTTAGGTTCTAATTCCTCTACCGATTTAAAGTACGACAGAATATTTTTAATTCTTAATTCCAAATCAGCTTTTAAAACTGCACCTTCATCCGCTCTAAACTTATTAAAATTAGCTAAGGCATCAGTAAAAATTTTATATAACTGATTCCACTCATCTTCACTTACACTTTCTTCTTTATAACTAATAACCTCAGGAAAAGTTAAAGCAGTTTGCAGCAAGTTACTGCTATTGGCATTTAATTGATCGTTAACAGCAATAAGTTGATTGTAATAATGCGCAAGCAGAGCGGTATTTATATTAGCGCCCGTAACCTCACCCGAACTACGTTCTACGGTAATGCTTAAGCTAACTTTCCCACGTTCAATATCTTTACTACATATATTACGCAGTATTAATTCTTTATCAGAAAAAGCTTTTGGGTATTTTAGATTTAGCTCAAGAAATTTACTGTTGAGCGATTTAATTTCGACACTATATTTAGCATTCGCATAATCGGCTGCTGCCAAGCCGTATCCTGTCATGGATTTTATCATGCGCAAAGGTAAGAAAAATTTAAAGAGTTTTAAACCTGTCAAAAACCGTTTGTATGTGCAAGGCGCTTTAAACATTTGATGTAGCGCAAAACCTGTAGTTATTGGCAAATACAGTCCCGCTAATACTACAATCTTTTAGCTAACGTTAACGAAATATATCAGTTTCTACTACCAAAAGTATTTTCGTTTATATCGGGGCTATTTAACAAAACTCGTTCTTATGGCAAATTCTAAAACCCGTTTTAACCAAAAAACAATATTATAAATGCAATAAGATTACAAACAAACAGAGCAGTATTAACGTTTTTTTAACAGATTACTTGGTTAACAATTGTTAATTTTACGAAATATCTCATACAATATGAAAGCCCGTTACCTATTTTTATTGCTTCTTTTCCCGCTTACCTGCCTTTATTATTCTGCAAAAGCGCAGGATTTTATTGTAAAAGGCGTTGTTTTCGAAAAAGGAGCAAATGTAAGAATTGCAATAGCCAATATTACAAATGTTCGTAATGGGATTGGTGTTACCAGTAATGATTTGGGCATGTTTCAAATTCGAGCATCAGTTGGCGACACGCTTTTAATCGATAAAGCCAACATGAACGATCAGAGAATTGTTATTACTGGCCATCAGGATATTTTGATTTATTTAGTTCGTAGTACTACTATGCTAAATGAAGTAACCGTTATTGGAAACACAAAAAAGGCCGATTTAGCTGAAATAAAAAAAGAATTTCAAAATAAAGGAGTTTATAATGGAGGTAAATCATCCTTTTTATCTGCCATATTTAACCCTTTAAATGGCTTATACAATTTGGTTGGCAGAGATCCAAAAAACGCCAGAAGATTTGGGCGATATGCTGAAAACGAGATTAAACAATCGCAAATTGATGTATATTTTAATCCAACTATAATTAAAAACAATACAGAGTTACGAGGCGACACTTTAGAAAAATACATGGTCGATTATAGACCAGAATTCCAAAAAGCACAGTATTGGAACAGTTATGATTATATTAAATACATTAAAGAATCATCGAAGAAATTTACCGATACCTTAGGGAAAGGAAAATAGTTATGCATGGTGAATTAAGTCTGTAAAATCAGTCGATTTAAACAAGTGGAATCGAGCAATCAATCTATCTATCCGCCGATGGCTTTAACTTATTCTGAATTTTATTTTTAATCCATTCAGCTATAATTAGCATTTTCCCAGCTGCCAGCATAAAAACACGGATAATCATTGAAAAAAATATATACCCTGCAAATTCAAGTTGTCGTAGCCATTTGAATTTAATACTCGATTTTATTTCGAAGTGACTTCACTTAACATCAACCAAGTTTAGGTTATCGATCTCAAAATCCTCCATCGAATCTGAGTAATAATACAAGTTTTTACTAATAAATTATCGGAAAGTGATTGGTTTAAATTGAAAGCGCCTCACAAGCTTTTTCTGCAGCAAGTTTTTCTGCATTTTTTTTGTTGTAATCTCTACCAGTACCTACTTTTTCACCTTCAACTACAGCGCTTATTGTAAATAGCTTATTGCTTTCACCTTCGCCATTTTCAACAAGTTCGAACATAATATCCTTACCATGGCGCTGGCACCATTCAATTAATTTACTCTTGAAATTAGTTTCTGTGAGCTCTAAAGTATGAATATCGATATGCGGTTTTACAATTCTACGCAATAAAAACTCTTTGGTAAAATTATAGCCCTTATCCATATAAATTGCCCCAATAATCGCTTCAAAAGCATCTCCAAGCATAGAATTATGCTTAGTTTGAATACTTACAGAACGCTGATCGAATTGGATTAATTTATCGAAACCCATTTTTTTAGCCAACTGGTTTAAGTTAGCTCGATTTACAATTTTGGAGCGCATTTCGGTAAGAAACCCCTCCTCTTTGTATGGGTAATGTTTAAAAAGCAATTCGGCAATTACAGAACCTAAAACAGCATCGCCTAAAAACTCTAACCGTTCGTTACTGCTGCGACTGCCATTTTTTAAAACTTTAGCAACAGAACGATGCCTGAACGCCATTTTGTACAGCGTTACATTCCCTGGGACGAACCCAAGAATATTCTTCAGCTTTTTAACAAACTCCTTTTCGGGAGAGAGATAAAGTTTATATAATTTTAATATCGGCATTAAATAAATAACACAATTAACGGCTAATTAGCATATTTAACTAAGTTATCTATTTTTAACTAGCATACAAAATTATATAGCAAGGCGCAGTTTAATTAATCTTCGTATTTTTTGAAAATTACTGAGGCGTTGTGGCCACCGAAACCAAATGTATTACTTAACGCTGCCCTAACTGTACGTTTTTCGGCTTTGTTAAAGGTAAAATTCAGTTTTGGATCAAATGCAGGGTCATCTGTAAAGTGGTTAATTGTTGGAGGAACAATATCATTTTTTACAGCTAAAATTGCAGCAATCGCTTCAACAGCACCAGCAGCACCCAAAAGGTGGCCCGTCATCGATTTGGTAGAACTGATGTTTAAACGGTAAGCATCTTCTCCAAACAATGTTCCAATAGCCTTCGTTTCGCTAATATCACCAAGCGGTGTAGAAGTTCCATGAACGTTAATGTAATCTATATCAGCAGTTGTTAAACCTGCATCTTTTAATGCATTTGTCATTACCATTCTGGCACCTAAACCTTCAGGATGTGGAGCTGTAATGTGATTTGCATCAGCACTCATTCCACCGCCAACAAGCTCTGCATAAATTTTTGCACCTCTTGCTTTTGCATGTTCAAGTTCTTCCAAAATAATAGTTCCTGCACCCTCACCTGCTACAAAACCATCACGATCTTTATCGAAAGGACGGGAAGCTGTAGCTGGATCATCATTACGTGTAGATAATGCATGCATGGCATTAAAACCACCCATACCCGCTTCGTTAATAATTGCTTCAGAACCACCACTGATAATCACATCTGCCATACCCAAACGGATATAGTTAAATGCATCAATCATAGCGTTTGTAGAAGAAGCACATGCCGAAACAGTTGCAAAATTTGGCCCACGTAAGCCATACTTGATAGAGATATGCCCTGGAGCAATATCTATAATCATTTTAGGGATAAAAAATGGATTGTATCTTGGTGTACCATCTCCTTTAGCGAAATTTGAAATTTCATCTAAAAAAGTTTTCAATCCACCTATGCCCGCACCCCAAATAACGCCGATTCGGTTGGTATCTAATTTTTCAAAATCAAAACCACCATCCTTCACAGCCTCATCTGTAGCTACAAGAGCATATTGTACAAACGGATCTAATTTACGGGCTTCCTTCTTTTCCAAAAAATCTTCTGGATTAAAGTTTTTTACCTCGCAAGCGAATTTCGTTTTGAACTTTTCAGTGTCAAAACCTTTAATAGGAGCAGCGCCACTCACCCCGTTAGTCAATCCTTCCCAAAAATCGGGAACATTATTGCCTATAGGAGTGAGCGCACCCAACCCTGTTACTACTACTCTTTTTAATTCCATTTATACTGAAAAAGCGTAACTCTATTTAACGTTTTTTTCCAAATAAGCGATTGCTTGACCAACTGTACCGATGGTTTCAGCCTGATCATCAGGAATAGCTACATTAAATTCTTTTTCAAATTCCATAATTAACTCTACGGTATCTAAAGAATCTGCACCCAAATCGTTGGTGAATGAAGCCTCTGGCGTAACTTCGCTTTCGTCAACACCTAGTTTTTCTACGATAATAGCCTTAACTCTTGAAGCAATATCAGACATAATTTTATAATTTAATGGTTAAATAATTCTGTGCAAAGAAAAATAAATTCTTACAATTTTCAAATGTTTTTATTTCGATACCTAATTTTGGCTCTCAAATAACAAGCGAATATAGAATTAGTTTTTTAATTTCGTTCTGTAAATAATTTATTTCCTTTTGAATAGAACTTACCTAAAATTAACTTTAGACCTTGATTTTATACTAATTGCGGTAACAGCACCCCTAAAAGACTATGTGTTGTGCCACAAAATTAATACGCGTTTAAACACGCATTTTGAAAAAGTAGAAGATCATGAAATATTTTTTAACATTGACGAACCAGCATGGTTTTTCTCCAAATATTACTTTTTTGTAGAGCAAAATGAAGTGGAATATTACTTAATTAGCAACAAAAGTAGTGATGGTGTACTCGTTCCTGAAATGAATAATGTTGATTTTTTTATCATTATTAAAGAATTTATTGATCAAGAAGATCTGGATTATTTAATAAGCGGATTAAACAAAATCCCTGATATACAGGTAGCTGCAAAAATAAACCCAGCCAAACTTAAATCAAAAGAGAATTTGGTAATATAAAAATTATATACTTGGTGTATTAATTACACTATATTTGAGGGTTATAAAAAACTGAACAAAACAAAAAATATATAAAATTTAATGTGGTTTAATTAATTTAGATAATTAATTAGAAACAGAAACTGCATTGCTAAAACGAATAATAAATGAAACCTTTTCATTCCAGAACAAAAATTGTAGCCACACTAGGCCCAGCTTCAGCTAAACCAGATGTATTATATAGTATGTTTAATGCAGGTTTAGATGTTTGTCGTTTAAATTTCTCTCATGGTTCTCAAGCAGATCATCAAGCGGTTTTAGATACCATTCGTGATTTGAATAAAAAATACGATTACAACGTTGGTATTCTTGCCGATTTACAGGGACCAAAAATTCGTATCGGTTTAGTTAAAGAAGGTGGCATTAACCTGATTAACGGAAAAACTACAGTCATTACTACCCAAGAGTGTATCGGTAATGAAGAACGTATTTACATTACTTACCAAAACTTTCCACAAGATGTTCAGGCAGGTGAAATTATCTTATTAGATGATGGAAAACTGCAAATGAAAGTAATCTCTACCAATTTAAAAGATGAGGTAGTTTGTGAAATCGTTCACGGTGGTATTTTAACTTCTAGAAAAGGTGTAAACCTTCCTAACACGAAAGTTTCTATTCCATCTTTAACTCCAGAAGATAGAGAAAATTTAGAATTCGTCTTAGAAAATGATGTAGAATGGATTGGTTTATCATTCGTTCGTAAGGCCGAAGATATTATCGAACTTAAAAAAATAATTGCTGATCGCGGCAAAACAGCTCGCGTAATCGCTAAAATAGAGAAACCTGAAGCTATTGCCAACATCGATGAAATTATCGCTGTAACCGACGGAATTATGGTTGCTCGTGGAGATTTAGGTGTTGAGTGTCCGATGGAAGAAGTTCCATTATTACAAAAAATGATTGTTGCTAAATGTAGAGCAGCTTCAAAACCTGTAATTGTTGCAACTCAAATGCTTGAAAGCATGATTACAACACCTCGCCCAACTCGTGCTGAGGTAAATGACGTGGCAAACTCGGTATTAGATGGCGCTGATGCGGTAATGTTAAGTGGCGAAACTTCGGTTGGAGAATTTCCTTTAATTGTTATCGAAACGATGCAAAAAATTATTCAAAACATTGAGGATAACAACTATCCTTTCAATCCTGATAAGTTTTTAAAACCAAAATCGCCTTCTTTCTTAAGTGATGCGATTTGCGATTCGGCTTGTTTCTTAGCGAAACAGACTAACGCTGTTGGTATCGTTTCTATGACTTTAAGCGGTTACACTGCTTTTGAAATTTCAAGTCACCGTCCTGAAGCTTTAACTTATATTTTTACTAGTAATAGAGCCTTATTAAATGCGGTAAGTTTACTATGGGGTGTTAGAGGCTTTTACTACGATAAGTGGGAAAGTACAGATAATACCATTATCGAGGTTAACGAATTCTTAAAAAGCAAGAAATTGGTTAAACAAGGTGATATCATCATCAATACCGCCGCTATTCCAATCGAATCGAAAGGTAAAACCAATATGCTAAAAATTACAGTTATAGATTAATTTCTAAAACTTATAATAAAATTAAATGCCTGAGTTTAACACTCAGGCATTTTTTTTATGATTAAAAAATATACTTTTGCAATCTACACGGAGAGGTGTCAGAGTGGTCGATCGAGCACGCTTGGAAAGCGTGTGTACTGCAAGGTACCGCGGGTTCGAATCCCGCCCTCTCCGCAAAAATGATTGACCTGGCTAATGGATGTTATCGGCTGGGTTTTATTTTGCCCTAAAAGCTTTAGTTTTTAACGGAGTCCGATCTATTTTTAATACGTGCTTTACCTATGCTTACTTCCATTCCTATCCCTTACCTATCCGAGGGTAATCCGATAACAGTATATTAAAACTGCATTTTAAGGGATATGCTGGCAACCCCCAAGCAATAAGCATTAGCTTAAGACTATGAAACAGCTCCATTATAATTGATCTTTATGGAGGTATTAAATGCACCAGAACCAGTTTTAAGAAATAGGCAAATAGTAGATTTTGTATTATTATTGATAAATTAATTTCAAATCGTAAAACAGTATTATTTTTACCAGCAAGAATTAACTAACAAACTATGAATAAATATTGGCTTGGCGTATTGGCCTGTTCTTTGGCTATTAACGCAAATGCTCAACAAAAGGTGCTTACAGCGAAAGATTACGAACATGCTGAAAGCTTTTTGAGTTATAACACCTCAAAATATATTGATCATACTTTCTCGCAACCAAACTGGCTTGATGGTGATAAATTTTGGTACACGACAAAAACAGCTGATGGCGAGCAAACTTTTTTAGTTGATCCATTAAAGAAAACGAAAACCTTAACTACCGAATATAAAAGCGGTGGTGGCGCTCAAAATTTCCGTCGTGGTGCTCGTGGAGAAGTTGTATCACCAGACGGAAAAAAATCAATTTTAATTAAGGATTATAACCTTTACGTTAAAGATATTGCCAGCGGCAAACTTACCCAGTTAACAACTGATGGAATAAAAGATTACGGTTATGCAACCGATAATGCTGGATGGAAACATAGTGATGGCGCAATCCTTCGCTGGTCGCCAGATTCGAAAAAGATTGCTACCTACCAGCAAGATCAAAGAAACTCGAAAGATATGTATCTGGTAAGTACCAATGTGGGCTCACCAAAACTTAGTGCCTGGAAATATCCTTTACCTGGCGACAAGGCAATTGCAACGATTAGACGAGTTATTATTGATGTTGAAACACCAAAAGTAGTTTCTTTAAATATTCCTGCTGATCCACACCGTGCTACATTGAGTGATGATATTTCGAGCAGCGGAACTTTCGATGATATTGATTGGAAAGCAGATGGTTCTGAAGTTGCTTTCGTATCCACTTCACGCGATCATAAGCAAGAAAAATTTCGCATTGCAGATGCAACGACGGGAGCAGTTAGAGAAGTTTTCGAAGAAACGGTAAAAACTCAGTACGAATCTGGTCAAGGAGCTATTAACTGGAGGTATTTACCTGCATCGAAAGAAATTATTTGGTATTCGGAACGTGATAACTGGGGACATCTTTATCTATACGATTCTACAACAGGCAAGGTAAAAAACCAAATTACTAAAGGTAATTGGGTAGTAACACGTGTACTTAAAGTTGATGAAAAAACCAGAACAATTTATTTCATAGCAAATGGCCAGGATGCCAAAAATCCATATTTCGGGCATTTTTACAAAATAGGTTTTAATGGAAAAAATTTGGTTGATTTAACGCCCGAAGCAGGAAATCATATGGTCACATTTTCACCATCTTCAAAATATTTTATCGATACCTATTCTCAGCCAGATGTGCCAGCTGTTAGCGTTTTAAGAGATGTTGAAGGTAAATTGATCGCTAATCTTGAGAAAACTGATATTTCTAGATTAACTGCAACTGGCTGGAAAGCACCTAAACCTGTTACCATTAAAGCACACGATGGGAAAACAGATATTTACGGTTTGGTATTTACCCCAACAAAAATGGAAGCAGGTAAAAAATATCCTGTTATCGATTATATTTATCCTGGGCCGCAAGGCGGAAGTGTTGGAAGCTGGTCTTTCTCCGCATCGCGTGGAGATAATCAAGCATTGGCCGAATTGGGCTTTATAGTGGTGGTTATCGAAGGAACTAGTAACCCTGACCGATCTAAAAGCTTTCATGACATGAGTTATGGTAACATGGCTGAAAACACATTACCAGATCAGATAACCGCAATTCAACAACTTTCGGCAAATTTTCCAATTGATACAACAAAAGTGGGCATTTGGGGGCATTCTGGAGGTGGCTTTGCTACTGCAGCGGCTATGTTCCGTTATCCTGATTTTTTTAAAGTTGGCATTTCAGAATCTGGAAATCACGATAATAGAAATTATGAGGATGATTGGGGCGAACGCTATAATGGGTTAGCAGAAAATTCGGATTACGAGGCGCAAGCCAACCAGAATTACGCTAAAAATCTAAAAGGAAAACTAATGTTAGTTCATGGCATGATGGACGATAACGTGCCACCATATAATACTTTATTAGTGGTAGAAGCTTTACAAAAAGCTAATAAATCTTTTGATTTGGTAATTTTCCCGAACAGTGCTCACGGTTATGGTAGTTATTCACCGTACATGATGCGCAGAAGATGGGATTATTTCGTGCAAAATTTGTTAGGCGCTCAGGCCCCTTACGATTATCAAATGAAACCACCGACAATAAGATAATCTGATGTTATTCTAAAAGGTTCCAGTTTGCACTGGAACCTTTTTTTTTTAAGAAAATATCAAGAACGTTAAGTTCTGTTAAACTTTTAATCATCAAGCAATTATCTTCTATTTTAGCTATAAGCTAATCAAAACATGAGATTTTTATTTATACTTTCACTAATCATATTCTCGAATAAAATTTTTGCTCAAAAAATTAACGGACAAATACTAGATTATGCATCGAAATTACCCCTAGAAAATGTAATTGTAAGCTATGGCACGCATACCGTTATTACTTCAGTAGATGGAAAGTTTTCATTTCAAAAAAGTTTATCCTTAGAAATTGTGCGGTTAAAAAAGCTAGGTTATGAGGATTATGAGCTTAACTTAAATAATACTTTTAAAGATCTTACAATCTATCTCAAACCTTCTGCAATAAATTTAAATGATGTACTCATTTTATCTAAACGCGATTACCTTTCTGATTCGCTAAAAATGAGAAAAGATTATGCCAACGTTTTTGCTTATAAAGCACCTACAATTAAAAATATTCTTGTAGAGAAGGGATGGCGTTACCCAACTGTCGGCTCTAATCTGGTTTCAAATTCGACCTCTTCTATTGTAAGCTTCGATATTTTAAAAACAATTAGTTTGCTTACAAAAGGTAGATCATCTATTTCCAAGTTACAAAAGGTACAGCTTAAGGCTGAGGAAATGAACTATATTAATAATCGTTTTAATGCGAAAAAAATTGCTTCAATTACTAAACTCGAAGGCGATTCTTTGCAAAGTTTCATTCAAAAATATAAACCATCAGCAATTGAAGTAAAAAAAATGAACGACTATCAGTTATTGATATATGTAAAAAAAAGTTACACAGAATTTATTAAATCAAACAAAGATTAACTTTAGCAGTTAATTTAGACATACAGTTTAATCATGGGAAAATCCAGAAATCAGAATAATGTAATTATTACGGGAACAACAGGAATGGTTGGTGAAGGTGTTTTAATAAGATGCCTGAATAGTACTGAAATTGATTCGGTTTTGGTAATTAATCGAAAACCTTGTGGCTATACTCACCCTAAACTTAAAGAGATTATTCACCTCGATTTCTTCAATTTTGCTCCTATTGAAGCACAATTATCAGGTTATAATGCTTGTTTTTTCTGCTTAGGTATTACATCGGTTGGTGCCGATGACGATACTTATTACAAAATGACTTATACCTTAACTATGCATATTGCAGAAACACTAAGTAAATTAAATAAGGATATGACTTTTTGCTATGTTTCTGGCGGTGGCACTAATTCAGATGGTCGTTTAAAGTGGCAAAAAGTTAAGGGCAAAACCGAAAACGATTTAATGAAGCTACCTTTTGAGCAGGTTTTTAATTTCAGACCTGGTTTTATTAAGCCCATAAATGAGCAGAGATATGCGCATAAATTTTATAAATATATAAACTGGATGTTTCCGATTGGAAGGGCAATTTCTCGTAATGGCTTTTGTACTATGACAGAATTAGGGGATGCCATGATTAATACCCTGAGCCATAATAACGAGCGAAGAGTTTTAGAAGGAAAAGATATAATTGCTTTGGCTACCGAACCAGCTTAAAAGCTAAATAAACAAAAAAGGCCTCCGTTTTGCGGCAGGCCTCTTTTTGGGATTGTTTTTCATAATCCTAACTATAACTAAAAATTTGAGAGAATCGATTCTGCTGTTACCCAGATATCAACGTAATTTAGAGCAGTTAATATTTTATAGTCAGAAACATTAAACCGTTTCTGCTGTAGTAATTCCTTTGTAGTAAAAAGCCAAAGGCAATTGTTGTTTATTTTCTGTTTTTGTTTTGAACACACTAGTTAACGCTGGGGCATGAAAAGCTTCAAAACCATCATCCATAATTTTCTTTGTTCTTTGTCCGTATGTAATTATACAAACTGAATTACATTCTAATTGCTCAGCTTTAAACATTCTTTGTTTATCAAACCGTGCGGCTAGCCCCTGTCCGATAAATGATTTATGAATAACCAATTTGCTTAAAAAAGCAATAGGAAAACTTATTTCTGCCAACTCAACATCATTGTTTAGTTGATGTCCAGACAGACATTTAAGATTATTGTGTTTCGAGAGTCGTGCTGATGCGATGATATTATCATTTTTATCAAAGGCTGCCCAATGAAAAGCGTAATCATCGTGCTGATCGCAAAAGCGAGTTAAAAAACCTTGCTGAGCTGAGTGGAAATTGTTTTGCTCCCACACCGTTTTACGAAGTTTTAAAATTTCGTTTTTATGGTAGCTAAAGTTTATTTCTTTAATGATTATCATCGGGATTAATTTGATTTTCAATAGTCTTTTAATGATCACCCATCTAAACTCAAACTACCAAACCGCACAGAAATCATTTCCAACCACTCTTCTCGATTCAAATCTACAAGGATGTTTAAATAATTTATGGCAGTAAACACCCTTTTTAACAGGGTGTTTTTACGGTATTAGAAAGGGGGATTTTGCGGTTGGTAAATTGCGTATTTATAACCATTTTTATAAATACTAAACACTCAACAAAACTATGATACAAACTCCTCGCGGAAAGGATGGAAAAGATAATACCATTCCAGTTGATATTGCAAAAAAGATGACTGCTGCTTTTAGAGAAAGTCAAAAAGCAGACAAAGGTACTTTTACTGAGGCTGCCTGGTTTCCCGCTCAACAAATCAAACAATTAGCAGAAAAGTTGGCAAAATTTGAGGGAGATGGTATTCGCGTTTATTTTGGAAGATACACACAGGAGATTATTGATTCGATTAATAAATTGGAATACGGAGATAAAATATCAGATAGGTATGTTGATATGAACACTTTACTTTTCGTTGTCACAAAAGTTATTGATGGCAAACCAAGAACTGATTATTTTATAGAAAAAGTATCACACGGGCATCATCATCATAAAGATTCGTTGAAAAAATATGGCGGCACAACGCCTGATCCTACTGACCCTGAAAACAGAGGTGATTTGTGTCCAAATGATTGCGACATTAATAGTATATTAATGTAAATATAATTAGTAAATGAAGAATAGTTACCAATTATTAAAATGAATGGACTTGGAATAATAAGTTTGTTCTCAACAAATTCAACAATAGAATCAATTTGTCTAGTTTTTGCTGTTTTTTTCTTATCTAAAGATAATAAATCCAGGTTTTGGAAAATTACAATAGCATATATGGTTTTGGTGCCTTCTACGGAGTTATTAGGCAAGTATTGGGCCCACACATATCATAATAATATATGGATTTACAACATCTATAGCCTATTTGAAGCTGCTTTTATTTTATATGGACTCCATTATTTTTTAAAAGATTATATAAAAATACAAAAATTGATCATAGCAACATTCGTTCTAATTTTAAGTGTTTTTTCAATCTATACTTTTGTAAATGGCATTAGGGTATACAACAATCTAATGATTAGCATGATGTCAGTGTTTTTTATAATATATGCCCTACTTTACTTTTACTTATTATTGAAGGATGAGGCTTATGTAAATTTAAAATTTCATCCCGCTTTTTGGTGGGTAGGTGGAGTTTTAATATTTTATTTCGGCAGTACACTTGCTAATTTTTTCGATGACTATTTTAGAATAACGCTTTATGGAAAATATACATTGAGATTTTTTATATACACAACCATTAACATTTTTTTATATGGTTTTTGGTCTTATTCTTTTATATGCAGAGCCCGCCAACGCAAGTTATCTCTTTAGTAATACTGGCGTCATTAGTGTTTCTTTTGATGCCATTATTTTTACTGATGTATATCCGTTCTTACAATCGCCACAAAAAAAACCATATTGTGGAGAAGCAAAATATGCAGCAAAAATTTGAGGCCGAAATATTAAAAACGCATATCGAAGTACAGGAACAAACGATGCAAACCATAGCTACCGAACTTCATGATAATATCGGACAATTACTAAGCTTAACCACACTCACTTTAAACTCCATTAACGTTTCCGAAAACGAAAAAGCAACCGAAAAAGTTAATAACTCGCTTTCCTTGGTAAATAAATCAATTAAAGAAATAAGAGAACTAGCCAAAATTTTACATGGCGAACAAATTGTAGAATCGGGCATTGGCAATGCAATTGAACAGGAAATTAACTGGCTAAAAAGAGTTGGTGGCTATGAGTTAAGTATTAATAACGATTTACTCGATGTTAAGGTTTCATCGCCTGACAAAGATTTAATTATACTTAGGTTATTACAAGAAATAATTAATAACATTATTAAACATGCCCAAGCGACATCTATACAAATTGATACCGGCTTAAAAAATGATACTTTACTTTTAACTGTAAAAGAAAACGGTGTCGGCTTTGATTATAATGAAGCTAAAAACAAGAAAACCGGAATGGGGCTTGCATCAATTCAGAAGAGAATAGAAATGATTAAGGGAAAAATTGATGTAAATTCGGCCATAGAAAAAGGCACTTCAATTTTTATCGAAATACCATACCCTTAATTATGCTACCAAAATCACTATCCATTGGCATTGTAGATGACCATACGCTTTTCCGTTCGGGTTTAGCTAATTTATTATCCGAATTTGAAGAAATAAATGTAGTTTTTCAAGCTACAAACGGCATCGATATGCAGAAACACGTAAAGCTAAATCCAGATGTTCAACTTATTTTAATGGATATTAATATGCCTTTAATGGATGGTTATGCAGCAACAAAGTATGTCAAAAAAGAACATCCCACAGTTAATGTTTTAGCATTAAGCATGTTTGAAGATGAAAAAGCCATCATTGGCATGCTCAAAGCAGGAGCTGGTGGTTATATGCTCAAAGAATCTACCCCTTCCGATTTAGTTACCGCTATCAGAACCACCATTGAGAAAGGTTTTTTTATAAACGATATGGTATCGGGCAGGTTGTTGTTTTCATTAAAACAAGATGATCCAAAACCCCTAATAACAGAAAAAGAACTTACGTTTTTGCAATACTGTAGTACCGAACTTACCTACAGAGAAATTGCAGATTTAATGAATATCAGCCCAAGAACCGTGGATAATTATCGTGAATCGTTATTCGCCAAGCTTAACATTAAAACCAGAACAGGCCTTGTTGTATATGGAATTAAGCATAATTTAATAAAAATCTAACCTCCAGATAAATCAAAAGATTTGTTAAAAAATTTGTTAAACTAAATAATTAGTTTTAACTTTAATATCAGGGACGCACTGCGTCTATTCCTATAATCAAAAGTAAAATGGATATTAAAGATTTAACCAAAGCCGAAGAACAAATAATGCAGGTTTTATGGCAACTGGAAAAAGCATTCGTAAAAGAGGTAATTGACGAGTTGCCTCTTCCAAAACCAGCTTACAATACTGTATCAACCATTATCAGAATTCTTGAAACGAAAGGATTTATTGGCCATGAAGCATTCGGTAAAGCACATCAATATCATCCCCTAATTAGTAAGGAAGAATATAAGCGCCATGCAACAGAAAAGCTATTGGGCAATTACTTCGAAAATTCGGTAGAAAGCATGTTCTCATTTTTTGTAAAAGAAGAGAAACTAGACTTAAGCGATGTGGATGAAATTTTAAAAATGATTAATAAAATTAAACACAGACCAAGATGAGTTTCGCCCATTACCTTCTGCAGGTAAACTTATATCTGATTGTTTTTTATGGTTTTTATAAATTGCTTTTAGATAAGGAGACCTACTTCACGTTAAACCGTATTTATTTGGTAAGTGCTGGCTTTTTATCGCTTGTAATTCCATTTATTAGGTTAGAGTGGCTTACTGAACAAAAAGCTGCACAACAAGTTTATACCACCGTTAAATGGGATGCTGTTTTGCAACAAGCCACAATTGTTACCGAAGCACAGGAAGGATTTAAATGGGGAAACTTAATCGTTTATATTTACTGCGCTGGGATTTTGTTTTTTCTGGGTAGATTAATTTATAATCTGCTCGCGGTAAACAAACTAATTAGAATGGCAAAAGATGGGTCTGCCTTTTCGTTTTTCAATAAAAAGGTTATAGACTTAGAATTGCCGCAGCGCGATGTAATCGATATACATGAAGAAGCGCACATTAAACAATGGCATACTTTAGATATTCTGTTTTTTGAAGTAATTGGAATTATTACCTGGCTTAACCCAATTATCTATTTATACAAAAAAGCAATTAAAAATATTCACGAATTTTTGGCCGATGAGCATGCTGCAGATTTTCAAGGTGATAAAGCAGAGTATGCTTTATTAATTCTAAGCAAATCTTTTGGTATTAGTCCGAACGCTTTAACTAGTAATTTCTTCGAGAAGTCTTTAATTAAGAAGAGAATTTATATGCTGCACAAAGAGCGCTCAAAAAAAGCAGCTGTAATAAAATATGGCATTTCGATTCCGCTCTTTGCAATCTTTATTGTATTCTCTTCGGCAACCATTCGGAAAAATAAAAAACTGTTAGTTTTTTCTGAGCAGATTCCTTTAGAAAAGCCAATAGCTTTGGTTGAAGAAATGGTTACCAAACCTATGGAATTTACTGAGGCGAAAGATTCGGTTTTAGTTCAAAATGTATCTATTGAACCAAACTGGAAAGATTTCTACAAATTTTTAGGTAAAAATATATTGTACCCTAAAGATGCACAAGAAAATTCATTGCAGGGAAATGCAGTAATAAAATTTACTTTAAAAAATGGTAAAGTAAGTGATTTAAGCACCAACGAAGATTTAGGCCGCGGTTGCGATGAAGAGGTAATGAAATCCATTTTATCTTATAAAGGATTTAAAGAAGTTGAAAACGGAAAATACTTATTAAACGTTGCTTTCAGGCTTTCTGGAGCAGATTCGGAAATTAAAAATGAATTTTCAGCAAACCCAAGAGGCTATAAAAAATTATCTCAACTTACGGTAACTGGCTTCGCTCCTACATCAGCAATATCAGATGAACATGAAAAAGTTTACGATTTTGTAAGCATTGAAAAAGTTCCTGACTTTCCTGGAGGAATGAAAAAGTTTTATGAATATCTTGGAAAAAGCATAAAATACCCAGTAACTGCGCAGAATAACAATGTTCAAGGGAAAATATTTTTAAGTTTTACGGTTGAAAAAGATGGAGAACTTAATGATGTTCAGGTTATTCGTGGATTGGGCAGCGGTTTAGATGAAGAAGCTTTAAGAGTGATTAAAGGCAGCCCAAAATGGAACCCAGGCATCCAAAATGGAGATCCTGTTAGAGTTAAGTACCATATTGCGGTTAATTTTACCCTAGATAATGCTGAAACGAAATTGAGCACTACAAGCACTGCGCAAACATCTATATCAACATTATCCAGTAACAATAAAATCTCTCTCTCTGGTATTAAAAACTTTAACAGCGCTACAAGTCCTTTAGTTGTTTTAGATGGCGTAACTCAAGATCAGGATGCTTTAAAATTTATCAAACCAGAAACTATAGAATCCATATCCATTCTTAAAGATGGAAATGCTACTGCTTTATATGGAAATAAAGGATTGAATGGAGTTATTTTAATAACATCTAAAACGGTAAAGAATTCTGCTTTTAGAAAGCTTAATGATGCGGAACTTACCGTTGACAAATCGAATAATCAATTTACAAGACCAAGATTTTAAATAATTTATCATGAAAAAACTATTGATTTTATCTGCATTTTTAGTTTGCACACTTGCTGATGTTTATGGTCAAAGTGATAGTTCGGCTAATAAATTATTTGAAACAAATGCAGCTAAGAAAAACCCAATCTACACGATCGATGGAATAAGACAAGGCTTTTTTACCGATTTGAATAAAAGCAGTTTAAAAGTAGAAAATATTGAAGCTGTTAAAGTTTTAAAAAGTGATGACGCCATTAAACTATATGGAGTTGAAGCCACAGGTGGTGCGGTTTTAATTACAACCAAGACGGGAAAAAACAATACAAGTAATTTAGATCTAGAGCAGAAACTTAAATCTCTGAATTTAGAAAAAAGTATAAGTACTTTCAGGAATACTAGTTTGACGCCAAGAATTAAAATCGAAACAGATTCTATAAAATCCTACAGCCAATCGCCCATAATTTTTCGAGGACTAAACCATTCTATTGACACTTCTAATGAACCTGTTTATGTGTTAAACGGTGATAAAGTTGAAAAAGCCTCTATTAACCTTTTAAATCCTAACACCATTGCGTCAGTCACGATTTTAAAGAAAGGTGATGAAATGAAACTTTACGGCTCACAAGCTCTGAACGGAGTCGTTATTATAACCACTAAGCCTGTACCTAAATTATCAGAAAAAGCTACAGATAAGAACTAAATAGTAGTTTTTATTAATTTAAAATTTATTAAAGTTTATTAATCTCTGATTCAAAAATGAAGAGAGAGGGATTCTATTTGCCTATTTTTTTTAACATGAACCAATAATATTTTAAAATTTAAAACAAAAAACAATGAAGAAATTAATCATTTTACCAGCGTTAGCCATCATGATGATGTTAACCAACATGGAGAGCAAAGCTCAAAAAGTTTATGACTTTGTAAGTGTAGATAAAGTTCCAGATTATCCTGGAGGGATGAAAAGCTTTTATGAATATTTAGGAAAAAGCATAAAATTTCCTGAAGCTGCAAAAAAGAACAAAATCCAAGGAAAAGTATTTTTATCTTTTATTGTAGAGCAAACTGGCAAATTAACAGATGTTGAAGTAGTTAAAGGTTTAACCAAAGAAACCAACGATGAGGCTGTAAGGGTTCTAAAAGAATCGCCAAAATGGAATGCAGGAACAATTAAAGGAAAACCAGTAAGGGTGAAATATAACATTGCGGTAAATTTCACTCAGGTTTAAAAAAGAAACCTTCAGAAAACACAAAGCCCCGACAAATTGCCGGGGTTTTATGTTTTCTCTCCTGTCTCGGAACAATAAATTTATAAAATCTTTAATGTATATGCAAATTTTACAGAATAATATTTTCAAATATGCAAAAAATAATATGCATACATAGGAAAAATACAAATTTTGCAAATTATAATTTGTTTTTAAAGGTTTCGATTTCTCCAGTTATACTTCCGAATATCTTCTGAAAATCACCAATTACCTTTGAAACGAAATAAAAGTGTTATTTATTGCCTCTTTTATTAAATGTAAAAGATTCACTTATTATGGATGATAACTAATTATACCATAAATAAAAAAGCCCCAAACTAGGTTTGAGGCTCAAGATTCCAAATTTCTTTGGAATGCACAGTATATCTTAAATTGTTTCTTCAGAAATGAATTTTGCAGAAGCAAAATCACGATTCATACGAGCAATGTTTTCTAAAGAAATTCCTTTAGGGCATTCAGCTTCGCAAGCGCCAGTATTTGTACAGTTACCAAAACCTTCTGCATCCATTTGCGCTACCATGCTTTGTACACGACGATAACGCTCTGGCTGGCCTTGAGGCAATAATGCCAATTGCGATATCTTAGCTGATACGAAAAGCATTGCTGATGCATTTTTACAAGTAGCAACACAAGCACCACAACCAATACAAGCTGCTGCTTCGAAAGCTGCATCTGCCTGAATTTTAGGGATAGGAAGGTTGTTCGCATCTTGAGCATTACCTGTATTTACCGAAATAAAGCCTCCAGCTGCAATAACTCTATCAAATGCAGATCTATCTACCGTTAAATCTTTAACTACTGGAAATGCAGCCGCTCTCCATGGTTCAACAACAATGGTATCACCATCCTTGAAAGAACGCATGTGCAACTGACAAGTCGTAACTAAATCTTTCGGACCGTGAGGACGACCATTGATAAACATTGAACACATACCGCAGATACCCTCGCGGCAGTCGTGATCAAATACAACAGGTTCATCGCCTTTGTTAATCAGATCTTCGTTTAACACATCGAACATCTCCAAGAAAGACATATCTGGTGAAATATCAGATAATTTATAATCAACCAAAGCACCTTTGGTATTGTTATTTTTTTGACGCCAAACTTTTAGCGTTAAGTTCATATTTCCTGTACTCATGATATTGAGATTTAAGAATCAAGTATTAAGTATCAGGTATCAAGATTAATTAATTCAAGTCTTGATACCTGATACTAGTTACTTAATACTATTTATAACTTCTTTGTGCTACTTTAATATTTTCAAACTTCAATTCTTCTTTATGAAGTTCGAAGTTTACACCTTCTTTAAATTCCCAGGCTGCAACGTATGCATAGTTTTCATCATCACGCAATGCTTCACCTTCTTCAGTTTGATATTCTTCACGGAAGTGACCGCCACAACTTTCGTTACGGTTTAAAGCATCGATACACATTAACTCGCCCAGTTCAATAAAATCGGCTACACGACCCGCTTTCTCTAATTCAGTGTTCAATTCATCAGCCGAACCAGGTACACGAACATTACTCCAGAACTCTGTACGCAAAGCTCTGATTTCTGCGATTGCTTCGTTCAAACCTTTTTCGTTACGAGCCATACCGCATTTCTCCCACATGATGTGGCCTAAACGTTTGTGAAAATGATCTACAGATTTTGTTCCTTTAATATTGATTAAAGTATTCAAGATACCTTTAGCTTTTTCTTCGGCCTCTACAAATGCAGGATGATCTGTTGAAATTGCTTTTACAGATATTTCTTTAGATAAATAAGCACCAATAGTGTAAGGAAGAACGAAATAACCATCGGCCAACCCTTGCATTAGAGCAGATGCACCTAAACGGTTAGCACCATGGTCGGAGAAGTTAGCCTCGCCAGTACAGTATAAACCTTCCACGCTGGTCATCAAGTTATAATCAACCCAAAGTCCGCCCATTGTATAGTGAACTGCTGGGTAAATACGCATTGGCGTTTCGTAAGGATTTTCACCTGTAATCTGTGCGTACATATCGAACAGGTTACCATATTTTTCCTTAATTACATCGGTACCTAAACGCATACAAGTTTCTTTATCAGGATTATGAATACCTGCTTTAGAAGCTTCTATTTTACCGTAACGTTCTGTATTTGCTTTAAAATCTAAGTATACTGCTAGTTTAGAAGCACCTACGCCATAACCCGCATCGCAACGTTCTTTGGCTGCTCTCGAAGCCACATCACGAGGAACAAGGTTACCGAAAGCAGGATAACGGCGCTCTAAATAATAATCTCTTTCATCTTCAGGAATTTCTGAAGCTTTACGGTTATCATCTTTCTTTTTCGGAACCCAGATACGTCCATCGTTACGTAACGACTCAGACATCAGGGTTAACTTGGATTGGTGATCGCCAGAAACAGGAATACAGGTTGGGTGAATTTGAGTGTAGCAAGGATTGGCAAAATAAGCACCCTGTTTGTGTGCTTTCCAAGCTGCAGTTACGTTACTACCCATTGCATTAGTAGAAAGATAAAATACGTTTCCGTAACCACCTGTTCCTAAAACAACCGCATGACCGAAGTGACGCTCAATTTCACCTGTAATTAAGTTACGGGCAATGATACCACGTGCTTTACCATCGATTTTTACAACCTCAAGCATTTCATGACGGGTAAACATCTCTACTTTACCCATACCAATCTGGCGTTCTAAAGCAGAATATGCACCTAATAATAACTGCTGACCAGTTTGACCCGCAGCGTAAAAAGTACGTTGAACTTGTGTACCACCGAAAGAACGGTTATCTAACAAGCCACCGTATTCGCGGGCCAAAGGAACACCTTGGGCCACACATTGATCTATAATGTTAGCACTTACCTCAGCTAAGCGATGCACGTTGGCCTCGCGAGCACGGTAATCACCACCTTTAATTGTATCATAGAATAAACGATAAGTGCTATCGCCATCATTTTGATAGTTTTTTGCTGCATTGATACCACCTTGAGCAGCGATTGAGTGCGCTCTACGTGGAGAATCCTGGAAACAAAAACATTTTACTTTGTAACCCATTTCGGCTAAAGTAGCTGCTGCCGAAGCGCCTGCTAAACCTGAACCTACAATAATTACTTCAATAGTTCTTTTGTTCGATGGATTAACCAAAGGCACAGAAGACTTATATTTTGTCCATTTGGTTGTTAATTCTCCTTCTGGAATATTTGAATTAATATCTGACATATCTCTTTTGTGCTAAAAATTATTGAATTAAACCGAAATGAACTGCAATCGGCATTGCTGCAAACAGGATTGAAATGATAATCGAATACCAAATACCTGCACCTTTAATTATACCGTTGTACTTAGAATGGTTCCATCCCATTGTTTGGAAAGCTGAAGCAAAACCGTGCAACAAGTGATAGCATAAAGAGATCATTGCCAAGATGTAAACTGCAACACGTACAGGATCTTGAAATTTTTCTCTCATTACTGCATATAAATCTTCGTGGCCATTAGCATCAACCGTCGGAATCCCCGTAAAACGAGAAACTACCCAAAAATCTTTAAGGTGAACCACAAGAAAAATCAGCAATAAAGTTCCTAATAAGCCCATTGAGCGGCTATACCATTTACTGTTTGCCTTACCATCGTTAACTGCGTATTTAACTGGTCTAGCTTTTTGATTTTGCAAGGTTAATCTTAACGCTTGAAAAATATGCGCTAACAAACCGATGAACAAAACAATTTCACCCGCTCTGATGATCCAGTTGGTAGCCATAAAATGCGCACCAACATTAAAGGTTAAACCACCATCGTTGATAAAAATTAAAGCGTTGATACCGCAGTGTACTATTAAAAAGGATATCAGGAACAAACCTGTAATACCCATAATGAATTTCTTTCCTATTGATGAAGAAAGAGCATTTCCAAAACCACTCATTTGATTAAGATTTATATCTAATTTCTTGCAAAAGTATTTAATTATGAGTTTAATTTATAAACGATTATGACAAAACAGCGATAAATCATTTATTTAGAAACATTCTAAAGCTTAATCGAAATAAATTGAAAGGATTTGCTGATGATTTGAGGTATTATTCAAGTGATCCATTGCTTAGCATATCGAGAAGCAAAAAAATTAAGCAAAAAAAAAGTCCCGATTTGCATCAGGACTTTTTACGATTTATGTGTTCGAGTTTTCTTAAGCTACTTTTACATTTACCGCGTTTAAGCCTTTTCTTCCTTCTTCTACGTCGTAGGTTACAGAATCATTCTCGCGAATGTTATCGATTAGGCCTGAAGCATGAACAAAAATTTCGGCATCGCCATTAGATGGAGTGATAAATCCGAAACCTTTAGTTTCATTAAAAAATTTTACTGTTCCTTGTTGCATTATATTGTATTTTAATTTGTTTCAAAGGTAGCGTTAAATACCTATAAATCAATTTTTTATTTTTATAACTTAAATTATTATTAAATATATTGATTGATTGGCTGTTAAGCCCTATTTAGAGGAACGATTTAAACCATCGGTACTCGAAGTATCTCCAGGTTTTATTAATAAAGCTCTCTCAAAACAGCCTTTTGCTTCAGCTTTTCTACCTGAAAAGAGTAACGACCAGCCTAACATGTGGTTCCCATCATAATCGAAAGGATATAATCCCACAACTTTTGCGAAGTATTTTGCAGCAGATGCATATTGCTTCTTGTTATAGACAATTACACCTGCCCAGTAATTTGCCTGCGTATTTTGAGGATCGATTTTAAGGATATTATTATACTGTTCGGTTACCCGATCCCAGCTACTCAAAAGAGAAAGTGGTTTTATTAATCCGAATTTAGCTTCAACTGAGTTAGGCCGAATATTTACAGCACGAGTATAGTAGTTTTGTGATGCGCTGTAGTTTTTAGCGAGGTAATACAGCCATGCAATCCTTAAATTGATTTCGTAATTACCTTCAGCATAGAACGGCATAATATCATTAATGGCTTCCGAATAATTTTTCTTACTTTCTTCAGTGTAAGAATTTTGAAAAGCCTTTTGCAACGTCGCATTAGTTTGAGCCTTAACCTCGAACAGAGAAAAGCTCAAAACTGCAAAAATCACATATCGCTTTAAAAATTCCATGTAATGCCTCCGTTAACTGAGTGTTGTAAATAGTTAAATTTAAATATATTATCCGATTTACGCTCAAATGTATAATTCAAACCTAAAAGTAGGCGCTGTTTTAACAAAAAATAACAATTTACAGCGGTCTTAAATTTAGTTTTATCGAAACCATTGTAAATATATACGGCATCGTCTTCGGCATAATTATATTGATTACCCAAGGTAACTTCGCCTTCAAACCATAAATTATGAATGGGCTTTATCCCAATTAATTGTTGGAAAACTGGATTGTTTTCACTTAGCACACTAACGATAGAAAATCGGCTTGCACTATAAAAACCCAAATTACCAGTTATATATTTTGTTAACTTCAAATTGTATTGTCTTGTTTTTTCATCGCCAATTTGGGATAAAATAAAATCGCCTTGCAAATCGCTTTTACTATCAGCAAATCTTATTCCCAGTAAACCAACATTATTTTGATAAACCAATTGTCTTAAATTGGAACGCATATAATGGTATGCTCCGATGAAATTAATTTTACGGAATGGGGTATAATTCAATTTAGCGTAGTAGCCTGGCTGTTCAATATTATCATTACGAATGGGCTGATTGTAATAAGAAAACGAAGTAGTTAAACTTAGTTTATAGCCTAATCGCATATCTACAAATGCTCTTGAATATGAAGAATTTCCTCTCTCGTAAATGTTTGTAAATTTTATTCCACTCTCAGCGCCTAGAGCAATTAATTTAAAGGGTTTTAAATTTTCTCCTTCTACAATATTGCTATCTAAATATTTTAATAAATAACCCGCATCTTCAGGCCTGTTGAGGTAACTATTGCACAAATAAGAATAGTACAATGCGATTTGATTTTGTTTATCGCTAATCAGAACCTTATCGTATTGATGTAATGCCTCGCTGTAATTACCTCTAACAAATGATGCGTAAGCAATTCTCAATCTTAAAAAGGGAAAATCCTCGCCGCTATTGATAGCTTCTTTACCAAAACGAATTAACTGTTGCCATTCTGCAGCATTATACAGAGCCAGAGAAATACTATCTGTTTTTTCGGTGATGGTTTGTGCCCAACTTGTCGTTATAAAAACAAATAAAATCACAAAGGTTAACTTAAATCTGTTTCCCATTTTAATTTTATTGATTTGTTTTTGTAACAGAAATCGGCTTCGATAATTCCCTTATTACCAACTAAAAATTCGGCTTCCAAATAACTGGTTCTTTTTCCGAAAGTGAAATTAGTAGCCTTTGCTTTAACAACCAATCCATCACCTTTTAATTGAAACGAATTGGTATAAATACGTTTTGTAAAATTGTAAAACGGCGCAACCAAATCCTGAAACCATAAATTCGGTTTAAAACTTTCTGAATCTATTGCATAAATATCGTCTGCTGAATGTGCAGAATAATTAATTTTATAAGCTGATTGATGGAAAAGGAACAACATCGATCTTTTATCGCCATAAAACCTGGTAAAATAAAATACATTGGCATTATTGATAAAGTAAGCCGTAGCAGCATTTTCGTGGCAATAGAAATAATTGAAATCAAAATAATCGGTAAAAACTTCCCAGGTTTCTTTATTGCCTTTATTATCGGTTATTCTTGTAAAATATCCTGGCTGAAAGTTAAATGCAAGTTTTAAATAAGGATTAACATCTGGACTTTGAACCGTATCATTTTCAGCGGGGATTTCGAAACTTTTCAATTCACCCGATTCTTGACTGACAAAATAAGCTATTGGATAAGCCAAAGTTTTAGAACCAATATAAGGTGTAGATTGAACCTGAAAATGTAAATGTGGTTCTGGAGAACGACCAGAATTGCCACATAAGGCAATGATATCACCTTTCAACACATAGTCTCCTGGTTTAACTTTTGCTGTATTTTTTTTCAGATGAGAGACCTTTGTGTACAAATTATCAGCGTGTTTAATAACTATTGTATTGCCCCAATTTTGATTTAGATTAACCTGCCCAATCGCATTATCATCAATATGGGTAACAACTTCCTGAACAAGTCCATCAGCTGCTGCTAAAACAGGTTTGTTGTAGCAATAATAATCTTCTGGTTTATTCCCAGGAAATTCATAGGTTCTATGATCCAAATCTTTTAGCACAAAATCCAAAGCCTGATTCCAATTTCCTTTATGGGTAATATCGCCGTTATAACCTTGCGAAACTGTCCAGGCCCCCATAAATGGTAAGCTTATATTAAAATACCTAAAATCTTTTAATCTTTCTTGTCTGTTTAAAAATTGATATAGATTGGTTTCGGGAGAATAATTCTGTAAGGCGGTTAATTGCAATTTCCCAGGGTTTTTCCTCAACATAAAAAAGTAAAGTAAACCAACAGTTACTAAACAAAATGGCATCGAAAAAACAGGCAAATTGTAAACGCTTAAGATCCTGGATAAACCATTTAAAATCAAAAATATAAATGGAATTGTTGCAACAGCCCATAAATAAGAACGCCATGATGGGATGAGAAAAAAACCGCCTATAGCACAGCTTACCATCATAAAGTTTGCACCTAAATGGTAATTACTAATTCCTTCGGGATAAGTACCTGTTAAATGATTAATAACGCAGGCCGTGATAAAGCCGATAACGAGCAGGCTAAATCCGATTCGGGAATGAATAAAAAAACCGATACTAATGAGCAGACCAGCCAGAATGCTATTTTGAAATAAAACCGCACTAACCGAGCGGAAAAACAGCGCAAGGTATGCAGGCATATTTACACCATCAAAAAAATTGAAAAGCTTTGCAAAATGACTGGCTGCACCAGTTTCTAACTCGAAAATTAATGAACTACTTTTCTGCATCAACCCCATTCCCGAATAGCCATTTGCAGCGGTTAAAACAACCCAAAAAGTAATTATAAAAGGAATTGAAAGCGTTGGCAAGGCATACTTCGCTAAAAATGCGGTGAGATTAACGCTTAATACAACACAAAGCAAACAAGCAGCCGCCAACCAAAGCCAGTATGCATAACCAAAATTAAAAAAGGTACCAAAACCAATACCAACCAAAAGTGAATTAAAACTGTATAATCCTGATTTGATATCTTCTTTATTAAAGCCTAAAACACAAACTAAAATCAATGAGCCAACAACACAAACAAGCCCAGAAAGGCCTGCATTAACATTGAATAAGGAAACCAAAAGCAATATTGCACCTAATATCTTATTCTGAGAAAAGAATAAAATTGCGTAGCTATTTAAAGCTGCATTAAGGTAATATTGAATTTGTTTTTTCAATCTGATTATTAATTACTTTACTAAAAACCATATTTAAAGTTTTCAGCTTAATGAAAATGTATTGAAATTATGCAATAAATGCTTTGTCTATTTTAAATGATCTGGTAACTGCTCCATCATCTCCAGGTATTCTAATGTTTCTGGTGTTCTGATTTGATGACTTTGACCTTTTTGGTCGATCAATACAACCGAAGGCCTCATATTGATAAACTGCATCCACTGTGTCATGTTATAAGCGCCAACTTTATGAACAATTAAATGATCTCCAGATTCTAAAAGCGGTAAATTTATACTTTCCCGAACTACATCAATATTCATACATAGCGGGCCAAACAAAACAGTTTCTTCAGTATATTGGCCAGCCTCTTTGGCCACACTAATTTTATGGTCGTACCAATTAGAGGTAAATAAAATATTGATTCCAAAATCAACAATTGTTGCTCTTCGCCCATCACTAAGTCGTTTATTTGCAAGTACACTCCCAATTAAATACCCCGCATCGTCAATTAAAACTCTTCCGCTTTCTAAAATCAATAAGGGTAATTCATCTGTAGAAAAACTAAAATTTAAAATGGTATTTGTAATCGCTTCTGCAAATTCCTCTACTGATGGAACGGTATCAACACCAGGCAAATAAGCGCCTTTTAATGTATTTGTTGATGGAAAGCCTCCACCTAAATCTAAATATTGAATAGCGGTTTGAAGTTCATTTTTGCATCGCATGGCTAAATCGCAAAGTTTAGTTGCAGCAACCGAATAAGCCGAAGTAGATAACATAAACGTACCTATATGACAATGCAAGCCAACGAGCTCAAGATTACCAGAAGTTACAATTTTATTAATGGCAGTCCATACGTGTCCGTTTTCATAGTTAAACCCAAACCTATCCCAAATTGGATAAACGCCAGTATCAAAATTAACACGCACCGCCACTTTGGCTTTCTTATTAATTTGTTCGCAAATGCGAATAATCTGGTATAACTCATCGAAATGATCGATATGAATAAGGGAGTGATTCTCAATTGCAAGAATTAAATCTGCTTCTTGTTTATCTGGCCCATTAAATATAATTTGATTACCAGCTACACCATTTCCTAAAGCCTTGTGGTACTCGAAACCAGATACAACTTCTGCCCAGCTTCCCTCCTGATGAAAAATTTTACAAACCGCATTTAAGTAATTGGTTTTATAACTCCAAGCAAATTGAACTTTTGGGTAACGTGTTTTAAAAGAGCGAACCGCAGCCTGGTAATTTTTTCGGATCCGTTTTTCGGATAATACAAAAACAGGAGAACCATATTGCTTAACCAAACTTTTCACAGAAATGCCGTCGATCTCCGAAACAGGATCAAAATCAGTTCTTGTACCAAACTTATTCATAAAGCCAGTATTCATTTTTCTGATCGTTGGTCGTTCGTATTTTTGTTTCATTCTATTTTTAGTATTAAGTAATGCGTACCAAGATTTACTTAAAAATTAAAGTTCTCCAAAAGCTGATAACTTTTGAAATTCTTCTACATCTACAATATTATCCCAAGCATAACGGACAAACATTTTGCCTGCCTTATAGGATTCAAATTCTTCAATTGGCCTATTCATAGCTAAATCGACAAGTACTTTTGGTTGATTTTGCCCTGCTGCTGCCGTTAAATATACCCAGGCTGGAAAACGTGGATTTACTTCCATAATATACAAATCACCATTATCCTCCTTCATAACCTCTAATTCAAAACCACCTTTCCAATTGGTAGCCTTTGCAAAATCTTTAGCTAATTCTATAAGTTTTTTATCTTCAATGGTTATGCCCGCCCATGCTTTTCCTTTTTCGGTGATGTAAAGTTTTCGCATTGGAATTACGCTTATTGCATTTCCTTTTCCATCGCCCAAACCAGCAATATTTATCTCTATGCCTTTAATAAATTTTTGTACAATTATTGGGAGCCCCCACTTTGCCTGAAGTTTATAGAAAGCAATGTGTGCATCAGCTAAATTAGTAACCGTATAGGCTTCGTAGAACTTGCCCTTAACCATTAAAGGGAAGCCAAACTTTTCAGCTGAAGCATCAATTTCAGAAGCTGAAAAAATTACTTCATCAGCAGGTACATTAAAATTATTTTGCTTACCAAAGGCACTTAAGTTTACTTTGTCTCTTTGTTCTAATTGTTTATGTGTTGGAAGAAAGCTATGTATTCCAATCCCCAACAAATCTTTTTCCAGTTTAATGAAATTGAATAATTCCGCATCGAAATTTGGTATCAATACATCAATCTGCTCTATCGCCTGAATGTGTTTTAATCGCTCTTTTAAGGCATTTACGCCTGCTGTTGGGTATGGAATGCGATAAATTTTATCAACTTGATTATGCATATAAATTGCTGGCTCCAGCGTTTCGTATGCTAAACCGATAATTCGTAAATTTTCCCCATAACCATCGCGTAATGCTCTAATTACCGCCAAACCAGGGCCTGGATTATCGTTCGCATTCAAACCTGTAACAGCAATGGTTAAAGGTTTGGCTTGGTTTAAATCTGGAGACGCGTTCATAAATTTTAGTTGTTTGGATTACAAATCTAAAAGATTTGCTTCCTTTAATTGCAACATATAATCATCCCAATCCCGTTCCAATTGAAAGGATTCTACTTCGTAAGTATTTAATATTTTCTGTTTGATTTCGTCTTCACTTTCACCAAGTTTCATATAGGATAAAATTTCGGCAGCAATAGTGTTACTGGTAAAAGAATCGCCTGTTGCTGGATTGAAAATAAAGCCATTCTCGCTAGTTGCAATGTTTGTTTTCAATTTCATAGTTTATCCCTTTTGTTGATTAATGAAGCTGCTGTAAGCATCGCCAATTGGCAATTCAGCATTAGCAAGATTTACCTTTCTATTGTGTATCGATTTTATTTTATTCAGGGCTACAATAAAACTTCTATGAATTCGGGCAAATTGATCTTGTGGTAACTTTTCTAAAACCTTTTTCATGGTCATTAAGGTTAAAGTTGGTTTATCATTATTGGTTAAATAAATTTTCAAATAATCACCCATACTTTCAATATATTCAATATCGCGAAGCAAGATTTTTATCATTTTATACTCCGAATAAACATAAATACTTTCATCATTTGTACTTTCCTGAATTGAGTTTTTATATTTATGAAAATCGACAGCTTTGTCTACCGCAGCTGTAAATCGGGTAAAATCAATTGGTTTTAGCAAATAATCTATTGCCTGCAATTCGTAACTTTCAAAAGCATAGTTGCGGTAAGCGGTTGTAAAGATAATCATCGGACTGTTAACCAAACTACGAACAAGCTCAACACCTGTTATATCTGGCATATTAACATCCACAAAAAGTAAATCAACAGGATTTTGTTTCAGGTATTCAGCGCCTGAAAGTGCATCTTCGAAAATCTGCACCAATTGCAAACCTGGAAATCTGGCAACATAGGTTTTTATAAGCTCTAAAGCCAAAGGCTCATCATCAATCGCAACACATTTTAAAGCCATAATTTATTTTTTGATTAGCAATTTACGTAAAGGTTTACCGAAAATATTTCGTTCAAATTTTTAATATCAAGTTTAAAACGATTTGGGTAAAGATGTTCAAGCCTTAGCTTTGTATTAACGATACCAATGCCTGAGCGTTCTAAATTAGATTTATGAGCATAAATTTTATTCTGACAAGAGAAATCGATCTTCTCAGTTTCAATACTTAAATTAATATTGATAACCGTCTTTTCTTTCTTGGTAACGCCATATTTAAAAGCATTTTCGATAAATGTCATAAAAATTAGAGGTGCAATATTTTTGCCATCAGGCTTACCCTGAACATTAAAGTTAATTTCAGCATCGGCTCCTAGCCTTAATCTTTGTAATTCTATGTAATCTCTAACGCAATCAATTTCATCTTTGAGCATTACAAAATCCTGAGTAACATCGTCAGTAACGTAACGCATAATGTTCGAAAGCTTCATAATACTTTCGGATGTATGCTCGCTGTTAATTACCGACTGTGTATAAATGTTATTAAGCGTGTTAAATAAAAAGTGGGGGTTAATCTGCGCTTTTAAAAATGATAACTCTGCCGTTGCTTTTTCGGCTTCGGCCTTCACCACTTTCGATTCAGCTACCTGCCACCGTTGAACCGTACTTGTGGCAATACTCAAACCTATAATCATCATAAAAATAAAGAGACTTATTACATCTATATTTTCTGGTTGATAGAGGTCTAAAATCCCACCTGGTCTTTTCAAATTTGGATCTTGCATTCTTAAGTCTTCATTTGGCAAAGGCCCGAAAGGCATACCTGCGTTTGGCCCAACTACGCTATCTTTGCCCAACTGAAGCGATTGATTTAATCCTTTAGGTTGTGTATTGGCTACGCCATTTAATGTGGCCATTACATTTTTATTATGGCCGAGTAAGTTATCATAAGGTTGGGAATAGTAAACAAAACCAAAGAGTACCAAAAGAATTGCGCTATAAATTAGATATCGTTTTTTAAACATCAATTTTGGCACTAAAACCAAAGAATTGAAGTAAAACATAACCATATACGTAAGACAAAATAGCCAGTAATATGGCGATGCAAGTAATAACAAACTACTTTGCCCCGATTGCTCGTTGTTTATAAATAACAGCGGAAAAGTGAGGAATAAAAGCCAACCTGCTGCGTGAATAATGAAAGTTGGTGTTTTAAAGGGCTGCATTTTACAAATTAATAATAATTTTTCGGGCTAAGAGAAGAGAAAGAACATAATTTACTGGTATGCCATTTCTTCTTGTTGCTGATAATTTAAAACAAGTTCATCAGTCATTTTAACCATAAATGTTTCGTTAAATTGGCCTTCAACATCGTAACTTAAAATCAATAAATCGCCAACAATTTCGTGTAAAACCAATTTCTTGCTGGTATAAGTTACCGAAACCACATGACCTGCCTTGTTCAGTAAATCAGAAGCATAAATATGGAGTTCAGCCCAATCGAACAAAATCGGTTTCCCATCTAAATCATTCAAAACAGGAATTTTATTTTCCTGTGCAACCAATACACCCATTACCGAGTAATTAAGTTTTTGGTGTAATGTATTTGCTTTTTCATTCTCTTTCAGCATTTGCTGAAAAGTATTTAACGTATTATTTAAACTAAATACTTTAGATTTCTTTTGAAACTCTTTGTAACTATCGTGAAATATCCTCCTTTCAAAATCTGTTTTACACATAAAGTTGAAATATTGTTTTGCACTGAGGTTAATGTAAGCTAAAGCCATAATATTCGGTTTTGTTGCTGATTCAAATATGAAATAATAAAACGCTGAAATTTATAAAGTATCGGTAAACACTGATTATCAATCGGTAAATCGCTAAACTAAATTCGTATTATGAATTTAGGATGAATATTGATTTACTAGTAAAACGATAAGAAAAACAAAATCGCTTCAATTAGAGCAAGAATATTTTATGTTAAAAGTTTTTAATGAGCTTTAATTGCATTGCACTTTAGCTTTACTAGCTATTAGTTTCAAAAGAAAATGGTTAACCCAGCCAGAACAATTGAAATTTCTCAAAACACTTTTAAATTATAACAGGTTATTCTATTCAAAGTATTTATAACCAAAACCTTAAATATGGAAACGAGAAATAACAATGCCTTAATTCAGGCCCTATTAGATTGCGCATTAGCTTGCGAACATTGCGCATCATCTTGCTTAAAAGAAGAAGATATAAACATGATGATTGATTGTATAAAGCTTGATCGGGATTGTGCAGACATCTGCACACAAGCATCAAGATTATTACAGCGAGATTCTGTAATCGGCCATCAATACCTATTGCTTTGCGAGGAAATTTGCAGACTCTGTGCCGCTGAATGTGGTAAGCACGACCATGAACATTGAAGACAATGCGCTGTTGCTTGTGAAGAATGCGCTGAAGCCTGTCATGCAAATCACGAACCCATTAAACAAGCGTAAAACAAAAAAGGTTCTGATTTTACAACCAGAACCTTTTTAGTCTATTCGTTTAATTAATTATTGTGCAGGAAAACTAAAGTTAAAAGTTCCCTGTGCACTCACACCCGACATATAAATCATACCGTTTCTAGTTTGAGGCAAAGCTTTTTGAACTTCTGCTACGGTACTAACTGGTTGTCCGTTTACTTTAGTTATGATTAAGCCTTTTTCTACACCAATATTATCAAATGCTTTTCCTGTAGTTACCGAAGTTACCACAACACCACTATTAATACCCAATTTAGATTTTTGAGCAGGTGTTGCTGGCGCAAATGTTGCACCTAATTTCGATACCTCTACAGCTTTTGTAGCCGCCGTACTAGAAGCAGAATTTGCAGCTGGCTCACCTCTTAGAGTTACCATATAATCTTTCAGTGCACCATCTCTCAAAACCGTTAACTTAACTTTATCACCAGGATTCAAACGACCAACTCTTTCTTGTAAATCTGGTGAGTCGTTAATAACCACACCATCAACTTTCTTAATTACATCGCCAGATTTTAAGCCTGCTGCTTCTGCACCACCTTTAGCTACAACATCATTAACATACAAGCCGCTAATTTCATTGGTTTTAATGTCTGCTGGTTTTTCATCGCCACTTAAAGGCACAAAGCTCACACCAATATAACCACGTTTAACCGAGCCATATTTCATAAAATCATCAACAATTTTGCGTGCAAGGTTTACTGGAATAGCGAAACCGTAACCTTGATTATATCCACTTTGTGATGCGATTGCAGAGTTAATACCAACCAATTCGCCATTTGCATTTACCAATGCACCACCACTGTTACCTGGATTAATTGCTGCATCGGTTTGAATGAAAGATTCGATACTTGTATTTGCAGGGCGTTCTGGTCTTTTACCTGTACGTTGATATTCTCTGTATTCTTCTTCGGTGATTTCGTTGCCTTGTTGCTCACGACCAATAATACCAATACTTCGGTTCTTAGCACTTACAATACCAGCTGTTACCGTTGTATTTAGATCTAAAGGGAAACCCACAGCTAAAACCCATTCGCCAACCTGAACATTATCAGAGTTACCCATTTTCACCACTGGTAATCCAGTTGCATTTACTTTAATCAGCGCTAAGTCTGTATTCGGATCGCGACCAATAACTTTCGCTTCCACTTTACGTCTATCCGTTAAAACCACTTCAACTTTCTCCGCGTTTTCTACTACGTGGTTATTGGTAACGATGTATCCATCCTGACTAATAATTACGCCCGAACCCGACGCAGCTCTTGGCTGACGTTGCATTTGGCGACCGCCACCACCAAAGAAATCTTCCATCATGTCGAATGGCGAAGAACTTCCCTGGCTTTTGCCCGATGCTGAATAAGTTGTTTTAATGTGAACCACACCAGGTGCCACCGCTGCTGCGGCTTGTACAAAATCTGTACTGCCAGCCGATGTTACCTTAAGCGGATTATTTGCAAAATATAAATTCTGTTTCTCAGAAATTGTATTGCCTGTTTGGTTACGTTCGAATAATTTATAACCTCCAATTGCTGCTGCCCCACCTATAAAAGCAGCTAAAACCGTAATTCCTAATATCTTTTTCATGTGTTTTGAAATTGTTTTTTTAAATCTCCCCACTATTAATTATAAGCCCAATTGCTAGCTAATTGTTTGGTCAACCTATAATAAATTCGTGCTTTTAATTTTTGTTAATTCGCGAGAGCATATTCACTTTGATTTAAGCAGATGGCTCAGGCAGTTTTTATCTGCTCAAATTTTCTTTTGTAAGTTTATTCAAATTTAATACCATATAAACGATATTTGTATAACAAAAGCACTTGTTTCGATGTTAAAAAATGTTAAATCAAAAAACAAGCGCGTATTATAGCTTTTTTGCAACTCAAATATTGCATTAAAAAATGAAGGTTTCATGAAACCTGTAATGAGTTTATAGTTTATACTGACAAATTTACAAAACTCATACAGGCTGCATAAACATTAGAAAATAACTACATCCATGAAAATTAATTTCTTTAAATATCAAGGCGCAGGTAACGATTTTATTTTGATTGACCATACCATGAGCCCATTAAAAGACATAGATAACGCCCTTATAGAACAGCTTTGTCACCGCAGATTTGGAGTTGGAGCCGATGGTTTAATGTTTGTAACCAAGCACGAAAATTACGATTTCGAAATGCATTACTTTAACGCTGATGGGAAATTAGGAAGTATGTGCGGTAATGGAGGGAGATGCATTGTTGCTTTTGCTAGACAACTCGGCATCATTGACAAAGAAACAAACTTTTTGGCAGTTGACGGGCCACATTATGCCAGAATTTCAGAAAACGGAGAATGGGTAGATCTTCAAATGATTGATGTAAACATCATAAATAAAGATGGAGAAGCCTATGTTTTAAATACGGGTTCACCACATTACGTGGCTTTGCAAAGCAACTTAAAAGATTTTGATGTTTTCCACGAAGGAAAAAACATTCGCTATAACGATACTTATAAAGCGGATGGCATTAACGTAAATTTTGTAGAAGATAAAGGCGATCATCTCTTCGTACGCACTTACGAGCGTGGCGTTGAAGACGAAACTTATGCTTGTGGTACTGGCGTAACAGCGGTTGCAATGGCTATGGCAAAACATAAAAACCAAAGCGGCCATATTAAAACAGCGATAAAAGTTTTGGGTGGTGATATTAAAATCGAATTTGACTACGATGGAAATACTTTTTCAAATGTATTTTTATGCGGCCCTGCAAAATTAGTTTTCGAAGGAGAAGTAGAGTAAATTTTTACTTGTTTTCATATTCTTTTGAAAATTAACATCTCATTTTCATGGCGGGCTTCAGTCCCGCCATTCGTTACAATCTTTTAAATAATTTCTGTCATACGGAGGCATATAGCATCTGTTTCATCGCCTGCAGATGCTTCGTGCCTCAGCATAACGCTATATTCAATTTTGCTGCAATATAAAAGTATTTTCACTGCTGTCGGGTTTAGTAACAATGGCATTTCCGACTAACGCAACTGGCAACTAAAAACAAGCAACATTAGGAATGCCACATCCATTAATGATTGTTAACTTTAGCCAAGAAAGAATAAGTGTGTACTTTTCACACTATCATTTTAAAAAAAAACGACCAAAATTTTCAACATTTACTGATATAAAAACTGTACGAAACAGCGTTTTTTAACACGTTTTAACATCTGTCGCAATTTATTTACACATCTAAAAAATACACAAAAACCAACTTAAGCAACTTCATAACAGCCGTTTAAGTTCATTTTAGCAAGGATTTAGATGAAAAATAAATCAATCGATTGATTAAATGACAGAACTCGGACAGATTTATTTTTTTTTAGGCTCTATTTTTGGGCCGTTCAGACGACATTCAAAAAACATTTTGACTACGCCCTCAACCCCGGAAATTTAAATTTAAACACACACAAATAGTCCATGAGAAAAGTAACAACTCTCTTTTTCAGCATAAGCATTGGTATGCTTTTAGCGTCTTGCGGAAATAACGATGAAGCAAAAAAAGCAGCAGCCGCTGCCGCCGCTGGCCCACAGGGTTATCCAGTTTTTACAATTAATGCCCAAAACACAGAATTAAATTCAGACTATCCAGCTACAATTGAAGGTATTCAAAACATCGATATCAGACCAAAAGTAGATGGCTTTATTCAGAAAATATTGGTAGATGAAGGTGCTGTTGTTAAAAAAGGTCAATTACTTTTCACCATCATGGCTCCACAATACGAACAAGAAGTGAGAACAGCGAGAGCTGCAATTAGTAGCGCTGAAGCTGATGTAAACGCTGCTCAACTACAAGTTAATAAAACAAAACCTTTGGTTGATAAAGATATCATTAGTAAATATGATTTAGATGCTGCCCAATTAACATTACAAAGTAGAAAGGCTGCATTGGCACAAGCCAAAGCTTCATTGGCAAATGCACAGGTTAATTTAGGTTATACATCAATTACCAGCCCGGTAGATGGTATAGTGGGGAGCATTCCTTTCAGAAACGGGAGTTTAGTTAGTAGTTCAAGCACTCAGCCCCTAACTACAGTTTCAAACACTTCTAAAGTTTATGCTTACTTCTCCTTAAACGAGAAACAACTTTTAGATTTTTCTAAAACTTATAAAGGCAATACACTTACTCAACAAATGAAAAACATTCCTGCGGTGAGTTTAGTATTAGCTGATGGGACTGTTTATGCCCAAAATGGTAAAATCGAATCGATTAATGGCCAAATTAATACGGCTACAGGTTCTGCTAGTTTAAGAGCTACTTTCCCAAATCCAATTTTCTTACTAAAATCTGGCGGAAGTGCATCAGTAAGAATTCCTCAGCATGTTGAAAATGCAATTCTAATTCCTCAAAAATCTACTATCGATTTGCAGGGAAAAAAATTCGTTTATGTTTTAGGCGATTCGGCAAAAGTGATCAGTACTGAAATTCAGATTATGGATTTAGCTAAGGATAAATTCTACGTTGTAACTAAAGGCTTAAAAGCAGGAGATAAAATTGTTTTAGAAGGTTTCCAATCGTTAAAAGATGGGGTTAAAATTAAACCTGAAGAACAAAGTGCAGATTCAGTTTATGCTGAAATTAAAAAATAATGTAATCAGTGCAATCACACGAATTAGTGTAATCAATATTAATTATGTTTAAGAAATTTATAGAAAGGCCGGTTCTATCAACGGTTATATCCATCATCATCGTAATACTCGGTGTTTTAGGTTTAGCCACTTTACCGGTTTCACAATACCCTGAAATTGCTCCTCCAACTGTTCAGGTTTCTACCTCATACCAAGGTGCAAATGCCGATGTGGTAATGAATAGCGTTGTTGTTCCGCTCGAAGAACAAATAAATGGTGTTGAAGACATGACTTACATGACCTCTTCTGCCAGTAACGACGGTACGGCAACCATTACCGTGAACTTTAAATTAGGCACAAACCCCGATTTAGCGGCTGTAAACGTACAAAACAGAGTTGCAAGAGCAACAAGTTTGCTCCCTGCCGAGGTTACCAGATCGGGTGTAATTACGGCGAAAAGACAGGCGAGTAATGTGTTAATTTTTGGTATTTATAGTGATGACCCATCTTATGATCAGAAATTTTTACAGAATTACGCTAACATCAACATTATCCCTCAAATTAAACGTATTAATGGTGTAGGTGATGCAAGTGCGTTTGGCCAAATGGACTATACCATGCGTATATGGTTGAAGCCAGATGTAATGGCAACTTACGGCTTAGTTCCCAATGATGTGAGTGTTGCATTAGCAGAACAAAACGTTGAGGCTGCCCCAGGACAATTTGGAGAACAAGGCGACCAGGCATTTCAATATACTTTGAAATATTCGGGTAGGTTAAAAGATGAAAGTCAATTTGAAAACATCATCATTAAAGCCGATGCGAATGGACAAATTCTTCGCTTAAAAGATGTAGCCAGAATCGAAATGGGTGCGTTAAGTTATGCCAGTTCAGTTAAGTTTAATGGTAAACAGGCTTTAGGTATTGCGATTAATCAAACTGCTGGTTCAAATGCAAAAGAAGTAATCGAAAACTCGATCAAAACATTAGATGAAGCACAAAAATCTTTTCCAAAAGGCGTTCATTACACAACTTTGGTTAACGTTAACGATTTCCTTGATGCATCGATCGAAAAGGTAATTCATACCTTAATAGAAGCATTTATTTTAGTATTCCTGGTTGTTTTTATCTTCCTGCAAGATTTCCGTTCTACTTTAATTCCAGCAATTAGTGTACCTGTAGCAATTATTGGTACATTCTTCTTCCTTAGTTTATTTGGCTTTACTATAAACTTACTAACGTTATTTGCACTTGTACTCGCCATCGGTATTGTGGTAGATGATGCCATTGTGGTTGTAGAGGCTGTACACGCAAAATTGGATGAAGGTTACACCGATGCAAGAAAAGCAACGGTAGATGCAATGGACGATATCAGTGGTGCAATTATTTCCATCACCTTAGTTATGGCCGCCGTATTCGTTCCAGTAAGTTTTATTCAAGGTTCATCTGGTGTATTTTACAAACAATTCGGTTTAACACTTGCTATTTCAATTATACTTTCGGCAATTAACGCTTTAACGCTTAGTCCGGCATTATGTGCTATATTTTTAAAACCACATGCTGATGATCATGGTAAAAAGAAAAACTTCTTAGAACGTTTTTACGCCGCATTTAATACTTCTTTTGATGCTGTAACTGGTAAATACAAAAAATCAGTTGGCTTTTTATCGAGAAAAAAATGGATAGTTGGTTTAGGAATTGTCTTTTTCAGTGTTGTATTAATTTGGACAATGAATACAACTCCAAAAGGTTTCGTGCCTAACGAGGATTTAGGAACGATTATGTCGGATATTTCTTTACCTGTTGGAACATCGCAAGAGGAAACAAACATTGTAATTGCAAAAATCGACAGTATTGCACACGGCATTCCAGAAATTAAGAATTCGTTAAGAGTTGTTGGTCGTAGTATGATTAGTGGCTCGGGCAGTTCTTACGGTATGGTTATTGGCCGTTTAACGCCTTGGAATGAACGTAAACGTGATGTAAAAGCTATTATCGGCGAATTATTTGCCAAAACGGCTAATATTAAAGGTGCAAAAATCATTTTCTTTGCTCCCCCTACCATCCAGGGTTTTGGTACCAGTGGTGGTTTCGAATTTCAATTGCAAGATAAAACAGGTGGCGATATTAACAAGTTTAACGATATTGGAAATAAATTCCTTGCAGCTTTAGCAAAACGTCCTGAAATTCAATACGCATCAACTTCATTTAACCCTAATTTCCCACAATATCAAATTGATGTTAATGTAGCCAAAATTAAACAGGCTGGCATAACGGTTAACGATGTTTTGGGTGTTTTGCAAGGTTATTATGGTGGTGTTTATGCATCTAACTTTAATAAATTTGGTAAGCAATTCCGGGTAATGTATCAGGCCGATGCGCAATATCGTGCAAACCAGGAAAGCTTAACCAGTATCTTTGTAAGAAATAGTGCAGGGCAAATGGCGCCAGTTTCTGAGTTTATTACTTTAACTAAAGTTTACGGCCCACAAGCAATTTCACGTTTCAACTTATTTACCTCAATTGCAGTAACAGGTAACCCGAATGCAGGTTTCAGTTCTGGTGATGCTTTGAAAGCGGTACAAGAAGTAGCTGCAGAAAGTTTACCAGCAGGTTATGGCTACGAGTTCTCTGGATTATCGAGAGAAGAAATAAGTGGTGGAAGTCAAACGGTATTCATTTTCTTACTTTGTATAATCTTCGTTTACTTTTTATTAGCAGCACAATACGAAAGCTATATTTTACCATTAGCCGTATTAATTTCTTTACCTATTGGTTTAGCTGGGGTATTTGTTTTTGATAAAATATTCGGTGTCGATAACAACATATATACGCAGATTACATTAATCATGCTGGTAGGTTTGTTAGCCAAAAACGCAATTCTAATTGTAGAGTATGCGGTTGATAGACGAAGAAAAGGAATGAGTATTGTTAATGCTGCAATTGATGGGGCAACTGCTCGTTTACGTCCGATTTTAATGACATCATTCGCATTTATTTTAGGCTTGCTACCATTAATGCTTTCATCTGGTGTTGGTGCAGCGGGTAATAAATCAATTGGTACAGGTGCCGTTGGAGGTATGTTAATCGGAACAATTTTCGGTGTATTTGTAATACCTGCATTATTCATTGTTTTTCAAACTTTACAGGAAAAAGCAAGTAAAAAATCACCATTTAATAAAGGCATAGAGCACGAGCAAACACCTGAAGAATATAAGTTAGCTACGAATAATAGCAAACATTAATTTTAAGAATATATGAAATTCAATTATAAGTATTCCATTTTAATCGGTTTTACCATTCTTACCCTAAGTGCCTGCGTAACTAAAAAATACGAACGCCCTCAGGTTAAAAACGAAGGTTTGTACCGCGATAACAATACAACAGACACGGTTACGATGGCTGATTTGCCATGGAAAAATCTATTTTCTGATACCACTTTACAATCGTTAATTCAACAAGGGATTAACCAAAATTTGGATTTGAAACAGGCAATCGAACGCATCAAGATTTCTGAAGCTACTTTACGTCAAAGTCGTGCTGCATTTTTACCAAGTTTACAAGCAGATGTATCTGCAACCGATGCGAAACAATCTGCTGCAGCCTTAAACTTTCCAGCGGGAATTAACATCAATCTCGAAACGCAAACCTACAGAGCACAATTAAGCACTGCATGGGAAGCTGATATCTGGGGTAAATTAAGTAGTGCAAAAAGAGCCGCTTATGCCACTTTACTACAAAGTGATGCTGCCAAAAGAGCTGTACAAACTCAACTAATTGCAACCATTGCCAACAATTACTACACACTTTTGGCTTTAGATAAGCAATTGGCAATTACAGAGCAAACTATTAAAATTAGAACGCAGGATGTAGAAACCATGAAAGCGTTAAAAGAAGGTGCAGTTGTAAATGGTGCAGCTGTGGTTCAAAGTGAGGCAAATTTATATGCAGCGCAGGTTACACTTCCCGATTTAAAAAGAAGCGTTAAGGAAGCAGAAAACGCATTAAACGTTATTCTTGCACAAGCACCAGGAACGATTAACCGCACAACACTAGATCAACAAACACCTTATACCAATTTACAAACAGGTGTTTCAGCTCAATTGCTGCAAAATCGCCCAGATGTAATTGCGGCCGAATTCGGTTTCAGATCAGCATTTGAAAATACAAACGTTGCTAAAACTTATTTTTATCCCTCTTTAACCTTAACGGCTTCGGGAGGTTTATCGAGCTTACAATTAAATAATTTCTTTGATAACTCTATATTTTACAATTTAGTTGGCGGTTTAACACAACCTATTTTTGCTAAAGGGCAAAACAAAGCTCGTTTAACCACGGCTCAGGCTAATCAGCAAATTGCGTTTTATACTTTCCAGCAAGCATTATTAACTGGCGGACAAGAAGTTTCTAATGCTTTGTACGCTTATCAAACAGCTGCTGAAAAAGAAGAAACCAGAGCAAAGCAAATTGCATCTTTAACTAAAGCTGTAGATTTTACTAAAGAATTATTACGTTACAGTACGGCCACAAACTATACTGATGTTTTAACATCAGAACAGAGTTTACTTACCGCTCAGTTAAGTGGTATTAACGATAAATTACAAAAACTACAATCTGTTGTAAACTTATACCGTGCATTAGGCGGTGGCTGGAAATAAGCACAACAATAATTAATAAGCATTAAAGGCATTCTGAAAATCAGAATGCCTTTTTATTTTAGGTTAAAATTTTCGATTAATCAGCAATATTTTTTATTCCTATTTCGATTACTTCTTTTGATGTAACCTCAAAATATTGTAAGTTTAAAGTTTTTTAAGCGCTTAGCTTAAAAAAAAATTTATTCTCATCAATGTTACGCGTCGATAGCTCCAAAACATGTAAAGTTGTGTACTCTTTGTGCAAACATGAGTACTTAGGCTATTTAATTGAACCTCATGTAGTTCAACTCAATCCGCAAGGCGATTTTTCTTTTACTTATCAAAGAATTTTCACTCATACTGCAGAAGAATTTCACGCATGTTTAAGCGAAATCGATTATAAGCTGATTAAAATTTTAGATGATATTGAGCAGGATTCGCTCATTAAAAAGTATTATAAAAAATTAATCAGACCCACTGAATTTTTCACAAAGGTTTTCGACGATAAGTTTTACGATAGTGTTCGTCCGAAAATTGAGAAAAAACTTGCCGAAGCTTTAGAATTGCTAAAAGTTAAAGAAGAGTTATACTTAATGGATAAAGATGGCTGGCCAGTAGAACGTAAAATAGAATTAGCCGCAGAACCAGCATCAATCCTATTTCATTTCCGCAGAAACGAAACAGAAACCCGCTATTTCCCAACTATAAAGTATCAGAATTTGCGCATCGAATTTATGTTCAAGGAAGCACAAATTGTAAGCAATAAACCAGCATGGTTATTACTTAATGATGTTTTATACTTTTTTGATCAGGACATTGAAGGTAAAAAACTTCAACCGTTTTTAGCCAAAAGATATATTGCTATACCAAAATCTACAGAAGCTACGTATTTCGAAAAATTTGTAGCGCCACTAATTGAGAAACATCACGTATATGCTGAAGGTTTTGAAATTAAAACCGAACAATATGAGGCTATTCCAGTTGTAAAGGTTTTTTACGTTGATGGCGGTTTATCTCAAATTCAACTTTATTTTAAATATGGTGAATACATTTTTCCTTTAGAAAATGCCCATAAGGTTACCGTTAGATTAGAAAAAATTGCTGATAATTATATTTTCCATCGCATAAAACGTTCGGCCGATTGGGAAAAAAAACAGCTTAATTTATTGCTGGCATTAGGCTTAAAAAAAACAAGTGCATTGTTCAGTAATTTAGAAGTTACTTCTGCCGATGAAAATCCAAGCTATGCAGCTATAAATTGGGTAAACGAACATATCGAAACTTTAGAAGCCGCGGGTTTCGAAATTGAACAGGCAACTGGCCAGAAACGCTTTGTTTTCGGCGCAAGCAAAATAGATTTAGAAGTTAAAGAAAGTAACGATTGGTTCGACATTAACGCCGTAGTTTGGTTTGGAAAATATCAAATTCCTTTTCTTTCTTTAAAGCAACATATTCTTCATAAAAGAAGAGAATTTACTTTGCCAGATGGTGAGGTTGCGATTATTCCAGAGAAATGGTTTTCGCAATACGGCAGTTTATTTAGCCTTGCCGAAGCTGGTAAAAATTTAAAACTGAAGAAACACCACATCGGTTTAATAAACGATTTGGCCGAAGATAGTTTAGCAAACATTACGCTCGAGCGTAAATTGCAACGTCTCAACGATTTCGAAGATATTGCTGATACCCAAATGCCCGTAAATTTTAAAGGTAGCCTACGCGATTATCAAAAGGCAGGTTATAATTGGTTCAGCTTTTTACGCGAATATAATTTTGGCGGTTGTTTAGCCGATGATATGGGTTTGGGTAAAACCATTCAAACACTGGCCATGCTGCAAAAGGTTAAAGAAGACGACCAACTTGCATCAACCCAAACAACTTCTTTAATTATTATGCCTACTTCGCTAATTTACAACTGGCTTACTGAATCAAAAAAATTCACCCCTAAACTTAAAATTTTAGCTCATACTGGCACAAACAGAAATAAAGATGTTGCCAATTTTGCTAACTATGATATTATTATAACGACTTATGGTGTTACCAGGGTAGATGTTGATGAACTTAAAAACTTCTATTTTAACTACGTTATTTTAGATGAAAGTCAGAACATTAAAAACCCTTCATCAAAATCATTTAAAGCGGTAAGAAGTTTAAAATCACGACATCGCTTAATTTTAAGTGGTACACCTGTAGAAAATTCTGTTGGCGATTTATGGTCGCAATTAACGTTTCTGAATCCAGGTTTATTAGGCACACAGGCTTTCTTTTACGAAGAATATGTTCAAGCGATAGAAAAGAAAAAAGACGAAGAAAAGGCTCGAAAACTCCAATCGATTATTAAACCTTTTGTACTTCGCCGAACAAAAGAACAGGTTGCGGCCGAACTTCCTCCTAAAACGGAGCAGGTAATTTATTGCGATATGAGCGAAGATCAGGCAGCTTATTACGAAAAAACAAAATCAGCTTATCGCAATGATTTATTGCAAAGCATGGATGATGGAACTTTTGCGCAAAAACAAGTTCAGTTATTACAGGGTTTAACTGCGCTTCGCCAACTGGCTAACCACCCAATAATGATTGATTCTGAATATGAATCCGATTCTGGAAAGTTCGAAAACGTAATTCATACTTTGGATAACGTTTTAAAAGGCGGCCACAAAGTTTTAGTTTTTTCGCAGTTTGTAAAACACCTCGATATTTTTAAAAAACACTTTGAAAAAGAAAATATTCCTTTTGCATATTTAGATGGCGCAACCAGAAATCGCGGGGAAATTGTTTCTGAGTTTCAGCAAAACGAATCGTTAAAAGTTTTCCTGATTTCAATAAAAGCAGGCGGTGTTGGTTTAAATTTAACCCAGGCAGATTATGTTTTCATTTTAGACCCATGGTGGAACCCAGCAGTAGAACAGCAAGCTATAGATAGAACACATCGTATAGGCCAGGATAAAAAAGTATTTATCTACAAATTTATTGCTAAAGATACCGTTGAAGAGAAAATTTTAGCCCTACAAAACCGTAAGAAATCTTTAGCAAATTCATTAATTACTACCGAAGAAAGCTTTTTTAAATCTTTAAGTAAAGAAGATATAAGGGATATTTTGAAATAGATTTTTACTGGTACCACGATTTAAATTCACTTCATTTAAAACTCAATCAATTTCAGTTTGTTATAGTAGAAAAATATCTACCATCATGACAAATCAAGATTTAAATACCACATTAAATAACATAAAAGAGGCCTGGAAATATCCGGAGCTTTACGAAAACGTTTCAAAATCCGAACGTTGGTTATCGGGCGCTGTTGGAACCTACCTACTTTACAAAGGTTTAACAGGGTTGTTTTCTCACCCAGTTATTGCAATTACTGGCGCAACAGTTGGTGCAGGTTTATTGTATAGAGGCATTACTGGTTACTGCCCTGTAAAGGATGTAAGTAATCAACAGCAAGAGGATTTAACAATTGATGAAATTATCATCAATGAAACGTACGTTGCCGACGACTTGGCGTAATAAATTGAATACTAAATTTTCATTTATTAATAAATCGATTAACTTTAGAGTGTTAATCAATAGTTATGAGCAAATACGCATTATTTTTTATTCCTGCATTTTTCACAATTCAGGCAATGGCACAAGATAAGAAAACAGATCCTGCCAAAGATCCAAAAACAACTGAAGTTTGGGAGCCTGTTCCAAAATCTGTTACTCCAGGCAATTTACCTCAGGAAGCTCCATCTGATGCGATCGTTTTATTTAACGGAAGAAATTTAGATGCCTGGCATTCTGTAAAAGACCCATCGAAACCAGCTACATGGACAATTGATGATGGTTTTTTCACTGTAAAAAAAGGAACTGGCAATATAGAAACTAACAAAAAATTTACCGACTACCAGTTGCACATGGAATGGAAAATTCCTGCAAACATTACTGGCGAAGGTCAGGCAAGAGGAAATAGCGGTGTATTTTTAGCTTCAACTGGTGGTGGCGATGACGGATATGAAATCCAGATTATGGATGCATATAACAACAAAACTTATGTAAATGGCCAAACTGGAAGTGTTTACAAACAAGCAATTCCATTAGCCAATGCCAATAAGAAACCTGGTGAGTGGCAGTATTACGATATTATTTGGACTGCACCACGTTTTAATGAAGATGGTTCTTTGAAAAAAGAAGCAAGTGTAACTTTGTTTTTAAATGGTGTGCTTTTACAAAACAACTTCATATTAAAAGGAGAAACAAGATATATTGGTGCTCCACAATATAAAAAACATGGTCCAGCATCAATTAAATTGCAAGATCATGGCGATCCGAGCCCAGCAATAAGCTTTAGAAATATTTGGGTTAGAGAGCTTTAATCTTTACATAAAACATGATTTAAAACCTGCAATATTTAAACATTGCAGGTTTTTTGTTTTCTAAATTAATTAGCTGATAATTGTATTACAACTTTATTGAATAATGAATAAAGGCAGATTAGAAGCATTTAGTGACGGTGTTATCGCAATTATTATAACCATTATGGCATTGGAAATTAAAGTACCGGAAGGCTAAAGCCTAATGACTTTAAAACCGTTAATCCCTAAATTTATCAGTTATGTTTTAAGCTTTATTTACGTTGGCATTTACTGGAATAACCACCATCATTCAATGCATGCCGTTAAAAAAGTAAATGGACAAATGCTTTGGGCAAACTTAAACTTCCTTTTCTGGCGTTCCTTATTTCCAGTTGCAGCTGGCTGGGCGAAAATCACTTCGCACTTTGGCCTGTTATTGTTTATGGCCTTGTGTTATTTCTCGCTGCTATTTCTTATACCTTATTGGTTATTGTGATTAAAAAAACCGAAGGCGAGAGGTCACTCGTTGTTCAGGCGATTGGTAACGATTATAAAGGCAAAATTTCTTTACTGTTTTACATTGCAGGCGTAGGTTTAAGTTTTATAAATCCCTGGTTTGGTGTAGCGCTTTATTTCTCGGTAGCTTGCGTATGGTTTATTCCAGATAAAAGAATTGAAAAAGCTATGCGTGAAGATGGTTTAACTGACGAAGATTTAAGTTAACGACCAATCCTTGCTGGGTACCAACAAACCTAGAAATATTTAGCTTGGATAACTGCAAAACAAATTTTTACACTGTTTCATAATACATCAGCTCTTCATCACTGTTAGGCATGTTTATGTATTTTCGAAAAGTTAAACCCAATCTTTCAATCAGTTTCTGGGAAGAAAAATTGTCTTTTGAAGTAATAGCAGAAAGTTTTTCTAAGCCAAAATCGCTTGCAACAGCTGCCTTTAATTTAATTGCCGATTCGTAAGCGAAACCTTTTCCTTCATATTCTTCAAAAAACGAAAAGCCAATATCGAGAACCTCTAAGCCTTCACGCTCAAAAATACCAACTGCGCCAATTTTTTTACCATTTGATTTTAAACTTACCACGTAATTGCCAAAACCCAATTTTTCTATTTGTGCTAAAAACCTGTTTTTAATATAATCTTCGGCAGCTGCTTTGGTTTTTAAATTTCTATCGCCTATGTATTTTAAAAATTTCGGCATATTGTACAGCTCCAAAAAGAAATCTGCGTCGGTTAATGCTGCAGGTTTCAAAATCAATCTTTCAGTCTCGTAGTTTTTCATTTTTTAAAAATATTATTCGTCTCTCAAAGCATTCATAAACGTATCTCGTTCGATCATTTCTGCACCCAAACTCATCAGGTGTTCGTTTGGTAATTGGCAGTCTATCAAATTAACATTCGTTTTACTTAGAAAAATTAATGCTGCTTTTGATGCATTACTAACCTCGCTAAACATACTCTCGCCGCAAAAAACCTGGTTAATTTTCAATCCATATAAACCACCAACCAGCTTATCGCCAATCCAAACTTCTACACTATGTGCAAGCCCGTTTTTATGAAGATTAATATAAGCTTCCTGCATTTCATTGGTAATCCAGGTACCACTCTGACCTGCCCTAAAAGTTGAAGCACACTTTTTTATTACTTCTGAAAAAGCCTTGTTAATAGTAATTTTAAAGATTTCGGCTTTAAAAATTTTCTTCATGCTTTTGCTGATTTTAATTCTATCAGGATAAATTACGCAACGCTGATGTGGTGAATACCATAGAATTGGCTCTCCTTCACTAAACCAGGGAAATATTCCATTAGAATAAGCCAAAAGCAATCTTTCCAAACTTAAATCACCTCCAATAGCAAGTAAACCATCATCTTCAGCAAGGGCAGGATTCGGGAAACTCAGGTCATCATCCGTTAGTTGAAAAAACATTCGGCTAAATTAAGAAACAAAACAAAGATTAAACCACCACGTTTTAAATAAGTCATACTATTAAAATTATCACTATGAGCCCGAAAGATAGTTTCTATAAAGTAAAACACCTTTACAGTCGTGCTGGATTTGGTATATCTTTTAACGATTTACACAAACTCAGCAGAAAAAATATCCACAAGGTTATAAATACATTGCTTAAAGAAGCAAAAGAACAGGATGACATTACGCTAATTGATTCTGTTGCATCGAAACAGCAGCTTTTAATGCAGGCAGGTTTATATGCTAAAAAGGATTTAACCGACGAAGAGAAAAAGCAAAGGCAAGAAATTGTTCGTATGCAAAATGAAAAAAGCCGCGATTTAAACATTACCTGGATTGAAAAAATGATTAATACCAGTAATCCGCTTCGCGAGAAAATGACACTTTTTTGGCATGGCCATTTTGCTTGTAGAAGCAATAACCCAATGTTTGCACAGCAGCTTAATAATATTCAAAGAACAAATGGCCTAGGCAGTTTTAAAACTTTATTAATGGAAGTTTCCAAATCGCCAGCCATGCTACAATATTTAAATAATCAGCAAAACAGAAAAGGTAAGCCAAACGAAAATTTCGCCCGTGAGCTGATGGAACTTTTTACTTTAGGCAGAGGGAATTACACCGAGCAAGACATTAAAGAATCAGCTCGTTCTTTTACCGGATGGATGTACGATAAAGACGGTTCGTTTATCTTCCGCCCGAATTTGCACGATGCAGGAACAAAAACCTTTTTTGGTAAAACCGGCAATTTTGATGGTGAAAATATTATCGATATTATTTTAGATAAACCTGAAACCGCCGATTTTATAGCCCGTAAAATTTATAAGTTCTTCGTAAACGATAATCCGAATGAAACACATGTTAAAGAATTAGCTACTCATTTTTTTAATTCTAAATATGATATTGGCGAACTGGTTAAAAAAATGTTCACATCAGATTGGTTTTATAGCCCAGAAAATGTTGGTACAAAAATTAAATCGCCAGTAGAGTTTATTGTAGGCTTAAGCAGAGAATTTTATGTTACCTACAACAAACCCCAGGTTTTAATTCAATTGCAAAGCAGCTTAGGCCAATATTTATTTAATCCACCAAATGTTGCCGGTTGGCCTGGCGGTCAAAACTGGATTGATAGTTCTTCTTTAATGCTGCGTATGCGAATCCCATCTTTAGTTTTAAACGACGGAGAAATAGATTTTAGCGGTAAAGCTGATCCAGAAGATGAAGCCATAATCGCTCAAAGTCGTGCTGCAACGGCTACTGCAAACAACAAATCAAAACCAAAATCCTTTGTAGATGCAAAAGCCGATTGGCCAAAATTTTTAGAAACATTACTACCCAAAGGGATAAAACCAATAGAACTGGCGGAATTTATACTCCAGCCAAAGTTAAACGACAAAATTACCAGCATGATTAGCGACAATAAAGGCCTTAAAAGCACTTCAGTTGAGCTTACAAGTATGCCAGAATATCAACTTTGTTAAAAATTAAAAAGATGAACAGAAGAAATTTTTTAAGAAATACAGGTTTTGTGGCAGCTGGTTCTTTATTTGTTCCTGCTTTTATGAAACCACTTGAGGCAATGGCACTCGATGAACTCAGCCTTTACAAAAATTTGGTTGTAGTACAGCTTTCTGGTGGTAACGATGGCTTAAATACAGTTATTCCGTTTGGCAATGATATTTATTACCAAAAACGCAAAAGCATTGCTATAAAGCCTGAAGAAGTAATAAAATTAACGGATATGCAGGGTTTAAACCCAAACATGGCCGCTCTGCAAGAAATCCACGATCAAGGCTGGATGACGATAATTAATGATGTTGGATATCCTAATCCCGATCGTTCGCATTTCCGTTCGATGGACATTTGGCAAACCGCCAGCGATAGCAATCAGTTTTTATCAACAGGCTGGATCGGCAGATATTTGGATAGCAATTGCCAAACCTGTAAATTCCCTTATACCGCAATTGAGGTTGATGATTCCCTGTCGCTTGCTATGAAAGGTATGACCAAAAAAGGAATTGCTTTAAAAGATCCCGCCGCATTGTTCCGTAACACGAATGATCCGTTTTTTAAAGCCATGCTGCAAAATGACAAAGAACATTTAGATGAAGATAACTTAGGTTATCTGTACAAAACTATGATCGAAACATCGTCGTCTGCCAGTTACATTCAAAACACATCAAAAATTTATAAAAATACGGCAACCTATCCGCAATCTGGCTTTGCAAATCAGCTTAAAACGGTTTCCAAATTTATATCTTCTGGCTTAAAAACCAGGGTTTACTATGTATCATTGAGTGGTTTTGATACACACGTAAACCAAATTGGGCAGCAAGGTAACTTACTTAAGCAATATAGCGAAGGTATGGCCGCTTTTCTTAAAGATTTAAAAGCGAATAATAAGCTGGAAGATACTTTGGTAGTAACCTTTTCAGAGTTTGGCCGTCGGGTGGAGCAAAATGCCAGTAATGGAACCGATCATGGTACAGCCAACAATATGTTTATTTTTGGCGGCCGATTAAAAAAGCAGGGCATTTTTAATGCAGCACCAAACCTTGGTGATTTAGATACTGGCGATTTAAAATATCAGTTAGACTTCCGTCAGGTTTATGGAACCATTTTAGATAAATGGCTCGATGTAAATAACGCCGATATTTTAAATAAAAAATTTAATAGCCTGGATTTTATATAATTTATTTGGGAAGCAAAGCCAATGGTATATTGGCGTTCCTTCCCAATTCATTTCTTATTTTTTAAGGAGCAAGAAAAAACACTTGTCTTCAAAAGGCTCAGGATGACAATATTTTTGCCTTCTACAATAACAAAGTTTCCGAAAGTTCACGGTGAAAACCGAAACTATTACAAACAAGATATTTGGTTTCAAGGAGCAATTAGAACTGCTCCCCTTTCCTATCTGCTGAGCGTATTTCACCTGCCGAAAATATAAAGCTACTTCCTTTGTAAAACGTAAACGGCTATGCCGTCGTCTTTACCATTTTGCTTGCTGTAGGTTTGAAAAAGCTCATATCCATAGTTTTTTAATTTATTAATGCAATCAATTGGCGAATTGAATAATAAATCCTTACCATCATCATCCCTGATATTCGAATCTTTGCCCCTTTTTATTACTTGTCCGTAATCCAATCTTGAAATGTACTTATCTCCTCCATCATAAAAGCATTTAACTTCCATATAATCCGCACGAATATCGCTTAAGCGAACACCGTTTACATTTTGAGCTTTAGCATCAGACAATGCAAAGCAAGCAACAACCGTTGCCAGTGCCATAAATTTTTTCATAATAAATTTCATTTTGTGTGTATCCTAAAATAAGAATTTATAGCCTTGGGTTTTCGAATGGTTTGTAACAAAATTGATTTTCACACATCTTAAAACAAAAACATACGATGAATTTTATAGGCAACATTATCTGGATTATCTTTGGAGGCATTTTCATTTTCTTCGAATACATTATCGGTGGATTAATACTTTGCCTAACCATTGTGGGCATTCCATTTGGTATTCAGTGTTTTAAGTTCGCCATTGTAGGCCTCGCTCCTTTTGGTGTTAAAATAACGGATACCTCATCAAATACAGGTTGCTTATCAACCATCATGAATATTATTTGGATATTGTGCGGCGGCTTCTGGATTGCCTTAACACATTTCTTTTTCGGCATTTTGCTTTGCATAACTATAGTTGGCATTCCTTTCGGTCGCCAGCATTTCAAACTGATGAATTTGGCTTTTACGCCTTTCGGAAAATCAATAAGTTAAGCTTTAATTAAACCAATTGTTTTAGAATGTTCAATTGCTTCTAAGCTATTATTAAACAGACAAGTTTGAACATTAAGTGATTTTAACTTCTCCAACAAAATTGCGGTTTCAACTTCCCTTTCCCGTCGAATGTTCCGAATATAAATTGCTTCGATATTTTTAGGATACTTTTCTGCAATTGAAGTATAAATAGCAGGATCTTGCTGAGAGTTATCTCCAAAAAAAACAAATTTTTGATTCGGGAATGCATCTAAAATTCGCATTACTCTTAACAATTTGCCTTCATGCCCAGTTTTGCCCGTCTTAATTAAATCTTTCCAGCGCTTTAATGTATTTAAAAGGAAAGCGCCATCAGGCAGTTTATTGTATTTAAAAGTTTCTACAAGGTAATCGTACAAATTCCATTCACTACTACTCACATAAAAAAATGGATTGGGTTGCTCAAAAGTTGTGTGTGCTAATGCTAATTGCTGGTAGTGGCTTGCCGCATCTGGAAAAGTTTTTCGTGTTCGCGGGTTTTTGATAAAAAGTTCTCTCATTCTCCGCCAAATTGTTGCCGAATGCGAAATCATTACCGTATCATCAACATCAGAAATAAATGCATATTGTGTAATGTGAGGCACAAATATTTTCCCTTCACCTGAGCTTAAAACTTCATCATGCTCATCTAAAGCATCTATTTTTACAGAATGCCAACCCGCAGCAACATCTTTTTCGGCCTCCCATTCAAATTTAAAAAAACCATCTGCTTCTGTTTTATTGTAAATTGTTTGACCAAAAAACTGCAACCTTACCGCTACAAATGCAAAAGGTTTTAATATAAATAATTTTAACAGATGACTGATATTGACGAACAGATTATCACTATAAACCTGATCGCTGTTTGCCTTATACTTAAAAACATGACCATAAACTACCAAATTGTGAGTGTGACCATATCCATGATATATTTTTATACTGACAGATTTATTCATTATAGTTAAAACATGATTTGCATTAACTTGTTTTGATGTTACCAAAAGAGGTTAATCTTCATGAAATTACTATTCATTATCAACCCAGGTTCGGGCAGCCACAGTATAAATTTAAAGGAAGTAATTTCTATTCATTTTGAGCAAAAGCAAATTGAAACAGATCTTTTCGAATTGCCCGATGATTGTTCTTTAGATAAAATTAAAGCCAAAATTTCAGAATCAAACGCAGATAAAGTTATTGCGGTTGGTGGCGACGGCACTTTGAAATTAGTAGCAGAATGTTTACTCAACAGCGAAATACCGATTGGAATAATCCCTGCTGGATCGGCAAACGGAATGGCTAAAGAATTGGGAATTCCAACTGATATAACCGATGCACTAAATTTACTCGAAACAGGTGAAGCAAAAAAAATTCACGTTGTAAAGCTTAATGATGAAATATGTATTCATTTATCTGATTTAGGCTTTAATGCTTACCTGGTTAAGAGATTTGATTCGTTACAAGAACGTGGAATGTGGGGTTATGCAAAAGCAACGTGGCACGCCTTATGGAATCATAAGAGAATGGATGTTGAATTGAAGCTTAAAAATGAGATTGTAAAATCTAGAGCTGCTATGGTTGCCATCGCCAACGCTACAATGTATGGCTCAGGATTGAAAATAAATCCTGATGGAAAACTAGACGATAAGCTTTTTGAAATAATTTTAGTCAAGGATTATTCTTATCTGGAAATACTGAAGATTTGGATTACAAAATTACCTTTTAATCCTAAAAAAATAGAAGTATTTCAAACAGATGAGGTTAAGATATTTTCCAAACACAAAGCTCATTTCCAGATTGATGGCGAATATATTGGAAAAGTAAATACTGTAGAGGCTAAAATTTTACCTGCTGCAATCTCTGTAATTGTTTAAAACACCTTACGATGAATTTGAATGGTAAAGTATAATCTAAAAAACTCTGCTATAAAACATATTTTAAAAAATATGTTGAACCAAACATCCTTAAGGTTTAACAGTTCTGGAATTAGGGTTATAAAACCAATTGAAAACACCCATATTAACAAACGAACTGGAAATTGAATATAGTAAGCAATAAAGCCATTTTTTTTAAAAAGCATTAATCCAGTTGCAGAAACAAACAATAATGCAAAAAGCGGAAGTGTTAAAATAACCCTGGCTTGTGATAGAAACTCTTTAGGGATATCTTTTAGATGGGTGATGATTTCCCAAAATGGCTGAGCCAACAATACAATACTAATAAGATCTAAAAGAGCAAAAATTCTAATGGTTAAACGCATTTATTTACAGTATTTGGAAAGATAATCGTTGGCTTTATCACTTCCTAAGTTTTTTACAAGATTAAAATCCTCGCAGGCTCCTTGTTTATCGCCTTGCTTTATTTTTTTAAGTGCCGTTTTAATCAAAACATCAAGATATTCGTCATCAATTCCAAGTTGCGATTTTATCGCCAAAATCTGCGCTTCCTGTTCTGGTGTAGCCTGATCTTTATTTTTATAGAAATTAATTACCGCATTGGTTAGTCCTTCTTCTGCTTCGTAAGAAACGATAGCAGCCTTTATATCTGCCTTGCTTTTACCTTCGCAATCGTAGCCCGATAGTTTAAAATTTACAGGGACTACAACCGAAATTGTCGTATCGTAACCCGCAGGAACCTGCCATTTACCACTACTCATACGCACCAATCGTAAGGCTTCATCATTTAACTCTGAAATAATACCTTTTGTAATTTTAGATAAATAAACTTTAACAGATTGGTCTAATTTAAAGCTAACATTTACCGTTCCTTGAATGCAGTTTTGTTTAGAAAACGGAGGATAAATTGTATTGTTTTTTAAGAAAGAGGCAAATCCTGATGGACCACTTTTAAACTGTACCTGCGCCATAGCAAAGGTGCTGCAAAAAATAAAACACAGAATCATTAACTTCTTCATCAATCTAATTTACGTAAAAAACACTAAAGCAGAAAGCTTAAAGCTATTTCAAACTACAATCCAAAACGAGGTTGGGGTTTGGACAATTAGCCAAATACTTGTCACGCTCGGAGAATTTACAAACGCCAGGAAAGTCGCCCTTTAAACCACCCATATCTTCGATAATTTGGAAATGTAAATGCGGCGGCCAGTTTCCGTTTTCTTCTTTAACGCCTAAGGTTGCAAAAGATTTTCCAGCGGGAATAAACTTCCCCTCCTCTAAATCATTTAAAGAAGCTAAACTTAAATGCCCATATAGTGCATTAAATTTAAAGCCCTCAATTTGATAGGCTAAAATTATTGTAGCTCCGTAATCGCCGAAGTTATTGTTGTTGGCGAAACTATGAACGGTAGCATCAAAGAAATTGTAAACAGGTGTTTCAGCTGGCGCCCAAATATCAACACCTAAATGTAGCCTTCGGGGTTCCTCAGCTGTATCAAAGTGTATGCTTCTCGAATAAATTGTTCTATGCTCATTATAACCTCCAATACCATAAATGGCGTTATTAGTTTTAAGCTTTTGATTTACCCAAGTCGAAAAAATATCTGTATTGTCTAAAATTTCATCCGTTAACTCCGTATTGGATACGGTAAAATCAAGCGGTAAAAGTTTATCAATTGAAGCATCGAAATCAACAACTTTTTTTATTAACGATGCGTTAGATTTAATAATCTGCTCAAAAGTTTTCATCAAAACTATTCCGCTTCCTCGTCTGGCTGCCTTGGTTCTTTTGCTATCTTATCAAAAAGATGATCCATACGTTCTACGTATTCGTTTGTATCATCAACAAAGAAAGTAAGCTCGGGCACAACTCTTACCTGATGGCGAATTCTTGAACCCAATTTATATCTGATTTCTCCCGCGTGGGCATTAACCGTATTAATTGATAGTGTTGTATTATTGGTATTAAAAAAGCTTAAATAAACTTTTGCAACGGCCAAATCTGCTGAAACCCTTACACGGGTAATTGTTACCAGTGTATTTGGCAAAAATGCACCTCCCTCACGCTGAAAAACCTGTGCTAACTCCTCTTGTAGTACTCCTGCAAATTTTTGCTGACGTTTACTTTCCATAATTTTCGATCTATGTCAGTCTGAGCCTGTCGAAGACCATCCTGACTTTAATATCATCACTTCGACAAGCTCAGTGTGACAACTAACAAACTAATATAACAAATTACTATCATACGGATATCTTGCCACATGCGCAGCCTTTACTTTATCGTATAATAATGTTTTAAACTCTTCTATATTTTCTTTTTCCGTTGCCGATATAAACAGAACAGGAACTTTACCATGGCTCATCCAGCTTTTCTTAAAATCTTCAATGGTTAATTTACCATCACCATCTTCATCATCAACCTCTGGCGAAACATAAGCATCAATTTTATTAAAAACCAAGATCATATCCTTATCAATTGCACCAATATCTTTCAAGGTTTCGTTCACAATATGAATCTGATCTTCAAAGTTTGGATGCGAAACATCTACAACATGGATCAATAAATCTGCTTCCCTAACTTCATCTAACGTCGATTTAAAACACTCTACCAAATGGTGAGGTAATTTGCGAATAAAGCCAACGGTATCTGATAATAAAAAAGGTAAATTTTCAATAACCACCTTACGAACGGTTGTATCTAAAGTTGCAAACAATTTATTTTCGGCAAATACCTCCGATTTTGACAGCATATTCATAATCGTAGATTTACCAACATTGGTATAACCTACAAGTGCAACACGAATTAACTGACCGCGGTTTTTACGCTGCGTTTCATTTTGCCTGTCGATATTTCTTAAACGCTCTTTTAATAAAGAGATTTTGTTCAAAATAATCCTTCTATCACTTTCTATCTGCGTTTCACCTGGACCACGCATCCCGATACCCCCTTTTTGGCGTTCAAGGTGAGTCCACATACCAGTTAAACGAGGTAAAACATATTGTAATTGTGCCAATTCTACCTGAGTTTTAGCCTGTGCAGTTTGGGCCCTGCTAGCAAAAATATCCAGAATTAAATTACTTCTATCCAATACTTTAACACCTAATTCACGATCAATATTACGCAATTGCGATGGCGATAACTCATCATCAAAAACCACTGTATCAATCTCTTCCGACTTTACGTAAGCTTTTATTTCTTCCAGCTTTCCTGTGCCTACAAAAGTTGCACGCTCGGGCTTTAACATCTTTTGAGTAAAGTTTTTTTCTACCCTGCCACCAGCTGTTTCAACCAAAAAGGCCAACTCATCTAAATATTCTTTTGTTTGCTCTTCCTTTTCGCCAGGAGTAATTACCCCAACCAAAATGGCTCGCTCCTGCACTACCGCAGTATCATATGTTTTTTGTTTTCCCATGAAATATGTACAAATATACGAAATTTGCAAACGTGTAATTCCATTTACAAACCATGCGGATGCAATAAAAGTTTTTTATTAATTAGAAAGTGAAAGCAACAAAGCTTTTGGCTCTTTAAGCCCCGCTTTCCTTACAAGCTCCCGAAGAAAAATCGGGAGGCTTTTCATTCAATCGGGCTTATTTAACATAAGTTATATTCATTAATCTTTAAGAAAATTCTGCTAAAAAATCAAAGCCACCCCGATTTAAAACAGAATGGCTTTAGTTTAAATATTTTAATTGTTAGTTATTGGAATACATAGGTTGCCGTAATGTCTGTTAACGTATTTCCGCTGCCCGTTTTCTTATCAACACTTTTACCATCGACAAAAATTTCGCAGTCAATAGTACCACCAGTGTGCGATGTTCCGTTAATTAATAATGCGTCGAATTGTTTAGCTGTCATATCGAATTTATACGAATACGGAAGAGACTGATTGCTAAACAATTCAGTTGCACCAGTTGCGTTTCTTCTAACAATGCTATATAGCGTTGTTAAGCCAGAGGGAGAAGTAATTCGATATTCAACTGAAACTTTTTTTGGGTAGCTATTTGTTGGCGATGGATCGTCGCTTTTTTTGCTACAAGAAGAAATGGTTAAACACAAAACAACCACTAAAGAAAATGATAATAATTTTAAAATTGATTTCATAGATTTTAATTTTATCGTGTATCAATCAAATGATATGCCATAAAATTTAATACTACAAAATTATTACAATTAAAACTACTAGATTGACTTAGTAAAAGCTTTAATTGCTTCTCCTGGATTTTCGGTTTTCATAAAGTTTTCGCCAATCAGAAACCCATTAAATCCAGCACTTTTAAGTTGCTTAATCGTTTCTGGATTACTAATTGCACTTTCAGAAATCTTCATAAACTCATTTGGAATTTTATTAACCAAATCAAATGAAGTTTGAATATCAACTGTAAAATCAGCTAAATTTCTGTTGTTAACCCCAATCGCGTCTAAATTCGGACAAATACTTCTTTCCAGTTCTTCTAAATTATGAACTTCTAAAAGTACATTCAGGCCCAAATCTTTTGCGAATTTCCCAAAATCATTAATTTGTTTAGGCGTTAAAATTGCGGCAATCAGTAAAATAATGTCTGCTCCCCACGCTTTAGCTTCTAAAATCTGATATTCATCAATCATGAAATCCTTTCTCAAAACTGGAATACTATTAACTGCTCTCGCAGCAAGAATATCGTCGGTTTTACCGCCAAAAAAATCGACATCAGTTAAAACAGAAAGTGCTGATGCACCAGCGTTATTATAAGCCTGAGTTACCTCAGCAACATCAGCAATGCCATTTATTAATCCTTTAGAGGGAGAACGACGTTTAAATTCAGCAATAATTCCGTTTCTATCATCAGCCAAAAGAAAATCCTTAAAAGAATATGGTTTACGGTTAAAATTAACTGAGTTTTCTAAATCAGCTATCGAAACCAATTGCTTGGCATCCGCAACTTCTTCTTTTTTACGTAATACAATTTTATCTAAAATGTTCATATAATTCATTAACCGTCATTACAAGGCACAAAGCAATCCTATTACTATAGCTATCAAACCCAAAGCATTAAGGTTGCTTCATGCCTCGCAACAACGAAGTGATTACTAATTCGTTAACCAATTCTCCATCATTTGCTTACCATATTCGGTCAGCACACTTTCAGGGTGAAACTGAACCCCACGCACATCAAGACTTTCATGTCTTAAAGCCATAATCTCGCTTTTATGATCTCTTGCGGTAATTTTTAAACACGAAGGAAAGTTTTCTTTACTAACCACCCAACTGTGGTATCGACCAACATTTATGGTTTGCGGGCATTCCCAAAATAAAAACTCATCGCCATCTACAACTGTAACAGGCGTAGCAATACCGTGCATTGGTCTGCCAAGATTTAAAAGCTTTCCTCCAAAAACCTCGGCAATGGCCTGCTGACCCAAGCAAACGCCAAATATACTTTTTGTTGCTGCATAGGTTTTAATTACATCTAATAACAAGCCAGCTTCTTCTGGAATCCCAGGGCCAGGCGAAAGGAGGATTTTATCATACTTATCAACGTCAGCCAAATCAAATTTATCGTTTCTCCAAACCTCAGCTTCGTAGCCAACTTCATTTATTAAATGCACTAAATTATAGGTGAAGCTATCGTAATTATCAATTACCAGAACTACCCCTTTGCCCCCTGAAGGGGGAATATTATTAATTTCCATTTCTTTAATTTCTAAAACATGAAATTTTATTTTTCACTAATAAACTAACACTACTAATTGTATATCTTTCTTATTTACAATTTATTACCTCACCTTCAGGGGTTAAGAATTAAATGCCTTCGGCCATTTCAACCGCCTTGCGTAGTGCCGCAATTTTATTGTTTACTTCCTGCATTTCTGTTTCGGGAACAGAATCGGCAACAATACCTGCACCAGCACGATAATGCAGTTCATTGTTTTTACTCATAAAAGTTCTAATCATAATAGCATGATTAAAATCTTCGTTAAAGCCCATAAAACCAATTGCACCTGCATAAAAATTACGGCCAAGTTTTTCATTTTCGTCGATTAATTGCATGGCTTTATATTTCGGTGCACCACTTAAAGTTCCTGCCGGATAAGTATCGGCCACCACTTTAAATGCACTAACATCTTCCTGCAAATGACCACTAACTTTACTAACCAGGTGGATTAAATGAGAATAATACTGAACTTCTTTGAAAGATTTAACTTCAACACGATTACAATGTCTACTTAAATCATTTCTAGCCAAATCAACAAGCATTACGTGTTCAGCACTTTCTTTGGGATCTTGCTCCAGCTTTTTTGCTTGTTCTGCATCTTCTATATCATTACCGCTACGTTTAAAGGTTCCGGCAATGGGGAAAATATTTGCAGTGTTATTTTTAATTGTAATCTGAGCTTCGGGCGATGAACCAAAAAGTTTAAAATCGCCGTAATCGAAATAAAACAAATATGGGGATGGATTTATCGAACGTAAGCAACGATAAACATTAAATTCGTCTCCAGTAAAAGCTTGTTTAAATGCTCTAGATGGAACAATCTGAAAAACATCTCCACGATAAATATGCTTCTGTAGCTTTTCTACAAGCTGCATAAAACCTTCGTCGGTTAAATTAGAAGTTTCTTCACCTTTAGTTTGAAATTTATACTCAGGATAATTTTTATTCTGAATTAAATATTCCATTTTTTCTAAACCAGCTTCTTCCTCTCCATCAAAAGTGTTTTTGAATAGCGTAATCTCATTCTTGAAATGATCAATTGCAATAATGTAGCGATAAAGGTGGTACTGCATTTCAGGAATTCCTTCGCCTTCTGGTGTCTGAGAAGTGAACTTAATATCTTCGAAGTGCTGAACTGCATTCCAGGTAAAGTAACCAAATAAGCCGCTCGAAATAAACTTAATTTCAGGCAATTCGGTTTCCATAAACTTATCTTTAAACTCCGCAATTTGATCCGTTAAGTTTCCAACTTCTTTAATTTCTGCCGAGCCATCTGGAAAATAAGATTCCAACCTCGAACCTCTTAGAATAATCCCAGCAACAGGGTCGGCACACACAAAACTCATCGAATTTTCTCGACTATGATAATCGGAACTTTCGAGCAAAATACTATTCGGATAAACATCGCGTAAGCGAAGATATATACTTACCGGTGTAGTGGTATCGGCAAGCAGTTTTTTATATGTGGTATTAATTTTAAACATTTTCTTTTTTATTTCCTCGATGGTGACAGATTTTACTATAAATAAAAAGCCCTGCGTGTGGTTCTACGCAGGGCTTTAATGGTTCATTAATAAGGTTTAGGTTGATAAACTATATTTTGCATACGCTGCCTGCGCAATTCTGAGTTGAATTACCTTGCCAAAGCCATGTATGTATATTGCTGATCATGAGCAACAAAAATATAAAGAATTTTGAAAAATGGAAACTTTTATGAAAATAATTGAGTGAACGGTTATTTTCTTTAGAAGAATTGCAAGAGCAGGCTTTGTATAACCACGCTTCCTTTTCTTTTAATAAAAAAATCCTGCCCTCGGTAAAGAGCAGGACTCGAATTTATTTTAAAAAACGTTTAAGTCTTTTTAGTTAAATATTAAGAAATGCCAAAGAAACTTCTTCCAGGAACCTCTTTCACCATTAACAAAATTGTAACGATTATTAAAATTAAAGCCAAACCAAAGAAAACAGATATGGTTCTGTGTTTAGCTACAGCTTCAGTAACTTTTTTTGATTTTGCGTTTCCTACCGTAATTAAAATAATTGCAATAATCATCATGCTAATATGTTCCATTTTAAAATAACGAACTGCAGGTGCACCTTTACTACTTAATGCGTACCAACCCTCGCTAAAATAAAGCACTAAACCAATTAATAATTGAATATGGGCAATGATCAAAGTAAAAACATTAAGCTTTCTATCGCCCTCTGTATATTTCTTGTCTCCAAACCATCCTGATAAGGCTTTAATAACGGCGATAATTAATAACAAAAAAACAACATAGCGCCAACCAGAGTGCGCACTTTTTAAAATTTCGTTCATGATTTTAATTTTATAGCACCAAAAATAGCTATTAATTGTAAAAAATAGGTTAATAAGCAATTTCAATGCTAATTTATATTAGTTTTAAACAAAATAAACCCCCTAAACATATTATGAAGAAAATTTTACTCGCCTTTGTGCTGGTATTTTCCTCTACAATTCTGTTTGCACAGCAAACTACCTACCCAGTTAATGGTTCTTATGACACAAGACCAGGTATGTTCGCTTTTACAAACGCAACAATTGTAGTAAATGCCACTCAAACTCTGTCGAATGCTACCTTATTAATTAAAGGCTCAACCATTCAGGCGGTTGGTGCTGGATTAGCCGTACCAAAAGGGTACGTTGTGGTAGATTTAAAAGGAAAATTTATTTACCCTTCTTTGGTTGATGCTTTTACAAGTTATGGTGTTCCTGAAGCAGCAGTTCAGGCACGTGGCTTTGGTGGTCAACGCCAGTCTATTTTTGTTTCCACTAAAAAAGGTGCTTATGGCTGGAACGAATCTATTAGACCAGAAACTTACGTAAAAAATATCTTTACTGCCGATGGTAAAAAGGCAGATGATTTACGTAAAGCAGGTTTCGGAAGTGTTAACGTAATAAGTCGCGATGGTATTGCCCGTGGTGTTTCTGCGGCAGTAACTTTAAACGATGCTGCTGATAACAACGTTTTCTTAAAAGATCAAACCGCAGCCAATTACTCATTTAACAAAGGAACATCATCTAACGATTACCCAACTTCATTGATGGGTTCTATCGCTTTGCTTCGTCAAACTTATTACGATGCGCAATGGTATGGCAAACAAAAAGATGAATACAATATTTCGTTAGAGGAATTTGCCAAACAACAAAATATGCCTCAAATTTTCGAGGTTGATGGTTGGGCTAATGTTCTTCGTGCTAATAAAATCGGAAAAGAATTTGGCAAACAATACATCATCAAATCTACAGGCGATGAATACCAACGTATTGCAGAAGTTAAAGCTACAGGCGCAAGCTTAATTATTCCCTTATCATTCCCTAAAGCTTACGATGTTGAAGATCCTGCTGAAGCAAGAAACATTACTTTAACGCAAATGAAAGCTTGGGAAATGGCGCCTACCAATGCATCAGCTTTAGAAAAAGCTGGAATTAAGTTTGCATTAACTACTTTCGGCTTAGAAAACACCCGCGATTTTTGGGCTAACATCCGAACAGCAATTGACAACGGTTTAACTGAAAAACAAGCTTTACAATCGGTTACTGAAATTCCTGCTTCACTTTTAGGCATTAGCGATAAAGTTGGTTCATTAGAAAAAGGTAAAGTTGCCAATTTCTTAATCTCATCTGATAACTTATTCAAAAAAGAAAATATAATTTTCGAAAACTGGGTTCAGGGCAAACGTTTCATTGTAAACAAAATGGATGTTGCTGATGTTCGCGGAAATTATAATTTAAATGTTGATGGTATTAGTGGCGGATTGCTTTTAAAAATCACAGGAACTGGTGGTGGCTCTACTGCAGCTATTGAAAGAAGTGGGGCAGATAGCGTTAAAGCAACAGCAACATTTACCAGAAATGGCGATTGGGTTAGCATCAATTTTAATTTAAAGAAAAACCCTAAAGGTGATGTTCGCTTAAGTGGTTATTTAACTTCGGCAAGCCCTTTAACTTTTAAAGGCGAAGTAGCATTACCTGATGGAACTTTCGGAAAATTTACTGCAACTTATAAAGACGCAGCGAAAGAAATGCCTAAACGTGATGAGCCAAAACCAACATTAGCTGTAGGCAGTTTGATTTTTCCTTTCGGCGCCTTCGGTAATACAGAATTACCTAAACAAGAAAGCGTTTTAATTAAAAATGCTACGGTTTGGACAAATGAAAAAGAAGGGATTCTTCAAAATGCCGATGTACTTTTAGAAAGCGGTAAAATTAAGGCCGTTGGAAAAAATTTATCGGCAGGAAGCGCAAAAGTAATCGATGGAACAGGCAAGCATGTTACCGCAGGTATTATTGATGAGCACTCGCACATTGCTGGTAGCGGTGGTATTAACGAAGGTGCTCAGTCGGTTTCTGCTGAAGTTCGTATTGCTGATATTATTAATTCGGAAGATGTAAATATTTATCGCCAGCTTGCGGGTGGTGTTACTACTTCTCAAATCCTACATGGCTCGGCAAATCCAATTGGTGGCCAATCTCAATTAATTAAATTGCGTTGGGGTAAAGCACCAGAAGAATTAAAATTTGCAGGTTCAGATGGCTTCATCAAATTCGCTTTAGGAGAAAATGTTAAGCAAAGTAATTTTGGTACCGGTGCTCGTTTCCCTGTAACACGTATGGGTGTAGAACAAACTTTTGTTGATGAGTTTACCCGTGCCAAAGAATATGAAAAAGCAATTTCTGCTAAAGGAAGTAATGTACGCAGAGATTTAGAATTAGATGCAATTGTAGAAATTCTGAATAATAAACGCTTCATCACTTGTCACTCTTATGTACAAAGTGAAATCAATATGTTAATCCATGTTGCAGATAGCTTGGGCTTCAAAATCAATACATTCACTCACATTTTAGAAGGTTATAAAGTAGCCGATAAAATGAAAGCTCATGGTATTGCTGGCTCTACTTTTTCAGATTGGTGGGCATACAAAAATGAAGTTGCAGAAGCAATTCCTTTCAACGGAAAAATTATGCATAACGTTGGAGTAACAACTGCTTTCAACTCTGATGATGCTGAAATGGCTCGTCACTTAAACCAGGAAGCAGGAAAATCAGTGCTTTACGGTAACGTGCCTGAAGAAGATGCTTTAAAATTTGTAACGCTTAATCCTGCCAAAATGCTTCATATTGATGATAAAGTAGGTAGTTTAAAGCCTGGTAAAGATGCGGACGTAGTAATCTGGTCGGCTAATCCTCTATCAATTTACGCTAAAGCAGAAAAAACTTTTGTTGATGGGATTTCCTACTGGGATATAGATAAAGATGCTCAGGTTATTAAATCTCAGCAGGCAGAAAAAGCTCGTTTAATTCAAAAGATGTTAGAAAGTAAAACCAGCGGTGTTCGTACACAACGTCCATTTGGTAATGCACCACGTCTTTACAATTGCGAAACATTGGAAGATTATTCAGCAGAATTAAACGAAACAGAACATGCGCACTAATATGAAAACATATATATTCAGTCTGGCATTATCGGCATCGAGCCTGATGTGCTTTGCACAAGCCAACATATCGCCCGCAAAAAAACAAAGCAGGACCATTGCCATTACTGGCGCAACTGTACACGTAGGTAACGGAACAGTTATTGAAAATGGAACCATTCTTTTTGGTAACGGCAAAATTATATCGGTTGCAGCGAACGGACAAGTTCCTGCAGATGATGTAATGAGAATTGTTGCCACAGGGAAACACATTTATCCTGGCTTTATTGCCGCAACCACAAATTTAGGTTTAGCGGAAACAGAATCAATAAAAGCGACTTTAGATTTCCAGGAAATTGGAGACTATAATTCGCATATCCGCTCGATCGTGGCTTACAATACCGATTCGAAAGTACCGGCAACTTTACGGAGCAATGGTGTTTTAATGGCACAACCTACACCGCAGGGCGGAACAATTTCAGGCAGTTCATCTGTTGTTCAGTTAGATGCGTGGAATTGGGAAGATGCATCCATTAAAACAGATGATGCAATGCACATGACCTGGCCTGTTACACCACGTTTTAGAGGTGGTTTTGGTGGCTTCGGCAGACCAGCTGCTTCGCCAGAAATGTTAAATGAACGCACACAAGCAGCTATCAATCAGTTAACCTCTTTCTTCGCCGAAGCGAAGGCTTATTCAGAAATGGGAAAACCAGAAGTGATTAATACCCGTTTCGAAGCCATGAAACCTGTTTTCACAGGGAAAGAAAAACTATTCATAGCAGCCGAAAGTCAGAAAGATATTGTTGCAGCGGTAAACTTTGCCAAAAAACTCGGAATTACACCTGTTATTACGGGTGCCGATGAGGCTTATTTAGTGATCGATTTCTTAAAAGAGAACAATGTTTCGGTTGTGGTTAAACAACCTCACGCCTTACCAAACAATAACGATGATGATGTAAACATGCCGTATAAAAACGCAGCAATATTAGCAAATGCAGGCTTAAATGTAGTTTTAAGTATCGATGGCTATTGGCAGCAACGTAATCTTCCTTTTATGGCGGGTACGGTTACAGCATGGGGTTTAGATAAGGAAAAAGCGCTATCAACAATTACCCTAAATGCAGCCAAAGCAATGGGCGTTGATAAAACAACAGGCAGTATAGAGACTGGTAAAGATGCTACTTTCTTTATTTCTGCAGGTGATGCCTTAGATATGCGAACCAACAAAGTAGAGCAGGCATTTATCCAGGGCAGAGATATTAACCTGGATAATTTACACAAACAACTGGATAAAAAATTCAGCGATAAATACACCGCTGAAAAGAAATAGCTAACATTAGCTTAACACAAACGGCCAGTATTAATTTACTGGCCGTTTTTTATTTTAACATAAACCATAAAAACACACAATTTATAAACGTTTTCTTAATTCTAAATCTAATTTCAGTTAATACTGCAACTGCAAATTTGCACCATCAAATCAAAAAACTAATCATGGTCAAAAATTTACTACTAGCAGTATTATTGCTGTGTTTTTGTGTTTCCAGTTCTCTTAGGGCGCAAACTACACAAGCATCGATTTCCGGTATTATTACCGACGAAAAAAAACAGCCAATTCCTGGTGTATCCGTGCAGGTTAGAAACACCTCAACAGGTTTTACTACAAAAACAGCAACAAATGGACAAGGAGAGTATACATTTAAAGAGCTTCCTTTAGGAGGACCATATTCGATAAAAGCACTTTACATGGGCTACGGCGAACAAACCAGGAGTGGTTACATGTTAAATCTTGGTGATGTAGCGAAAGTTTCCATCACTATGCAAGAAGCTTCACAAAACCTTACAGATGTTGAGGTTAGTGGCTCTTCGTTAAGAAATAAAGTACAACAATTTGGAGCTTCAACAGAAATTTCATCAAAAACGATGAACATTTTACCTGTAAACGGTCGTAACTTTAGTAGTTTGACTGATTTATCGCCTTTATCAGGTCCTGGTGGTATTTCTGGTCAGTTAGGTTCATCTACTAATTTCACTATTGATGGTATGACCGCGAAGAATCCTACATCTTCTGGCAGCACAACCAGTCGTAGTGGCGCACCATACTCTATTTCTATAGAGAGTGTGCGAGAATTTAAAGTAGTAACTAACCAATACGATGTTAGCTTAGGTCGTTCAGGTGGTGGAACGATTAGTGCGGTAACCAAATCGGGTACAAATGAAATTACAGGAAGTGCATTTGCTTATAACCGTGCTGATTTCTTAGCGAGTAAATATGATATCAGAGGAAATCCAAGAGTTAATGATTTCTCTACTTACCAATATGGTTTTAGCTTAGGCGGACCAATCATCAAAGATAAACTACATTATTTTGCAGCATGGGATCATCAAAGAGATTCTCGCCCATTAATTATTGCAGATATTAATTCTGATGCTGATGTTGCTCGTTTTAACATTACGAATAGCACATTAAATAACTTTTTAGCGGTTGCGAGAAGTAAGTATGGCGTTGCTAACACACAACAATTTGGTTCATTTCCTAAAAAAAGAGGTACAGATGCCGGATTTCTTCGTTTAGATTGGCAAATTAATGACAAGAATTTATTAACCGTTAGAGATAACTATACTAATGATAGAAACCCATTAGGTTTAGGCGATAATACAGCAATAAATTTCTATGAAAGTTATGGTAATGATAAAAACGTTGATAACAGCTTATTGGCTACATTACGTTCTACAATTAGCAGCAAAGTAACTAACGAACTAAAATTACAACATTTATATACCTACCAAGCCAGTACGCAGAATGATGAGCTAGGTTTTGCCATTCCAAGAGCTGTTGTTTCCAACTTAGAATCTATATCTCCTACAACTGGGACAACATTAGCAACTGCAGTTCAAATTGGCGGACACCGTTTCGGGCAAGAGGGTTTTACAAATAACGTTTTCCAATTGGTAGATAATTTCTATTATAACACAGATAAAATTAAATATACATTTGGTATAGACATCATGTACACCCATGCAAAATCATTGTATGGAAGTGAAGTGAATGGCCGTTTTACATTTAACACCTCGGGTACCGTTGCAGCAGGAAACAGGCAAACTTCATTACAAAATTTTAATAACTTAATACCAATCAGCTATTACAGAGAAGTTCCTTTAGTTGATGACCCAACTGTTATTGGTAACTTATGGAATTCTGCAATTTATGGACAAATGCAAACCAAACTGGGCAAAGGTTTAGACTTTACAGGTGGTTTACGTTTAGACTTTAGTAAATATCCAACCTCGCCACTTAACCAACAGCTATTTGATGCGATTGGCGTGAGAACAGATCACAAGTTAAAACAATTTTTAGTTCAGCCTAGAGTTCAGTTAAACTGGGATATCAACGAAAACAGGACAGACTTTGTTCGGTTTGGAGCAGGTATCTTTGGTTCAGATATTAACAACTACATGACCATTAATAACCTTACCTTTGATGGTAAACATTTTGCAACTGTTGATGTAACTGCCACAGGTGTACCAACGCCTAACTTTATTGGTTATAGAAATGGAAGTGCATCAGCGCCAACTTTAGCAGCGTTACAAATCCCAACCATAAACACTTATGCTGAAGATGCAAAAATGCCTGTAGTGTATAAAGCCAACTTATCTTATAACAAATTAATAAACGATAAAATACGTATTGGTATTACCGGTTATGCAACTTTAGCACGCAATAACTACATGTATGTTGATAGAAACATGGTTGCAAACCCTTTCTTTACCTTATCAAATGAAGGAAACAGAGGTGTATACGTGCCAGCAAATACTATTATTGCGAGTAACGGAGTTACAGATTGGAAAAGAGGCCGCTTAACGGATGCATTTGGTAGAGTTTTAGAGTTAAACAGTAAAGGAAAAGTTAATCAATTTGCTGTAGTTGTAGATGCGACATGGAGATACTTTAAAGATGGAGAAATTTCAGGAAGCTTTACCTGGAACGATGCTAAAGATAATACTTCATTTAACGGTAACGTTGCCAACTCTGCAACATTATCTTTGCCTGTTGTTGATGATCCAAGAAACTTAAACAACATGACTTATTCTAATGGCCAGTTCAGAAATAAGGTTGTTGTTTATGGAACATTACCATCATTTCATGGCATTAAAGCAGGTATTCGTTATTCAGGTATTGGTGGCACCAGATATAGTTTACTATCTGGAGGAAACACAAATGGCGATTTTGTAGCTACAAATGATTTAGCATATATCTTTAATCCTTCAAATACAAATGTACCTGCAGCGCTTAGAACTGCTTTACAAACATTATTGGCAAATGGCGATGCAAGCCAGAGTTTAAAAGATTACATCAACAAATACCAAGGTACGTTTGCCGAGCGTAATGGCGGCATAAATGGTTTCTATGGTACAGTTGATTTAAGATTAGCCTATGTGTTTAAATTTGGTCCACGCAAAAAACAAAGTCTGGAAATTTCTGGCGATTTGTTTAACGTAGCCAACTTATTTAAGAAAACTTGGGGTACAACAGAAACTTTAGGTACACAAGCACTTTATGCTGTAACTGGATTTGATGCTACAACTTCGAACTATAACTACCGTTTAAACAATACAGGGGTTGTAATTCCAACAGGTAATCCTTGGCAGGCACAACTTGGCTTGAGATACGGATTTTAATTACCAAAGGATATTTAATATCTTTTAATAAAGTCATAAAAAAAGGGAATGGATTTTTATCCATTCCCTTTTTTTATGTTTGCACCTACAAACAACAAAACTTAATGGGATTATTATTAAACTACCTGAAAGGTCACAAGTGGATTGTGGCTTTGGCGCTCATACTTGCAGGTGTAAATATTGGTTTTTCTTTGATGGATCCTTATTTCACGGGTAAGATCCTGGATTTATACATAAATAAAAGAGCCGCTTTCAGCAGCAAAAGTGCTTACATCTGGGGCGCATTAGGTTTTATTGGCTTAGCAATCGGTGCTGCTATGGTATCCCGTATAGCTAAAAACTTCCAGGATTACTTTACCAGCGTGATCGTACAAAAAGTTGGCGCAAAAATGTATGCCGATGGCTTACAGCATTCTCTTAAATTACCTTATCAGGTTTTTGAAGATCAACGAAGTGGCGAAACTTTAGGCATTTTACAGAAAGTAAGATTAGATTCAGAAAAATTTATCACTGCTTTCATCAGCGTACTCTTTGTAAGCTTAATCGGGATGATATTCGTAATCGTTTATTCTGTTTCAATCAGCTATAAAGTAACCCTGGTTTACTTTGCAGCAATTCCAATCATTAGTTTTGTAAGCTGGTTTTTGAGCAGAAAAATTAAAACCATTCAACGCTCTATTGTTGGCGAAACTACTGCGCTTGCGGGTTCTACAACTGAATCATTAAGAAATATCGAACTGGTAAAAAGCTTAGGTTTGGCCGATCAGGAAATTGAAAGACTAAACAAAACCACCTACAAAATTTTAGGCTTAGAACTTAAGAAAGTTAAATATGTACGAAGCATGAGTTTTGTTCAGGGAACTACGGTAAACCTGGTTAGAAGCTCAATGATTGTTGTACTTTTACTCTTAATTTTCGATAATACCATTTCACCAGGACAATATTTTTCGTTCTTATTTTATTCGTTTTTTCTTTTCGGACCGCTACAGGAATTGGGCAATGTAATATTGGCATGGAGAGAGGCTGAAGTATCGTTAGGAAACTTTAAGAGGATTCTAAGCACACCTGTCGATCAGAAACCAGCAAATCCTATTTCGATTAAAAAGATTAAAGAACTTACTTTTAAATCAGTAAGCTTTAAACATTTAACTGCAAACAGAAATGCCTTAGAAAACATTTCTTTTACGACACACAATGGCCAAACTATTGCCTTTGTCGGTCCATCAGGTGCTGGGAAATCTACCTTAGTTAAATTGCTTGTTGGTTTATACCCCGCAAAACAAGGCGAAATCCTATACAACGGAACAACCAGTCATGATATTGACTTAGATGTTTTACGCGAAAAAATTGGTTTCGTAACTCAGGATACGCAACTTTTTTCGGGTACTATTAGAGAAAATTTATTGTTCGTTAACCCAAGTGCTACGGATGAAGAATGCTTTAAGGTTTTAAATCAGGCGGCGTGCCAAACTTTGCTGGCCAGAGCTGATAAAGGTTTAGACTCGCTAATTGGCGAAGGTGGTGTAAAAGTTTCAGGAGGCGAAAAACAGCGTTTATCAATTGCCAGAGCTTTACTACGCCAGCCAGATATTTTAGTGTTTGATGAGGCAACTTCTTCGTTAGATTCCATCACGGAGGAAGAAATTACCAAAACCATTAGAAATGTTTCTGACTTGACCGATCATATTACCATTCTAATTGCACACCGTTTATCAACTATTAAACATGCTGATGTAATTTACGTTTTAGAGAAAGGCCAGATCATTGAGCAAGGTTCGCACGAAGCATTAATTGCACAAAACGGTTTATATCAGGCTATGTGGCGCCAACAAATTGGCGAAAGAATTGTTGAAGCATAATAGAATCTCAAATTATGTTATTACAAACGAACGTTAACAGCAATCATGTTGCGCTTTTTATAATTATACCAGCCATTTTATGGCTGATACTTATTTTAATTGCACTTTACCACATTTCAAGGAATAGCGGAATGAACTTTGGCGTTAAAGTTTTGTGGTTTATAATTATAATAACAGCACCATTTTTAGGCTCTATTATCTATTTAATCTGGGGCAAGAATAAGAAATTCTAAAGGTTGCAAAACCTTTGGATAGCAAAAAAGCAGGGCTACTTTTCCAACTGGAAAGCAAGCCCTGCTTTTCTATTTATAATTAAATGTAAGCTTACGCTTATTTCTGTCTGAAATAGATTTGAATTGGTGCACCAGCGAAATCAAAATTCTCTCTCAATTTATTCTCTATGAAACGTTTATACGGATCTTTAATATACTGAGGCAAATTACAGAAGAACGCAAACATTGGCGATGTACCGTTAATTTGTGTGATATATTTAATCTTGATGTGCTTTCCTTTTAATGCAGGAGGTGGAAATTTCTCGATTAATGGCAACATTACATCATTTAATTTCGATGTAGGAATTTTCTTACTACGATTTTTGTAAACTTCTAAAGCAACCTCAATTGCCTTAAAAATACGTTGCTTATTTAATACTGAAGTAAATACGATAGGCACATCAGTAAATGGGCGAATGCGCTCGTGAATCTGCTCTTCAAAAGCTTTCATCGTTTGTGTATTCTTTTCAATTAAATCCCATTTATTAACCAATATTACAATACCCTTCTTATTCTTTTCAGCAAGGTGAAAAATATTGATATCCTGGCTTTCAATACCTTCCTGTGCATCGATCATCAAAACAACAACATCCGCTTCTTCTAAAGCTTTAATGGTACGCATTACCGAGTAAAACTCGAGATTTTCTTTAACCTTAGTTTTTTTACGTAAACCTGCAGTATCAATTAACATAAATTCATGACCGAATTGGTTATAATGAATTTTAATTGAATCGCGGGTTGTACCAGCATTTGCAGTTACGATATTACGTTCTTTACCAATTAAAGCATTTACCAATGAAGATTTACCAACGTTCGGACGACCTGCAATTGTAATTTTAGGTAAAGCGTTTTCTTCTTCGGGTTCATCCTCAAAATTCTTGATGATTTCGTCCAACAACTCACCAGTACCAGAACCCGTCATCGAAGATAATGGGTAAACCTCGCCTAAGCCAAATCCGTAAAAAGTACTGATTTCGCTATGTAAAGCTGTATTATCTACTTTGTTTGCAGTAACAAAAACAGGCTTGTTACTCCTGCGAAGTACCTGTGCAATATCATCATCTAAATCAGTGATTCCAGTAGTTACATCAACCATAAAAATCAGCACGCTGGCCTCTTCAATGGCAATCATCACCTGCTCGCGGATAGCTGCTTCATAAACATCTTCCGAGTTTGCAACATATCCACCTGTATCTATCACGGTAAATTGTTTATCAGTCCATTCGCCAACGCCGTAGTGTCTGTCGCGGGTTACGCCGCTCATATCATCTACAATGGCCTTACGGCTTTCTGTTAATCTATTAAAAAGGGTGCTTTTGCCTACGTTTGGCCTGCCTACGATGGCGATAATATTACTCATGGGTATTCTAATTGATAGTTAATGGCTTATAGTTAATGGTCGTGGCGTTTAAGCAAGCTGCTTAAACTATTTGGCTATCAGCCATTGACTATCAACTACTAACCGATTTATTTCGGGCTGCAAAGGTACAGTTAATTATCGTAACCAAAGCTCTTTAAGTAATTCTTTTTACTTCTCCAATCGGGAATTACTTTAACAAACAGTTCTAAAAAGACTTTAGTATCTAAAAATTTCTCGGTTTCGATACGCGCTTCGGTACCTACTTTTTTAAGCATGCTACCACCCGTACCAATTAAGATATTCTTCTGCGAATCGCGTTCTACTACAATTTCTGCAGTGATGCGAACCATCGATCCTTTACCGTTTTTTAGTTCTTCCTCTTTAAAACTTTTTACTATTACCTCAGTACTATAAGGAATTTCCTTTTGATAGTTTAGAAAAATTTTCTCACGGATAATTTCTGAAACGAAGAAACGTTCAGAACGATCAGTTAAATCTTCTTTATCATAATATGGCGGATGTTCTGGCAACATTTCCAAAACTCGATCCAATAATCCATCTACATTATGTTTATGTAATGCGGAAATTGCATAAATGGCAACTGGATTTAACTTTTCCTGCCAGTAAGCAATCTTTTCATCAACTTGCTCTTGCAGTGCTTTATCAATTTTATTGATTAGTACAATGGTCGGAATATTACGATTCAGAATTTTCTCTAAAACATCTTCCTCATCATGCTCTTCGTTAATATCTGTAACAAATAAAAGTACGTCAGCATCGGTTAAAGATCCGTTCACAAAGCTCATCATACTCTCTTGCAAGCTATATTTCGGCTTAATTATACCTGGAGTATCAGAAAAAACAATCTGATATTCTTCTTCATTTACGATCCCTAAAATACGATGTCTGGTAGTTTGAGCCTTAGGAGTTATAATGCTAAGTCGCTCGCCTACAAGCACATTCATGAGGGTTGATTTTCCTACATTTGGTTTACCTATTATACTAACAAAACCTGCTTTATGCGCCATTAAAATATTTTTTAAAAAAAATTTGCAGCACAAAGAAACGAATTATATCTTTGCATTCCAATTCGGAAATAGAGTTAAGGATTTAATTCAAAGAAAAAACGAGTTGTATAAAGTGCGGGGTGGAGCAGTTGGTAGCTCGTCGGGCTCATAACCCGAAGGTCGCACGTTCGAGTCGTGTCCCCGCTACCAAAAGAGTTGAAAGACACTCTGAAATTTAATGGCCCGTTCGTCTAGGGGTGAGGACGCCAGATTTTCATTCTGGAAACAGGGGTTCGATTCCCCTACGGGCTACAGAAAAACAAAAAGTTGATTTAAAGCGATTCCGCTGACGATCAACTTTTTTTCGTTTACGGGCATTGTTTGGTATTGCCCACGCTAGAGATTTCACCTCCCCTATAGCTTCCCCAACGTAATTTGAACTAATAATTAAATCATCCCCTTAAAATATATTCACCCATTTCATTAGTTTTTTATCTTTTTTCTTTCGATTAATAATGTACAGAGTGTTTAGCACGGAGCTAACGAATACACCATATATTAGTTTAATTTCGACCTTAATCAACGACTTTATCTAAAATTAATTATTTTAGATAAAAAATCCCCGCCCTATGAAAAAATTACTACTAATTATCGCCATAGCCATCTGCTCATTTGGCACACAGGCTCAAACCAAAACGGCTGCAGCGCCTGATGTTATCTTAAAAACAAACGGAGAAGAACTCAAAGGAAAAATTACCAAAATCAATGATGATGGCGTTTCTTTTGTTTACACAGGAGAAACACTGGAATACGCCATTAAAAAGTCAGAGATTCTTAAAATTACACACTCAAGCGGAAGAGTTGAACTTTTTTCACAAACCCTTCCTGCCCAGGATCGCCAAAAGGATGCCGTATCCATGACAGCCACCCCGGCAGATCATCACAATAAAATTGCCGTCCTCCCATTTACGTTTTTAATGGATAATCAACCTGGGGCAGAACAAGTGGGTCTTAAAGCCCAGGAAGATGCTATTGGAATGTTATCAAAACATTCTGACGGATATACCATATTAGATGCGAGAACCACTAATGCTACTTTGGTACAGGCAGGTGTAACCAGAGATAAAATGATAGGTTATACCATGAAAAACCTTTGCGATATTCTGGGTGTAGAATACATTATTGATGGTTCAGTAATTCAGGCCAAAGGTTACCAAACCAGCACATCGGGCGCAAACGGAAATACAAAAGTAAAGCGTGATGATGGAGACAAAATAAAGGATGTATCAAGCTCAAGTACAGTGTACAGCAATGCTGTTCAACGCTACGATGTAAGTGTTTCTTTGCATATTTATATGGATAACAATGCAAGTATTTATAACGAAAGCCACAAGGCATTTCTATCCAATACCGACGGCTCTTATTCGGGGCCATTAGAGTACCTTTTAAAAAGGTGTCCACTTTACAGAAAATAGCATCTAATGACCATGCTGATGAAATATCCATCAGCATAATTTTACAAAATCAGATGAGAAATAACCACCCTACTACGCCCAATGAGTTTTAAAACTTTACGCTATATTCTAATTCAAGCCTTAATTTTGGTTTCCGTAGCAGGAACTTTTGGACAAACAAAAGATTCATTACCTTCTGATTCTTCAAAACTCAAAACCAAGCTGAGCTTTGTTGCCAGAATGCAGCAGTTTGCTGAAAAATCGGCAAAGACCAGCATTGATGATTTCGAAGGCGATAAAGCTGCAATTGCCCAGAATAGGATTCTGGAGGAGATTAAGAAAAAGATACAAAAAGCCAAAAGCTTCTTAAAAAATGGTGTAGATACATTAGGCACAAAAGCAAAGCTGATAAGTTTAAACGAGGACTTCACAATTGCAAAAGATGGTGTATTAACTAACAAAGGCAGCTCTCAAACCTTTCGGAATCTAACTACAACCTCAAAAATTTTAACCGAATTATTAAACAAGGCTAATGCAAGCAAAGCCAAATTAGACCTCTATCAAAGCGAGGTTAATCGCTTTAGATACGACCTCGATTCGCTGCTTAGCCAGCGAGATTTATTTAAATTTTCTTCTGACTCCGCTACCCTATCAAAATTTATGGGGCAGCTCGTTGTTGCCGCTTATGAAGTAAACCCAGTCGACAGCTCACTAAAGAAAGAGAATAACAGCATACAAGGCATGCTTAACCAGGTTAATTTGCAGGTTTTTAAAATAGAAACAGGTCTGGAAGAAATAGAAAGATACAAACAGGACATAGCTGGCAATACTTTCTATAGAGATTTCGACAACATCTGGGGAAAGGTAGAATTCTATCGTCCGTTTAGTGAAATCCTCAATCAGGCGCAGGCAAAAGGCTTACTAACACTTGTATTTTATCTACAAAATAACATCGGGAAATTAGCAATATTACTTCTTATCATTTCGGCCGCATTTATATACCTGCGCTCTTTAAAAAGCATTTATGAAGCCAATAAACTAACAACTGATAATTATGAAGGGCAAAGGGTATTACGTTATCCATTTTGGTCGGCTTTACTGATCAGCGTCAGCTTGTTCCAGTTCATGTTTTTCTCACCGCCTTTTATTTTAAGCGTTATCTTCTGGCTAATCAGTTCATTAAGCTTAACCATGATATTCAGAGGTTTTATCACCAAATACTGGATGAATGTATGGTTGCTTATGGCTGTATTTTTTATCATTTCTGCACTCGATAATTTAATTCTTCAGGCATCGCGTACCGAGCGCTGGTTAATGCTTGCCTTATCATTAACAGGGAGTATTGTTGGTTTAATGGTTTTATTAAAAGGCCGAAAAGAAGAATTGAGAGAAAAACTAATCCTCATTGCAATTGGGCTTATGGTTTTTCTCGAACTTGCTTCATCAATCACCAATATATTTGGCCGCTATAACCTTTCCAAAGCTTTACTTATCAGCGGTTTTCTCGATGTAGTGGTTGCCATTCTATTTCTTTGGACCATCAGATTAATTAACGAAGGGTTATTTTTAGCCTTTAATGTTTATACCAAACAAGATCCAAAGCTTTTCTACCTAAACTTCGAAAAAGTTGGCAAAAAGGTACCCGTAGCTTTTTACCTATTATTAATTTTCGGGTGGATTATTCTTTTCGGAAGGAACTTTGCAGGTTTTGAATATGCATCGGCCCCTTTTAGAGATTTCTTTGCAAGAGAAAGAACAATAGGTGATTACTCTTTTACCATTAACAGCTTATTGCTCTTTATTTTAATTATGAGCATCTCGGTTGCAACCTCTAAAATTGTTTCATTTTTCGCATCAGATAAACACCAGGTTCAGGATGATAAAAGCAAAAATGCACTTCAAAGTGTTGGCAGCTGGTTGTTGTTAATCCGCATAGGGATATTAAGTCTCGGGCTTTTTCTTGCAGTAGCTGCCGCGGGCATTCCTGTAGATCGAATAACAATTGTATTGGGTGCATTAGGTGTTGGTATTGGTTTTGGCTTACAGGCTTTGGTAAATAACCTGGTAAGCGGACTTATTATCGCCTTCGAGAAACCTGTAAATGTGGGCGATATTATAGAAATCGACGGGCAGGGCGGAACAATGAAATCCATCGGATTTCGCAGCAGCGTGATTTCAACCTGGGATGGCGCGGACGTAATTATGCCTAATGGGGACTTATTAAACTCTCACCTAATTAACTGGTCGATGGGTGGAAGCAAACGGCGAACACTCCTTTCAATTGGTGTAGCTTACGATTCTAATCTCGAAAAAGTTAAAGAAATACTCACGCAAACACTCGATGGAAATCCAAATGTTATCAAAACACCTCCCCCAAGTGTTAACTACGAACAATTTGGAAACAGCTCAATAGATATAAAAGTGTTCTTCTGGACAAAACATTTCAGAGAAGCTATCCAAACAAAAAGTGAATTAATTATTGCAATTAATGATGCGTTTAAAAGCGCTGACATAAAAATCCCTTATCCGCAACAAGATATAACCATCTATAAAAATGAGGATTTTGACAAGCGTAAATAAAAAATCTATCTTTTATAATGAACTCATAATCAATACAAAAAAGCACTACACAAAAAATATTGAAAGAAATTCGTTTCGAAGTTTTGCAAGTATGAAAACAAATCTTACCTTTGCACTCCTTCAAACGAAGAATCTTTTGAAGATATAGAGTGCGGGGTGGAGCAGTTGGTAGCTCGTCGGGCTCATAACCCGAAGGTCGCACGTTCGAGTCGTGTCCCCGCTACCAAAAGAGTTGAAAGACACTCTGAAATTTAATGGCCCGTTCGTCTAGGGGTGAGGACGCCAGATTTTCATTCTGGAAACAGGGGTTCGATTCCCCTACGGGCTACGAAGCCGCTTCCTAAAGAAGCGGCTTTTTTATTTCGCATTCCTTTTACTAGATGCAATGTCAAAACCAGATTTTAACACAAAAGAAATCGCATACTTCAGACGCTCATCTCGAGGAGATGTAGGAAGCAGAAAATAAAGAATAAGAAAGAAACTTGGCTTAAGTACAGTGATGACTTATCAATCCGGGTTGGTTAACTTATAACAGTTTGTAAGCACCATAACTTCTCAAAAATCATTTTTTCTAACCAAATATTAGCGTTAGGGTAAACAAAACGCCAAGCCAAACTGTAATAGCGATCACATAAACAGGCCTAAATTTTACGCCTGTTTTTTTAGCTCCTGAAACGCTTAATAATCCGAAAAAAAATTCTAAAAAAATTTCTAACATAATAATCCCCTCATTAGTAAGATATTAAAAATACGATAATGTTACAATTATTAAATTGTGTCTTATTCGAACCTTAACTTTGTCCTATCCTAGCCGTAAAACAAAAGCGATTCTTATCTATTTTTGTGTAAACCCTGGCAATATGTCCTTCACTAAAATACTTATTTTTATGTTAATACAATCTATGCTGCTCTTATCGGTTAACCATACGAGCTGTGCACAAAATAATAGCATAAAAAAATCAGGTTATGCCCCAATAAACGGGTTAAGTATGTACTACGAAACTTATGGATCAGGCAGTACGCCGCTGGTTTTAATTCATGGCGGGGGCTCCACCATCGAAACCTCTTTTGGCAACTTGATTCCATTACTTTCAAAATACGGAAAAATAATTGCGGTAGAACTTCAGGCTCATGGCAGAACAAGCGATAGAGATGCCGCAGAATCCTTTGAACAAGATGCAAATGATGTGGCAGCTTTATTAAAACACCTCAAAATAAAACAAGCAAATATTCTGGGCTTTAGCAACGGCGGAACTACCACCATGCAAATTGCAATCAGACATCCTGAAATTGTTAATAAAATAGTCGTCATTTCTGCCAATTATAAACGCGACGGCTTGTTACCAGGCTTTTTTGAAGGTATGCAACAGGCAACCTTAGATAATATGCCCAAACCTTTAAAAACAGCCTTCTTAAAAGTAACACCCGATCAAAAAAAACTACAGAACATGTTTGAAAAGGATAAAAACCGAATGCTGAATTTTAAAGATTATGCTGATGAGAGCCTCCGTTCAATAGCGGCTAAAACTTTACTTATCGTTGCCCAGCATGATGTAGTTACACTTGAACACAGCATGCAAATGGCTAAACTTATTCCTGATGCGCAATTAGTTGTTTTACCAGGCACTCATGGCTCATTTATAGGAGAAATATGCAGTACTGAAAGTGGTAGTAAAATACCCGAGGCAACAGCCATCCTGATTACAGATTTTCTAAAGCGTTAAAATTTTAAGCCCATCAAATAAATACTATTGCACGGCAACGCTTTTAACAATATAACTTTTACTTCTGTTGCTTGGGTCATGTATTACTTCAGCATTGATTATTACCTTTATTGCATACTGATAATCACTTTCAAGCTTAGAGCGTAGCAGTAACACCTCTTCCAATTGCTTTTTCACTGCGTCATTCTCAGGCCTCAACGTATAGTTACCATACTCAAAAACCTGATTTCTAAAAGCAAACGCAATATCACTTCCAAACAAACCATTATATTTTAACGAGATATTAAAAGGTTCTGTGCTATTATATACTTCTTTGCTCAAAACCTTTTCAAATATAAACCAGTTATTGGGCCCATCCTGAGGTGGTACTTTAGGATAAAATGTTCTCGCTCTAACTTTATAAGTGTATCCCAATTCCCGTTCATCAAATCCTTCTAAATATGTGGTAATTAATTCCTTCCCAGGCAGTAAAGATATCCTCTGATTGCTTGTTTCAGCATAGTGATCTACAAATAGCTCCACAATTTGTCCATCCTTTGGATTAATAGACTCTTTTGAGCAACCGAATGATAATAATATGATCAGTAAAATAGGTAGATAGCGCATAGTTTAATTGTTTATATTCTTAAAACGAATGGATTACGCCTATCGCTACATAAACCTTAAAAAACTAGCTTTTCAATTAAAAAAATTTATACCATCAAAAAGTTACCTGGCTAAGTAATTGTTAATCATGGTTTAAATTATATTTGTTTTAGCATACCAGTATTAGGTCTCTAACTCTACTATTGTGTATCTATTCCAAAAACCTCAAACCTCAAAACTATCCTTTATGATTAAAAAATTTTACGCTTTGGCTATTGTTGCTGTTTTATCCATACCCGATGCGTTACAGGCGCAAACTACGCCTGCCAATAGCCGTCCGCAAAATACAGCCCCCGCTGCAAGCATTTCTGCTTTTACCAAAGATTTTAAAAAGAACGAAGGTTATTTCAATTTTTATTATGATGAAAAAACTGGAAAGGTATTTTTAGAGATCAGTACATTCGATAAAGATTTTCTTTATTTCAGTTCGTTAACCGATGGTGCAGGCCGAAACGCCGAACGTGGCGGTGCTTCTACCAATGTTGCCCGCTTCATTAAAGTTGGCCCCAAAGTATTTTTATTAGAACCTAATCTTGCGTACCGTGCAGGAAATAACAATCCCGATGAAATAAAAACCGTTGAGGGTTCATTTGCCAAATCTGTAATATGGGGCTTTGCGCCCGTGGCGATAGAAGGCGACAAGATTTTAATAGACCTAACTCCTTTTATCATTAGGGATAGCCAGAATATTGGCGGAACTATTGGCGCTCCTGCCTCTTCGGGTGGCGCAGGCGGCAGAGGGGCTGCAGCTGGTGGTACAACCTATCGGGTAGACGAAACCCGCTCTGCAGTTTACCTGCCAAACACACGCAACTTCCCAAAAAATACAGAATTTGAAGCGATGTTGACTTTCACAGGTGGTGCACCAAGTGGCAGAGGCAATATTGCGCCCGATGCAAATGCGGTTACCGTTAGAATGCATCAATCTTTTGTTGAATTGCCTGATGGAAATTTCAAACAACGCAAGTTCGATCCACGATCTAGCTATCAATTATTTAGTTATACTGATTTTTCGGCGCCGATGAACGAACCGCTGGTTAAGCGCTTTACACGAAGACATCGCCTGGAGAAAAAAGATCCTAATGCAAAACTAAGTGAGGCAGTAGAACCAATTGTTTACTACATCGACCGCGGTGCACCTGCGCCAATTAAAAAAGCCCTTATAGAAGGTGGTGCTTTCTGGAACGAAGCTTTCCAGGCCGCGGGTTACAAAAATGCCTTTCAGGTAAAAGAATTGCCAGAAGGTGCCGATCCTATGGATATTCGTTATAATGTAGTAAACTGGATTACACGTGCTGGTAGCCCGAGAGCCTTCTCTTATGGTTCATCTTATAGCGATCCGCGTACTGGAGAAATTATTAAAGGTGTAGTTACATTGGGCTCCGATCGCCATCGTCAGGATTACCTGATTGCAGAGGGTTTATTGCAACCTTACACCGATGGGAAACCAGTAAGTAAGGTAATGGAAGAAATGGCACTTTCCCGCATCAGACAGTTATCAGCCCACGAAATTGGCCATACCCTCGGTTTAAATCATAATTTTGCCGCAAGCCCTAAAGAACGCGCCTCCGTGATGGATTATCCTTTCCCTCGCATTAAGCAAAAAGCGGACGGGAGTATCGATCTATCTGATGCTTATGCAAAAGGAATCGGAAGCTGGGATAAAAGAGCCATAATGTGGGGCTATAGCGATTTTCCAAAAGGCGCAGATGAAAATGCTGAACTCGATAAAATCATGAATGAAACTTTAAAACAAGGCTTTCAATACATTCCAGATATTGGGGGATACACACATCCGAATGCAAATCAATGGGAAGATGGCGAAAATACCATCTCAGAGCTTAACAGGTTAATGAAAATCCGCAGACAGGTTTTAGATACCTTCTCGGAGAAAGCAATTGTAAAGGATGCGCCAATGTCGACCATTGAAGAAGTATTGGTACCCATTTACTTATTACACCGTTACGAAATTGAAGCGGTTGCCAAAAATATAGGCGGTTTATATTTTACCCATGCCGTTAAAAACGATGGCCAGAAACCCACCAAGATGGTCGATCCTGCTCAGCAGTGGGCTGCATTTGATGCATTGGTCGCAACCATTAGCCCTGATGCCCTGGCTTTACCAGAAAGCCTAATACAAAAAATACCACCACGTCCTTCTGGCTATCCAGCATCGGCAGAAACCTTTAGCGGCTATACGGGCCCAACTTTCGACCCGATTGCTACTGCTGAGGCAGCAGCTAACGAAACAATTTCTTCACTTTTAAACCCTGAAAGAGCATCCCGCCTGGTCGAATATAATTCGCGTGATGCGGAGCAACCAGGCTTAATGGCCGTTATCGAAAAACTGATTGCCAAAACCTGGAAAGCAGAACCAGTAAAAGGATATAAAGGCCAACTGCAGGTTATGGTAAATAACCTAACGCTAAAATATTTACTACAACTTACCGCCAACGATAAAGCCGCTGAAAGCGTTCGGGGAGAGGCACTATTGGAAATTAACGAATTAAAATCGTGGATGAATAGCAGACTAAAAGAAGCCGAAGCTAAACAAAAAGCAAATATTTTATTTGGTTTATCTCAGATAAAGGAATTTGAAGAATCTCCAATTAAATTTCAACCTGCACCAGCGCAAGTAATGCCTCCAGGTGCGCCTATTGGAATGGGTGGAATGGATTTTACAGAAGACTGGAAATAGCATATACAGCTGGGTGAGCTACATAATTTGAATAACTCACTTAATTTATAATATCATTCACCATAAATTTTTAACCCCAATAAATTAATATTTATTGGGGTTAAAAATTTATCTCACTGGCCCCGCAGCTCTCGTTCGGGTAAAAACTGGCAAACCATAAAGCCTTGTTCACTTACGCACAGAACTGTTCGAAACCGAACATCAAGATAACAACCAAAACACCCATTAACAGGCAGTTAACCAGGATAAAATCATTTGGCACAAGCTTCGCAATTGCAATGATGTTAAGCATACTTAACGAAGTAATAAATCAAAAACAATTTAAAAGAAGTTAAAATGAAAGCATTCTTAAAAACGAACATCATTCTCATTCTGAGTATAATCTTATGTGTTGCACTGGTAAATCCCGGAGCAACTTACGCACTAAAAGCAAAAATAGTTAGACCAAGCAAAATCGCAGCCTTTAATAAGATTGTTGTAACGGGTAATGTAGAAGTGTTATTGGTTTGGAGTCCAAAAATAGATATACATTTCTCGCATGATAATGAGGGAGTAGCAAAAGTAATTCAAAAAGACAGGGTACTGCACATTGTTGGCAATGATCGGTTAAAATCAAAAATTGTAGTTTACACAAACGATATTTATAGAATTGAGGCCCATAACCAGGCAGTAATTCGCTGTGAGGGTGCAATAAATATCAAGTATCTACAAATCATCATGAAGGATAATGCCTGGGCAGACCTGAACGTAAATGCAGAGGGTTTATACACCGAAATTTCAGATCATTCTATACTGAAGCTTGAAGGAAATGTAAAAAGCTTTACACTTCTTTCCAATGGTGCGTCAAAACTTGTAACCAATAATTTCCTTTCCCAAAAAATGAGCAACAATACACAAAATGCCGACTAACCTTACAGACATTAATATTACCTTGTTTGTTCATCAAATTTTCCTCTTCACCAGCATTAAATAATTGGAGAATGTTTCTAAATAATAAACATATTTATTTGGCAGCAAACAAAGTTTTAGCTTTGCCATACTAACAAAACATATTTATGTCGAAAACAAAACTTACAATTAACAATAACGGGTCGGTAAAGATAGAGGGCGATTTCGAAATCGTGGATAGAAATGGCAACGAATACGGATTACAAGGCAGAACGGTATTATCCATTTGCAGATGTGGACTATCTAAAAATAAACCATTTTGTGATGGGGCTCATAATGGTCACTTCGAACATGAAGCCATTGCCTTTGATTTGCCTCCAAAAAAAGTTTAATACAAACAGAAAAACCTGCTTAATGCAGGTTTTTCTGTTTTAGAATTAATTTATTCAGCATCATAAATAACAACGCGCTCAAAGTACACTCTAAACTCATCCAAAAATGCTTTGTGCAATGGGTGTACCTGATAAAGATCATGTGCAGCCATATCCTCAAAGAACAAAATTAAACTGAATGTATAGGTGATATCAACCACAGCACGCTCAATTGCTGCTGGCGTACCAACATGAAAAGTTTTTACAACTTCGATATTTTCTAATGTTTCCAGTGCTTTGCGAAAAGCAGTTTTTTGCTCTGAAGAAATATCGGTTTTTAACCAGAACAATACGTGATGTGCTATCATTTTCTTTATTTTTCGTCAAATATAAAGATTAAGCATTGATAGGTAAATCAAATTTAATATTTCTGTATATACCACGCACACTAAAACTAGGCTTAACTGTAGTCTAAGGCTAACAATTGCAGCTTTGCTCAAACAGAGTGACTTTACAGGTTTATTATTTGACAAAATATTCATCAGCTGCAAGGTCGGTAGGCCGCTACAGTTTACCGGATATTCAGCATTGAGCCCTTTGAAGAAGAAAGTGGAAAAAATCTTCAAGTTCAATTAGTCAATAAAGGATTTTGTAGGGTATGGGATAGGATTTAACAGACAAATGCTCTTCCTCTTGCGCCGAATCATTTATGCAAATAAATTCTGGGGCTGAATTTATAAGCCGTTGTTGTTTAAGTTCATCCCGCGCATTCAACGTGCTGCAAGATGGCGGTGACTGAAGCGGATGTAATGCTTACAGTATGCGGCTGATACAGTGGAATCTGCATAAAATCACCTGGTCCCATGTTAAAGGAGGAGTTGCCAATCCTGCAGATGCAAGTTCCCTCCAAGATTAGGAAGCTCTCATCCAGGTGGTCATGTATTTCTTCCTCGATGTCGCTTGAGGAACGAACCAGAACCTGCATTACGCCGTTCCCGTGACGCAAAAGCTTTTCGAATCGCTCTCCAGAATGGATCTTTGGTAGTAATGGTGATACCAGTTTCAGCCAGTAATCTGAATTGGAGAAAGCACTGATGAGCGGCAACAGCGATAACTGCATATTTTGTTCCGCCTCAAGACCTTCAAAAATAAGCTCCATTTTTTTATCGATTTGCTCAAGTGGGGATACCGCATTTCGCACGGCATCTTTTTCAATAAAGTCTTCAATTTTTGCTAGCTCTGAATTAATTTCGGGATATTGGCTACGCATGCGCTCAACTAAAGAAACCTCCTCAGGGCTCAATAAACCAATCAGATAAAGTTCAAGCATACCGTTATTTATAAAATCTTTTAACTCCATCTGCTGTATTATTCTTTTAGTTTTTGCCTTAGTCTTATGACCGCCTCATGGTTGCTTATGTCCAATATCCTGGCGGCCTCCCCTGGGCTAAAGCCTTCTGTAAGCACAAGTCTTTTGATACACCTGTTGTTTTCGCTTTTTTTGACCGAGTAGTCCAAAAGATATTCTCTTGAGACTTTTCTTGCGATGTTCATCAGCCAAATCAGCAGCCTTCTTTTGATGGGCATGCCGTTTTCCATTTCTGTCCTGGCAATTTCAAATACCTTTCCTGTTAATTCGTATGCCTTGGCCCGATCCCTGCAAAAGACTGAAAACTGCCCATAAACTGGGGAGCAATAACTCTCATAGAGGGCTTTATGGAAACTATCGTCCTTTAAAAGCATGAGCGTTCTGATATCTTCCTCACAGAGCGTATTGTAACGGGGCATTTGGTTTTTTCTTTAAATATACGCAAATAGCTGATTAATGGCTGTTTTATGCAAACATTTACACACCTAAAGGAATTAAAGAAAAATACTTAGTTACCATCGTACAAATACTAAAAAATTTACAATAAATAAATTTCACCTGAATTTCATTGCCTTCCAGATGAATACCCGATATGCAAAGGGAGCTTCGGTTATAGTCCAATCAGGGTACATCCTATATGCTAAGGGATGCAGTTATAAGCCTAATACAAACAAAGGAAAACGTAAGAGGTATGAGAGATCTAGGGCAATTATCAAACGCTTTATGCAAAAAAAGCAAAGCTTCGGCTTATCTTTAGCGCTACTTATCGCAATTTGTTTTATTGCGACAAAAATTGTTTATACCTGTCGCAATAAATTCATTTCTTGTCGCAATACTTGCTTTAGTATCAAAATCTGTCGAAATATCAATTAGGAGGACCGCAATCAGTATTTTTGAAACCTTTAAGGATATTCTCTATCACCAATAGCGCGTTGATAGGAATCTGGTTATTATTTTTTTTGCTCTAGTTCCAATACTTTTGCAAACATGGGATCATGCTTTTGAAGAAAATCTTTTCCATAAATATCCTCTTTGGTCGTTGTCCGTAAATACAAATGCTCAATGGTATATTGCACCGGATATTCCACATGATTCTGAAAAATATCATCCACTCTTTTGATGTCTGTCAGATCAATCTGAGGCTCTACCCTAAAGATGAATTTGCTGTAAGGCAGCATGATCATCAATGTACTCGCCTGAAGCCCACCGAGCAAATCCGGCGTTTCGCCAATGCTAACTAGCTGCTCACTATTCTTTGCAAGACTAGAGAGGTTGCTGGCCGATGAATAAATAAATTTGTCCTGAAGCACGTATATTTTTCCATCAAAGGGTAAGGTTACACTGTCTGGCACAACAAAATCAAAATCCTGTCTGATGAAGTACATGTTCCCCGATTTTAATGTGGGTACGCCGGGATCAAAAGTGTAAGTAGCGCTCTTGGAAACAGAATCTTTGTTGATATGATAATGTGCCTGAATATAAGGGCTAAAATTCCTGGCCACTACCACCTTTTTTTTCAAGGTATCCTGAACAATTTTACTCAGGAATTTGCTATATGTGTTATCGCTCCCTCCACCATTTCCCCTGATATCGATCACTATACTTTTCACCTTGTGGCGATAGAAAGCTGCCACCATCCGGCGTTTAATAGTATCTCCTAACTCTTCCCGCATCGCAGGGATTTTGGCATAAAATACACCTGCTTTCTCAAAATAGTGTGTTATTACAGTGTCTGTTTGGCTGAAATAGCCATACTCGTTCTTTTTCTTGGTGTGGTAGGTAACCGTATCCTGTTTGCCGATATTTAATTGATGCCTGTTTTCATTTTTATCAGCAAAAACAAGTCTAAGCATACCATTTTTATAAATTTCTGCCGGCCAGTAAAAGTTCTCATCATATACCCTGTTTCTCACTCTATCCCAACGTAAAGGGGAAACAAGTGCGGTGAGGGTTTTCACAAAATCATGAATATTTTTACCGTTGCAACTCAGAAGCTTCATACCTGATGGATAACTTTTCCCCTTATAACTAAAGGCAAACAAGTTGTAATATTCTCCTGATGTATAGGTTAAATTGAGTTCTGGTTTAGCGTAATAAGCCTCCTTTAAATATTTGACATATTCATACATGTTTACGGTACTTGCGCTGTCAAATGACACCAGCTTAGCTGGTATCCAGTATTTTTTTACGATATCGAGTAAAGTAGAGTTTAGCTGACTGGTATGGCCATCCTGTGCAACGTTTAGTGTTTTTTTAATAATCTGCAGATATTCACCCGTGGTAGTTTTGGGGGTGATCTTTTTTTTGAGCTCTCTGGCATATTGACTGAAGTCAATATGCCGTACTTCCTTGTTGTAATAGATGACGGGGCTTGTTTGCTTGATATAGGATACAAGCGAATCATGCTCACTCAGCATTTCAGGATAAGATATTTTTGGCAAATCTTCTTTACTATTGACCTGGGCTTTGGCAAGATGGCAGTCAGCTAAAAGAAGAGAGATAAGGATTAAAACGAGGTATTTCATCTATAAATTTTTTACAAAGAAACTCAAGAGGAATTTCTCAAAATTGTAAAAATCGTTCAGCGATGATTTTTATTGTTGTAAATCCAGGCCAGATCGTTCTGTTCAATGGAAATTTTATTCAAAAGTTGTTTTGGGGAGTAGCCCGAAAATGCTTTAAAATCCCTTATAAAGTGGGCTTGATCATAGTAAAGGTTTGCATGTGCAACACTTGTTAAGGCAGATTGCCTCTGAAGAATTTCGTTCAAAATAATTCTGAAGCGATTGGTGTTGATGTAGGATTTAGGATTCAGCCCAACATTATATTTGAACAAGCGAAATAATGTGGGCGGGCTCATTCCGAGTTTTTTAGCAAGCGTTTCAATGGTTAGGTACTCACTACCCTTTGCAATGAGATCTAAGGCTTCTTTCAGTTTTTCAGGCTGGCTGCCCGTTAGGTTTGCCAATAGGATATGCTCCAATTTCTCCACTCGTTTAAAAAGATCTTCCTCATCAAATATTTCCTCCAGTAAAAAATGACTATCACCTCCGAATATATCGAATACATGATCTGCGCTTAACAAATCCTGATAAGATTCACTTGTAAAAGCACTCAAAGCAGCCGGCTCAAATAAAATACAAATCTGATCCAAAGCTGAGTGAACATCGACATGAAAAGGCATCTTATGAAAACCGAACAATCTACTCTTGAAACTGGCTGTGCCCTCTGTAACAATGCAATGGTTTGATTTTGAATTGCTCGTATAATCGATTGTATTTTCTTTATAAATAGCAAGGCAAAGGTTGTTATTTGGAAAGGTAGAATAACTCAAGAGCCCCGAATCTGATTTCCGGAAGAATAAAAAATATTGAACATATTTTTTCAGCAATTCATTCCTGGGTTTGATAATTATAGAATCCATTATTTAAACGGGCAATTGATTGATGAAACAAAATCAATCAAAAATAACATGATCATTTAACTTTTCATCACTTATATTCTTTGAATGTTGAAAGAGGTTCACTGAGGACGCGTTTCATATATAATATTTCTTCAGCTTACCAGTTTGAATTTTACTTTACATCTCATGCTGTTAAATGTACATAGAGGAATTTATTCTAAGACCAAGCTAAGAAACCAAGTCACAATTGACGATTTATTATTGCCTTAGCAATATTTAATGAACTACTTGGTTTTTATTTGCCTGTATCTTTTAAACCGACTAAGAGTTTTATCTCTTGCAGTTTTCTACCAAATTCATCATCCAGTTGCCAGCTTGAGAAAATGATCTTTGAGATTTCATGCTTAATATCCTATGCGTTTACAACAAATACTCCCATGAGTGAAAAACTCAAATTGGAAATATCTGAAGAGAATACTTTGGTTACCAGTTTACAAGAACTATCAAAATTCATTGAATATGAAATCAATGCACGCCAATCCATGGACCACACGCATGCTCGATCTGGAATACTATGGGATTTATAAAGCTCTTTAGGTAAAAGTGAAATAATTATTAATGGGTAATATTATACTCATTTACGTAATTATTAAGTATAATGTTATCCATTTTTAATTTTTTATCAATCTTCATTTGTAGAAATCGTGTGATATAAGGGTATAAATGAGTGTTAATATCTCCATTATTACTATATTTGGGTATAATTATACTCATTATGAGATCGAAGAAGGTTGTTGTATTTCCAAAATATAAAATGATTTGGGATCAATTAGGCGAAAATATCACGCTTGCCAGGAAGCGCAGAAAATTAACTGCAATTCAACTTGCAGAACGCGCTGCTATTGAAAGGGCTACTCTTCGTAAAATAGAACGGGGGGATCCCGGAGTGTCTATGGGGGCATATTTCAATGTACTTAAGGCACTGAATCTGCATGAAGATTTCCTTAAACTGGCAGTAGATGATGAACTTGGGAGAAAACTTCAAGACTTAGATTTGTTAAAGTAATGGCAGCAACAAAGACTGATATATGGGTATATGCTCACTGGAAAGGCATGGATGCCCCACGGTGCATAGGGGTGATTTCTGCTCAGCAGAGTAAAGGACATAGGATATTTGGATTTGAATACGACCGGGGTTGGCTAAAGTCTGATCAGTTGTTTTTGCTTGATCCTGAAATCGGTTTATATTCAGGAACCCAATACCCTGACAAAAAAGACAATTTTGGTATATTTATGGATTCAATGCCGGATACCTGGGGACGAAAGCTTATGTTGCGTCGTGCTGCACAAACTGCTTTTGCCAAAGGGGACGCGACACCGAAACTATACGAAATTGATTTTTTGCTGGGCGTTCATGATACTTCCAGGATGGGAGCATTGAGGTTCAAGCTAGATCCCAACGGATCTTTTCTTGATGATAACAAGAATAATCCTACTCCACCAATTACTCATCTTCGGGAGCTACAGGCAAGCGTCAAAGCTTATGAAGAAGATGAGGAAGGGAAAAATGGTAGTGATTGGATTCCAATGCTTTTTGCGCCAGGGTCGTCGCTGGGTGGAGCAAGGCCAAAAGCAAATGTTATTGATTTGGATGGTCATTTGTGTATTGCAAAGTTTCCCTCAAAAGCTGATATAATTGATAAGGCTGCATGGGAATACTTAGCTTATGAACTGGCGACCAAGGCTGAAATCAATATGCCAGTTTGTACACTTGAAAAGGTAAAAGGACCCTATCGTACATTCTTATCCAGGCGGTTTGATCGGGATATGGGTGAGCGTATTCATTTTGCTTCGGCTATGACTATGACAAAAAATAGTGAGGATAGCATTAGGGACGCTACTCCTAGTTATCTTGAGATAGCAGATTTTATACAGCGTTATGGATCGAACATAGAAGAAGACCTGCATCAATTGTGGAGAAGAATCGTATTTAACATAGCAATCTCCAACACGGATGATCATTTAAGGAATCATGGCTTTTTGTTGACAGCAAATGGATGGAGGTTATCGCCTGCGTACGATATCAATCCCTCAGTAGATAAAAATGGATTGGCTCTTAATATTGATATGGACAATAATGCGTTGGATTTCGATTTGGCTTTAACTGTTGGCGAATTGTTTCAGCTAAAAGAAAATCAAATGCACCAAATCATTAAAGAGGTTTTAATAGCTGTAAAGGATTGGCGAACGATAGCCACTAAACTGGGAATATCTAGGGCGGAACGAGAAGAAATGTCTCCCGCATTTAGAACAATTACTGGATGAGGAAAGGAATTATTATAAATACCTTGACCAAATTAGAAGAAAATACGGGTATTTATAGTATAGTAAACCTTATCGGTGTGCTACATATCAATTAAAGAAATGAGAATAAAGATAATTAGTGATTTGCATCAAGAATTTGGGTTATCAGATTTGGATTTTAGCAATGCTGATCTCGTTATCCTGGCTGGTGATACAAACTTGGGGACAAAAGGGATAGAATGGGTTAAGAAAAATATTCCCGCTAAACCAGTGATATACGTATTGGGAAACCATGAATATTATAAAGGATCATATCCAAGACACTCAACAAGATAATTGAGGCATCCAAAAACTCAAATATAAATGTTCTTGAGAATAATATGGTTGAATTCGAGGGGATAAGATTTCACGGTGCAACTTTGTGGACAGACTTTAGCTTATTTGGAAATCCTGTGGAGTCTGGCATTATTTGCCAGACTAGAATGAACGATTATGCACAGATACGCGTTGATCCAGCATATTCAAAATTAAGATCAATAGATACTTACCGGATTCACCAAAAATCAAAATCTTGGCTACAAAAAAGTCTCAAAGAATCTAGCGGCTTTAAGAATGTGGTAATTACCCATCATGCTCCTAGCGTGAAGTCGATACCCGAGCTTGATAGAGATCATGCCTTGTCTGCTGCCTATGCTTCGAACCTTGAAGATGTGATTTTGGAGCATCAGCCCTTATATTGGATTCATGGCCATATTCACACGCCTACCAGATATACTATTGGTAAGACTGAAATTATCTGTAATCCACATGGTTATTTGAATGAGCAGTATAATGGCTATGAGAAAGATTTGATCATTGAGTTTTAGTTTAAAATGCGGCTATCGTATTACTATTCTGGAATATTAGAGGCTTAATAATAATTAGTGTTTATCTATAAGCCTGATAAGATTGTAGTATAGGAGGCTTGGAAGTGGGCTTGATCGTTTTAGTCATTTTTTGGGTCATCATCCGGAAAAATTTTGATAATGAATTGCTATTAAATTGTTTTCTCAAGACTTGCCTTCAACTTTTTTTAACATAAAAATTAAGATGAAGAGGCCAATTCCAAACGAAAATACAGGAAGTACCAATGCTAAGACTTGAGTAGAAGGTTTAAGTTCGATAAAGACCAAAAGGCTGCAGGCAATCAATACACCTATGATCCATTTTCCGAATCTTTCCTGCTTGCGATATTTTTTACTGTAACTCAGCTTATAGCTCGTAGTTACGACATTTATCAGCCTGAGAGAAAACCCAGGTGACGGTGTCTCTTTTCCATGTTGCTTTAGTAATTCCTTTAGCTGATTGGCCCTTTTGTTTTCTCTTTTCATAACTCATTAATTTCATTGTTCAACAACCTCACCAATTCCCTTTCTAATTTTTCCCGGCTTCGGAGTAACCGCATTTTAATTGCAGAAGATTTCATTTCCATAATTTCAGTGATTTCGGTAATGCTTTTGCCGGCAATATAATGAAGGGTAATGATCAGTTGGTCTTGCTGTTTTAGCTTGGAGATGGCTAATGTTATATATTTTTTTCGGTCAGCTTCAGCCAAGAGATTTAGTCCGCCATTGTCATCGCTTACAAATTCATCGTAATCATCTTCATCCACCCTTTGCGGAGTTAAAGGATTTTTTGATCCTCTTTTTGTTAGTGCAGTATTATAAACTATTCGGTATAGCCATGTCGAAAATTTAGATGCCCTTTTGAACCGGCCCAGGTACTTAAAGGCTTTTAGGAAACTATCCTGAACTACTTCTTCGGCGTCCTCTGCATTTGCCAAAATCCTGACTGCTATCGTATAAGCCATATCCTTATAAGCATTAACCATATATTCCAGTCCGGCCCGCTCTCCCCGCATCGCGCTGTCTAGGTAATAATCCTCTGGGTTTTGGTCCTTTTTAAATAGCATCTGTTTCTTAGACCAATATACAGACCATCAGGTCACAAAATATTCTTAAAGGCCATGCAAAAAAAATAAATGTGACCGTCAAGCGCTGAACAAGGTCTTATGGGCAAATAAAAAACATAAACATGGAAGTTACTTCAGCTGCACTATTTATTTCTATATCGCTTGTCGTATTTGGGATCGCATATTACTTTCTTACTACACGCCACAAAGAGCGGATGGCAATTATTGAAACTGGTCAATCTCCTGAGCTTTTCAAAAAACAAGGGCTGTGGCTGTATTTTCTGCTAACCCTGGGTATTATCAGCATAGGTATTTCTCTTGGTATACTCACCGGCGCCGTGCTCCAACCAGTGGTTAACCTGCATAACTTTTGGATCATGTCAATTAGCATATTTTTCTTTTTAGGTCTCAGCCTGGTAATTTGTTATTTCATTTTAAAATCAAAATTCAAAAAAGAAGACGATTAACTAGCCTAAACAATTCATTCAAATTTCCTAACTCATCAAATAATGAAAAAATTATTAAGGTTATTGCTATGCCTTTTTTTCGGTGCAATACAATTTACAACTTACGGTCAAGCTAAGGAAGTAAAATACGACTCACTAATGAATGCCGTCTTCCCAGAAAACGGACCTGGTGGAACGGTATTGGTATCCAAGGCAGGCAAAATACTCTACAATAAGGCTTATGGAATGGCAAATCTGGAGCTGAATGTCCCCATGACTACCGATAAGATCTTCAGGCTAGGTTCGTTGACCAAACAATTTACAGCGGTCTGTATTTTAAAACTTGCCGAAGAAAGCAAGCTAGCCCTCCAAGATGACATCACTAAGTTTATCCCTGATTATCCGCTAAACGGCAAAAGAATAACAATCGCCAACCTGCTCAACCATAGCTCGGGGATAAAAAACTATACAGGTCTGCCAAAGTTTAATGAATCTCTGAAACGGCAGGATCTATCACCAAAAGAACTTATCGCTTTGTTTAAGGATTTGCCGCTGGATTTTGAGCCTGGGAGTAGCTATCGGTACAGTAATTCAGGCTACATTCTTTTGGGCTATATTATAGAACTTTTAAGCGGGAAATCCTATGGTGATTATGTGCGGGAAAATATTTTTGTACCACTGGAAATGGATAAGTCCTATTATGACCAGGCTGCCATGGTTATTCCAGGACGGACCTCCGGGTACCGTAGGAAAAATAATGGTTACGAAAATTCAGATTTCCTGAGCATGACTTTACCTTATGCGGCAGGCTCGCTGATGTCAACTACTGGAGATCTTTTAAAGTGGTACAATGGACTCACGACAGGCAAATTAATCAGTCAATCCAGTCTTGAACTGGCCTTTACTTCAAGTTTTCTTAATAGTGGTAAAGAAACAGGCTACGGTTTTGGGTGGGAGATTGGAAATATACAGGGGAGCAAAGCGGTTAAGCACAATGGCGTAGTAAACGGTTATTTTACCGACATCGTTTACTTACCTCAAGACAAAATCCTGGTAACGATATTATCCAATTATGAAAATATAGGAAATCTGGATATCCTTGCGGCAAAATTGGCAGCAATTGCCTTAGAAAAGCCTTATGTTTTCGGCGAAATAACACTTGCTCCTAAAGCATTGCAAACCTATCAGGCCTTATACAGTAATTACATCAACGAGGATCACTACATAACAAATCAAAATGGTGTGCTGATGTACTATTACAAAGGTGGAGGAAAGACGCGCCTGATACCTTATGGCCATGATCTTTTCTTACTAGAGAATACACTCAATTCTATTCATTTTCAAAGGGACATCAAGGGTCGTATCAAGGGATACAGTATAAAAGGCACTGAGGTAACTTCGGTCTGGACAAAAAGCAAGGAAATACCCGAAATAAAAAAAATTAGCTTATCGGAAAAAAAGTTAAAGGCCTTCAGGGGCAAATATCTTTTCGCAGGCAATATGTTGTTCGAGGTTATTTTGATAAGGGGTAAACTTTTTGGCATGGTCGGTAAAGATCAAAAACAGCTTATTCCTTATCAAGAGAATAGTTTTTATGCTGATGATATAGATGCTAAGATTATTTTTAAAATAAACAACCATAAAGTTACTGGCCTTACTAAAATACAGAATAGTGAAATGGAAGCTCGAAAAATCGAGTGATTTCATTATAAAACAATCAACATGCCTTTTTTATGGTGCCCCGTTTAGTTCACCTTACTTTTAGGGTGGTAAGTATTATTTTTGATTCTATGCAACCTTCTCAAGTTGTCCGGCGTCTTTAATTTAGCCTCAACCTTAAATAAATTGAAAATGAAACGCACTACTCTATTCTTACTCCTTTTCTCAGTAGCCACTACATTCGCGCAAAAGAGCATTAAAGTAATTAAGGCAACCTCTACAAGCGTGGATATCAAAGATGATAACTACCCGGTCAGAAAGAATGCATGGACGGTTATGCCTAAAGAAAAATTAGATGTATATACGACCTCAGCCAAAAAAGTTACTTTTTATACCGATCAGGAATCCATATCATTCAATGTTGACCCAAAGGTCGGAGAATATGATTTTATTATTCTGGTCAATGGAACCGATAGCGCAAGGACTCAGGTAAAATATGATGCCAAGGCACCCAACAGGAGACCGGTTGCCTATCTGGATACCCTTCAAAAGGCTGGAAAATATAACCTGTCCGACAGACGTGAAGTCCCGGTATTTACCTACCAATCCATGGAAAACCCTAATCTGGTGCGCATCAGAAAGGACCTCAAGCTGGATTCGGTCGCAGGTAAAGGCAATGAGCTTTCTAAAGTTTTCAATCTGATGCACTGGGTACATAATCTGATCAGGCACGATGGCAATAGCGATAACCCGACCCTTAAAAATGCAATTGAGCTGATCAAGGTTTGCAGGGAGCAAAACCGGGGGGTAAACTGCCGCATGATGGCCACAGTACTTAACGAATGTTACCTCGCTATGGGCATCACCTCCAGATATATCACCTGCATGCCAAAGGAGACTAACTTTGATGATTGCCATGTGATCAACATGGTCTACAGCAAGGACCTTAGCAAGTGGATATGGATTGACCCTACCTTTGATGCGTATGTGATGGATGAAAAAGGAAACCTGCTCGGTATACAGGAAGTGAGGGAGCGATTAGTGAAAGGTATGCCACTGGTATTAAATGCGGATGCGAACTGGAATCGTACCGCGCTGCAATCCAAGGAATATTACCTGCAGACCTATATGGCAAAGAATCTTTACCGCCTGGAAACTCCTGTAATGAGCCAGTATGATACCGAAACCTGGACCAGTGGAAAAGAAGTATCCTATGTGGAACTGTTGCCATTGGACGCTATTGTTCAGGAGCCACATAAGAGGGAATCAACCAATCAGAAAACCGGGGTTAAATTTATTAATTATAAAACCAATAATCCTGATCTGTTCTGGACTACACCAAAATAACCTACGATGAAAAATAGAGAAATACTTTGTTTGGATAGTCTAAAAATGGACATCCAAAAACGCTATAAATTGACTACCACGCTGGTTTTGTTTTTTTCGGTTTTCATTTTTAAAAGTACACTTGCGCAATCCGCCTTGGAAGAGCGAATCAGGCAGGTTGAGAACGGGCTAACCGAGAACATCCAGACCAGTGATTCCGCTCCTTTTAATTTGCTGGAGCGAATGAAACATTTTAAGGTACAAGGGCTTAGTATCGCGGTGATTAAGGATTATAAGGTTGATTTTGCAAAGGGCTATGGTTTTGCGATTGACCCCGTTAAGCCAAAAATATTTTTCTCATAACACTCTATTTATTAGCGAGCTTACAAATACTATCCCAAGACAATCAAATTAAAGGCATTACAAAAGAATTAAACTAAGGGTTCAGTATTCCATCGAGTTGCATGTACCTTTTGCCGTTCTTTTCAGATATAGATTTACTGTCATTATCAATAATCATAACTTTGGGAATGCTGCTTTGAAGGCCAAACCACTTGGGAAGACCTTCTCCATTCGGATTACCACTTTTGATAAAGTTCACCAGGTAAGACTGAAAGGCTTTTGAAGTTTCAAAATCTTCACTCTCCCATTTATAACTCCTATTTAGGTTTAGATTCCCAAGGGCGTACTCAATATCCGAAGCATGTACCGCGCCCATGACGTCTACATTGTGTGACCCTTGTCCGATAAAAGTTGGACGTTTTCTAGAGAACAGATATCGATAAACAGGATATCCGTTGGTTTTGCTGTGCAGGTCAATCCATTTCCATGTAGAATAGGAAATAAAGCGATCGATGGCTAGGTCAGTTGCTAACTGTGCGACCTGCTCATCTGCAGCTGCCGGATATAGTGCCAATATTTCTTTACTCTTGGATGTAAAGAGCTTTTCTACTCCGGCCTTATAATTTTCAACCGTAGGTTTCTGATTGGAAAGAATAGTATTCATGCTTCGCTCTGCCGAGTTCCACCCAGCCAGGAGTGGTACATCCATCTGACGACCGTATGTGTAGGTAATAAGTGGTTGTTCTACGAAAAAGTAACCGTCTACCGTTAAGGGGAACCAGTAATCTTTTGACCGCTTTAAAAGCTCTTTAGTGGGAATTTTTCGCAACTCATCAATGCTATGGGCTCCGCAAGCTTTTGCAAATTCCGCACCTATCTTCTCCGCATTTGCTAAGCTCACAGGAGGTTCGAACCCTAACACTGACCCACTTTGCCCGATAGCCCCTTGAAAAAGTCCTTTGGAAAGTGGTGAACACATTTGGGCAGAAACCGACATAGAACCCGCGGATTCCCCAGCAATGGTGATTTGACCCGGATTTCCTCCAAAAGCTGGAATATTGCGCTTCACCCAGCGTAGCGCTTCATTCTGATCCTGCAATCCATAGTTACCAGAACTTCCCCGTTTACTTTCTTTGGACAGGCTGGCATGCGCTAAGAATCCAAAAACACTTAACCTATAATTTATAGTAATAAAAATAACCCCTTTGCTGGCCATGCTCTCTCCATCATACCTCGGCTCTGATCCATCCCCGCTGGAAAACCCTCCTCCATGAAAATAGACCACTACTGGCAAGGACTTACCATCTTTTATCTGAGGTTTCCAGATATTAAGATACAGGCAATCTTCACTTTCTTCATCGCTTCTAAATACCATGTCATCATAAGTGTTGCGCTGAGGAGACCTGGAACCAAAAGCCACCGCGTTTTTTATTCCATTCCACTTCTTTTTAGGGACTGGCGAACGCCATCTGAGCTCACCAAGGGGGGCTTCAGCGTAAGGAATACCCTTGAATGCCACCACACTGCTGGACAAAATAGCGCCCCTGATTTTCCCTTCCTTAAGGGTGACCAAAGTTTCATCTTTCGCAATTTTAGTCTGAGCGAAAGCGTGACTCAATGAAAATAAGAGCAACAGCAGGGTTGTATATTTTTTTATTTTAATCATAATCACCAGATATGGGTCGTTGAAGACCCTTTATTTATAGTGTAAGAAAAAGACTGATCTCCCTCAACGACTTTGATCGTTTGGGGTTCAGTCGAATTGTTAGAGACGATAAGCACCCGTTTCCCTTCAGGCGTTAAAAAGGCTACATTGCTAACCTTTGTGGTAAGAGTGCTTTCAATTCTTGATGATCCAAAGGGAATAAATTTGGATGCATGCGCAATGACATAATAGGCCAGGTTCCGCTCAACTTTATCTCCATCTATGGTTACCGCTCCCTGGCATATTGAACAGCCGCCATTGTCTGTATGCGGGTTATATTTAGGATCCGCAGCGAGGTTCCAAAGAATCACATTTTTACTCCAGTTCCGTAAAGCGCCGATAAGGATCCTTCCCACAGGATAAGCGGTATTGAAACCTCCATCCTTGCTTACAGCAATCATTTCAGTAAAATATATGTTTTTATCGGGAAAAGCATCATGTACTTTGCCCATCGCAGAAGTCTGACCGGCATATAAATGAAAACCTGAACCATCAATGTAGCTTGCAGCTTCTCTGTCTGCCAAGATAGAAATGGGATATTCCGGGGCATCACAATTGTGGTCGTAAAGAACAATTTTAGTTTTTATACCTTCTCGTTTAAAGGCAGGGCCGAGATGATCGCGGATAAAACGAAGCGCTTCTTTGGCCAAAAACTGCATACTGGGTGTATTGCCATCATTGAAAGGTTCATTCTGAATGGTCACCGCGTCAATAGCAATTCCATGGCTTTTCATGGCCTGGATGTATTTCACAAAGTAACTGGCATAAGTGCTATAATATTTATCCATTAATCTGCCACCCTGAACATTCTGGTTTGACTTCATCCACACCGGGGCGGACCATGGGGAACCCATAATTTTTATTCGTGGGGATATCGCTAAAATTTCCTTTAAAACAGGCACCACATCTTTTTCATCCTGCGACAAGGAAAAATGCTTTAACTCCGCATCCGTCTCCCCTGCTTTCAGGTCATCATAAGAAAAGACATATTCATTCAGATCAGATGCCCCGATGCTCACCCGAAGATAGCTAATCCCCACCTGGCCCGGTCCATTCCCAAAAAGTTCACTGAGAAGCTTGTTCCTTTGCGCAGCGGACATGCGAATGAGGTGTTGCGCACTGCCACCTGTCAGCGCAAAACCAAACCCGTCAACAGATTGATATTTTTTTTCGGCGTTGATGTTAATGATTTCTGTTTGCCCATTTCCTGCCTCGAGACTGGTCATTTTTGATAAAAGCATCGTTTTATCATTGCTGGTCTCCCAACCTTCCGCCTTCAGTTGTGCCTGGAGCAAAAAGGGAAAAGTATTGAATAACAAAACTAGAATGAACGCATGCTTGAATGCATAAATGGACTCGGGGTATCTGGGCATAAACTTATACTTGGTTTACACAAAGTTAAGCTCCAGGTTATCCCTTTTTTAATAGGATTTTAACAATTTATAATGTTTTGAATCCGAAGACCATTAATTTGAATAATAAATCTAAGCCATCACTACTAATCATCAAAACGATTATTCCTTTTGCAAACTTTCCAGTTCCGGGATTTCCAGGATAAGCCTTGACAATTAATTCTCTCTTAAGGCTGAGCTTAGATTGTTTCAGCTGGGATTACTTTTTAATATACACTCACCGTCAAGGGCCTAACTAAACTTTTCTCCAGCAAATGTGAATTTAACAATTCGTCTGATGCGGTTATTATTTTTCTCACCCGTCAATAATCAAAATTAAGCTATCCTTTCAAATCTATTAAGCAGCTCTAAACAGGCCCTGCTATTATGATATGGGCATTTCCATAATCCGGCTTTGTCTTCTCCTGCCATCAGACTGCCATCTTCTTTTCTGCCCCAATACCATTCGCCACTGGTTTTATCGATGAGGTGAGTAGTGGTATAGTTCCAGATTTTATCAAAATGCTGAAGAAATCTTTCATCTTTGGAAATCTGGAAAGCGTTATATAACCCGACCAGGGCTTCTGCCTGTACCCACCAGTGTTTTTCTGCAATCAGGTGATGGTTTGCGGGATTGAATTCATATACCATCGCATCTTTATCGATACCCTCTATCGCTGCTATACTGATTTTAAGGGCCAGCTTCTTAAATTCGGCTATGAGCTCAACCTCCTTTATCGCTTCAGCTGCTTCGAGCAATAACCAAGAGGCCTCAATATCGTGTCCGTAAGAAATAGCCTCTGACTTAGGCTCCCAGTGTTCATTGAAAAATAGCCCCAAATGGCCGTTAGGTTTTAAGATATGCCTGCGAAAAACCTCCAGCAGCTTTATGATCTGATGTTTAAGACCTTCATCAGGCCACAAGGTGTAGAGCAAACTATAGGCCTCCAGAATATGCAGATGGGTGTTCATTGTTTTTTTTTCATTTGCATCCTTATCACTCAGGCGTAAATCATCTTTCTGCGTCCAGTCTCGCGCGAACGCTTCAAAATATCCTAGCTCATTTTTATCATAACTATGTTTTTCGATATCAGCGTATAAGGATTTAGCGAGTATTAAGGCGTTTTCATCGCCGCTGGCCTTAAAATACGCCGCAAGGCCATAAATGGTGAAAGCAATGGCATAGATTTGTTTTTTTTTATCTTTCGCGTTTCCCTTAAAATCAACTGTCCAGTATACCCCGCCAAAAGTGTAATCAATGAAATGGTTTTTTATGTACAGATAACTTCGCTCAGCGGCCGCTAAATCCTCCACGGATCCGGTCTTTAGATAGGCGGCAGAAAAACTCCAGAGAATCCTGGCATTTAAAACTGAACCTTTATCAGCCGTATAGATGACCTGCTCTGATTCATCAATCTGTCCAACAAAACCACCATTTTCATGGTCTATGCTGCGCTGTTTCCAGTAATGAAGTATGGCTTGCAGTTCGATTTCAATTTCTGAAGCGCTTGGAAGGGATGTAGCTGGCATAATCTGTAAATTTATTTGGCTAAAACTAACTGGATTACACCTCTAAAACTAATATTTTTTTAACATAAGCTGATACTAATGCATTATGGTTATAGCACCTGTACTATTCCAGCATATTTTGATATTATTTTACCTTTTTTAAGTAAACCCTATGTCATAATTTGGCTGATAAAGTCTACCCTATTACGCTCAGAGCGCATATTTGAGCTTTAAACAGAATTTTAAACCATATAGCATCATACAAATAGGCCAAGATCATGTAGTGTTTTTTTAACTATATTGCCATCTATAACCGAATATAAGATGTCTAAAAATGTAATCAGGGAAATCACCCCTTTGACGCCGAACGACTGTTTTACCATTTTTTCCAGAACTAAGCAAGAATTTGATTTCCCGCTGCACAATCACGAGGACATGGAGCTCAACTTAGTGCTGAATGCGGCCGGGGCTAAACGAATTGTGGGGGATCATATAGCTGAAATAGAGCAGCAGGAATTGGTGCTGGTAGGCTCGAATTTATCACACGGCTGGTTCACTCATAATTGCGTGAGTGAGGACATCAGAGAGGTCACCATTCAGTTCCATAAGGACTTACTGGATGAAAAGTTTTTAAAACGCAATCAGCTTTCTTTCATTCGTAATATGTTTGAGCAGAGTAAGCGTGGTGTTCTTTTTTCCAAGGAAACCATTGAACGCATTTCCCCGCGTCTTTTGGCTTTGAGCAAGAAAAGTGGCTTTGACTCCATATTAGAGTTACTATCGATATTGCATGATCTCTCGATATCCAGGGATACCAAACTGCTTTCGGACTCCAGCTTCACTAAGGAAGATTATAACTACAATAGCAGAAGGATTGAAAAGGTATTTGAGTATATGAATAATAACTTCAACAGGCTTATCACCCTGTCAGAAGTAGCCAAGATCGCCAACATGCCAGAAGCGTCCTTCAGCAGGTTTATTAAAAAACGCACCGGTTATAATTTTATTGATTCGCTGAATGAAATCAGACTGGGGCATGTCAGCAGAATGCTTATTGACACGACCCAGTCTGTTGCTGAAATTGCCTTTATTTGCGGCTTTAATAATATGGCGAACTTTAACCGGACTTTTAAAAACAAAAAAGGCTGCACGCCAAAAGAGTTCCGTGAAAACTATGTTGGCAAGCGCGTATTTATCTAAGCTAAAAGATTTTTTGCATAAAATTATGGAGCTGCTCACGCCAGAATCTCCACTCATGTCCCCCTGGGCTATCGTGAAATTCATGGTTGATTCCCTTTGTCTTTAGATCATAATCTAGCGCCAGGTGTCCCTGATACCTGGGGTCCTCTTTACCGCAGGCGAGGTAAAGCAGGCTAATTTCTTTGTTTACTTTAGCTGGATTAGCAAAAGCTCCAGGCACCCGTTCATTGATATCAAATTTAGCATCACTCAACAAACCGGCACTAAATTCGCCAATGTAGCTGAATTTATCAGGGTTTTTAACCCCAATCAAGTATGCCTGCCCGCCACCCATGGAAAGCCCTGCGATGGCTCTGGATTTTTTATCCGCCCTGACACGGTAATTTTTTTCTACATATGGAATAACGTCCTTTAAAAGTTCCTGTTCCAACTGCTCGACCCCTTCTTTGCTGCTTCCTCCTGCCCAGCTGCCGTCTGTGAGTCCGTTGGTCATCACAATAAGCATCGGTTTTGCTTTACCTTCAGCGATAAGGTTTTCTAAAATTACATCCGCTTTCCCCGCGCTCTGGGTCCAGCTGGTTTCATTGTCTCCCCCACCGTGGCGAAGGTATAAAACAGGGAAAATTTGCTTTGGATTTTTCAGGTATTCTGCAGGGAGAAAAATGCACATCCCTCTAGGTTTACCTAAAGCCGAAGAGTGATATTTAATGGATTGCAAAATTCCGTGCGGGACGTTTTGATGCTCATCGAACCTTGCCTTATCACCTGGCACTTCCACGATACTCCCGTAAAGCTCAGTACCGGATTTTACAACCGGGTTTTTAGGATCAAGGGTTTGAATTCCATCTACAGAAAACACATAGGAATAAATTCCCGGCTTTTGCGGGGCAACCTTAATTTCCCAATTTCCTGCAGTGTCTTTTTGCATCGCTACGGGCCTAATGTCCCATTCACCAAAAAGCAGTTTAACCGATTTGGCAGACTTGGCTTTAAACCTGAAAACAATGCTTTTATCATTTTCCACTACCGGAGAATATGGTGGAGATGCCGGCCCCCACCATCCCTGAACGCTGTAAGTATTAGCAGGTTTTTGCGCCAGAATTGAGCAGGAAACAAAGCTTAAAAGAAGAAACAGAATTTTTTTCATCATATCTATATTTTACCAGCCTTTCATTTCATCCAAAGAGATGATGTTTTCAGCTTTCATTAAAGCGTTTAATTGAGCAGGGGTATTGTGTGAGAATACTAGTTCTGACCACCCCATAAAAAAGGTCCATTTTGGCTGTTTTGCCATCACTTCAGCAGTAGGAAGCACCTGACATTCACCAATGGCAATGGGCTTTTTGCCTCCAGCTTTTACCATAATATCGTACTTCTCCTGGCTGAATCCTGTTTTGTCATCATAAATATCCAGCGCAGCAACGTCCCAGTACTCTTCACCGGGATTATAATCCACTGCATCTTTTTCCAGGGTTTTAAAATCCTGTATGTCCCATACCCAAATCAGGTTATCAAGCTTTTTGGTTTTGCTTAAGTAATCATGAGTTAGCTGGTAGAGTTTTCTGGTACCCTCCGCACCAGGCCTGCCGCCCCACCAGAAAACGCCCTGATTCATTTCATGCAAAGGTCTGAACAGCACTTCCACATTTTTTTCTTTGAGTTGGCTTAGATATAAAGCGATCTCATCCATCATTGACTTCCACCTGGTATTTATTAAAGTTCCGTCGGTCAAAAGCTCCTTCCACTGCTGATCAGTTAATTTACTTAACACCCCTTGCTTATCCCAGCCGCATGGCTGCTCCAGCGCAGGATTACATGCGTGCCACATGATATTAATAAGACTTCCTTTCCTCCACTGCTCCGCAGCTTCATTGATCATGGTTTGTCTGTTTTGAATATTTTCAGACTGGAATAGAAAATCCCCGCTCCAAAGCCCAGGATATTTCCCAGTAGTGTTGAATACTTCCTGCGTCCATTTTTTGGGCTCTGCATTTGGCTCCCGGTTGTGTATACCCGAAATGGTGTATTTTCCCGATACCGAATAAAGGTAATTCAGTGATTTAAACCGTGTGGGTCCTTTATTAGTTTTTACGTCTTTCTTCCCTTTATGCGGAGCAAGATTTTGCGCGAAAGCGAAATGGCTAAAGGCAATCAGCATCACTAAAATTAAACAGGATCGGCTATTTTTCATATCTAAGGTTTCTTTAAAATGTAAACAAAATCTGTGTTAGGGGCAAGCTCCAGGTTATTGATGTCCAGGTTATTACCACTAGCTGCAATTTGAACATCTGCATCAAAATTCTGGGTTTCGCAGTTATATTTGGTAAGCTTATAATTTGACAAGGTAACAGGTATAGCAATACCAGTTTTCTGGATTTCAGCTTTCGGATTATACAGGTAAATAAAAATATCAGCGCCGCATTTTACGCTAAACACTTCAATAGCGGTGTTGGTGCTCTTCACCCTCAGGCTATCAAAACTCCCTTTCCCAGACTGCATCATTTCGTCCTGGATGCGGCGAACGTTAGCAATATATTTATCGGTGCCACGGTTATCAAAATACTCCCACCACCAGGAAAGCGGCAAAACGGGAGTTGGTGAGAAAAGGCCATACCACAATCCACGTTTAAAATCTGAATCCATGCCATCAGCGAAATCATCGAAGTTTTTAGACCAGTCATATTCATAGCCATATTCACCAATCACATATGGTTTACCATAGTTTTTGGTATAGCTTATAATGGTGGTAGGCAGGGCACGGTTGTTTTTGTAAATGTGTTTTTGGTTAAAATCTATGGCATCTATGGAATTTAGCCCTTTTAAATCCCGGTGAGAAATGCTGGTGGTCACCAGGTGTTTAAAGGGATCGGTTTGTTTGACGTAGTCTGCCATTTCCTGGTGCCATTGTACGATATGTTCAGCTGGAATTGGATTGTTTTTATCCCTGAACTGAACATTGTCAATTTCGTTGAAAAACTCCCAGGCACCTATCGCGCTGCTGTAACCCCAGCGGGCAATAATGAACCTCAGGCGGTTGCGGTATTCCCCTTTAGCCTTCGCATCTGTAAAAAAGTTCGCAGCGGAAACCCCATAACGTCCGTTTTTAGCATCGTGAGATCCTGGACCTAAAGTCAGCATAATATACAGGCCCAGTGAATCAGATAAATTGACCATTCTGTCCATTTTTTCTATCGCGCTTGGATTAAAATAAGCCGAGGAATTGCTGTATCGCCTGTTATTTATTCCGCTTTTCCAGTCTAATGGCAAATTCCATGAACAAATCCAGGTACGAAAGTAATTTCCGCCATGTTTAGCCAGCGAGGGTAGCATGTACTCATAGTTATACTTGGGGTTCTCATGAAGGGTTTTAAAGTATTTTGAATCATCATCATCTCTTGATTCCCAGCAAATATTTTCTCCGATCCCCCTGAAGGCATCCCCATTATCGAACCGGAACGTCCAGTCATTGCCCTTATGCAGAATGCCTTTAAGCTTAGATGCTGACACTTTAAATGAGGAGGGTTTGGTTAAAGAAACCTCTTTGCTGTTTTTCCGCAGCGCGAAGGTATATTGGTATCTTCCATTTTCCTGGGCACTGAAGCGCGCCTTCCAAAGCGAGCGTTTTCCGGATTGCCCAGATTCATAGTAACATGGCAGGTTAATTTTTTTACCAGTGGGAGAAGTAAGCTGCATGTCAAGGGCTAAATCTTCCTGTAAATATGGATTATCGAAATCTGACTGCAATTCAATAGTCCATTCTGCTTTTTCATAGGTTTTCACAACCGGATTAATCTGGGTTGTTTTTATAATACGATTTTGCGCCTGCACAGAAAAACTCATCAAAATAACAAAGGCAAAACAAAAAGAGATATTTTTTTTCATAGGTTTCATTCCGGAATTTCCTCGGAAATTGGATTTGGTTAGCATTCGTGTTAGATTCAAATCTACAAGCCTGGATAGATAAAGCGTTAATAGTATTTTAACAAAATCCTATACTCAAATTTTCATCACATAAATGATACAACAAAAGGATTATCTTCCAACAGTTATGGTGCTTAGCTTTATAATGCCTTTATACGGACTTTGTTTGCGCCTGACAATAAAATACAAGTCATGTCTGCCTTTGATGAGTGAGCTGATTGGGCTCACGATATCAGCATATTTATCAAACGAGCCGGTTGAGTCATAGCGGATTTTTGAGATTAACGGTCCTGCACGCGAATCCCGCCTAACCTCGATTTCTCCATCCATGGTGGAGGCATAGTTAAATGTGAAATTTTTAATTCCATTTAGGTCCGTCTGTTTTAATAAAATATAAGCCTTATTATCTCCTTCAGATAAACTATTGCGGAAGCGCTCAAAACCCACATGAGCGTCCGCCAGCGCAGGATTTATGATAGGGCTTTGCAAGAAAAATTCTTCGGTGCTGGAAAGTGGGCCAATAGGCTTTGCTCCGCCATCGGTATAGCTCACTTGAAACAGGTATCCCCCTTCAGGCTCATCTTTAATCGAATTTAACTTCAGTGATCCGCTTTTGGCAAGCGCAATGCGCTCGGCGGTTTTCTCCTGCGGCATAGAGAAGATATAGGTTACGATTTCTTTTGCATCGCTGGTGGAAAGTTGCGGGTGGGCGCTCATCACGCTTGTTTGCCCCCAGCTTCCCCCACCCCCTTTAATAATTTTTTCCGCAAGTTTTTCTACCGAGCCCTTTTGGGAACTGTAGCGGGCGGCGATATCAAAGTAACTTGGTCCTATGGCCTTAGCATTCGCCAGATGGCAGGATTTACAATCGCTGGCCGCCATTAGCGCTTTACCAGAATACCTGGGCTGCTCGGATTGATTTTTTTGACCAGCCGAAAGGTAAGTATAAAAGGCCTTCAAGCGATTTGGTGCAATTTTTAGATCTTCCTTATCACTGGCCTGGATGGAGTAAGTAAAGGGTTTATCAGCCCAGAAGAATGATTTATTGTCAGCGCTAGAAATAGAGACCACTGGCGGGGTATTACCGACTTTTATGATTAAAGTGTCTTTAGCGCTGGCGCCTCTTTTATCACGCACCGTGAGAATGGCCTTAAAGATACCTGACTTTTTAAATATATATACGGGGTTAATTTTATTAGACGCTACAACCTTGCCCTCAAATTGCCACTGGTAGCTGAGCTGCTCATCGTCATCTAAATCATAGCTTTTTTGCCCACGGAAGTTTACCAGTAGTGGTGCTTTGCCCGCAATGCTGCGATGGGAGGGGAAATTTTTTCGCTCGGAAGTTAAAAATACTGCTTTGTCCAACCGCTGGTGTTCTTTTTCATTTACAATTTCTGCTTTGGCAACAGGCGAGCGGTTTCCGGTATTGTATTCAATTTTCACCAGGGAAGCATCCGCGTTGGCCGCTCCGTATACCGAACCATATTCGAGCATATAGAGTATACCATCATTGGAAAAAGCCATATCAATGGGCCTTTTAAAGTTTCCGTTGGCGGCCATGAAAGCCTCATTTCGCACATAGTTTTCTTTTTCATCAAAACTCAAGGCAAATATCCAGTTACGCATCCAATCGGCAATAAACAATTTGCCATCATAATACTCCGGAAAGCGGTTTGGAGCGCCAGATTGCTTATAGCTATAGAAAGTCCCACCGATGATGCATCTGCCTCCAAGCCCAAGTTCGGGAAATTCTTTGGAAGCAAGATATGGATACCAAATCATCGCAGGCCTGGCCGGCGGCAGCTGGCTTAGTCCGGTATTGTTTGGCGAATGGTTAACTAACTTTTCGGGATCAAATTTTTCTCCGGCCGTTTTTTTTGCAAAGTCCCAATGCGTATATGCCTGATTATCGCCAGCAAAATAGGGCCATCCGTAGTTACCCGCAGACTTAGCCTGGTTTACCTCATCAAAGCCCATCGGTCCCCGCTCACTCCCCTGCCCGGCATCCGGGCCAATGTCGCCCCAATAAAGGGTCGAGGATTTTGGATTCAGCGCAATCCGGTAAGGGTTTCTGGTTCCCATGACGTAAATTTCAGGCTTTGTTTTTGGTGTCCCTGGCTTGAATAAATTACCTTGTGGAATGCTGTAGGTTCCATCAGCTTGGGGGTGTATGCGCAGAATTTTCCCCTTGAAATCATTGGTATTCCCGGCGCTGCGTTGAGCATCTCCGCTAAAATAAACTTCACCCGGGCGCTCATCCAGCGGAGCGTAACCTTCAGAAGAAAAAGGGCTGCTGCTATCACCCGTTGAAAGGTATAAATTTCCCTGGGTATCGAATGCGAGCGAGCCGCCATGGTGGGAGCCGCTGTTTTTTTCAACCGGAACACGCAGTAGTATTTTTTCACTCGATAAGTCTAAGACATTGGTCTTTGACAGGGTAAACCTGGATAAGTTGAAATAAAGAGGTTCTTGGCTTTGACCTGCTGGCGCATAATAAAGATAGATAAAGTTGTTTTTAAAAAATTCAGGATCGAGCGTTATGCCAATGAGCCCAGTGCCCCCAATATTGGTGGTAGCTAATTTTTCAACTAGGGTGTTTTTATCTGTTTTGGTATCATAAACATAAAGGTTGCCGAAAAGTTCAGTGTAGAAGATCCGGCCGTCTTCGCTCACAGCGAGCTCCATCGGGGAATTTAGGTTAGTAGACAGGATACTCTTGGTAAAGCGGTTTTGTTCCGGTATTGGTTTGGCATAGGCTTTAGCATAGTCAAGCTTCGCCCCATTTCCAAGCGCATACTCGATGCCGCCAGCAAGCTGAGCTAAAAATAAAGGTTCTGAATAGCTTTCTTCGGTATGTCCTAGGCCAGTGTAAAAAGCGCGTCCGCCATCATATTCATGATACCAGATGATAGGGTGTCCGGTGCCATTTGTTCCTCCATCGTAACTATCCTCATCCAGACTGGCCAGGACTTTTATGCCGGGATAGAAAGATTTATAGTTATACCACTCATCGCTTCTCTTCCAGCTATCCGGCAAACTGCTGCTTGCTGGATGGCTTTTATCGCTGAGATGGATAGAAGCTTCACGCACGTTTGGATTGTGGGGATGGGAATCAAAGTAAGCGCCGACGAGTTGTCCATACCAGCTCCAATCATATTCAGTATCAGCCGCCGAATGGATGCCTACATAGCCACCACCGGCCTGAATGTAGCGCTCGAAGGCCGTTTGCTGTTCTGAGTTAAGCACATTTCCAATTGTAGAGTTGAAAATTACAGCGTTGTAAGCAGAGAGCTTTTGCTCATTAAAATATGCTGCGTTCGTTGTGGTATCTACGCTATATCCTTTTTGGTCTGCTATCTTTTTTATTGCAGCAATTGCTGATGGAATCGAGCTGTGGTGCCAGCCAGAAGTTTTGGAAAAAATGAGCAAAGCTGGTTTTGGCTTTGGCGCCTGAAAGCCCTCAATGAAAATAAGTAGCAGGCTTATTAGAAGCGCAAAATATTTTATTTGTAGTGAATCGTTCATCGTTGAAGTTTTATCGTATTGGCTGGGTTAATCCTGCAAGGCATACTGTATACCCGCGAGCAAATGTTTTAAAAATAAAGGGTCTTCATAGTGTTCGGGGAAATGGCCAAGCGCAGTATAAAAACTCCTTCCCCCTTCAAACTCATGGTACCAGGCGATAGGATGATAGGCGCCATTTTCGCCTCCCTTGTAGCTTTTTTCATCTACCCTGAGCAATACGTGCAGCCCCCGTTGCAAGTCCCGAAAGTTATACCACTCATCTCTTCTGGAGAAGGATGGTGGAAAAAATTTAGTAGCGGGATGGCTGCTATCCTCCAGGTGAAGGGTTGCAGTTTGAGGCTCGGGGTGACCGGTGAATACCCCGCCAACAAGCTTTCCATACCAACTCCAGTTTTTCTCTATCGTGGAAGCCGCGTGAATACCGACGAATCCTTTACCCGAACGAATAAATTTTTGTATTGCCTGTTTTCCTGCGCTGTCGATAATATTTCCAGAAGGGCTTAAAAAGATTATTGCAGCGTATTGTTTTAGATTATTCTCGTTTAGTGCGCAGGAGTCTATCGTCTGATCTACAGAAAAATGGTTTACCAGGCCAAGTTTTTTTATCGCTTTGATACCTGCATTAATCGATTCATGGTGGTAACGCGCTGTTTTTGAAAATATCAAGACTTTTTTCTGGCCGCTGGCAAGTAAATTCAGGCCAATGCAAATGAGTAAAGTAAATATATTTTTCATATCTGTATTTAAGGTTGTTTAGCATAAAAAATGTCTTCCAGTAAAATCCTGGACTTATCTTCCTGGATGTTAATGCGCCTTTATTCAGCTAAAATGCTCTTCACCGGATTACTTGAAAGCATTCGCTAGCGCAGGTGCACAACTCTACAGGGCGGTGAATTTTGCAGATCAACTGACTGATTAACAAGCTCCGGCGGTTAGCTCACTTGGTTTTTTTATTTACCAATGAAGTATTTTTTAGCAGCATAAATAAGGGCTGACTTTCGCCAGTTTTATCCGAGCTGTAATATTTGTTCCCAAGTAAAAGGTCTATTTTACCATCTCCGTTAAAATCTCCACTATCCATGGTCAGTCCTTTTTGAAAAGGTACATTTTTAGCTAAAGTAAAGCCCTTAAAGGATAAATTGCCCTGATTTTGGAGATAAACAAACGCTTCCCAGGGGCTCGCTGCCGCAGGAAATGCACTAATGGAAGCTATGTCCAAGTCCCCATCTAAATCGAAATCGCGGGCAATAGCCTTATAACAGCCGTTCATTGGGTAAAAAAATGATTTGCTAAACTGCCATTTGCTATCACCGAAAAAAATATAGATGCCATGGTAGGGTTTTAGTACCGGAGAGAGGTCTGCGTTATCCCCGCAGGTATACAAAAGGTCTTTAAAGCCGTCCTGGTTAAAATCAACAAGTTCAAAACTGCTTGATCCATAAACCGGGGGGAAGCTCAATACTTTTTCAGTATCGAATTTACCATTCCCAAGATTTCTAAAAAGAAAAATCCCTTCATCCCCTTGCGCAAATAAAGCGTAAATGTCCGCTTTACCATCACCATTCTCATCGGTTACAACAAAATCTATTATGCCAGGCATCAGTCTCAAGATATGCTTTTTATAGGAGCCATTCTTACTCGCCTGCGCCCAGGAGAGCTGGCCAGTGAGTCTTCCAAACTCACCTATTAAAATATCTTTTAACCCGTCGCCATTTAAGTCCACTTTTAGACTTTTAACTGGCCTTGAAAGTGAAGAAAATATCGGTTCTCTGCTTAAAAGCTGCTGAGGTGCAGCAGGGCTGAGCTCGTATACGCGCCCTCCACTGCTTTGGCTAGCCATATAATTTTCACCAATGAAAGTGGCAAGCGCAGGCCTGGCAGATAAATCCATATCCACTAAAGTCCCTGGCATTTGTGAAGATTTCAAGGTATCTAGCCGGGCGTTGATTTGGTATAACTGGTTTGATATGCCGTTTTGAATAAGCAGACAATGATTTGTTTCTGGACTAATTTTCACATAGGTCGCTAAAGCAAGCTTACTATAGAAAATATCTTGCTTTGGCAACAGGACTTCAAAAGATGGAAGAGCGAATGTAATTTCTTCTCTTACCTCTTCAGCTAATCGTTCCGGGGCGGAATCAATATAATACCCTTTGATAGCCTGCCACTCCTTAAGGGATAATAGGGGACTGGAGGGAATGAGATTCCCTCCCTCTGCCAATAGCGAAACGCTTGGGGTTTCCACTCCTAAAAACATGCCCATTGCTGGAAGTACTGCACCTCGCCAGCTATTTTTCGGCAGCAGGCCAGGATCTGGAAATTGATGGCAGGAGGTGCAGTATTTTCTTGCCAACAGCTCACCACGCTGCTCGTCCGCTGTATTAAAATTTAATTTGTGTTGGCCTGGTTTAAGGTTTGATTTATCAAGGATATAAAAAACCATTGCGCTAAAAAGCGCAATGGTGACTATCATGATATTTCTTTTGCTTTTACTCAATTTTTAGGGATTAAGCCAGCCATTTATCAAAGTTTCAACGCATTTACGTCGATAATTACGATAACCTTATTATTTACCGCACTTAATGAAAATTTACTTGGAGAGGAAATCGCTACCGCAAGCGCTACTTTTTTTCCGGTGTAGCCCGATTTAAGCTGGGCGGCGTCAATGCTCAGCAAAAAGGTAGCTGCACTTTGCCCCTCTGACACGGAAATACTTCCAGGAAGCCTGTAAAGTCCTTCCGGGAGGAGTACTGTATTAGTTAGCAGGTTTGATGCGATCAAAGTGTTGATGGTATCTGGCCTGGTGCTGATATTTACCGAATAGCCTTCGTCAGTCGTCTTTCCACTCCTTGCTACACCGAGAATCACCTTGAGCTGGTTATTCTTTGTATCCAAAGTATAGTTCCGTGAAGCAGAATCCAGACCTTTTGGTACCAGGTAATTAAGGTTCGAGCTTAAGCCCTGGGGCATATAAATTTTAGCATCACCATAATCTAAGTCCTGATCATTTTTTTCGCAGGAGAACAAAAGCGCCACTGAGCACAGCGCAAGCAAAATGGCGGAAGTATAAAATATTTTTTTCATTGCTTTGAAAATTAATAGCCTGGGTTTTGGGTAATTGATCCGTTTGAGCGCACAACTTCAGCTCTTGGAAACGGCAAGTAATACATCGCAGGAGCCCTGAAGGTACGTGTAGCGACGTCAACAATGTTATAACTGAAGCTGCCATTGGCATTTTTACTCACATTAACGCCCTTAATAGGCTGATTTAATAGTGTGCCGGCATCGTTCCATCGAAGCAGATCCCAGTAGCGGTGGTCTTCAAAAGCCAGTTCAATTCTGCGTTCATGCTTAATTGCTGCGCGGAAAGCATCTTTTCCCCCTATCGAAACTGCTGGCATAGCCACTCCTACCCTTGAACGCACCATATTCAGTGCTGTTCTAGATGTCATCGCTGCCGGCGCATCAGGCGCTGTGCCATCCGGACCGTAAGCCTCATTCATCGCCTCAGCGTAATTAAGCAACACCTCAGCATAACGAATGGCTACCCACTGATGTTGCGCGGTGGCATTGTTCACTAAATCCAGATTTGGCGCCAGGAATTTTTTTAAGTAATAACCTGTGCGTGAGGTATTGGTTTTGGCCATATCATCACTAGCGCCCGCGGACTGATCAATCGTACGACCGTTCCAAGCGGTGCCATTTAATACCACCGTTTCTGAAAGTCTTGGATCGCGATTTGCATAAATGTTGGCAGGATCGGCGCTGCCTTTGAGTTCATACTCGGCCACAAGATTATGGGATGGGGTCACACCACTCGCGCCACCACTAGTTGTGATGGGATAATTGGCACGCTCTAAATCATTGGATGCAGGCCTGCGAATAGCGAGAATAGTTTCCGCGCTATTGAGTGAATTATTACCCTGAAAATAATTTCCATAACCACCGGTATGAAGCGCGTAACCAAATGCAGGGGTACTGATAATTTCCCTGGCGGCAGCCGCTGCCCTGGTCCATTTGGCTGGATCATTTGATGGGTTATGCAAAGGACTTGCCGCGTATAAAAGTACACGTGCTTTTATCGCCAGCGCTGAACCTCTAGAGAAACGTCCATCCTGGTCTGAAAAACCATTAGTTTTCCAGCTCACAACTAAAGAGTCTTTGTAGGTATCGATTTCGGAAACAATATAATCAACCACCTGATCATAGCTGGACTTTGCCACTGCTAAGTCGCCACCAGACTGCTGCAGGGTTTTGCTGACAATAGGTACTCCGCCATAGCGTTTAATAAGTTCAGAATAATAATAGGCCCTTGCAATATGCGCCTCACCACGGTAAGCACCGATGAAGAGTTTATCGCGGTTATAATTTGTCACATCCGTCAGGGTATCGCGATTCTGGCTAATCATTGCCTTCCAGTTTTTAGAATAATCCAAAAAGAAATTCGCGGCGCGGATGCCTTCATAGCATGCATAATACTTGTTAGCTTCTGTCGAAGGGTTAGCCTCACTCAAGGTCGCCTGATTAAAAGGAATTACCCCTTGGGCAAAGGTTAGCGTTTGCTGTGCATCATCGGTGGCAGCTTCAAAAAAGCTATTGTCTAAAGTAGTAAATCCTACAGCAAAACTGATCGGTGCATAGAATGCATTTGCAAAGCCGGTCAGCGAACTTCTGGTGGTCTGAATGGTTTCCGGTGTTGGAAGTGTATCCATCCTGGTATCCAAAAAATCTTTTTTACAGGCACTGATTAGCAGCAGGCCGGCGAAAAAGAGGGTCAAATATGGTGCTCTGATTTTCATCATTTAGTATTTTTTAAATTAAAAAGTAACCGACAGCCCGGTATTGAATGATTTAATGCCTGGATAAGCGCTTAAGGTTTCCGGATCCAATCCGTAGTCTTTTTCCAGCCTGCTCCACGTTAATGGATTGACAGCATTTACATAAAAGCGCAGGTTAGAAAGTGAAAGCTTTTTAACAAAAGCAGGACTAAAAGTATAACCTAATTCTACGTTACGCAAGCGAAGGAAATCCCTGCTTTTCACCCAAAAGTCACTAGCGCGGTAATTGTTATTGTTCGCTGCCGTAGTTAAGCGTGGATAGTTCGCGGTAGCTCTGGTATCAATGCCCTGATCTGGGTAATAAGCCCATGCGTTTTGTGCAACCGGAAATACATTTCCATTACCTACGAATGCTTGTATCTGATTAGGGGCCGCACTCAAAATATTCACTGATGAGCTGCCAATACCCTGGAAGAGTGCACTTAAGTCAAAACCTTTATAGCTAAAGTTTGCACCAAAGGAATAGGTCATTTCCGGGAAGAGGGATTTCCCAACTGAGGTAATGTCCTTTTCATCAATAATATTATCCCCGTTAAGGTCCTGGTATTTTAAGTCTCCGGGCTGAACAAGGCCAAAGGCAGGCACCGGACCGCCTTTTAATGTGCCATTGGCATTAAAATCTTCAAGTTGATAAAACCCCTTTGAAACGAGGCCATAATTCTGGGCTATTGAGCGCCCGGTTTGCTGGTTGTATTCGTATGGCTGGGGAATTTCAGCAAAATAGTCGATTCTGTTTTTATTGTAAGCCACCTGTCCCCAGATGCCATATCCAAAATCTCCTTTTTTATCTGAGAAATTGGCAGAAAGTTCAAAGCCTTTATTGGTTACTTTACCAAGATTGGCAAAGCTATTTATTGTGCCATAAATTCCGGTAATGGTATTGTCGCGGGTAAGGATACCACTACGCTTATCTAAAAATACATCTGCCGACAGGCTGAGTTTTTTAAAGAAAGTCACCTCTGCCCCAAAGTTGTATTTTAGGCTTTCTTCGGCAAAGATATCGGGATTGGCTAAAATGTTTTGATTTAGGCCCGAGTTACCCGTGATGCTGGAGTTTCCAGTGTAAAAAGTGCCACTGTTATTGTAATACTGCTGATAGAGAAAGCGTCCACTATTCTGGGTTTCTGAATCCATACTTCCGGTCTTTCCGGCAGATGCGCGTAGTTTCAACAGACTGATGGATTTGCTGTCTTTTAAGAATTCCTCATTGGAAACTATCCAGCTGGCAGAAATCGCGGGATAAAATCCCCACCGGTTGCCTGGCGCATAACCATCTGCTCCGAAATAAGAAAAACCAAGTTCGGCAACATAGCGGTTATCATAGCTATAGTTGGCCCGTCCACTGATATTTTGGTAACGGTAGATATAAGCATCGGCGCCCCCATCGCTTTTGAAATCAGACTGGTGGTAATTTAGTGCAGATAAAATTTGATGTTTTCCAAAACTTCTCTCATAACCGATTGTACCCATGAGCTGTTTCCAGTCTTCCTGTCCACCGGGAATCATGCCCGTTGCTCTGAGCGGAGTGAGTACGTTTGTTGGACCACCGGGCTGACCATTAAAAAACCGGGCATAATCTGCCGTTTTAGAGTAATTACTCTGCGAATAGCTATTGAATGAATAGGCTTGACTTAAATATAAGCCCGGTGTGAGTTCATCCAAACGCTCTTTCAGCGTGAAATTTCCCTGAAGGATGCGCCTGTGAGAAGAAAACCAGCCAAGTGAATTAATAGAGGCTACGGGGTTATCGGGAAAAAGCGAGGTGCCAGAGTAATTTCCGGTAGCCCCATCCCTTACCGGATAAATATTGGATGGATAACGCGAGAGATTTTGCCACAGGTTGGCTCCGCTGTAGTTTGGCGCTTTGCGGTCTTCAATTCTAGCGCCAAGATCTACCTTAGCTTCAAATATGTCAAACATTTTAAAGTCCAGGTTTGATCTCAAATTATAACGTTTGACTGTCGAATTTGAAGTGGCATCTGTTTGCTTGACATTATATAAGGCTTGTTGGTTGGCGTAATCCATTACGATGTTGTACCTGGCATTATCATCCCCGCCGGTAAAACTCAGGTCACCGTCAGTATATGGCGCATGGTTTTTTAACACCTGATCAAACCAATCAACATTGGTTCCCGTGCCGTTTCTATAACCTTGCAACTGCGCAGGGGAATAAAGAGGCGACCATACCCTGCCTTTGTCGTTGCTAATGGCCTGGTTATACAGGCTAGCATACCCGAAAGCATCAAGGGGCTTATTGATGTTGATCGCTTTCTGAATACCGGTCCTTGCCTGGAAAGAAATGGTCGGCTTACCGACTTTTCCTCTTTTTGTGAGGACATAAATCACCCCATTGGCCCCGCGCATCCCGAATGTGGCAAGCGCTGCTGCATCTTTTAAAATAGAGATGCTTTCAATTTCTGCAGCGGAGAGATAAGCTAGGTAATTGAGATTGGTTTCAAAACCGTCGACAAATACCTTATAGGTATTATAGCCACCAGCAGAGGTCGAGGATAGCGATCCCACGCCCCTGATTCCAAGCGCGGCATTATCATAACCTGGCTCACCTGAACCAAGGTTGACACTCAAGCCATTCAACCTACCGTATAGCGTATTGGTTAAATTCATGGTCGGCGTTTGATACAAAGCCTCACCGCTCACAGATGAGACGGCAGCGGTTGAGTTAATTTTTTTGATATTAAGCAGTCTTCCCGGCTCTATGCGCGCGGTATCCCTGGCCGCGCTATCCCTTAGGCTTTTATTTTGTGCGGCAATATTCATCGCTGTGCCCAGGAGCAGGCAGGCGGAGAGAACAGTGCTTTTTATATATTGGTTAGTCATATTTCCTGTATGGTTAGTTTGTTTTCAGCGTTTAATAACCTGGGTTTTGAACCAGTATGCGTTTATTAATCTCCGAAAGTGGAATGGGTTCTAAATACATCTTTGCGTTCCAATAGGGGCTCAAAGTATTGTTATTGGTGTAGGATAATATATCTGCAGTGATGGCTGGATTACTTTTGCCAGGGGCAAAAGTAAACCTGAATTCTTCATACTGCCCGCCGATCACCCCACTGGCAATATCAGAACGCTTCCAATGTTTAACATCAAAATACCTGCGGTTTTCCTTATAAAACTCTATGCTCCATTCCCGCTGTATTAAAAGGCGAAGGGCTGACTGGTCGCTTTCTGTTATACTTGGAAGACCTGCTCTATTGTGTACAATGTTTAGGTTTTGAAGCGCTTTGGCCGTATTACCCAGTTCATTATATGCTTCTGCTAAATTCAGGTAGAATTCCGACATACGGAACAGTGGCCACTCAAACCACGAGCGGGTACCTGCTTTGTAATAAAATTTGGTGCTTTGTGCATCGCCCTTTCCAGATCCTGAGATATTCACCCCTGAATTGATATTATCATATGACCAGACTGAATTGCCCGGGTTATTCCAGGCATCAATTCCATGTGCATAATTATCTGCCTTAAATCTTGGCTCCATCTGCTGCATGCGCGTATTGTAGTCGGTGTAAGGTCTTGCCGCATCTCCTACCTTTGGCCAGTTCTGGTCAGTACCGTCCGCTTTATAATAAATGCGAAGGAAATTGGTAATCATCCCTGCATTATCCGTTAGGTATCTTTCGTTGTTAATGTCAGTGCCCCCTCTTCCTGAAGATCCTCGGACAGGAATATAGAACTTGAACATTTTAACGTTATTGGCATTATTATCCAATTTATAGGCCAGTAATACTTCTTTATTATTTGGTATTGAGGTTGCAGTTCCGTAGTCATCAAGTGCATTAGGGTTCGGGGTATTTGCACCGCCTCCGGTATTGATGATGTCGGTAGCATGGCTTTTTCCCCACGCAATGACCGCTTCGTTGGCGGTAACCGCATCAGTCCATCTTTGCTGACTCACGTTTCCAAAGCATATCATATTGTTGTTTGCCCCTAAACTTAAATACGGTGTTGCCGAATTAAATAAGGGTCTCGCAGCATATTGCAACGCTCGGGCTTTTATCGCCAGTGCAGCGCCTTTAGTCAATCTGCCTACAGATTTATCCGGCCAGCTGTCTGGAAGCCCGGCGTAAGCGGCATCGCTTAACTGGATAATGTTATCAAGTGTTGCCTGCAGGGTAGCTCTGGGAATAGCTAAATCATCTGAAGAAATAAAGGTTTTATTCACAATCGGCACACCGCCATAACGGATGAACATGCCCAAATAACGGTAGGCGGTTAAACCAGCCATTTCAGCTTTTACGTAACCTTTTGTGGCCCCATCCATATCAGGCACTTTATCAATGTTTTCTGAGATGATGTAGTTACGCCTGATGGCTACAAAGTTATTTGCAAAATTATCGGTACTGCGTTCTGAGGTAAGTCCTGCTAAACTATAAGCAGCATAAATATCTGCCCAGCTTTCTCCAGGCATCGCCTCGCCAGAAATGCCCGAAAGTGTGCCGTTTCCGATATTGGTGCCGCCATTGTCAAAAAGACCCTGGCAAAGCGAAGTCCTGTACGCATTGGCGAGCGCCTTGGTAGCCTCAACAGAGGAGGCAAAAACCGTCTCTATAGTCGTATTCCCTGTAGTTTCAGGTTTTTCTAAAAATTCTTTCTGGCAAGAATAAAGGCCAGTTGCGCCTATTATTGCGGAAATGAAGTAAATTATCTTTTTCATATTTTTTGATAATCAGGTTTAAAAACGAATATTGGCGCCGAAAACGAAAGCCCTGGTTAGCGGGAAAAGATAAGAAGTTCCGCTATCGGTTTGTTCCGGGTCAATCTCATCAAAATCATTGTCCCATGTGAAAAGGTTATTGCCATTTGCATAAATCCTAAGAGAACTGATGCGGGCTTTTTTCATAAATCCGTAATTGTTGAAAGTATAACCGAGTTCTATATTTTTTAACTTCTTAAAAGCTGTAGAAACTAACCAGAAATCAGAATTTTGGTAATTGTTTGCCTCACTGGCTGAACCGGCGATGGTGGCTCTAGGAAAAGTTATCTTCTCCCCATTGACTACCTTCTCAGGGGTCCATCTACCGTCAAACTGCCATTGGAACGCGTTTCCTGCATTTTTCACAAATGGATGATTCATTCCGTTATTGATATTAAATGAACCTTTGCTTTTGCCGATGAAAAGTACGTTTAAATCAAAGCCCTTATAATTGATGCCCGTCTTTAAACTAAAATCATACAATGCCCGGTTGGTATAACCTATTGGCACCCGATCTGATGCATCTATTAGACCATCACCATTGATGTCTTTATAGCGGATATCTCCAAGGGCAGCCTGGTTACCATTATAAGTTAATACAGGACGGTTGTTAAGCTCTGCCGGGGTATTGTAAAAACCATCAGATACAAAGCCTTTGTACTGACCAAAACTATAACCTGAGGTATTCATCCAAGGGTATGGGTTGAGCGCCTCTGCATTGTAAACGATTTTATTTTTGGCATAACTCAGGTAAGCGTTGATGTTATAGCCAACCTGTCCCCTTGTTTCTGACCAGCCTAAGCTTACCTCATAACCTTTGTTATTCATGATGCCCAAGTTTGCTCTTGGCACATTCGCTACTGCCACCCCATAACTTGCCGGGATGGTACCAGGCTGGGTGAAAATATTGGTCCTGTCATTTTTGAAGCCTTCAATGATTAAGGAGAGTTTATTTTTGAAAAATTTCGCCTCCAGGCCTAAGTTTCTTTTGGTTTCTTCTTCCCAGGTTACCGATGGGTTACCAAGTTTACTTTCATTTGTTCCAGTGGTTAGCGTATTTGGGGTTGATCCGTCACCATTGCCAAAATAATACCCTGGCTGATTAATCACAAAAGTACTGGGAAGATACACATAGCGGTCGCCACCAATTTTATCATACCCGCTCAGTCCATATGACCCCCGGAATTTCAAGAAAGTTATCCAGTCATTTTTAGGAAAAAAGGATTCGTTTGAAGCGACCCATCCCAGTGAATATGCAGGAAAAAGGCCAAACCTTTTATCTTCAGCGAACTGTTCGGTGCCGTTATATCCAACGCTGATTTCAGCCAGATAACGCTCTTTGTAGTTATAGGCGACATTGCCCACAAGTCCCATATTTCCTGATGGGGTATTAAAATTATCTATAGGCAGATAATACTTTTGTGCATTCGCAAGAACAAGGGCCGTAACGCTATGATTACCAAAAGTACGTGCATAGTCAATTCCTGCATCCACGTAAAAAGTACGGTTCACACTATTATGATTGGGGTTAGGATTAAACGTACCTGAGGAGGTACGCTCCCCACCAAAAAAATCCAGGATATTTGGATCAATGGGATTTCGGCGGACAGAAAACTCTGGAAGAGTTACGCGGTAAGTTGTTGCTTTTGAGTAATTATTTTCATAATTCACATTAGCCCGAAGGGATAGACCTTTAGTTAAATAGTCCATGGTGTATTTAGCCCCGATACGTCCGGTTAATCTCGAATCATATGTTGTTTCTGTTCCGCTGGCAAGTAAGTTCCTGATAGAGTTCTGGTTACCCAGTAAACTTCCGATTTTACGACCCAGTGGGTTGGATGCCGTACCTGGATTACCGGCAATACTGTTGATGAGTTTATTATCAATAATACCTGGCGCCATCATTGCGTTGGTGTCATAAAGGTATTGCATAATGATCTTGTAGCGGTCATTGAGCGAAGTGCCCCCATCGATACCGGGTCCAACGATGGTTCCGAACTGCCCGGATAGATTAACCGAGATTGCCAGGTTTTTCACCGCATTTATGTCAAAGTTGGACAGGAAGTTATAGCGGTCATAGGTTGATTTGGTATTGGCGCCGTAATAATCTGTATTCTGAAGTATGGAGCCTTGGGAAAAATAACCTAGTGAGGTATAATATTTTACTTTTTCAGTACCACCAGCAATGTTTAAGTTAAATTGTTGCTGTGGGCCTTTGCCACCAAACTGGTCTTTAAAGAGATCGCGGCTTGAATAATATAGTGCAGGACTGGCATTCAATGCATCCCTTTGAGTGCTGGTGAGGCCTGGATAATTAGCTACTTCAGCCGGGGTATAGTCCCGGTTGTTCGCGAATTTCCACAGATCGCTGCTATCGAAAAGGTAATCATTAAAAGCAGATACGCCGTAGGTGCTCTGTTCGGTGCGAATGGCCTCATTACGCATTAGAGCGAAGTCATAAGAGCTTACGTTCTTTGGCAAATTGGCTGCTGTTGTGAAACCGAAATTCGTTGATGCGCTTAAAACAGGCTTGCCAAGTTTACCTCTTTTTGTGGTCACGATAATAACACCGTTCGCACCCCTCACGCCATAAACTGCAGTGGAAGATGCATCTTTGAGAATATTGATACTTTCAATTTCATTGGCATCCATAGAGTTCAACCTCGAGTAGGTTTGCTCAGGCGGCTCTGGCACCCCGTCGATAACGATAAGTGGATCAGTTGACCCGGCATAGGTGGATACCCCTCGGATGGTAATGGCTGCATTATTGCGACCAGGCTCTCCACTTTGCTGTAAACCTGACACACCCGGAGCATTACCGACAAGCATATTGGATATATTGGATACCGATGTAGATACGAGTTCTTTGCCACCAATGGTAGAGACCGAACCCGTTACTGTAATTTTTTTCTGTTGTGTTCCAAATCCTTTTACTACAACTTCATCTAAATCGCCGGTGGTCGATTTTAATGAAAGGTTGATTGTTGAAGTGCTCGCTTCGAGCTCACGGGTTGCGTAACCAACTGCCCTAAAAATCAGGATTGCAGAAGATGAAGATACATTTAAGGAATATTGCCCTTCGCCATTAGTGGAGGTGCCTTGCTGGGTACCTTTTATCATCACCGAAACACCAGGCAAGGGTTGGCCGCTATCGTCGCTGACTACGCCTGTCACATTTCTTTGCTGGGCAAAGAGCTGATAAGTGAAGGCCAGTAAAAAGGTTAGGCACACCGCTGTTGTGTGTAAAAAACTTTTCATAAAGATTATTTTGGTTAGTTGATTTGCAGGGTGCAAATTGTATAGGCAATATTAGTTAAGAAATTGCCCGTTAATTAATGGTATTTTAACAAAATGTGGTATAATTCGTATAGATAATCTTTAAAACCAAATGAATTTGTACGTTATTGTTCTGCTTGTTCAAAATTTTTTTAAGGAGAATTTGTAGCGCGATAGTTTATTGAATGATTATGGTAAATTGAATCTTCTGTTAGCTGCCGATGTGCCTAAAGTCGATGATTATCTTTCATTTATTTAGATATGGCTTTTATTGCCTGTTGTCTAAAGTTGCAGGCTGCTAAAAAGGCAAAAAAAGGACCCATATTACTACGGGCCCTCCAAGGGCTAAACCAATTAAAAATTCACTTCAACCTACTACCTTCAAAAAAATTCTTTCATTTAACCCAAAACTGATAGTATTTTAACCTATCCTAATGCATTAATAGCGAATTTGTATGTTAACAGAATCTCTTAGCGCTTTTCTATGAGTTCCAATTGTTGATTTTTTTCAACCAGCTTACATATTTCCTGTACTGAGGCAGCGCTGGTGAATCCATCCTGTGGGCTATTCATAGTGTAATCCAACAACCTATCAATAGTGGAGGTAGCCACATGCATTCTGGTATCAGAGGAAGCATAGTAAATAAACACCTGTCCGTCCCCGTCTGCTATCCAGCCGTTGCAAAAGACAACGTTTGATACGTCGCCCACCCGCTCCTGGTCCTCTGGGGAGAGAAAATAACCTGCAGGTTTGTGAGTGACTTTTGTGAGATCATTTGCATCACTCAAAAATAAATACAAAACATAACGAAGACCGGCGGCAGTATTTCGTACGCCATGCGCCATCTGCAACCACCCTTTTTCGGTTTTTATCGGAGCGGGACCCAGGCCATTTTTCGCCTCGTAAATTGTATGGTATATTCGTTTATCGATGACAGTTTCCACATCTACGCTGGCATGCTCTATATCATCAGCAAGTCCAAATGCAATGCCTCCACCTTTGCCTGCCTCAATGAAGCTATCCTGGGGGCGGGTGTAGAATGCATATTTACCATCCACAAATTCTGGATGCAAAACGACATTTCGCTGCTGGGCGGAATGGGTTTTGAAATCCGCTAATCTATCCCAATGAATAAGGTCCTTGGTGCGAACGATGCCGCATTGCGCAATTGCAGAAGATTGATCTGCATCAGGAGCCGAAGCATCACGGCTTTCGGTACAAAACACACCATAAATCCAACCATCTTCGTGCTGAACAAGCCGCATGTCATAGAGATTCGTTTCGCCTTCAAGGTGTGGTATGATGGCTGGCTTATCCCAAAACCTGAAGTTATCGATGCCGTTATCACTTTGGGCAATAGCAAAAAAAGATTTCCGATCACTCCCTTCCACTCTTGCCATCAGCACGTATTTACCTCCAAATTTGATCGCCGCGGAGTTGAAAACTGCGTTGATGCCGATTCGTTCCATTAAACAAGGGTTACTATTCTCATCCAAATCATACTTCCATTTATAAGGCGCGTGGCCGGCGGTAAGCACGGGATTTACGTAACGCTGAAAAATCCCATTAGTATAATCTATTGCTTCGTTTTTTTGACCGATGAGCGATTCATATTGCGCTATTATTTTTTCCAGTCTGCTGTTAAAATTCATTTTATGTTAAAGTCTAAAAATCTAATTTTCTAATTTATTCCACCAGGTGCGTTTTAATATCAGCCCAATTATGGCAATAAGTACAATGGTGATGATTAATGGCGTTTTCATCCAAAGGATAAAATACATCGGTAGCACCGTCAGGCAAAGTTGGGCTAGAATCCCCAGCGCTACGTTGAACATGTCAAGTTTGAAGCGCTTGTTTGCTTTAAACTCAGGGCTTTCTGCTACCACCAGTTCATGAACAGGCTTCCAGAACCCCCAAGGCCTAACGGTCCGATAAAAGCTTTTTAGAACCTGCTCATCTGTTGGAGGAGCGCTATAGGTTCCCACCAGAGCGCCGATGATGGAAATGACGAACAGTACCGGGAAATAATAAAGGAATTCAATACCACTAAAGAAGTGAGAGAAGACCAAAGCTCCAGCGATCCCTGCAAGCATGCCCCAGAAAAAGCCGTTCGCGTTGAATCTCCACCAATACCATTTTAGCATATTCGCGGCAATATAGCCCCCATATAGACCTGAAACTATCCATTGTAAAATGCTGTTGACATCTCTGGCAAAAAAACCCAGAAAGACTCCCACCACAACCACCACTAGCCCGGTTAAATAATTCATGGTCATGATTTGCTTAGTAGAAGCTTCAGGCTTTACGTATTTAAGATAAATGTCGTTTACGATGTAAGCTTGAGCGGCATTTAAAGTTCCTGAAAAAGTGCCCATAAATGCACCCATAAGACCTGTAAGTACGATACCCAATACCCCTACCGGCAAAAATGAATTGATGGCTGCTGGTAGTATGCGCTCAAAATCAGTTCCTGTTGGAGAACTTAAATCGAGTTGTTTATAATATAAAAGTGCTAGAACCGTAAGCCCGATGACCATAGTATATCGGACGGGTAAAAGTATTATAGAAACAAAACCTGTCATTTTCGAGGCATCTTTCGGGGAGCTGGTCGAGAGTACTTTTTGCATGTCGTAATTTGGTGCGGGGCCTGCCAGACTTGCAAAGACGCCTTTAAATAGCATCATCATAAAAAATAAGCCAAATAAACCGTAACCATCATCGGCAATCTTTTTATTGGCATCAGAGACTATATTCGACCAGTCCAGCTCGAGTTTCCATCCAAAAAATGGGTTGGCCCAACCTTTTGGGGTCTGGATGGACTGGCTCTGCAGGTGAGTAAAGGCTATATAACCAATGGCAATACAGCCTATGGTCATGATGATGTATTTGATAACATCTCCCAATACAATACTATGCATTCCCCCGAGTATGGAATAAAAGGTTGCAAATAAGGTGAACAGGATACCATAAAAATGGGGAACATATTGTGCGCTGACGCTAAAAGGTACGTATGGCTCCACGATGTTCCAGGGTATGAAAATTTCGACGAATTTACCAAGACCAATGAAACCGTATGCTAAAAATCCCAGGCAACCAATTAGGGCGAAAACGACGGTCACGTTATGGGAGGCTTTTACACCCCGGCCCTTTAGGCCAAAACGTGTGGCTAACCACTCCGCACCAGTATCAGCATTTGATCGTCTTAGCCATTTGGCAAGAAACATCATGTTGAAAACCTGATTGAAAACAGGCCATAGCCACGGAATCCAGATGCTCTTGAGTCCATAAACAAAGCAAAGCGACACCATCCACATTGTTCCGCTGATATCGAACATGTCTGAAGCATCACTTAAGCCGAGCATATACCAAGGCAATTTTTTGCCACCCATCAGGTAGCTTTCTTTATTTAAACGGGCTTTATTGCGGTAATACCAGCCAATAAAGACCATCATAATTAAATAAAAGACCAAGATTAAAATATCGAGTAGGTGTAGCTTCATCTTAATCGTTTATCGCTTGTTTGCTTAATGAATAAGGGTTTGATACTGAAAATTCGAGGTGGTAAACGTCCTCAATTAAAATGGGAGTATGGCTCATATGATGTTTGGTTAGTGTATAACGAATATAAGATTCGCAGCTTTTTTATGTATCAAAAGTAGCCCTGAAAAGAATGAAATGTTAATACTATTTTATCCAATGTTTGTATTTTAAAAGCATACGCTAGCTTTACGGTAAAGAAATAAACATGTATATCATGCATAAACTCCTATTCTCGAGATATAATTGGCTGGTAGGATTTTGATAAAGTAAATAAAATGTTGGTGGGGAATGTGAATATCGTCGATAGTATTTTACCAAAATTATCTATTGGCTGGAGTATGCCTGAGTTATTTTGTTATTACCTGTTATCATCCTTTTCATTGAATCGCCTTTTCTCAACACAGAGCCGGAAAGGCGACTTGGTGGTTTTGCAGATGAACGTTTGAGAAGTGTACAATTTTATTTTACCATATTTTAATGACCGCGGATTTCTATTCGCCTTGCATTCAAATTTCCAGAGTTCACAGGCAGAAATCCGTTGTTCAACTCGGCTGCTTCTAGAGTTGAGTATAAAACCATAGTTCAGAAGATTGGGAAATTCACAACTGCCAGGATTATTTTTGCTTACAATCGGATGTATCATTGAAAATGGATGACTTCCTTAATTTAAAATATCGGAGGTGATGGATAAACCTGGATAAATGACCCCGGCTCCACCAGCAGTAGATTTGTTGTAAGTTTTTGATCGGCTTTATATTTGTAAATTGGCGAGAACGGGCCGAATGTATTGATGTGTCGGGGCATGGTGATCAAGTTGCTAAAACAAAAGAATCTTTCAATGGTTTAGATTGCAAATACCCATAATCAAACCCATGAAAAAGCGGTACCAATCCCAGATTTTCCTATTGGCTTTTCTCGTCATGACTATGCTCTTTATCGCACCGAATTTTGCACAGTCGCAAACCGCCATGAATATCAAGGCCTATTCAGACTTTAAAAAGGCAGATGCGGAACTAAATGTCGTATACCAAAAGATCCTGAAAAGCTATTCCAGGGAAACTATTTTCATTAAAAAATTCAGGAATGCTCAGCGGCTCTGGATCCAACTTCGTGATGCAGAGCTGGCCGCAAAATACCCAAACCGTGGAACCTATGGTTCGGTGGCACCCATGTGCGAATCGATATACCTAGAAACGCTGACTAAAGACCGGATTAAATTTTTAAATATTTGGGTTACCGGAATCCAAGAAGGTGAAGTTTGTCTGGGCTCGGTCAGGATGAAATCATAGCACATTCTGGTCTTTCAATGATGCATTTATTAGCCCTATCAATTCAATATATTTTTACCCAACCCCAATAACAATGACTTTTTATCAGCTCCTAAAACGATTCTTTAGTCTAATCTTACTGATCATTATATTTACTTGCTGTAAGAAAAAGGAAGATCAACCACAACCTGACATAGATATACCGCCGGTAATTACAGGTAAGTTATACGGATCGCCTTTTACGGCAAAAGTCATAGTGGAGCGCTATACAAAATTTGGTATGAACAACTACCGCCCCGAAGACTTGTTCAGTATATACATGACAGGAGATGGATCCAAAACCTGTAGTTCACCATTGAGTGATTTTTCGATACGCCTGACGGTGCCCAGAAAGACAGGCACTTTTTCGGGCAACGATACCTATATCTTAGTTAATGATCCGGGCGATCCAAGCGGTCAGAATGGTTCATTATTCTCTTCAGAACAAACCATTATCACCATCAGTTCCATCACAGGGGATAAGGTGAGCGGTCAAGTTAATGTGAAATGGCCGGAACAGAATATTGATTTTAAAGGGCACTTCGAAGCTTACTACTGCAAATAAGATGAGCGATGTTTTCTAGCATATCTATGTAAATATTATCCATCGCTGCTTTTCAAAACCTGGCTTAAATGTATTTTCATTAAAATCGCCTGTAAAATATGGTGTGGTTGAACCTGGCAAACCTTGGGTTAATGTTTACTAAAAGAACCCAGTGATTTTCATCATTAAGTTCAAGTTCAAGGGGAAATATTTTTTTTATTTAGCGCAAAAAATACACTGTGATAAAATAGATTTTAGATTAGACGCGTCGGTCAACAGGTATTTTAATTACATCAATTATTTTAACAAGATCATGATATCCGGGAAATAGAGGATCCAAAAGTAATAGTCCTATTTAAGTTGAAAAATAACAACATTAGTTAATAATTTGATACTTAAAGATGGATATATCCGATATGAAATCTTCTATTACTGTATGATTATTTTAAATTCTGCAATATTAGGTTGCAAGTTTAGAGAAAATGGGGAACTAAACATAAGACCTCTAAATGTCCTTGAATTTTGTTGGCAATCAGTCAACAGCTCGTTGACCTATATTATTTTATAGTCTATTTGCCTGTAGCATAAGTTATTTTATCAGAAACTTTTAGATAACTTTAGCCCAGTTGCGCAACTTACATAAAGACTCTATGCAATCTTTTGCTCAGACTGGTTATCAGCAATGTCATAAAGAATTTTAACCACTTTAATTTTTGTAACCGTATTTTGGATCTATCCAGCAGGCTTGCCTCCTTTTCTTATTCTTGCCTTGGCTGATCTCAATCCTGCCTTAGTTTTTTACGAACTAATTTTTATTTCAAACTCAGTCTATGAAGCGAAAATGTTGAAAGTAAAGTGACCAGTTGTTGTATTGGCATTAATGCGGCATTTGTTAAAACCTAAACATCTTCGTTTTTTGAGACAATAACTCAAAAGAAAATTTTAAGTGCTACCTATAGTTACTCGTTTTTAATAATCTTTATAGGCCAAAGAATAAATTTAAAGAAACTGGCGTAATTAAAAAAAAACTAAAGTTTTAGTTTTCAGCTTTTTTTTAATATCTTTAGTTTAAAGATCTTGTATGAAAAAGTTCGCTCTATCTATTTTAATACTATTGTATTCAGCATTAAGCTTTGCTGAAATAAAATCTTTTCATTTAAAAGGCAAAATTGAGGGGTCGGAGGATTTTAAGTTTGCATATGTTTTTGACAATGAGTTTAAACTAATTCTTAAGGAAAAAATTGAAAATAGAAATTTTGCTTTCTCAGGCCGCTATAATACCCAACAGCGATTTGGTGAACCTGCCTATTTAAAGTTGTTGTTGTCAAACATTGACGCTACAGAGAAGCAGATACTATCAGATCGCCCACTTTCTAGAAGACGTTATAATCACTGTACAATTTTTATTGAAGATAGTGTTAAGGTTATCTACAATGGAAATACAAGAATTTTTACAATTCAAGGTGGTGCTAATAATGTCATCCAAAACAGTTTTCATGCTTTAGACATTCTTTTTCTTAAACAACGAGATAGTTCAAACGCAAAAATTGATCTCAGCACGTTATCGGAGAATGAAAAGATAAGCCAGAAAAATAGAGCGGCGAGTGCCTTTTTTGAAAATACTGTCTCTAAGATGAAAAGTTTGATTCTAAAATATCCTGATTCTGAAGTTTCTTTATTTAATTTTGGACCAATTTTGTTTGATCAGCAATTTTCCGCTGAAAAGACTGCAGAACTGTTTGAGCGCTACTCAGTCAACATCAAAAAATCTGATTATTGGATATATATTCAAAAGGATGTTAAAGATAAACTGTTGACAGCAGAAAAATTGGCGAAGCCCAAATATTCGGTTGGAATGATTTTTCCACGCTTTAGTTTAAAAGATTCTCGTGACAATATTTTCAGCAGCCAAACCATATCAAATAAGTTCACATTAATTGATTTTTGGGCAACCTGGTGTGTGCCATGCAGGAAAGAAACTCCAAATTTGATAAAAGCCTATGAAGTTTTTAGGAAAAAGGGGGTTAATGTAATTACCATTTCAATTGACGATTTAAAGGATAAAGTGAAATGGGCAGAGGTGCTTAATGAAGATAAAATGAACGATTTCATTAATTTATTCAATGGTGGCGACTTATCTGGATTAGCATCAACTCTTCAAGTAGTCGCCATTCCAACAAACTATCTAGTTGATGAAACTGGAAAAATCCTTGCAATGAACTTAAGGGGAGAAGACCTAGTGAAATTTTTGTCAACGAAATTATAGTCAATTCTAATTACAACCAGTAATAATGCGGAAAATAGAGTTGTTATGCGGAATTTCTTTTAATTCTTAGAATGCAAAAATGTTTCGCTTTTTGAGACAAATTTAAAAGCGAATCTGAGGACCTATCAAAAATTCACATTTTAACGATAGATAATATAAGTGTGGGCAGATTCCGAGCTTACCAGTTTTTTTAAGATTTATAGATAAATGGTCGTTTTCTGATTCAAGCTTTTATTCTTCTAATTTTATTAGAGAATAACGGAAGATTAAATTTCTTTCACCAGCTTTTCTTGTCTGGTATTATAAGAATCACGTTTTTGAGCGCGAAAATGATGTCACATGTTTTTTTTTATAATCCATTAAACTTTAGACCAGGTTATCCCTTGTTTACAAATAACCTGGTCATTTTTAAATGAATTAGTTAGCCTACTTTAGCGCCAATTTGTTTCAGGATACCTAACTCATCCGAGCTTCCCCAGCGTTCGGACATTTTGCCGTCTGTAAACTTGCTGATTTGCATGCCCCTGATATTGATTAACTTGCTGGTTGCAGGGATCCCCATAAAGTCCCCCTTATGCGTCCCTGTAACCCTGTAGGCAAAAGAAACAGTGTCGTCATCAGCAGACATTTGTTCTACTTCCAATTTCATATCAGGAAACGCTTCACGCATCATACCGAAAAACTTAGCATATCCTTTCGGTCCTGGCAGCTGACCTGGTGCAGGATCATGATCTATTGAATCTTCAGAAACTATTTCATCAAATTCTTCATAATTACCACTGTTAACAGCCTCACCAAATTTCTTCTGTGCCGCAATATTTGCTTCTTTACTCATCGTTGCTATTAATTAGTTTTATTGATTTATGAATTCAATCAGATCCGAATTCAACTGATCTTTCGCGGTGATGTATAAGCCATGTGGCTCACCCTCGTACACAATAAATTTCGATCCGCTAATTAGCTGGGCGGCCTGTTCACCCGTCGCTTTGATTGGTACCGTTTGATCTTTGTCTCCATGAATAATTAAGGTAGGAACATTTACAGCCGCCATATCCTGGCGAAGATCCGTACTGGAGAAAGATGCTGCGCATTGTAAAGTGGATTTTAAAGTTGCTTGCATTGCGCAGATCAGGTCACTGGTCAATCGCTGCTCACTCACCGGGTGATTCAACAAGCCTACGCCATAGAACTGCTTTCCAAAATCACCCAGGAAACCAGGACGGTCTTTTTGAATACTCTCCACAATCTCGTCGAGTTGTTCTTGCGTAACCCCATCAGGATTATCTTCAGTTTGCAACATATAAGGTGCTATCGAGCTAATCAATACTGCTTTTGTCACACCTTGTCCACCATATTTGCTAAAGTATTTAACCACTTCGCCACCGCCCATAGAAAAACCAATTAAAACAGCATTTTCGAGTTGTAATTCGTCAATCAACACTTTGAGGTCACTCGTCAAAGTATCATAATCATATCCGATAAGTGGTTTATTTGATTTGCCGAAACCTCTTCGGTCGTAAGCGATGCAACGAAAACCAGCATCTGTTAGCGCAGCTACCTGATAGTCCCACATAGTGTGATCTAAAGGCCAACCGTGTACCAATATAACTGGTCGTCCCTGACCAAGGTCTTCATAAAAGATTTTCGTTTCGGTTCCGTCAGAACCAGTGTTGGTGATGAATTTCATAGATGATGTTTCTGTGAACAACAACTGTAATTACTTTTTGTTCGAAATGTAATTATAAGCTAAACACTTGGTGTGTAAATCATAATTGACAGAATTAATTAGCAGCTGCTTATTGATCAAAAACTGTCCTTCTAAAGCGGTCTCGCATTTCTTCTAATTATTGTTATAGAATAGAGGATTCTTTATTTTATAATTTTTTCAAATGACAACTTTTATTGATATTCATGGCATAATATCATCTGTTTGTTGAGTAAATTGTTTTCTCTTTGCCGTCCTTAATTCACTAGATCAACAGCTAAAATAGAAATAGATCGGTCGAAATACTATAATGGTGCATCTTGTACTATGATTTCTAAAATTAAAGTTCGTTTGCAAGACATTTTTTCTCTTTGCCGAAATAGGTTCAATTTAACTTACAGGTGAAAGCAAGACACGTAGGAGAGGAATATTTTCGTTTGTTGAGACGATTTTGTTCTATTTCAGATATCAAAAAATTCCCAATTCCATCTATTGATTGAATAGCAAAAACAGCGAAATGTCTCAAAAAAATCAATTCTTGGAAGTGCATATTTTGTAAATGTATTTCATTTATTTAAACAAAAGTCATCCTGCCTTGTTGAAATTACAGACACAAGTATACCAGCCTACTGATGTTAAATCATCAAGGGATTATATGAATAACTTAAAAACATCAAGATGTCCGAAAACGAAAGAAAAATTGAAAATCCATTAAAGAAATATCCCCGTCCCCCGTTTGTAAAGCAACCACAGGAAGTGCCGGGACTAGCTTCAAAAATGGATCCTATTCCTGATCATGGTGAGGAATCATATAAAGGTTCAGGAAGACTACAGGGGCGAAAAGCGTTAATTACCGGTGGTGATTCCGGAATCGGACGGGCAGCTGCGATTGCTTATGCCAGGGAAGGTGCAGATGTGGTGATTAACTATTTACCGCAGGAACAATCTGATGCAGATGAAGTACTCAGACTTATTGCCGCAGCCGGAAGAAAAGGGTATGGCATTCCCGGCGACATTACTTCTGAAGAATTCTGCAAAACTTTGGTTATTCAAGCAGCGGAAAAACTGGGAGGTATAGACATCCTGGTAAATAATGCCGGTTATCAACAGGCAATCGAATCGCTGGAGGAAATAAGCACTACCCAATTTGATACCACGATGAAAACGAATATTTATGCACCATTCTGGATCACCAAGGCTGCACTTCCTATCCTTCCGGAAGGTGCAGTTATCATTGCCACCAGTTCGGTTCAGGCTTACGATCCCTCAGAAAACCTTTTCGATTATGCACAAACAAAAGCTGCAAACGTTGCGTTTGTGAAATCATTAGCAAAGCAACTTGGGCCAAAAGGAATTAGGGTAAATGGTGTGGCACCAGGTCCAGTATGGACGCCCCTTCAAACCAGTGGTGGACAGCCTCAAGATGCGATTGTAAAATTTGGAGAGGTTACTCCGCTTGGACGTCCTGGACAGCCCGCTGAGTTGGCATCCATTTACGTTCAGCTAGCAGATAGTACTGCCAGTTATGCTACTGGGCAGATATATGGATCTGCTGGCGGAAACGGTCACCCTTAATTTAGTTAACTATTATGTTATCAATTAACCTGGTGCTGGACATGATCATTCATTCCTGTACCAGGTTTTGTTATTTAATTTGGATTATACCCGAATCTGCGCCGGTAATAACAGCTGTTTTGTCTTTAATGTCTAAATCCATATTGATTATTATTATTGTTTTATAGGTTTGATAATAATAGTATTTCCTTCTAGTGCTTGTTTGTAACCATTAACCGCACAGATAAAAGACGAATGAACAAATGTTTGCGGAAAATTACCGAGTAACCCACCCGTATTCAAATCTGCCTCCTCAGAAAAATAGCCTAGGTCGTTGCTGTAAATAAGTACTTTATCCAGAATTTTTTTACACTGCTGAAGATCGCCTGCAATAGCATAATAGTGGGCCATCCAGCAACTTCCCGCCAGAAAGGCGCCTTCTTTTGACGAATCAAATTCAAGGAGGTGTCTCCTGTAAAGATGCTCATCACAGTAATTTTTTTCAAGTTCCTGAATAGTAGCCAACATGTTGTTATTTTTCACATCATAAACTCCGAAGGGAACAAATAATGCAGCAGAAAGATCCACATGTTCCGAGCCTGCATAAACTGCAAATGCACCACTATCGGTCAAACAGTTTTTAGATATAAATTCACGGATCATTGCTGCATTTTTCAGCCATCTGTCAGCTATGTCCCGATCTTTCTGATAAGGTGCGATAAGTTCGAGCCCCCGGGCGGCAAATGCTTTGCTGGATGTATAATGCTGCAACTGTTCTTCTTCCCAGATCCCATTATCTTTTCGTTCCCAGTTTTTACATATATAGTCAGCAATTTTCTCTACCGTGTCCCAATAAATCACTTTGCCGGATTTCTGGTAAATGATGCTACAAGCAATTAGGATATTGCCTTCAGCATCCAACTGGAACTGATCTGCAGCCGAATTACCAATCTGTACAGGCTGGCTTTGCAGATATCCATTTAGTGGAATTTCTCTTATCTCGGGCGAAACTTTTGTTTGATCGACAGCATAAAAGCAAGATATGTGGTCTTCACAGTTCTTTTCCATAGCGCCGGAGACAAAAGCGATGAATTTCTCTTCCAGTTCGCCATTGGTAATGATTTGCGTGAGTGATGAAGTGATTAGCGCCGCATCTCTCATCCAAACATACCGGTAATCATAATTACGTTCACCGCCGATTACTTCGGGTAAGGAAGTGGTGGCAGCTGCAATAATCCCTCCGGTAGGTTCATAGACCATCTGCTGCAATGATCTGAGCGAGTACCTCACCTGGTTTTCATAAGGGCCATGGTAATCCACAAGCATTTCCAGTTTATCCCATTTTTGCAGCGTATTCTGCAGCAACTTTCGAAGATTACCTTCGCTAATTCGATTTGCCTTGCCTAGGTACGCCCATCCACTTTCTCCCGCAGTGATGTCAAAGTGGATAATATCCTTGTCTATCTTTAATGGATGCGAGGTATGAAGATAAAGCCCAGATTTATCCAATCTAATGCTTACGGGAGATACAATGGTGTAATCCTCGACGATTAGTCCGTAATCTGGCCTGGTGCTAATCTTGTTTTCGATGACTGATGGTGCATTGGTGAAAAGCCTGCAAATCCCCCTAAAATCCTCTTCAAAAGGCATGAAATCTGTAATGGTTAATCCCTTTCCGCCAATAGAAAAACAGGAATATAATACGCTACTCCTGCCATCAAATTGACGAGTTAGGAAGACTTTATCTTTCGCGCTGACTGACCAACGCCCCCCTTTCTCATTATCTAGCAGAGAGGAAAAAATGGCTTGAGTATCGAAACGCTCAGGGCAATACCAGTTAATAGTACCGGCTTTGTCTAACAAAGCGCAGCTTCTGCGATCGCTGATAATGGCCAGATCCCTGATCATGGTATATTCAATCGTCATAAGCTTTTTAAGGTTTGCCCTGAAAATAGGAATGATATAATTGGTGTTTGGTGTATATCTTGTAAAATACTACCGATAAATTTGGCCTGCAATTTGATCATGATTATCTTAATTGTCATGAATAACAAGAGATATCACAGCTTTGTTCGCAAGCATCCGGCATTATCCAAACCTTTTATCTCTAAACCTCAACAGCCAAGGATTCATGCATGTGGAAATGGATATTGCTGAAAAATTTTGATATTTGTTGTAGTGATTTAGATGCGGTCTTTTAAAATCACCCTCTCATTGTGTATTTACTTCTAGTTGTGACTTTTGTTCCTGGTATTTAAGGAATTTGATTCGTTGCATTTTAAAATACTTCTACAAACGTTAAAAACAGCTTCTGTGGTTAGTTATTTCCATCCTAAATTGATTGTAGCCCAGATATTTAACACTAAATCTAAATCTTCGTTTTGTGAGACAAGCTAATAAAAGCATAAGGGATTTCAGGCATGTGCCGCCTTTTAAGGCAAAAGTAATCGGCCACATTACCGAATTTTGTAGCGTATTAAAAAAATTGTTTCAAGGAATCTCTAGACGATTAATTGTAAAAACTGGAAAAAGAATAATGTTTTTTTGTAAGATGTCAGGATAAAAGAGCGACGAAGTAAAGTTAATAAGTGATTTTTTTGTGAAACCTGATATACTGTCATCTTGGTTTTTTGCGTCAAATGAATTATTCAAAATTAAAATGGGAATAATTATAGTGCCAGAAGAGTTTTTATTTATTAAGCTGTAGTAATCAATTTTTTTTAATTCATCTATATTAAAAAAAATTTGATTACCGATGGATTTTGAAAACGCCACTTCATCAACTGTAAGTATGTTATTCTTGTTTGTCACCTTAATTCGCAAATTAAAGGCATAGTATGGCTCTTTATCCTTTAGCAATTTGATATCGTTAGTCCGGCCTAAAAATCTGAATACTCTAATTGCCAGCTCATTTTCAGTTGGATGATTTTGATTTGCTTGAGCAAAATTTTGACTCGTAATAAATACAACAAATAATATAGAAAGGCTCACCTTAAGCATTAGTTGCTTATAAAAAAGTGTTTTCATTTTCAGAAAATTTAGGTTTATTTATATGATGCATAATATAGATTTAATTCATAATCTAAATATTGGTATATCCTCATAAATCGCTATCGATTCTCGATATACACACCAACGTAATAACGCCAGACAGCTTGCCCGACATAGACAAAAATGACAGCTAGTATAAAAAATATTATTCCCATTTTGTATTTGCTTATTGGTTTAAATTTGATCAAAGCTAGGGATAAACATGCACTGACCAATGACATGAAATAGCCAATTGTACAAATCCGGTTGAACAACCCAAGATATTGTACATAAATGTTATTTGGGTAATACATTTCGTTTGTTGGTATTACCCGAAAACCGCTTTGTGCTGAAAACATACCGTCCTTCATAAGATGAAAAATGCCCAATGGGCCACCAAATGGCATGACAAGAAATAACAATAACTGAAACGCGCATAAAGAAACGCTGATGATGTAAACCATCTTAAGATATTTCATATTTTTATTTTTTCTGCATATTTTTTATTTCTTCGTTTTTTGAGACTACAAATCTTCAATACAAATCTATTACTCTGTAAAAACTTGCCTCCGACTAAGTAAATAATAATATTAATCAAATGCTAATTATTCGCTATCGATTTGTAAAATGCTTCACGATAAACCTCGCCTAATGCAATTGTTTTATCCCCAATGGGTATTCCACTGATATTGGCCACCAGATTCCAGTTCAAAGTGTGCACCCAACTTTAATCCCTAAGTTTGGAAAGATTGGTACAAATGGAAGCCATTTCGATAGAATCTCTATAAATTCTCGATTGTTGAAATCTATTCAGATTTAATTTCCAGAATCTACACTGCACCTTTAAATCCCTATTAATATCAGTAAATGATGTTAAAATAATTTTTTAGATGTAAGTTTTCGATCCAAGAGAAAAGTATTTTCTATGCGCAATGCAAGAGATTAGAACCTATTGTTTTCAATCAATTTTAGAGGCTTGTACGAGTTTTTGTAGAGTGAAACAATACAAGACTCCGGAAGCGGGGAATCACACCTTAAAAAGACTTAAAATCAGTCGACTGCACACTTTAAAGCGTAATTAGTGCACATTTTGGTTCGGAATAAGTGACCACTTTGCGCATAATGCAGTGGCCACTTTTGGGAGAATCCCCACCTAATGACCGCGAGTGCTTTGACTACGGAAATGTGCCTGTCTGCGTTTTCGAACAGAGAGCGGTAAAGGTTTGCGAATTCTGTTGAAAGAAGGCCATCCTTGGTGAAGCAAAGCCTGTCAATGGCCTGGTTAGCACTTTCCCCTTTTTTGAGTTCTTTTAGATAATGTGGCACACCGCCCATTGCCATAAAAATGTTCAGCATCTGGTAACGGTCCATATGGATATTATTGCTTTTTAGGTACTGTTCTGTCTCGTGCAATGTGAAAGGTAACAAACGGATTTTACGCGTTAAACGATTGTGCAGGCCTCCTTTACTGTTGACAACTTTTTTGATCATCCAAGTGGCCGCAGATCCACAGATAGCAACAATCAGGTTCGGCTGCTGTGAGGCCCATTGGTTCCAGAAATATTCGAATGCAGAAAGAAAGCCTGATTTATGCGAGCTTAACCCAGGGAACTAGTCAAGGAAAATTACAGCTTTTCTTTTTTTAAGTATAGGAGCTGCAGGAGTTAATCCTGAGCCTAATGCATCTGCGATAGCCTTGCTGAAATTGAGTAATTGCTCGCTAGCATTCGCATCGTGAACGCCCGACAGTTCAAAAATGAGCTGTTTCCGGAAGACCGATCGGATCAAGAAAGTTTTTCCGACTCTTCTCCTGCCAAAGACTGCTAAGAGCTCTAATGAGGACGAAGCAAGCGCCTCTGACAATATTTTCTTTTCCGCTATTCTTCCGATGAGCAATTCCATATTTCTTCTTCCAAGAGATTAGAACAATTTTATCTGCAGCCAAAACATTGTTAAAATTTAGTGTTTTGGCTGCGGATAAAAAAATATCTTCAGCCAAAACTTATATAAAATGAGTTACTTTGGCTGTTGATAGATAGTTTTTGTTTTAATAAAGCTTCGTTACTCATGGCGATTTAATAACTCTGGTTTACAAAAATTAGTTTTTTCGGCTTTCTTAATACTCTATAGCTTATTATAGCTTAATGATTTTTCTTGTGTCAAGCAAATTCATTTCGTAAATTTCAGTGATAACATTTGAGCCCAATAATAGTCATTTTGGATAGTTACTTAGCCGTAATTTTTTTTGCAAGCAATTGTTAATCAGAAAGTTGTTTAAATAAGGCTTATTCTGGATTCGCCGGAACAGATTGATGGTTGATTTAATATACCTACTTCACCAAAGCACGTTTCGTTCCCCGCCAATCCCATCGTGCTATTGCAGTGCTATCTTGCCATAAACCCACCTTCTTTTTCCTCGCGATATTTTCCAATTTTGCATACAGTGAATCGCTAGAGTACCTTTTAAAATGCCAGGCCATGCCCAGCTTAACCATTTCCTGATTATCAACTGTTTTATCGTTAATTATAACAGCGATATTGAGCCCAGAAGTTTAAACCCTAGTTTTGAAAAGGCCTATAAAAAATCTACAAGCCCAAAATCCAGCCACATAGCTTACCCTAGTTTTAAAATGACAGCCCCGTTATGAAAATTCTTCCTTAAGAGCTTTAAATTAGTAAGATATTTCTGAACTTAAATATTTAAGGGAAGGGCTACTTTACAAACATCATTAATACAAAATCAAAGATATATTGAATGAAAGCAATAGGATTTAAAAAATCTTTACCAATTATCGAAGAAGAAAGCTTTATCACTTTCCAGCCAGAGAAGCCAAAGGCACAGGGCAGAGATCTTTTGGTAAGAATTATCGCAATCAGCGTCAATCCGGTGGATTATAAGGTTCGCCAAAATAGCGCAAAAGAAAAGGTGCTGGAGCAGCCAAAAGTAATTGGCTGGGATGCTGTGGGTGAGGTTGAAGAGACAGGCCCTGAGGTAAGCTTATTTCAAAAAGGGGATATGGTTTATTATGCGGGGGACATCAATAAAAGCGGCAGTAATTCTGAATACCAATTGGTAGATGAGCGCATCGTGGGAAGGAAACCTGAGAACCTTAGTCCCGCACAAGCTGCTGCCATGCCTTTGACCCTACTCACCGCCTGGGAGATTTTGTTTGACCGCATCCGGATTAATGAAAGCGACAAAGAAAAATCATTGCTCATTATCGGCGGCGCAGGTGGGGTGGGATCGATCGCGATTCAAATTGCAAAGAAGGTTGTCGGATTAAAGGTCATCGCTACCGCATCCCGTCCGGAAAGCGTAGAATGGTGTAAAAGGCAAGGCGCAGATTTTGTAGTAGACCATCAAAATCTTGTGCAGGAGGTACAACAGGCGGGATTCAATCAGGTAGACTTCATTGTTGATTTTGTGGATGTCAACCAGTACTGGGATGCCATGGTTTCACTAATCAAACCGCAAGGTCATATCGGCTCGATTAGTGATCCAGTAGAAAACGTGAACTTGAGGCAATTAAAAGGGAAAAGCGTAAGTTTTCACTGGGAGCTGATGTTTACAAGGTCCATGTTTCAAACAGAAGATATGATCCGTCAGCACCACATCTTAAATGAGGCTGCAGCTTTATTTGAAAATGGAACAATCACTTCCACAATCAAGGAGCACCTCACTGGCTTTAGCACCGAAAACCTAAAACAGGCACATGCATTATTGGAAAGTGGTAAAACCATCGGTAAAATCGTAATTGAATACTAATTCAAAACCAAAACAGCTTTCCTCAATAAGGCTGTTTTGGATTTCTAATGATAAAATTTCACCATTATTCGTTTAATGCATCCTGCCCCACTAACGCACCAAAACAATTTTCCCGATATGTTCACTGGATTCCATCAGATTATGCGCCAGCATAGCCTCCTCGAATGAGAAGGTTTTATAAACCTGGGGTGTAAACCTACCGCTTTCCAGCAATGGCCACACCTGATCCTGAATTTCTGCTGCAAGCTGTTTTTTGAAAGCATATTCTCTTGCCCTGAGCGTACTGCCTGTTATGGTTAACCGCTTTTGCATCACCTGGGCAATGTTTATTTCAGCAGTATTTCCCTCCATCGCATTAATATAAACAATGCGGCCATCGGGACGCATGATGGAGATATTACGTTGTAAATAACTCCCGCCAATCATATCCAGCACCACATCTACACCTTGATGGATAAGCAAGTCTTCAAAGTTTTCGGTTTTGTAGTTGACCGCAACATCCGCACCCAGCGAGATACATGCTTTGGCTTTTTCAATAGAGCCAACCGTTACGAAAACCTTTGCGCCAAATGCTTTTGCCAGTTGAATAGCGGTAATGCCAATACCACTACTACCGCCATGGATTAAAATGTGTTCGCCCTTTTTCAATGCTCCTCTTTGAAAAACATTTGACCATACGGTAAATATAGCCTCAGGCAGGCTAGCCGCCTGGGCAAAGGATAGCAGTTTTGGGATTGGAAGACATTGCCCTTCCTCTACCACCACCTGCTCTGCGTATCCCCCGCCAGCGAGCAGTGCACATACCTGATCTCCTTTCTTCCACCTGGTGACCTGCTTTCCGCATTCCATCACGATGCCTGCCACCTCAAGTCCGGGAATATCTTCCGGCACGCCCGGAGGAGGCGGATATTTCCCTTTCCGCTGCGCTAGGTCGGCTCTATTCACCCCGGAGGCTTTAACGTCTATCCTGACCTGCTGATCAGATGGAGATGGGTCAGGATAATCCATCAACTGTAATTCCTGTTGACTTTGCTGGCCAGTGATTTGAACTGCTTTCATTATTTATTTTCTATAGATTGGTCCCAGTGATTGGAGAATAGTAACAAACTGCATACCAATTAGTGAACACTTTTTATAGCATTCCTGTTTATATATCGAAAAGTGCATCCATTACCAATTCAGAATGGACCAGCCCTTAGGTGGCTTTCTGCATTTTTAACGCCATAGATAGTGACCAATGTTAAAGGCACCATTTATGTTATTTATCAAGTTTGAAAATCTTTGATCTCCAGACGAGGTATTTTTCGAACGATCTATTTGTTTAACCTGCACAGTTGTGGAGCGATCAGGTATGCCACTAGAAAATATTAATTTCAATAAAAATCAAATGCTATAAAGGGATAATTAACCCTTTGCTTCACTCGTCTAACGCTGAGGGGACGATACGCTTATTTAAGTGGCTTGGAATTAACCCAAACTTCTTTTTAAAGGAATGAGAAAAATGCGAAAGGCTTTCAAAGCCCAACTCCAAATAGATAGCTGAGGGTCTTTGATGCTTGTTTTCAATCAAAAATTTGGCTGCATCTAAGCGTTTGGATAGCAGCCATTGGCGAGGTGGAAGATCAAAAGCTTTTTGAAAATCCCGCTTAAATCCCGCCAGGCTCCGGCCAGTTAGCTGAGCGAATTTCTCTATAGGCACATTAAACTGAAAGTTATTAAGCATGAACTTTTCCAGATCAATTTTATAAGGTTCTGCGTAATCAAATAGGAAATTTCGTAATGAGGGAAGCGCCAGGAGTAATAGTTTAATGCCTTCTTTTACTTTCAGTATACCCATCTCATCAGTCATGCTGGCTCCTGAACTTCTTGCATAGGGAACGATGGATTGAAAATAGCCCTGCAAAAATTCATTAGAGGGAATCAGTAAGTTTGGCCTTCCGATATATTTGCCAACAGAGGTAATTTTTTCTTCCAAGGCGATTTTACGCATTAAGTCTTCCTGAAGTGAGATTACGATGGTCTCATAGCTCCCGTTCTCGCCGGGCGTCTTGGTGAGGGTACCCAATTGGTTTTTGCCAATTAGTAGCATTTCTCCCGCTCCCATCGAAATGCTTTGTTCAGAGGTTTCCAGTGTGAATTCACCGGAAACCTGCAGTACTAGGGTATGGTGATTCCAAAAACATGCTTTCTGCCTCCGTTGCCTAGAGAGATAAGAGTAAAAGATTACACCGGGAAGAATTTCTGCTGGACTTTCCATTTATCGCGCTAAATAGGTACCTCCTTTAATGGCGCCTATTGCAAAAGTAGTATTTAATGTATTCATTTCTTCCTCGCTAAATTCAATTTCCATTGCTGCGATATTTTCAGCCAGACGCGATCTTTTACTCATGCTTACCAAAGGCATGATCTGTTTGCCCTGTTGTTTTACCCAAGCGATCGCAAGCTGTGTAGGCGTGAATCCTTTTGCGGATGCCAAATCTTTCAGTATTTCAACTTTTTGTAGATTATGTACCAGGTTCCCTTCTTGAAATCTGGAGAAATGCTGACGGTAATCCTGATCGCTAAGAGGTGCCCTTAGTTCTCCGCTGAGTAAACCTTCCGCTGTATTTGCAAAAGCGACTACAGCAATCCCCAAATCTCTGGCTGCTGGCAGTAATTCATTTTCTATTTGCCTATCCGCTAGAGAATACCCGATTTCAAGGGCACTAATCGGATGAATATCGTTGGCCATGCGTAGCTGCTCAGCGGTAATTTCTGATACGCCGATGTATCGGACCTTACCCTCGCTAACCAGCTCAGCCACGGTTCCGATAATATCTTCCAGGGGTACGCTACCATCCATCCGGCTAGGCTGATAGAGATCAATGGTATCGATACCAAGGCGGGTAAGTGAGTAATTTACAAAGTTTTTGATTGAATTTGGCTTAAGATCAAGGCCCAACCATTGACCGTTATGGAAAATCGCTCCAAACTTGACGCTAATAAAAGCATCATCCCGTCTCCCTTTTATCGCTTTTCCGATAAGCATTTCGTTGTGGCCGGCACCATAAAAATCACCGGTATTTAAAAAGTTGATGCCAAGATCCAAAGCTTCGTTAATCGTAGCGATACTCTCTGATTCATCTGGAGTGACTCCTCCCCAGATGGAGGACATTCGCATGCAACCCAGCCCAAGACTGGATACAAAAGGACCATTTAGGCCTAACTGAATTTGATTGATGTTTCTCATAACACAAATATCCAGTCTACAAGGAAAATAAAATTGTCTGGATAGCTCAATTAATTTGCTTGTGCGGCTCACATTGGCTTTGCTAAATAAATATCAAACAAAGCCAGCGGGGGTGATTAGCTATAATTTATTATACAGGGAAAAGAACAGTTTTTTTAATAAATATTCATTGATGTTTGTTTAGTTCACTAACATCGCTCTTTCCATTAACAATCTCCAAGCAGCTTGCTGTAAACGATAAGTAGGAAAAGCTACAACAGATTTTAGCCAAACCTATGCCCTAATGGACTGAGATGGAAAGAGAAAACCTTGAATATTTTAGTAGCACGATAAAAAAAGCTTGTTGGATTTGCACCTGTTTTATTCATACTTATCACAACTTCTGCCCAGAACAGATTCAATTGAAATAGCGCTTAGATTTTTGGTTGTAGAAAATTTAACTATAGCTGGACGGCGAGTTTTGAGGCCATCTGGTTAACACTGCGAATTGATTTTTTATATCCAAACCAAACTTTTCAGCTTTGCCGTAGTTTAATTCATCGTGCGTATGCGCTTTAAAATGCTAACGCTTTCGCTTACCTAACCTTGATGCTGGGAAGCTGTGGCGTTGTGCAAAGACATTACCATAAACAACTAAATTACCTTAGTTACTTCAAAGCGAAACCTCCATGAGAGAAAAAAGCAGTAAAGAGATGATCCTAGTCCGCGGAGCAAGGGAGCACAACCTAAAAAATGTCAGTCTGGAAATCCCCCGGGATAAACTGGTGGTTTTTACCGGCGTATCCGGATCGGGAAAATCCTCACTGGCTTTTGGAACGCTATACGCTGAAGCCCAAAGACGTTACCTCGAATCGGTTTCCCCTTATGCCCGCCGACTTTTTAACCAGATGAGTGTACCTGAGGTAGATTCTATTGAAGGTCTGCCACCTGCGGTAGCGCTTCAACAACAGCGGGGCGGATCCAGTACGCGCTCCTCTGTAGGAAGCGTCACTACCCTATCCAATCTTTTGCGCATGCTTTATTCCCGGGCAGGAGATTATCCAGAAGGTCAATCCATTATATATGCGGAAGGGTTCTCACCCAACACGCCGCAAGGTGCATGCCCGGAGTGTCACGGACTTGGAAGTGTCTTTGAGATAAACGAGCAAACTATGGTTCCTGATGACAATATTAGCATTCGTGAAGGTGCAATTGCTTCCTGGCCTAAAGCATGGCAGGGCCAAAATCAAAGGGATATCCTGGTATCAATGGGTTACAATGTGGATGTGCCATGGAAAGAGCTGGCTAAAAAAGATCGTGACTGGATACTCTTTACCCAGGAAACGCCCACAGTCCCGGTATATCCCGGCTTCACGCCAAAAGAAACCGCCAAAGCAATCCGCGATAAAAGAACGCCGGATTATATGGGCACCTTTATCGGCGCAAAACCCTACATCCTTAAAACGTTTTCTTCCAGCCAGTCCGAGCTGATGAGAAACAGGGTCAGGCAGTATATGATCAGTGCCACCTGTCCGATTTGTAAGGGTAAGCGTCTAAACAAAGAATCCCTTTCGGTTAGCTTCGAAGGTAAAGATATCGCTGAACTTTCCCGTTTGCCGCTTTCGGTTCTTTCACAAATCTTTAATCATTATGCCAGCCAAGAGGCAAAGAACGAAAAGCAAATTGTCACCCAACGTATTTCCGCAGACATCAGTTCACGCCTTTCTGTTATGCTTGAACTTGGATTAGGCTACCTTACCCTTGAGCGCAGTACTCCAACGCTATCCCCGGGGGAACTGCAGCGACTCCGGCTCGCCACCCAGGTGCATTCCAACCTTTTCGGAGTTGTATATGTCCTCGATGAGCCTTCGGCGGGGTTACATCCAGCCGATACCCAGGCATTGCTAAACATACTCTACAAACTTAAAAAGGCAGGCAACAGTATTTTTGTCGTCGAGCATGAAATCGAAGTGATCAGAAATGCAGACTGGATCATTGATGTTGGACCGGGCGCGGGTTCACAGGGTGGAGAGATTATCTACAGCGGTCCGCCTGAAGGTTTAAAGAAAGTCCGCAAGTCTATGACAGGCAACTTTCTTTTTGATAGGGCACCTCGCCCCTTAGCTGACCCGCGCAAACCCCTGTCCATGCTTAGCCTTAGTGGGGCAACACGCCATAACATCAAAAACCTTGACATAGACTTTCCCCTTGGGGTAATGACCTGCGTCACCGGCATTTCAGGATCGGGAAAGAGCAGTCTGGTCAGTCAGGTTTTGGTTGAGCTTGTTGCCACTGGCCTGGGCCAGCAAATTGAAGGGGATTCTGAGCCTGCAAAAGACCTGCAACCAAACGAAAAAACCCCTGCTGTTCAGGGAAAAATTACCTCGGGACTGGAAAAGATTTCCAGACTAATCGTGGTCGATCAGAAACCAATTGGAAGAACCCCCAGATCCAATCTGGCAACCTACACCGGTTTATTTGATTTGGTCAGAAAACGTTTTGCCAGTACTCCTCTTGCAAAAAAGAGGAAGTATGATGCCGGAAGATTTTCATTCAATGTCTCCAAAGGCCGTTGTCCGCACTGCCTGGGAGAAGGCTACATCATGGTCGAACTCCTTTTTTTACCCAGCGTCTATACCCCATGCCCTACCTGTGGGGGCACAAGATATAATCCTGATACACTACAGGTGATTTATAAAGAGAAAAATATTGCCCAGGTATTGGAAATGACAGTCGATGAAGGCTTTACTTTTTTTGCTCAGGATCCAGCTGTTTACCGTTCGCTTGAGATACTGCGGGAAGTTGGTTTAGGTTATCTCAAGCTCGGGCAATCCGCGACAGCTTTATCTGGTGGTGAGGCACAACGGGTCAAACTCGCCACCGAACTCCAAAAAAGTCAGAGTGGTTCCGCCTTATACATTTTAGACGAACCCACCACAGGCCTACACCCCGGCGATGTTGAAAAGTTGCTCATCCAGCTCAACCGTCTTGTCGATGCGGGAAATACAGTCATTGTTGTTGAACACGATATGCAGGTTATTGCCCAAAGCGACTGGATCATTGATATCGGTCCTGGCGCGGGTGATCTGGGAGGTAAGATCCTATTCTCCGGACCAGCAAATGGCCTAACCAGCGTGAAGGAAAGCAAAACGGCACCTTTTCTTCAACAATATTTAGATCCAATTCAAACCTAGCAGCGATCAAAAAAAAAGTAAATAAATTTATTCCATTTTTTCCCTCGCTACGAGTTGAGAACATTTTTCGGTAGTAATACACACCTCATCGAAAGTAAAAGCCCTTAGAAAACCTGATGCCAAATAATAATAGTCACTTACCTTTCCCTGTTTTAAAAGAAATTCATTTTTTGAAAACTCGATTTCCTCGAAATGTGCAGCAATGGTTTCAAGCCCCGCCGGGGTAACGCTGACGTTGGGAATATTCGCCTTAATGAAATTGATGAGCTCTTCTTTTGCCATTGCTACAATATAGATCTAAAAATGTAATTTTCCTTTTCTGAGTGCTGTGGTTTCAATTAAGCCAGCTGTCTAAACGCTTATGTTCAATTATTCTAAAAATGGGAAAATGTACGAACATGAAATTTACCAGCTTTATGAGTAAAAGGGTTTCCATGGATTAGAAGTATAACGCATTTATTCCTTAATCAACTTTAAATTCAAACCGCTGTATTGACCTGGATTCCCATTTATGCTAAGCTGGTAAGCATAACGACCATCAGTTAAAGGCTTCTCTCCAACAAAATCAATTGGCTGAATTGTGTAAGTCTTCCCGTCAATTTCTAATTTGACAAATGCATATCCGTATGCCTTAGTAAATTTTTTATATTCTGTCTGCTTTCCCGAGTCTAAGTCACCAAAATTTACTTGCCCAGTTCCAGTATCAACGATGACGTTTTTAAAGTTAAGTTGGCTGCTGTTTGACAACCGAATTTCTGGCCCGAACTGATCATTACTCTTCTCTTTTGAACAACCGATAATTGTAATAATTGCGAAAATTAAAATCAGTAATCTTTTCATTTGCTTTATTTTAAGGGTAATAACTAATTTCCAAATATCTAAAATACAAGTAATTTAAATACTCCGCACACTTTTGCCCTCTTTTTGATGATGTCACTTCAATAAAGAACGGTTTCGGTAATCATCAATTTGAGTAATCGTCCTTACCTAAGAATTGATCAATTTTAATTTCAAACTACAATTTGTCACAAAATTAGGGTAAATCAATTGCTTTCTTGTCACAGAATTAGGGTAAATAATCCCGGTAATTGTAATAGAATTAGGGTAAATGTTTCTGTTGTTGTTGCTAATTGCTTAAGTAAATTACTTTTTTTTCCTACTTTTTTCTATCTAGGTGAGCTCAAAATGAGTTTTATTGTGTTAGAAAAATTCAGTTCATAAATCTCAGCGATCACCTTTAAGCGCAACAACAATGATTTTTGAATATTATGCCGTGAGTTTTTTTAGTCATTTGGTTTTGCAAATGCAATTTAGTCAAAGATGGCAGGTATATTAACGCGTTATTGCCTGCATGGATTACTTCAAAATGCGGCAAAAAACAAAGCAATATTTACTCTTTCGATGTATTCCCTTTTCACCGAGCAATATAGGACCGAATTTCGCCCTGCTAAAAAAGTTATAAAAAACAGATTCTAAATAGGATGTTTTCCCGTCATTAAAACTATTTTGATACAATATTGTATTAATTTTACCTAAATTCAACTAGTGAAATTTTAGCAAAATAAATCTTATACAACTGTAAACTGAATAGGCGATTTAAAGAGCAAATTCTGCGGAATTGTTCAAAGGCGGAGCGGCTTTTAAAAGTGAGGTGATTGAAAGTTTTGAGGGTATCGACTCAATTTCTTTTCTCTTAGCAGACGATGGTGACTATTATCGGTACAAACAGAAGTCTGAATTGATTAAAATAATGGTAAAGGGAATCTATAACGAGGAATTTTTAAATTTAAAACGGCAAACTGGCGATCCGGCGGCTGATGCATTTATAAATTATGTGTTCGCCGATCAGGAGAAAAAACAACAGTTAAGGCGTTGGCTCGAAGGAAAGGCAACAGCAGCCGATTTAGATTCGATGTTTCCCGGCTTTGAGTTTATCGCCTGTGCCAGGGAATTACCGCTATGGGCCGATAAAAAATTAATCAGCGCAGGTCAGGCCTTTTTCGCGCAGCACGCGCAGGATATTATGACCTTACTCGGTTTATTATCGCTTCCTTACTGCTACACCGCCGCCGACGGGGCGATGGTATTGTATCTATCAGAGAAGATAAGAAAACAAACGACAAAACGCCTTTATGATACTGCGGTTTTTGTATGGGATGTGATGGCTCCTGAGGCTTTCGCTAAAGGCGGGAGTGCTTTTAGCGATATCCTGCGTATACGCCTGGTGCATTCGGCTGTGCGCTTTTATACGCTACAAAGTGGAACGTGGGATGAAAACCTGGGCACACCAATTAACCAGGAAGATATGGCCGGCACAAACCTTTCCTTTTCCTTAATCGTAGTTCGCGGTCTGCGTAAACTAGGTGTTCAGATAAGCAATGCAGAACAGATTGCATTTCTGCACATCTGGAAGGTGGTGGGCTATTTCAGTGGATTAGACGAAGACTTGTTGCCAGAAAACGGGAAAATGGCTACACAGCTCGATCTGGCAATTAAAAAGCGCCATTTTCGGAGTTCTACCCATGGGCAGGAACTTACAAAATCCCTTATAGAGCACATTTTAAAAGTAAACAGACGCAAAGTGAGTAACAACGATATACTCGGCTTAATGCGGCACCTGTTGGGTAGTGAGGTTGCAGACATGCTCAAAGTCCCCGGACCAGAATTACCCAGATATAAGCTAACCCTGTTAAGAGCGATGAAATTTTTCAAAAGCTTTAGTAGAGAGGGTAATAGCAATCATCTTTATTATGAGGCCTACAGCGCCTTCAAAAAACAGAACAGGGAACTTCAGCAGAAGGAATTCTCTTAACCCAATGAGCCACTAACATGAAATCTTATCACCTTATCCATCAGTTAATTACTCTCGTTGAAGAACTTGAGGAAGAACAGCCTGAAAAGGAAATATCGCTTCAGCATTTTACTGGTTTTCTACTCAATAGGTCTGAAAATTCAGTAATGGATATAAACCCAGAGGTTAGATTCGGGAACAGTGATAAAAAAGCACTTGAAGTTGCCTATCAGCTGGATAACAACATCGGCCGGCTACTCGTATTTATGAGCCGTTATGCTAAAATGTATATCAAGAAAGCGTTAGAAGAAACCCCGTTAATTACCCCGGAAGATTTTACCGCGCTCGCGATCCTGATGACGCATGACCATCTATCTAAAACCGAACTTATAAAACATAACCTGCAGGAGAAAACATCTGGCACAGAGGTGATCCGCCGGCTAATTGCTGCAGACTTAGTAAGTCAGTGGAATGATGCTCATGATAAAAGAAGTAAACATATCGCAATAACTGACCAGGGAAGGGAGCTGCTGTATAGCGTATTTGTCGACATGAACAATGTTGGCAAAATGATAAGCGGAAAGCTAAGCCTTCGCGAAAAGTTAACCCTAGGGTACCTCCTTCAAAAACTTGAAGATTTTCATCTGCATCATTACCAGAAGAAAACCATCCTGAGCAAATCAGATTTAAAGAACTTTATTGAAGATAGTCTGCCATCAAAGTGAAAGCAAAACTCACATTGAATATCTTCATTACTACCTTTTCATTCTAATTTTATCAAGCAGAATATTATTGCTTTTTATAAGTCGAAACAACATATAAAATCGCAACTAGCCTTTTTTGTCTTTCCCCGGCTAGATCAGTTTAACGGGAGGGTATTTTTTAAACTTATGAAGACAAATCCGGTAACCCGTGCAAAGAGATGCATCATTTGGTTTCTTTCCAGTTTAAAAACCTCTGCTAGCCTAATATGCTATTTTAAGCAAATCCCTCCTTACTGTTTTAATATTTACTGGATTCTTAAGCTGATTTTCGTCAAATATCTTCTCCCTTTTATTAAAGTTGAGTTGGTCACTATTCATCGCAGGTTAATGCTACTAAATATCTGCGTATAAAATATTTGATGCTTGACAAAACCTTTTTTTCCCTTGTTGGTTTTATTTGCCGATAGACCCGACTAAATGCGGCCTTTGGCTTTTCAAAAATAGCCACCCCGTATCGCTAATGTTAGGTAAACCAAAACAAAACAGCTTGGAAACACAAAGAAAAGACACGGCAGAACGGAAATCTTACACCCCTAAGATCCTGCTCATATTGGCACTGGCAGTGTTGCTGGGTGCAGAAGGATATTTCGGGCTTAAGCTGCATAAACTTTCCGGGCAGCAGGAGCAGATTAAGGAAGATTATTCTAACATCAACAACATCACCTATGGGCTGTTTTCAGTGCAGCAGTGGAAGGATAATGTGTCCAGGATTGTGCATAAGCAGGTGCGCAACCTTAAAATGACTAAAACGCAGAAGAAGGTCTTGCAAAGCGAGGTAGAAAAGGTTTTGCTTGCCCTAATTGATAAGGCGGAGGCACTGGTAAATAAACCTAAGAAAACCATTAGCGGTAAAATACAGAAGTTTGCCATTAAAAACTTTGTAAACTCTGATAGTATAAAAGCCCAGGTCCCAGGTTTCGCACGCACCATTATTGCCGAGGTAGATAACCCCAAAAATAAGCGGCAGCTAAGTAAAATGGCCATCGGCGAATTTAACGAGCTGGCTGAAGAAGAAAGTTCGGATAGTGCCTTTGTAGCAAAAGATGCTGCAGTAAAGGCTATGTATAGCCGCTACCAGGTAAATTCTACCGATGAACTCAATAAAAAATTAACGGCAACCCTGGACGATATCCGCAGTAAAACCTATACCTATTCTTTTGGTATGCTGGCCTGTATTACTGTGGTGCTTTTCTTATGGTGGGCTTTGCGAGGCCGACGGGATTTGCATGTAACACTTTTTGTGATGTCTTTACTGTTTGCCTTTATTTTACTAGCCGTCGGACTTACCGCCTCAATGATTGAGGTAGATGCCCGCATCCGTTCCCTCGATTTTGTATTGCTAGGCGAGCATGTAATCTTTAAAGACCAGGTACTGTTTTTCCAGAGCAAAAGCATTATGGATGTGGTACGGGTATTAATCGGGCAGCCTGGTATAGATTCGATTCTCGTTGGGGTGCTGATACTGGCTTTTAGTATTCTTTTCCCGGTAGTTAAACTGAGCTCTACAGGCATACACCTTTTGGGCAAAAAAAAACTGGCCGAGAATGGCATCGTGAAATATTTTGCTTTTCAATCGGGCAAGTGGAGCATGGCCGATGTGATAGTAATTGCCATACTGATGGCCTATATCGGTTTAAATGGTTTGCTGGAGGGACAATTGCAGGCGCTGAACATTAAAAATGATTCGCTAACTATTCTCACCACCAATAATACCGCACTACAGCCAGGTTACATTATCTTCATCAGCTTTGTGCTGTATGGGCTTATCCTGTCAACAATTTTAAAGTTTATTACACCACATGATGCGCATTAACGGCTTATGCTTAACGCTTTTTGATTAATTTTTATGGCGACCAACACAAATTCTACTTCCGAGAGATCAGCAAAAAAAAGCCGATGGGCACCTGCCCTGCTGATTGCCGGCTTATCTATACTGTTATTGGCGACGGCTTTTTCGGGATACCGTTTTTATCAGCTCGCTTTTGAACAGAAACGCATTAAGGAAGATTACAGCCTGTCCAATAACATTACTTTTGGCATTTTCTCTGTTGACAGATGGGGCGAAAAAATCTCGGCCGTTGTAGATCGGCGGGTGAAGGGCTTTAAGCTCACCGGCAAGCAAAAGGCCGACATGCAGGAACAGGTAGAAAAGGAATTGCATGGTATGGTCAATAAAGCCGTGGCTGATTTTACCAAGCCGAAGAAGGGCCTTGGGTCGAAGCTTAAAAAACTTGCTTTTGATGCGTTTGTAGATGTGGATGAACTGCATGCGCAGGTTCCCTCTTTTGCCCGCACTATTGTGGTAAAAATTACCAGTCCGGCAAGTTTAAAAAGGATTAAGGGCATTGCTACCAGCAAGGTTGATGAACTCGAGGCCCAAACTTACGATCGTACTGATACCACCATCACAACCGTTGAGCAAACCATTTACCAAAAATATAAGGTTAAGAATTCGACCGATTTTGATCAGGTTGTAAAGGCAAAGCTTGATCAGATTACAGACTCCAGTCATCAATATGCTTTCGTAATGATTATATCCGTGGCGATTGCTTTGCTACTCTGGGTCATTTTAAGGAAACGGGCGCACCTGCATGTTCCCTTATTTATTATGTCTCTATTGTTTGCGGTGGTGTTATTAGCAGTTGGCGTAATTTCCCCTATTATAGAGGTGGATGCCAGGATCCAGTCGCTGGAGTTTGCCTTAATGGGTGATAAACTGGCTTTTACCAACCAGGTATTGTTTTTCCAGAGTAAAAGTATAATTGGTATTATAAGTACACTAATCGAGCAGCCTAAACCAGATGCGGTATTAGTTGGGGTATTGCTGATGGTGTTTGTAGTCGTATTGCCACTGCTTCGCTTATTAGCCAGAGCCATACACATTTCCTGCAGTCACTTATTTAAAAACCCAAAAGTGCTTCGCTTTATGGCATTCGATCTGGGTAAGTGGGATATGGCAGATGTAATGGTTGTTGGTATCGCCATGACTTACATCGGGCTAAACGGAATATTGAAGAGTCAGCTTTCAGGCTTAAATATTGAAAATGATACGCTAAAAACGGTTACCGAAAATAATTCTGCTTTGCAGCCAGGTTTTTTTGTATTTGTCGCTTATGTTGCGTTTGCAAAGCTACTTTCTTATTTATTGAAGCGTATTGATGAACGGAATGGGCCATGTTAGCCCGAAGGTCCTAGTTAAGTGGAGTCAGGACATATATATTTCAATGGTTTCCTCTTAGTGCTTTTCCCAGATAAATCGCGAAGGCCATTTTATTCTTCAGAGATCAAGAGGGGAAATATTATAGTTTTTTAGTAATGCCGTTGGTCGAGGAATTACAGGCGTTGGTCTATTGGTTGCTCTTGCTGGTATAATACTGCGTTTTTGCATGCAACGTTTGGGGGTTGAGGTCGTCTTATTAACAAAAAACATAAGCAAATCTCTAAAACATACAGTCATGAAAACATTAGCAAAAACATTATTCGCAGCAGCATTAACAGCAGTAGTATTAACTTCTTCAGCTATGGTAACGCTCGCCACCGAGCCTGTTACAACAGATATAAAAACATCTTCAATTAAAACTTTTGACAGGATTTGGGTAAGTGGGAATGTAAAAATCGTTTTAACGCAGGGCGATAAACAATCTGTAGAAGGCGGAGAAAACTTTAACCCTGCAAAAACTTCGGTTTATAGCAATGGTAAAATTCTAGTTGTTAATTCAACCGAAACTGGTGAGGTTACCCTTAACGTTACTGTTAAAAATTTAGAAAGAATAGAAGCTTACGGTCAGTCGCAAGTGATAACCACTAATAACCTGGATGTAAAATACCTGCAGTTATTCTTACACCATAGTGCTACAGCTAGGATCAAAACTACAACCGCAAGTTTATATTCAGTAGTGAATGATGATGCGGTATTGAAACTAAACGGTACTGCTGATCAGAGCACGATCATCGCAAGTAATCAGAAAAATTTGAAGCTTAATAATTTTGCAAGTCAACGATCAGCTTCTTATGCCTCGGAAGCGATTATGGCAGCTGAACAAAATGCCATGAATTTAGCAAAATAAAAAAACCAACTCTTGATATAATTTGGCCGCCCATTAAGGCGGCTTTGTTATTTAATGAAGTTTTCTCCAGGGCTCATATCTTTGGAACTATTATCTAGACTGATGATGCTATAAAATGACCTTGCTATTTTTTCTACCGATTTTAACTACCAACGCTTACCCTATTTCAAAGCGTTGGTAGCCTGGCAGAGCCGGTCACCATGGTCTATCCCGCAGCGCTACTCTAGCACAAAAGGAGCTTTGGCTACCACTTTAATAGCCGTCCAATCTATTATGTAAAATTTCCTAGTAATTACCTTCACACACCTGCCAAATGGTTGGTGCTTTGTTTATGCGCTTAATTTCGATGGGGATATCCCATAAGCTTTTTTAAAGGCAAATGAAAAGTGAGAAAAATCTTTAAATCCAACCTCCATATACACATCAGATGATTTCCAACCTTTCTCCTTTAAAAGGTAGTGCGCATCTGCTAATCTTTTCTGTTGAATCCAGCGACTTGGCGAGGTCTGATATATTTTCTCGAAATCTCTTTTAAAAGTTGCCAAGCTTCTGCCTGTTAAATAAGCAAATCTGGAAATATCTACATTGAACTTGTAGTGTTCGTTCATATAAGCCTCCAGATCAATTTTGCCTGGTTCTGTAAAATCGAAGAGTACATCTTTTAATTCGGGATTGGTTTGCAGCAGAGTTAGGATCGCTTCTTTAACTTTTAAAGAGGTAAGTGCTTCATTAAAATTATTTTTCTGATCTAGAAATGGTGTTATCGATTCCATGAAGGTTTGTAATAACTTTTTAGGTTCGAGTTCTAATCCATATATGCTGTAATTAGGGGCTTGCATTTGTAAGTTATATTCGGTACTTACCGCCTGGAGCGTTTCCTGATCGAGAATTATCGAAACTGACTTGTACTGGCCATTTGCCGCCGGGAATTTGGTGTACTTCGCTAACTGGTTTCTTCTGAAGAATCTAAAATCGCCTTCATTAAAAACGTATTTTCTACCGCCAATAAATATTTCTGACTTACCTGAAATTACATATCCGAAGGTATGATTGGGAATAAACTGTTCGCCCTCGCTGCTTTTTTGATGGTAGCAGGAAAAAAGGATGCCTTTACGCTCAGGATGATTTGCCATAGGTTAAATTTAGTATTATGATTTTGATAGAAACAAATTAATTATGGAGGTAGTAAAAAAAACCACCTCCATATTTAGCTTATTAATTATTTTTTGGTAAAAGATTTACCCAGTTCTGAATCGAGAAAATTTGTCGATTCATCATGATCGGTTGATAAACTTACCTGCATCCATTTTTCCATTTCTTCGCTTCTGCTGGCATCGGCATGTTTAAGCATTCCTATTGCTTCGCTTCCTAAAACCAGATGAATGGGTGGCTGTGGGTGATCAACCAAATCGATCATTACCCTGGCTGCTTTTTCAGGATCGCCCATAGGAATAAAATCTCCACTTTGGAAGAAATCACTTCTTTGATCTACCAATGGGTAACCCTCAATTTTTTCAGCATAAGTCATAGAATCGCCTGCCCAATCTGTGCGGAAGCCACCTGGTTCTACACTGGTAACTAAAATCCCTAAATCGGCTACTTCTTTGGCCAGCACTTCGCTGAAACCACTCAATCCAAATTTTGCTGCCTGATAAATGCTTACGCCAGCGTTACCAACCCTACCGCCTATCGAAGATATTTGAAGTATTCGCCCAGATTTTTGTTTGCGCATAAAAGGCAGAACAGCTCTGGTGATTTCGATGGGTGCATACAGGTTTGTTTCGAGCTGACTGCGAACCTGTTCATCTGTGAAAGCTTCTGCTGCTCCTACAATTCCGAAACCTGCATTATTTACCAGCACATCGATTCGACCGAAATGTTTAATTGCCGCCTTGACCGCGATCTGTACCTGATCGTAATCGGTTACGTTTAAAGTGACCGGAAAGATCTGCCCTGGATAGCTTTCAATCAAATCTTTTAGTGAATTTATATCTCTTGCTGTAGCGGCTACCTGATCTCCTTTTGCTAAAACTGCTTTTGTTAGGCTTCTTCCCAATCCTCGGGAACTACCTGTTATAAACCAAACTTTTTCCATTGTCTAAATTTTTATTTAGCTCAAAGTTAGCTTGCTTAACACATTACTGTTTTGTTAAGAGGCTCAATCTATTTTGTTAAAAAGCTCAACCATTTTCTTAAACTTTTCTTAGCTGCTGGATGTTATGAATTAATAGATTATTAACAATGAGGTAATGGCAAAAGGTAAAAAGAAGTCGACCAGCAAAAAGAAGAAAAAAGGGACAAAGAAAAATAAACTGGGGGTTAAAAATTCGTTGGTTAATAACATTAATGCCCGTAAGAAAAAAGGTAAGTCGCGTTCGAAAAAGCATTCGAAAGTTAGTAGAAAAGCCTATAAAAAAATGCAAAAGGGCTGGAAATAGTAGGCTTACTGTATTTTAAAAGGATTAAATCTGTTAAATGTAAATTAATTTTATTGTTTTAATGTATAGCTGATATTACCCTATATTTGTAAGGTAAACTTATAAGTTTTACTTACAATAATGAGTACAGAAAAAAGTAATGCAATCGCTTCGGCACTTCGCCCGGTTTTAGCCAGACTCAATCGAAAACTACGAAAGCTTTCTCCTTCGGATACTGTTCTTTCGCAAACAGAAAGATCTATTCTGGTTCTGCTGGAACAAAATGAATATCTGCTCTCTGCCGAACTTGCTGTTATCGAAAAAATAACGCCTCAATCTATGGGTGCTATTTTAAATCACCTTAGCGAACTCCATTTAGTATCAAAAACGGCTTCACTGGACGATAAGCGGAAGGTTCATATTTCCATTTCGGCACAGGGTAAGGAAATGCTCGAACAAGTAAGGCATGAACGCGATGAGTGGTTAAGCAAAGCCATTGCAGAAGTTTGCACAGAACAAGAACAATTAATTTTAAAAGAAGCTATAGGTCCTTTAACGAAACTGGTTAATTTCTAATCAGATGGCCTTGAATTATGAACATCAGTACATTTAATGCATTTAAGAGTCGAAACTATCGCCTTTACTTTGGCGGACAATCCATTTCTTTAATTGGAACATGGATGCAGAAAACAGCCGTAAGCTGGGTTGTTTACGAACAAACACATTCTAATTTCATGCTTGGGCTTACGCTCTTTGCCAGCTTGTTTCCATCCTTCATCTTCTCTTTTATTGGCGGTGTTGCATCCGATCGGTATGATAAGTATAAACTGCTTTTAATTACACAAATTGCCTCGATGGTGCAGGCCGTTTTAATGACCATTTTAATTTTCTCCAAACATTACGAGATGTGGCAAATTATCGCGCTAAGTGCATTACTGGGGCTGATTAATGCTTTTGATGTACCCGCAAGGCAATCGCTGGTTTACGAGATGGTTGATAATAAAGAAGATTTGCCCAATGCGCTTGCCCTAAACTCATCGATGGTAAACCTTTCGAGGTTAATTGGTCCTGGCCTGGCAGGTTTGGCTTTAGAAAAGTTAGGTGATGATGTTTGTTTTGGTTTAAACGCGGTGAGTTTTATTGCCGTTATTGGCTCTTTAATGATGATGAGGCTTCCAAAATACATTTCAAAACCGCATACTAAAAATGTAATAGGCGAGCTGAAAGAGGGTTTTGAATATATAAAAGCAACACCATCTATTGCTTACGTTTTAATTATGCTGGCGCTGATTAGCTTATTTGTACTGCCGTTTAGCACTTTAATTCCTGTTTATGCTAAAGACATTTTTAAAGGAACAGCTTCTACATTTGGGGTAATTGATAGTGTGATTGGATTGGGTGCATTTACAGGTGCTATATTTCTGGCCTCGTTAAAGCCTGGAAAGAATTTAAGAAAAATATTAGCCATTAACACCTTAATATTTGGTGCAGGTTTGGCTTTGTTTTCTCACACCACATTTTATCCTGTTGCATTGGTTTTTGCAACGATCTCTGGTTTTGGGATGATGTCGCAAATTACAATAAGTAATACCTTAATTCAAACTACTGTAGACCCGAATATGCGTGGCCGTGTAATTAGCTTTTACGCAATGGCATTCTTTGGCATGCAACCGCTGGGCGGACTTGTTATCGGCAGTATTTCGCAGCTTATTGGCACGCAAAACACCGTGTTATTCCAGGGTGCGATTGCTGTATTGATTGGTTGTTTATCGTACCGAAGATTATTTAAAGGAGAAATTAAAAACAAACAGGCTGTTAAACCTGTAAGTGAGCTTGTTTTGGAAAAAATTTAACTATGATACGGCTATAGATCAAAAACCGAATAGCGGTTAACAGGAGATTAGTGAACTATAATCTTAAAAATTGACGGGTTTTTCGAGTTAGGGGATTGTCAGGGTTTAGTACCGATTTTTTTATCGGTACCGCAGCGAAGCGAAGCCCCGGAAAGCCCGCCTCCAATCCCTCTTTTCGGGATTGGAGGAACGCCCATATTTTTTTATAGAGTTGCAACTGATTTTGCTTTGTGGTAAGTAAAGTACGACAAGGCTAAAACCACCAGGAAAACAACCGGTCCGATGCGATTGTTTATAGGATCGCCCGATGCGGAGTGGGCAATAAATGCAGAAATGAAAGTAAATGCGAAACCAGCATAAGCCCATTCTTTTACTTGTCCTTTAATTGGTGCGAGCAAAATAATTGCACCTAGTATTTTTGCGATGGCTAACTCTACTCTAAAATAATCGGGGAAACCCAGATGCTGGAAACCCTGTTTAACTTCGGGATTAGTGAAGTAGGAATAAGCGGAGAAAATCATCATTAACGAAACTATAGCCGTTGATATCCAATAAGTAATTTTAATTGTTTTTGTGTTCATGTTCTTTATTTTGATGTAAACTTATGTACTTTTACTATCTAAAAGATATTACTTTCCAAAAGGATAGCGGTATCGTTTAGGAAAGCTTTTAACTTTACACCATGGCATTTAGGAAAGAAAACCATACTAAAGAAACGTGTAGCGCTAGTTTAAACGCGGTAAAAGATGCGCTTTATGTATTAAATGGGAAATGGAAACTGCCTTTAATACTTACTTTACAGGATGGCCCGAAGCGTTTTAATGAGATTCAGAAATCGATTGGCGACATTACGCCTAAAATTTTATCGAAAGAGCTGAAAGATTTAGAATTGAATGAGTTTGTGATTCGCAAGGTGTTTTCCACTACGCCCGTGACGGTAACTTACGAATTAACCGAATATAGTGGTTCGCTGGATCGGGTAATTGATGAGCTGAGGAATTGGGGAATGCAACATAGAGAAAGACTGGTAATGAATAGAAAAACCGCCCCTGTTTTAGAAGAGGTTTTGGCTTAATTTAAAAAGATGCTATTTATTGCAGCGCTTCATCTACCAGCTTTTTTAAGGTTACATAATATTCGTGTCGCCCTTTATTATTGAGATAAAAAGCCATTAAAAACCCTGCTGTTTTTTTCTGATTATCAATCCACGGGAAGCTACCAAATAAACCAGGGCTGGTAAGGGCAATACTCGGCTGATTGCCCGTATTATTTTGCATTATCCATTCGCCGTAGCCGTATCCAAAATTGCCCGCCTCGGTTGGTGCGTAAGCTTTGAGCACATCGCTTGTTACCCTGTTAACCTGCATTTGGTTTACGCTATTTTCTGATAAAATCCTTTTACCATTAAAGGTGCCCTTGTTTAGCAACATGATTAACATATTCATATAGTCGTTCGGTGTGCTGCTAGCTCCTCCTGCCGGAAGTGCTACTTTTCCGTTCCCGAAATCGGTATTTTTCATATCTAAGGGTTTCGCTATGCGCTGGGCAAATAAAGTTTGGAAACTTTTACCACTTATTTTTTCGATAACTGCGCCTGCAATTTGCAAACCTGTATTGCTGTAGCGAAATACCTTTCCAGGCTTTCCTTCCATTGGTAAAGCGGCAATTTTTTCTATTGCCTCATCCATGCTGCCCGTTTGGCGCATTTGGTTTAAACTTTCTTTTAAATCGGGCGATTTTATAGCCGTCAGGTGAGACAGGCAATCGCTGATGGTAATATTTCCCTTTCCATTTCTGGTAAGCACCGGGAGAAACTTGCCAACGGTATCGCTTAGTTTTAGTTTGCCTTCATCAACAAAAGTCATAACCAGGGCTGCACTTAACCATTTGCTGCAGCTTGCAATTTGTTGTTTGGTTGAAGCGGTATAATCGCTAAAATCGGCCGCATTACCTTGCCTTTTTGCCAGGATTTTACCAAGTATTTTTTGCTTACCGCTGAGTTCGCTTACGCCTTTAGAATACACCACTTTTCCATCTTTATAGAGCAGCAGATAAACCCTGCCGCCCATCGCACCCGCATGAGTATTAAGCCAGGCATCTACTTTATCGAAATTTTGTGCCTTCAACTGCAGGGAAAACGAGATCATACAGTAGCATACCATTATGGTTATTGCGCAGAATTGCTTCATATTGGTGAGACCATCAAATCAAAAAAAAGTTTAAACCGTATTATTTAGATGATTATCTGTAATATAGGCTATCTTTGCTGAAAATAAAATCGATGGCGGTATTACATAAAAAAGAAGAAAAAATTCAGGCAGTGCTGGGTAGGTTGCCTAAAAAATATACAGATGAACAGTTTGTTGAAATGTTTATCAGACTTTATTCTAAAGATTGGGGTAAGATTAAATCGGCATATATTAAACAATCTCAGGATAAAGAGCCTGGTACAATTATTAATATGCCCAAGCCAGAGGTTTATTTAAAACAAATTTTAGCAATTTATTTACAACAGGCTAATGAGCCTAAAGTAGCAGAAGTTGTCGTAGAAGCACCCGTTGAAGAAGTAAAGAAAGCAAAAGCGCCTGCGAAGAAAAAGGAAGCTGAAGTTAAAGAAACTACTGATGAGCCTAAAAAAGCAAAAGCGCCCGCTAAGAAAAAAGAAGTTGAAGCTACAGAAACTACTGATGAGCCTAAAAAAGTAAAAGCGCCTGCTAAGAAAAAAGCAGAAATAACTGAAGAAGCTCCAGTAGCAGAAAAGAAACCAAAAGCAGCTGCAAAAAAACCAGCGGTAAAAAAATAAAAAATATTTTCACCTCTGTATAATAATTCACCTTTTTGGTTGTTTATATATATGAGAGCGTTAATTTAGATGACGGGGATAGGTCGGTATGATTTATCCCCGTTCTTTTTTTAAGAGTTTTTATTTTTCTAGAATATAAAAAAAGCCGCCAATTTCTTGACGGCTTACAATTAAACTAACCTGAAGCCTATTTTTCGATCATTTTATAATACCGAACGTAATCGACTTCCATTTTTTGTGGCCAGATGGAATCATCTATGCCTTGTGCTCCACCCCAATCGCCACCAACCGCGACATTTAAAAGAAGGTGAAACTTCTTATCAAAAGGCCAGGCTTTGTAACCTGTCCCTTCGTTTGCGAATTCAAATACTTTAACATCGTCGTAATATCCCCTTACTGCATATGGTGTCCAGTCTACCCGATAAACATGAAAAGCTGTACTTGCATCATCAATTTTCTTTGTGATGGTTTTTTGGGTATTGATTTTAAAATAATAAGCTTCGGTGTGGGTAGAAAAATGAACGTTACCCTGATCGTAACCAACATGTTCCATAATATCGATTTCACCTGATTTTGGCCAATCACCATAGGCTCTTTCGGTTGGCAACATCCAAATTGCAGGCCAGGTGCCTCTTCCGGAAGGCAGCTTAGCCTTTATCTCGAATCGGCCGTACAAGGCATCCAACTTCCCTCGTGTCACCATTCTCGATGATGTGTAATTCATCCCGCCCATGCTTTCTTTTTTAGCAGTGATACTTAAAATCCCATTGGCAACACTTGCATTGTTGGTTGTATTTGTATAATATTCCAACTCGTTATTTCCCCAGCCGCTACCGCCTGTATCGTAATCCCAGTTAGAAGTTAATGGGGCGCCTACGTTGGTAAACTCATCGCTCCAGGCTGGTGTAGTGTCGAAAACCCAACCTTTATCAACGGGTGTTACCGCTACAGGTGGCACATAAACTGGCCCACCCTCTGGTGTTTTTTTCGAGCAGGATGTTAATCCTATTGCCGTAATCGCCAATGCTGTAAAGGCCGCTTTTTTAAAGTACTTCACTGAATCCATCATTTTAAAAAAATTAAAAGAGCAGTTTGAAAAATAACTTCAAACTGCTTGTATGCTTATTATTTAAACTCGAAATCGTCGATATAAAATATACCTGGATTTGGATGTCCTTCGCCACCTAACTGAACCACAATTTTATCGTACAAGGTTTGACTTGCAGAAGCTGAGTAATCGAATTCCAGTTGTATCCATGTATTATATTGAGCGGCAGTGATGGTTTTAACAATCTCGATCTGAGTGGTGTAAGCATTACCACCCAGTAACGAGTTTTGTAACTTAACCGAAACCGTAGGTGCAACTTTTGTAAAATCATTTCCGCCAGGGATAAATACTTTTAGTCGGATTTTATTTTTTGCAGCCAGATCAAAACGATAAGGCAGTGTGATGTTTAAATTTCCATACTGACCATCATTCCCTGTTCTTTTTTCGTAATAAGCCACTTTTGATGACGTATTTGAAGGGAATTTAAATGGATTATCGTAACTGTGGTTATAATCTATATTTTCAGCTACCCAGGCCATACCAGTTGCCGCTTGAAAATCATCAGATAAATTGGCGGCCTGTATTGGTTTTTGCACAGGTGGAACTATTGGTCTGACATAACCTTTCCTGATTAATTTTAAATACCATGCATTACCTGCATTAGATTTATCAAGGCATCTTAACCACATTTCATCGGCTGTTAGGGATAGAATTTGATAAGATGATACCCCTAAATAGTAAGAGATAAATCCATTATTACTGATGTTGATGTATTTAACACCTGCTACATCATTTAAAATCCAGGTTAGATTTGTTGGAGGGGTGTAATTTACAGTCGGATCGTTGCTACCAACAGGGCCACCAATACCAGTTGCGTTTGATGCATTGGCAAATGTAGTTCCGTTGTTAGCGTAAGTGTATTTAAGAGATGTTGAGCCCATTGCAAAGGTCATTTCATCATCGTAAAAACCCAATCCTGCTTTCTCATTCGGGCCAGCCTGATACCAATCGGGAGCTTGTGAAGTTACCGGGCCCACGCCTAAATGACCTGGTTGAGTCTGATCGATTACCCAAACCTTACCCGCAGCATTTGCCACCCCACCTGAGAGCAAAGTATAAGCTGGATCGCTTAGCATACTGGTATTGGTTGATGCAATGGTAACGGTTTTAGTTGTTGAAACAGAACCACCATCGGCCAGAACTGTTAACTTAATTGTGTAAGTACCTGCAATAGGGTAAGATGACTGGACATCGTTTCCATCGGCAGTAGCGCCATTGCCAAAATCCCAATGGGCATTAATCCCATTATATATGCTTTTAAAAGCGATGATATTTGGATTTGCTGCTGTAGGCGTTGCATTAAACTGAATTTCTGCAGCCGTTGGCGGAATACCAATATCTTTAGTGGTTTCGCTCTTTTTGCAAGAAACCAGTATGCTAAATATCAAACCCAGACTAAGCAAGATTGATACATTTATTTTGTTTTTAAATAATTTCATTTCAATACCGTTTAGTTGTAACCTGGATTTTGTTTAATACCGCCTTTGGTAACTTCGATTTCGTTTAAAGGGATTGGTAAATACTCGCTTTTGCCGGCTTTGTATCCCGATGGGCCTAAAACAGCAACAGCTCTACCCGTTCTGACTAAGTCAAAGAAACGATGGCCTTCTGTAGCAAGTTCTAATCTGCGCTCGGCATAAATGTTATCAAGCGTTGCTGGAATCGAAGCTAAACCAACTCGGGCTCTTACCGCATCCAGCAGTTCTTTAGCACGAGCGGCGCTACCGCCACCTCTAATCAAAGCTTCTGCCTGCATTAAATACGTATCTGCCAAACGAATTTCAATTTCATCAATTGGCCAGTTTTGTTCTGCAACCCCACTCGCCGAGCGAAATGCTTTTAAAGGCGCGTATTTTTTAATGAAATAATCAGTGTTTTGATAACGGCCATTGTAAGTTGCACCTGCGGCTTTTAATGCAGCCCCATCTATAATGGTTGCGGCAAACCGAGGATCGTTTTTCATTACATTAACCAAATCTAAAGTTATCGGGCAAAAACCCCATCCGCTTGAGTAAGTATCGCCGTTATAGCTATCCATACCAACAAACTGAGTTCCAACATTTCCTTCTCCACCGTTGATGTAACCCCAATCAGACCAGGCAGCATTGTTTGAATGAGGAATTTCCAAAATAGCCTCGGCATTGAATTTATTTGCCGGGTTAAAGATATCAGCATAGTTTGGCAGCAATGAGTATCCGTAAGGATTTCCAACTCTATTAATATCTTCAAATAAAGTTGCAGCCTCGGTCATTTTTGCATTATCATTCTGATAAAGTAAAACCTTGCCTAGTTGTGCTTTTGCAGCGCCCTGAGAAATCCTTCCTTTTTCAGCATCTGAAATTGTAATTGGTAACCCTGGAATCGCATCTCTTAGATCTTTTTCGATCTGCGCATAAATCTGAGCAGGTGTAGATTGCGTTTGGGCATATAGCTCGCTTGTTTCCAAAACTTTGGTAATAAGGGGGACGTTTCCAAACCATCTTACCAAATCAAAGTAAAAATAAGCTCTCAGGAATTTAGTTTCGGCAGTTACCCTTGTTTTAAAAGCAGCACTAAGTGTTGTCGCTTTATCGATTTTACTTAAGAGTACATTTGCCCGGTTAATTCCACTATAGTTTTTATTCCATAAACCAACCTGAGGACCAACGCTAGAATTCATATTAAAGTTATCGTAGGCAACCCAGTTCGGCTGATCGGAAGCATTACTACCGCCTGCAAAACAATCGTCGGATGCAGCGCTTAACAAAGGCATTTTCATCGTGTAACCTCCTGTTGTACCCCATTGTATTACATCGTAAACGGCAATAACACCTTGCATCACCTCGCCTTCATTTTTATAAAAGTTATCTTCCAAAGCGGTTCCTCTAGGTGTTAACTCTAAATATTCTTTCTTACACGATACAAAAACTAACATAACAGCAACTATTGCCGCTAGTGTCTTAAAATTTTTATTGTTCATTTTTTACAATAATTAAAAACCAACATTTAAACCAGCAAAAAAGGTTCTTGCCTGTGGATAAAAACCACGATCAACGCCATAACTTCCACCTCCAATTTCTGGATCGTAGCCTGTATATTTTGTAAATGTTACCAGGTTATTGGCCATTACATAAAATCTTACTTTATCTAAACCTGCTTTTCTTACCAGATTTTTAGGAAGTGTGTAGCCAACTTGTAAAGTTTTAATTCTGAAGTAAGAACCACTTTCTAAGAAAATGCTCGAAACACGGCTATAGTTCTGGTTTGTGTCATCTAAAGTTACCCTTGGAATTGTATTGCTTGTTCCTTCACCCGTCCAGCGGTTTAAAATATCGGTTGTGTAATTTGCAGTTGGCAAATCGAATCTTCTTAAAGCATTAAAGATTTGATTACCTGCAACACCCTGACCAAGTACCACTAAATCAAAACCTTTGTAGGCTAAGTTTACCGTCATACCATAAGTGAAATCTGGCGTAGGATTGCCGATGATTTCTCTATCGTCGTTGTTGATCTGACCATCACCGTTTAAATCAATAAATTTAATATCACCAGGTTTTGCATTTGGTTGAATTAAACCGCCTCCCTGATTTTTATAGTTATTAATCTGCGTCTGGTTTTGGAACAAACCATCACTTCTATATCCATAGAATGAACCAATTGCATAACCAACTTTAGTACGGGTAATTTCCAAAGCTTGTGGTGTAACGGTTTGGCCGCCTAAATATTCTTTATCATCACCTAAGAAATCGATATTATTTTTAACAAATGCACCATTTGCATTTACTTTTAACGAGAATTCGCCTAGTCTTTTTTGATAGCCTAACTCCAGTTCAAAACCTCTGTTAGATAAATCGGCTACGTTACCGATTGGGCCAGCATTACCAACATAACCTGGTACGGCAATTTGCAAAAGCATACCAGTAGTTTTTTTCTTATACCAATCTGCTGTTAAAGTGAAGTTGCCAAAAAGGTTCATATCAACACCAATATCTGTTGATGAGGTTTGCTCCCACTTTAAATCCGGGTTTGATAAAGCATCAGGACTAACCCCGTTAACCAATCCTGCCGAACTACCAAGTGTAAAGTTTCTACCACCACTTACGGTAGATAAATATCTGAAATCTCCGATGTTATCATTACCGACTACGCCATAAGAACCTCTGAATTTAACAAAGGTTACATAAGGATTTTTAGGGAAGAAATCTTCTTTACTGGCTACCCAACCTACTGAACCAGAAGGGAAGTAACCAAATTTATTATTTGGTCCGAAGCGGGAAGAACCATCTCTACGGATAATACCTGTTAAAAGATATTTTTCATCATAGTTATAAGTTAAACGAGCGAAAGCCGAGTTTAAAGTATTTAAGTATTCGCCACCATAAAATACATCATTTGCCCTTGAAACAGGGAACTGTAATGAAGCATCTTTAATATTGGTTACTGGAATACCATCTTTGGTTCCCCCTTGCGTTTCGCCTCTGTTTTTTTGGAAAGAATAACCGATTAAACCTGTAATGTTGTGTTTTTCGATTTGCCTGTTGTAACTAATGGTATTTTCCAATGAATAGAAAAGACCTCTGTTCGCATTTCTATTATAAGAGGTAATGGTGGTTTGATTAATTGAATTCAGATAATAAATTGGCGTAAAACTTTCACTACCGTAAAAGGCTAAATCTACCCCACCTTGCGATCTGACTTTTAAGCCTTTAATAATTTCGGCTTCAACAAAAGCATTTGCAACAACTTTATCCGACCATCCTTTGCCTTGTGCAACTTGTAGTGCAGCAAGAGGGTTTAAGATTTCTGATTGTGCATATTGCGAAATTCCATAAGGAAAACCAGCTTCGTTTCTTACAACAGGATTACCAATATATGGTGCAGCACCGTATTTTGCCGGGTCTGTTTCAACTATTGGTGTAATCGGATCGATATTAATTGCTCTGTTTAATGGCGAGCCATATTCTGTATTGGTACCAACGCCAACAGAATTTGTGCGTGTATAACCAATGTTTTGTCCGAACCTGATTGCTTTGGTTAACTGGTGTTCTGAATTAAAACGTGCTGTAAATCTTTTGTATTGAGAATTACTTGTTGCCACGATTCCATCCTGGTCAAAATAACCAAATGAAGTATAGTAAGTGGATTTTTCATTTCCGCCACTCATGCTTAATTCATGATTTTGAATTCTTGCATCATTATTAAAAACAGCAGCCTGCCAATCTGTACCAACACCTAATTGAGCTGGGTTTGGAAATCTTGGGGTAGCTAACCCTGGTGTTTTCGCATACTCTGCTTCATTATAAATTGTAGCATATTGTGTAGCATTTAATAAATCTAATTTTCTTGCTGGCGCTTGCGTACCCAAATAAGTATTGTAATTGACAGCCATTTTGCTGTTTCTACTTCCTTTTTTCGTAGTGATAATAATTACACCATTTGCAGCTCTTGCTCCATAAATTGCTCCAGATGCCGCATCTTTTAAAACCTCGATCGATTCGATATCTGCCTGATTAAGGTAATCTATACCTCCACCAACCTGCACACCATCAACAATGTATAAGGCATCGCTATTATTAATTGAAGTTGTTCCACGAATACGTAATGTTGCGCCTTCTCCTGGCTGACCAGAAGCCGTTGTGATGGTTAAGCCAGAGGTACGACCCTGTAAAGACTGTTCTATACGCACAACAGGCATATTTTCCAGATCAGTTCCCTTAACCTGAGAAATTGCACCCGTTACAACGCTTTTCTTTTGCGTGCCATAACCAATTACCACTGCATCGGCAAGAACACCTGCCTGTGGAACCATCTGAATGGTTAAATCTCCAGTAGCGGTTGCACTAACTTCTTTATTCTCGTAACCGATGTACGATACCACAAGAATTGCATTATTTTCAACCGTTTTTAAAACAAAAGAACCCGTGGCATCAGTCATTATACCCTGGTTTGTTCCTTTCACTTTTACGCTCGCACCAACCATTGGTGTTCCTGTTTCATCTACCACTTTACCTTTAATATCGATGTAGGCTCTCAATAACAATAGCGTTCCATCTAAAGATTTTTTATGAATAATAATGGTGTTGTTTTTTATGGTGTAACCTAGAGGCTGTTCGTTAAAAATCAGCCTTAAAGCTTCCCCTATATCGGTATTTTTAATGTCGATTGTTACCGGCTTAGCTTCTTTTAACAGTTCTGTATTATATAAAAAGCTATAACCTACACTCTTATTTAGCTTACGAAAAACATTAAGCAGTGTTGTATTTTTTTCTGAAAGTGTTACGTTTTGCGCCTTGGCAGCATAACTGATTTGAAGAAACGTAGTGATTAATAAGACAAAAGTCAATTTCATAATCAACAAAAATTTAGATAGGCGGCCCTTAGGGTTGGGCAACCATTCAGTATAAAAATTCATATATTTGGTTATTAGGTTTATAATAGTTGTATCTCACAATTTTACGATTAGAATAAAGCCTTAATTATATTCCGGGAGCGTTGCCGCGCTTCCGGTTTTTTTAGTTAAGCTATATTCTAAAACCATCACAAAGTGATGAAGAAAAGTATATGTTTAAGGCATAACTAAAATCCTCCTTCCTTCTATTTTAAAATGAACATCTCCGGTAGCCTGTAAGGTTTCCAAAACTTCGTTTACACTATTAAATCTTGAAATTCTACCCCCAAAAAGCTTATCCATTTTTCCGACATGGTAAGAAACATCAACATTATACCAACGTGAAATTTTGTTCATGATGGTTTGTAAATTTTCATCGTTAAAACTAAAAAAGCCATCTTTCCAGGTCACAGCATCTTCACCATCTACATTTCTAATTAAAACTGATGGAGATGAAGCCGCAATTATAGATTGCTGCCCTGGTTTTAATATGTTTGAAGCTAAAGAGCTAAGATTTACAATCCTAACGCTACCTTCAAGTAAAGTGGTTTTATTATTTGGCTCATCGCTATAGGCATTTATATTGAAATGGGTACCCAACACCTCTACCATTTGGTTTCGGCCTCCGCCAACTTCGCTCCTGACTTTAAAAGGAACCCGACTACCTTTTTTGTGTGTTAATTTGGCTACTTCGAAATACGCTTCGCCTTTAAGCTCAACGATTCGTTCTGCATCGTTAAAAGTTGTAGGATATTTTAATGATGACTCGGCATTTAACCAAACCTTGGTACCATCTGGTAAGTTGATTTGATATTGACCTCCCCGAGGGGTTTCTATTGTATTAAAAGATTTTTTTGTTTTGGCATCATCATTGGAAACGACTGTATAAATTAGCTCGCCATTATTTGTTTTGGTGATTTTAATACCAGCCTGTTTCGCAATTACGCCGTTTGTTGCATCGGTTAAAGAAATTTTAGAACCATCGGCCAAGGTTAAAGTGGCCTTATTGCCGCCTGGCTTTATGGCCTCAGGCTTATTATTAACGATGCTTTCTTCGCCAAATTGGTTTTTAACCCGATTATTAATTACAAATCCAATAAAAAACAAAACAATCGCAGCCGCAGCAACTGTAATCCAGAGTTTGTAATTCTTGTTTTTATTTAATGCAGTTTGTTCTTCTATAGATTGCCAGATTTTATTTTTAGCATCAATAATTTCATCTTGTTTTAAGTCAGATTTTTTTTCTGAAAGTTCCAAAAGATGCCAAGATTCTACCAAAGCCTTTTCTTGCTCGGTGCAAAGTCCGTCTTTGTATTTTTTTAAAAGTTTTTCAACTTCAGGTTTATTCATCACTAAAATATATTTGGCTAATTAAATACATGTAGGTTAAGTGAGGCTCAGGTAGTAGATAAAAGAAAAATATTTTCACTTTTTTTTAAAAAAAGGCATGGAAAGCCTCAAAACGAATGTTTATTTCGAAACAAATCACATTAGGTAAAAATAATTGAGCTAAAATTTTTAAGAATTGTTATCTTATTAGCAAGATGATTGCTAGAGAAATAAATGAGGTAAGCTTTAAGCGCAACACTTTTAAAGCATTACTCATTTGCTTTTTAACTGTCTTATCAGAAAGGTGTAATAGCTCTGCAATTTCCTTTTGCGAGAGATGTTGCTGGCGGCTCATTTCGAAAATCTGACGCATTTTTGGCGGCAATAAACTAACTTCTTTTTCTATTATAGAAGCAAATTCCCTTTCGCGTATGTAATCGTCTGTTATGCAATTTCCCTGCTCAATAAAGCTCTCTAAAGAAAGCAGGTAATTAGATTTCGACTTATTCTTATCTAGCCAATCGAAAACTTTATATCTAACAGCTGTATATAAATAGGCTGATAATTGAGACTTGATTTTAATATTTGGATTGCTCCACAGGTAAACGAAAATCTCCTGAACGATATCTCTGGCATCCTCCCGATCGGAAACCAGTTTGCAAGCATAAATATACAGCAAGCCATTAAAGCGTTCGTATATTTCTTCGAATGCATACTTATCTCCAGACTGAATGAGACCGAATAGTTCGTTGTCAGTTAATGATCTGTAGTTAGACATTTGGTTAGATGATTATACGAATGTAAGGAATAGTTTAAGTTAATTCCTAACAAAATTTTTTGGCATACAATTTATTTAAACTGTTTTATTAACGTTTATAAAGCTCTTTTACATGCTATTGTAATCTTATAAATTAATATTGGCATATCGGAAAAAGTCGATATACATTTGTGCATGGATCAAGTAGAAATTTTTAAAGCCTTATCTAACAAAACCCGTTTGCAGATTTTAAACTGGTTAAAAGAGCCTGCTGAAAATTTTCCTGAACAGCCAAATGCTGATTTCGAAAATGTTGGCGTTTGTGTTGGGCAAATTCAAATAAAGGCTGGCTTATCTCAAAGTACAATTTCCGAATACCTTTCTATTTTACAACGAGCCGACTTAGTTTGTGCCACACGCGTTGGGCAATGGACTTACTATAAACGCAATAAAGAAGGTATTGAAAAACTAAGCAACATCATTAATTCCGAATTATAAAACTAAAATAATATGAACACAGATAGTTTATTTAGGCCATTTAGCCTGAAAACATTAAACACAAAAAATAGAATTGTAATGGCTCCAATGACGAGATCTTTCTCGCCTGATGGTGTTCCTACTGCCGATGTTGCAGAATACTATGCAAAAAGAGCTGAAGGCGAAGTTGGTTTAATTTTATCAGAAGGAACGGTTATTAATCGTCCTTCATCATCAGCAGACCCGAACATCCCTCATTTTTACGGAGCGCAGGCTTTAGCTGGATGGGAAAAAGTAATTCGTGATGTTCATGCTAAAGGTGGTCAAATGGGACCACAAATCTGGCACCAGGGTATTCACGCAAATCATGCTTCTGGCTGGTTACCAAGCACTCCATTTGAAGGCCCATCATCTTTTAACAGCCCTGGCTTTGAAAACGGCGTAGCAATGACAGATTCAGCAATTGCCGATACCATCGCAGCTTTCGGTCAGGCGGCAGCAGATGCAAAAGCTTTAGGGTTTGACACGGTAGAAATTCATGGTGCACACCAATATTTAATTGATCAGTTTTTTTGGGATGCGACCAATAACCGTACTGATATTTATGGTGGTAAAACCTTGGCAGAACGCACCCGTTTTGGAGTTGAAGTAATTAAAGAAGTGCGTAAACGTGTTGGAGAAGATTTCGCATTAATTATTCGTTTATCGCAATTTAAGCCTGCTGCATATGATTTTAAACTAGCGAAAAATGAGAAAGAAATGGAGCAATGGTTAACACCGTTAGCAGATGCTGGAATCGATATTTTCCATTGTTCTCAGCGCCGTTTCTGGGAACCAGAATTTGAAGGTTCTGATTTAAACTTTGCAGGCTGGGCTAAAAAAATTACAGGCAAGGCAACTATTTCAGTTGGTTCGGTTGGTTTAGATGGCGATTTCTTTGGTGCTTTTGCAGGTCAAAGTTCACAACCAAGTTCGCTTGATGAATTGGTTCGCAGAATGGATAGAGGTGATTTCGACTTAGTTGCAGTTGGTCGTCCACTTTTAGCAGACCCACAATGGGTAGAAAAAATTAAAAATAATCGTACCAACGAACTTAAAGGCTTTAGTAAAGAGGCTTTAATGGAGCTGGTATAATTTTTCTTTCTAATTAAGGTTAAAAGGCTCCGAAACTCGGGGCCTTTTTGTTTTACAACTGATTTTCCCAATTAGTTTTCAGCCTTTTTCCCTAAATTCACAGTATTAAATAATTTAGCAAAATCATGTCAAATATCAAACTCATTATCGATGAACGCCCAGCCAATATTGGCAATTTTATGGTTGGGAGGTTATTACCATTCAGAGAGAAACGTATGGTTGGTCCGTTTTCCTTCATAGACCATATGGGACCTGCGGCTATGAGCGACCATGAAAATCTAGATGTACCTCCTCACCCGCACATTGGTTTATCTACGCTTACTTTTCTTTTTGAAGGAGAAATAACACATAAGGATAGTTTAGGGAATAACGTTGTGATTAAGCCAGGACAGGTAAACTGGATGACTTCGGGAAGTGGAATTGTGCATTCAGAAAGAACACCCGATTATTTAAGACAAAGTGATAAAATGCTTCACGGTTTACAAATTTGGGTAGCCTTACCAAAAGCGTTAGAGCAAATGGAACCTGAGTTTTTTCATGTAGAAGGAAAAGATATCCCCGAATGGGAAGAAAATGGGGTGAATTTTAAACTAATTGCTGGTGAAGCTTTTGGCAGAAAATCACCGGTTCCTGTCTATAGTCCGCTTTATCTGATAGAAATTAAAAGTTCATCAAGGCAGATAATTAATATTGGAGACCACTTATTTGGCGAAAGTGCGCTTTATATTTTAGAAGGAGCAATAGAAAGCGAAGGCAATATATTCGAACCAAAGCATATTTTAATTGCTAACAACGCTAAACTTTGCGAATTTGAAATGCATGAAAATACCAGTGTTTATATTTTCGGCGGGGAACCATTTCCCGAAGAACGTTTTATGTATTGGAATTTTGTTTCTTCTGATAAAGAATTAATAGAAGAGGCTAAAATAAAATGGCAAAATCAAATCTATAAACCTGTTCCTGGCGAAACTGATTTTGTACCCTTACCAGATCAAAGTAAATTTATTAAGCGTTAACGCTAATTGAGAAAGAAAACCTACTCTTCTAATAAAGCTTGTCTAATTTTTTCTGCTGCTTCAGCTAATTCTTCCTGAGTTGGACTTAGCTTGGCTTTGCTAAAATTCATATCGCTAACATCATTCATAGGTATTAAATGAATGTGAGCATGAGGTACTTCTAATCCAATTACCGAAACGCCTACTTTTTTACAAGGAAAAGCAACCTTTAAACCTTTAGCTACAATTTTGGCAAACATCCAAAGTCCAACATACAGGTCTTCTTCCATATCGAAAATGTAATCTCTTTCGATTTTTGGAATTACCAATACATGCCCCGCTGCTAGTGGCGAAACATCTAAAAAAGCAAGATATTCTACTGTTTCAGCAACTACATGAGCGCTTATTTCGCCAGCAACGATTTTGGAAAAGATGGTCATTTTTGAGGTATAGGTTTAAAGGTTGATTATTTAATTTTTAGTAGCGGAGTAAAAACGTTAAGTCTTAAGTACTCCGCCTTAAACCTTATCTTGATATTTCTAAAACTTCGAATTGCATTTTACCGGCAGGCACTTCAATTTCGGCAAATTCGCCAACTGATTTTCCTAATAAACCTTGCGCAATTGGCGATTTAACAGAAATTTTTCCTGTTTTTAAATCTGCTTCCGTTTCGGCTACTAATTGGTAAGTCATAGTTGCGCCGTTTTTAACGTTCTTAATTTTAACTATAGATAAAGCAAGCACCTTAGATAAATCCATTTTCGATTCATCAATCAAGCGTGCATTTGCTAATGTATTTTTTAATTTTGAGATTTTTGCCTCATGCAAACCCTGCGCTTCTTTAGCCGCATCGTATTCTGCATTCTCCGATAAATCGCCTTTATCTCTCGCCTCAGCAATTGCTTTAGAAATTAGCTGACGGCCGGTGGTAGTTAAATAATGAACTTCCTCTTTTAATTTATCTAAGCCCTCCTGGGTGTAGTATGTTACCTCTGTCATTGCTCTATTAATTTTATTCAAACGCTATAAAAAACAAACAAGACTATATAGTTGGTTTGCTACATAGTCTTGCTTCAATTATAACGAAGATAAAATGCTTAAATTACAAAAGCAAATAATTGAACACGATTTTTGTGAATTAAGAATTAACATGATTATGGAGCGACATAAAGTTTTAGAAATTTATTAGGAATATTAATTCACATATATCAAAGTTGAATTCTCTTAAATGCATCTCTGTACATTTATAAACCGACAATTTATCAGCACAAAAAACTTGGCTCATCGAAACATCTAATTGTTATCCCTTCACGCTAAATTCATGCATTATATTTAGATTAGCCAAAATATTCATAAAATGAGAAGATTATTCTATATAGCATTGATTACCGTTTTAGGCAATCAGGCGGTTTCTGCGCAAGAACTTTATATGCCCAGAAACATTAAAGCTGCTTACACGAAAGGAACCCGCTCGGCTGATGGTAAACCTGGCAAAAACTACTGGCAAAATCATGGCAAATACAATATGGATATTGCTGTTAATGCCGAAACAAAAATAGTAAGTGGTAAAGAAGAAATTATTTACAGCAATAACAGTAACGATACTTTAAAAACACTGGCCATCCGTTTTGTAAACAATTTACATAAACCAACTTCGCCACGAGGTGGTGCGGTAAGTGCTGATTTTTTAACTACAGGCTTAAATATTATTGCATTTTCTGTTGATGGAGAAACTTATAATGTGGACAGCAAAAACTGGGGAACCGTGGGTAATGTAAGGCTGAAAAAACCTTTGGCTCCAAAATCGAAAATTACGGTTAAAATAGACTGGGATTATCCTTTATCGAAGGAAAGCGGCAGAGAAGGACAAATTGATCCAAATTCATTCTTTGTGGCTTATAGTTATCCAAGAATTTCTGTTTACGATGATTATAATGGCTGGGATAGAATTCCCCATACCGATAGAGCTGAATTTTATAACGATTTTAACGATTACATTTTTTCGGTTAAAGCGCCAAAAAATTATGTTGTTTATGCTACAGGAGATTTATTAAATCCTGATGAAGTGCTACAACCAGAGTTTTCTGCTCGTTTAAAAAAATCGTACACCAGCGATGAGGTTATGCATATTGCTACTGAACAGGAAATGAAAGATGGTAAAGTAACGCAGCAAAAGGATAACATTTGGAAATACAAGGCTGACCACATTACAGATGTTACTTTTGCTTTAAGCAACCATTATGTTTGGGATGCCGCAAGTGTTATTGTAGATAAGAAAACGAATCGCAGAGCAAGTGCACAGGCAGCTTATAATGCCACAACAGGAAAAGATTTTGTTAATTCGGTAAAATACAACCAATATGCCCTGGATTGGTTTTCGAATAACTGGCCAGGCATTCCATATCCATTCTCTAAAACCATCGCTTTTCAAGGTTTTGCCGATATGGAATACCCGATGATGGTTAATGATTCTAACTTTGGAGATCCTGTTTTTGCACAATTGGTTCAAGACCATGAAGTGGCGCACACTTATTTTCCTTTTTACATGGGCATTAACGAAACCCGTTATGCTTATATGGATGAGGGATGGGCAACAACTTTCGAATATTTAATAGGCATTAGTCAGCGTGGCAAAGAAGCCGCAGATAAATTCTATAAAAATTTCAGGGTTGAGAAATATATTAACGACAAGTCTACAGAAGAAGATCAACCTGTAATTTCGATGTCGGACCAGGTTTCGGGCGTGGGTTATGGAAACAACTCTTATGGTAAAGCATCGTTATCATATTTAGCTTTGAAAGATATGCTTGGCGATGACTTATTTAAAAAAGCCTTGCATAATTACATGAGTAACTGGAACGGAAAACACCCTATTCCGTGGGATTATTTTAACTCGATGAATTCGGGCGCAGGCCAAGACTTAAACTGGTTTTTCCAAAACTGGTTTTTTACCAACAATTATATTGATTTAGCACTTACGAAAGTTTCTTTATCGGCAGGAAAAGCAGTTTTTGTAATTAAAAATGAGGGTGGTTTTGCAATTCCTTTCGATATTAAGGTAACAGATTCAGAAGGTAAAACCGAAACGATCCATAAAACCCCAGCGGTTTGGAAGGTTAACCAGAAAGAAGTGACTATGACGATTAATACAAATAGAAAAATAAAATCGATTGCTTTAGATGGCGGCATTTACATGGATGCTACGCCAGCAGATAATATTTACAAAGTAAAATAATTTTAATTGGCCTTTTCATTTACCAGTATTAAATAAAAGGCCAATTATTTAACTATTCTCGGCCTTACAGCCAGATTCATGCTTAACAGGAAAATTTAGCGAGTTGGCAATGAAACACATTTTGTTAGCTTCTGAATGAAGGGATTCTGCCAATTCAAAGTGCGCCTTATCGGCAATTAAAACCTGAGGATGTAAAGTTACTTCCTTAAACCGACCACTTCCATCAGCCAATTCTTCCATTATTCCAACTGCTTCATCTTTATAATCAATCACTACGATTTCATTTTTAGAACACAAATGCAAATACCAAAGCATGTGGCAACTCGAAATTGAGGCTAAAAGTAAATCCTCTGGATTATGTTTCGATTTATCGCCCAAAAAAGCAGAATCTGATGAACCTGAAATATCGGCTTTACCGTTTACAGAAATTAAATAATCGCGATCGTACGAACGGTAATCCATTGTTCCCGAACCTTTATTTCCTGTCCAGGTTACATTGGTTTTATATAAATGATCTTTCGGCATGATATAATTAGTTAGAATTTGTAATCCAATTTAGGAAATTAAGATTGATAAAAACAGGTTTTTAGAAAGAGATTTAAAAAAAATAATTCTGTGCTATTTAAAATAATTGTATTTTGATTGGAAGATAATTTGACCCGAAAAATCAATATATGATTGATAGAACCCATACCACTAACTATTTCGACACCTTTATTGAGGTTGCCGAAGATAGTTCTGCAACTCATGGTGTTATACCAAAATCGAAAGGAGATCAGCAAACTATCGCTGAGATGCAGTTTGAAATGGTTTCTAAAAAACCATACGCTTACACATCGGACGAGGTGCTTTTCGAAGTTTTCGTAAAACGTAACGACATTTTGCAATCAGAACAAAAGGCGGCAAGGGTAACATTTTTTTCAAAGGGGCAAGCTTGTTTCAGGGCATCGCCATTACCCAAAAAATATGGCTTTGGGGTGCATGCAAATAAAGAAGGCAAAATAGCGCTTTATGAGGTTGGCTCCGAAGCTTACGAAAAATTAGTTAATGACTCGCACATCAAGAAATTGAAGGCGATGAGAACATCAAAGAAATAATGCAGGAAATTGAAATAAAAAAAATCGGAGTAGCAGATGTTGAGCTGCTTCAAATCATTGCTAAAAAAACATTTTCGGAAGCTTTTTCAGATCGTAATTCTGCTGAAAATATGCAGCAATACCTAAACGAAGGATTTACCACGGAAAAACTATCAGCCGAATTGAAGAATCCAGATTCTGCTTTCTATTTCGCTAAAGCTAATGGTGAAGTAGTAGGTTATTTAAAATTGAACTTCGGCGAGGCACAAACAGATTTAAAAGACCCAAAGGCTTTAGAAATTGAGCGAATTTATGTTGTGAAAGATTTTTATGGCAAAAAAATAGGTCAACTATTATACCACAAAGCTTTAGAAATTGCCAATAAAAAAAGTGTAGAATATATTTGGTTAGGCGTTTGGGAGCATAACCTACGAGCCATCAGCTTTTATCAAAAAAATGGCTTTGTTGAATTCGACACCCATGCCTTTTGGTTGGGCGATGATAAACAAACCGATAAATTGATGAAGCTTAAATTGTTTTAAAACAAAATTATTTTAGTCCTCGCTTAAACGAGGACTAATTAACCTATAACGAAATCGCTTTTAATTTCTCGGCGAGCACCTCAGATATTTTACGGTAGGAATCGAAAGTCCAGCCACCAACGTGCGGTGTTAATATCACTTGCTCATTGCTTATCAAATCATTATACCAGGCTTGCTCTGATAGTGCTGGAAATTTCTCCGTTTGTAAAACATCTAAACCTGCGCCTAAAATCTTACCACTTTTAATGGCATTTAACACGGCGCTTACATTAACAATTTCCCCACGAGCTGTGTTGATGAAAAATATAGGTTTTTTAAAATGGAAGAAATATTCATCATCTACCATTTGTTTCGTTTCGGCAGTTAAAGGGATATGCAGGCTTAAAACATCGCAATGTTTTACAATTTCTTCCATGCTCACCTCGCGAGCAAAAGCATCACTAAAACCCGTTTTATATTTATCGTAAGCCATCACCTCGACTTCAAAACCTGCGAGTTTTTTGGCAAAACTCTGTCCCATGAAGCCATAACCGATAATGCCTACTTTTTTACCTTTTAATTCGTAGCCACGATTCCCTTCCCGATCCCAAACTCCATTTCTAATTTCATGATCCGCCTTGCGAAAGTTATTCATTAATGATAAAAGCAAGCCTGTAGCATGTTCGCCAACGGCATGGCAATTTCCTTCTGGTGCATTAATTAAAGTGATGTTTCGCTCCAAAGCAATTTTATCGTCGATATTATCCAAACCCGCACCTGCTCTGGCTACGAACTTTAAATTTTTAGCTGCTGCAAAAATTTCTGCATCAATTCTGAATTTTGTTCTAACGGCAATACCATCGTAACCGGCAATTCTCTCTAAAGTTTGCTGACGGGTAATCTGCGGTTCATCATCAACCTCGTAACCCATTAAAATAGCCTGTTCTTTAAAAGCAGGATGTAAATCATCGACAATTAATATTCTTTTACTCATGATAAAACAAAAGTAACATTTTAGGATTTGTGAAATGTGTTTGTAAACTCAAATTTGAAATAGGTTTTGCTTCACTATAAAGCGAATAGCTAAAACTTATAACAACAAAAATATTACCCTAAAACAGCTGTAATAAAATAGTTACGGCACGTAAATTAAACTTCCTTGCCGTTTCTTTGTCACTCTTTAAGAAAATTATAAAAAACTTTTAAAATTTAATGAGACTCACACAATTCAAAACAATAAAAATTACTCTGCTTTTTCTTTGCCTTTCCTTTAGTTTATTTGCCCAAACTGGCGGTAAAGCCAAAATAACTGGTATCCTTAAAGATGCTCAAACCCAAGAGACCATTCCATTTGCCACCGCTGTTTTAACAGACAAGGCAACAAAGGCAAATGTTAAACTTGCCCAAACAGATATGAATGGTGCTTTCACTTTGCCAGATTTACCAGCTGGAACTTTTACTTTTAAAATTAGTTTTGTTGGCTATCAAACTATGGTGAGAGACAATGTCGTTATCACACCAACAAGCGGAACGCTAAATTTCGGTGAAATTAAAATGAAAACCGCAGCAGGCAACGCTCTTAAAGATGTTACGGTAACCGCACAAAAAGCAACCATGCAATTGGGTATTGATAAAAAGGTATTTTCAGTAGATCAAAGTTTGGTAAGCGAGGGTGGTTCTGCTGGAGATTTATTGCAAAATGTGCCTTCGGTATCGACAGACATGGATGGAAACGTAAGCTTACGTGGTTCGACAGGCGTTAAAGTTTTAATTGATGGTAAACCATCACTAATTGCTGGTGGTAATGTGGCGCAAATTCTGGCATCGATTCCAGCAAGCTCTATCGAAAGTGTTGAATTAATTACCAATCCATCTGCTAAATATGATGCAGAAGGCCAGTCGGGTATTATAAACATTGTTTTAAAGAAAAACACCAAATTAGGTTTTAATGGCTCTGTTGCCTTAACTGCTGGAAACAGAGACAACTACAATGGAAATACAAATTTGAGTTTTCAAAACAGCAAAGTTAACCTTTATGGTAATTACAGCTATCGTTATGGCAATCGTCTTGGAGGCGGTTTCCAGGATATTACTTATAAAACCCCTACTTCTTCCACTTATTTCGCAAATCAAAGTACAGTATCAAATTCTTTAGATAAAGGGCACAATGCTAAGGCTGGTTTAGATTATTACATCGCACCAAAAAGTGTATTGAGTTTATCTGGCGGTTTCAACTCGAGAGAAAACGAACGGAATGAAACACTTAACATTCAACAATTAGGCGCCTCGTTAAACCCTGTTTTATTAAGCAATAGAAAAAACTTTAACGATGGTTATGGAAATAGTTATGACTTGAACGTTGATTATTCTCAAAAGTTTAAAAAACCAAAAGAAGAATTGACTTTCAATTTCGGGTATTCATCGGGCAATAACAACAATGACCAAACTTATAACACCAATACAACGAATAGAAACGGTACGCCGATTGATGAAACGCTAAGTTTACAACGAGTTTTTAATACTGGAAATAATTCTAACTATAACATTCAGGCAGATTATGCTTTACCTGTAGGAAAATCGGGTAAGGTGGAAGCTGGTTATCGTAGTCAAATTCGTTTGGGAGAAAACAACCAATACGCAGATTCGATACCAACAAATACTAGCATTTACGTCCAAAACAACAAGTTAATTAACAATTTCGATAGTAAAGATCAAGTTCATGCATTGTATTTAAACTATCAAAACCAAATTAAAGATTTTGGATATCAAATCGGTTTGAGAGCAGAAGATGCACGTTTAGATACAGAATTAGAAGGTTACACTGGCAATGTACTAACTAACAGCAACGGTAACATCCACTATAAAAGAATATACCCAAGTGTATTTTTAACTCAAAAATTAAAAGGCGATCAGCAAGTTCAGGCCAGTTATACCCGCCGCGTTAACCGTCCAAGACCATGGGATACTAATCCATTTCTTGATGTATCGGATCCATTAAACTATCGAGGTGGTAATCCTAATTTGTTACCAGAAGATGTTCACTCTTTCGAATTAAGTTACAGCAAATACTTTAAGAAGGTAACATTTACTTCGAGTTTGTATTTCCGTCAAACAAATGATGTAATCCAACGCGTTAGAAGCACACCTGTTAATGGAATTATTACCTCCACTCCTCAAAACTTAACCAACCAAATTAACAGTGGTTTAGAATTAATTGGTCGCTTTGATTTGGTTAAGGCTTTAAACTTTACCACAAACGTAAATCTTTACCAAGCTAAGTTTGCTGGCGATACTAGATTCGATATTGCGCCAACTAGTGGCTTTGCCTGGAACGCGAACGTAACCGGTAATTTAACGGTAGCGAAAAATGTGTCTATACAGGTAAGAGGCGATTATCGTGGCCCAGAAGTAATGGCGCAGGGTAAACGTAACGCGATGTATGGAATTGACGGCGGTGCCAAATACGATTTCCCAAACAAAAAAGCCTCGCTTAGTTTTAACATTAGAGACATCTTAAATACCCGCAGATGGAACATGACGACAGAAGATCGATCAACCATTGTTGATTTTGAACGTAGAATGCAGGGAACTATGGGAAGTTTTACTTTCTCTTATCGTTTCGGAAAAACATTATTTAATAATACTAAAAAACCAAAGAAAGAAGATCAGCAGGAAAGCAGACCTGATGAGGGTTCATTCTAACAATAGCTTATTAAGGCGTTCCGAAAATCCTCGGAACGCCTTTTTTCTTATCCGCAATTTGTGCCATATTTTCTATCTTGCGTCATGGAAGAAATTAATCCCTGGCAAACCCTGGAAAGCCAGGAAAAATATGATAATAACTGGATTCGACTTACTGAACACCAGGTTATAAATCCATCTGGCGGAAAAGGAATTTACGGCGAGGTTCATTTCAAAAACCTTGCAATTGGCATATTGCCACTGGATGAAAACCATAATACTTGGTTGGTGGGCCAGTATCGTTATCCCTTAAAAGCCTATAGCTGGGAAATTCCCGAAGGCGGGGGGCCGCTGGATGAAGATCCCATTGAGAGTGCAAAGCGGGAGTTACTGGAAGAAACTGGCATGAGTGCGAAACACTGGCGAGAAATTCAGCGGATGCATTTATCTAATTCTGTAAGTGATGAATTGAGTATTATTTATGTCGCTACTCATTTATCGCAGGGCACCGCGACACCCGAAGAAACTGAACAGCTCGTTGTAAAAAAATTACCTTTCCAAGAGGTTTATCAAATGGTTTTAGATGGAAATATAACCGATTCGATGAGCGTTGCTGCGATTTTGAAAGCAAAATTAATGATGTTAAATCAAGAGTTGTAATTTCAAATTCATACCATTGGTTCGAATCATTATCTTTGCGCAATTAAATAAACCAAATGAGTAAGTTTTTCGGTTACCTATTAACCCCGGTATTTTATTTCTTTTTCGGACTAATGCTTTGCATTTTTCATCCCATTCAATGGATATGTTTTAAGCTTTTTGGCTATAAAGCACATAAAGTTTCAGTAGACGTTCTAAACTTTTTTTTAACCTATTGCCAGCTGTTTTTGTTGAATTCGATAAGTTTTAAAAACGATTTTAATTTACCAACCGATAGACCAATTATATTCGCAGCTAACCACCAAAGCATGTACGATATCCCTTCTTTAATTTGGTTTTTAAGAAAATATCATGCAAAGTTTATTTCTAAAATTGAATTAACTAAAGGCATTCCATCTATTTCGATTAATCTTCGCTTAGGTGGTGGTGCAAACATTAATAGAAAAGATAATAAGCAAGCGATTTCCGAAATTATAAAACTCGGCCGCAGAATGAAGGATAATAACTGGAGCACAGTGATTTTTCCTGAAGGAACCAGAGCCAAAGACGGGCGAGTAAAAACATTTCAGTTTGGGGGTGTAGCAACCTTATTAAAAGTTGTCCCAAACGCTTTAGTTGTACCCGTAGCAATCGAAAATTCCTGGAAAATTGTTCGTTTTGGTATGTTTCCGCTTACTGTTGGTAATGCTATAAAATGGACCGTTTTAAAGCCCATTGAACCATCCGAAAAAACCGCTGAGGAAATTACTTTAGAAATTGAAACTGAAATCAGAAAGGTATTGGGGCAGCATTTAGTAACTCGATAAACGATCATCCACGAAGATATAAAGTCGATCTATAATTGACTTACCTTAAAACTAAATGTTTTTATTACCGATAACTTTAAAGAATTCATCGCGGTAAGTATCGCCTACTGGAATTATCTTTTTGTTAATTGTAATTCGGCTTCGCTCAATGCTTTCAATTTTATCAACCGCTACAATATAAGATTTGTGCACTCTGATAAACTGACTTTGCGGCAAGGCTTCTTCCATTTTTTTCATGCTTTGAAGCGTTATAACACGTTCATCTTTAGTAAAAATGGAAATATAATCTTTCAGTCCTTCGATGTATAAGATATCGTGAAGATAGATTTTCTGAATTTTGTGTTCTGTTTTAACAAAAATAAAATCTTGAACTGGATTAGGAGAGCTTGAAAATGGTGCCGCTGTAATTAATGGCTGAATTTGTGGTGGCGCAACATCAGCAGGCTTTTGCTGGTTATGAACTTTCTCTACCGCTTTATAGAATCGGTCAAAAGCGATTGGCTTTAAAAGATAATCAGACACATTTAAATCATAGCTTTCCAAAGCATACTCTGGATATGCTGTGGTTAGAATATAATGGCACTTGTTACCTGCAATTTTTAAAAATTGTATTCCAGTAAGTTCGGGCATTTGAATATCAAGGAAAACTAAATCAATGCCGCCACCCTGAACAATCTGTAAAGCCTCAATCGGATTTTCGCATCGCTTAACCATGGTTAAAAAAGGTACTTTGGAAATATAATCTTCCAAAATATCCAATGCTAAAGGCTCATCATCAACAACAATACAGTTTAAATTCATTTTAGGTAGCTATTAATTTTCAATAAAAAGATAAAAAAATCGGGTATTTGGTTCGCAATTTAAATATCAATCATCAACTCGCAAGTATAATGAGTAGCCGAATTTACAACATTTAATTTATATCTGTCGGGATAAATAAGCTGTAACCTACGCTCTACGTTTGGCAAACCTACTCCGCCTTGTGCATCTTTATTTTGGTTATTCTTTTTGTTGATTACACTAAAATGCAAAATCTTCTGGTTGGCAATAATATCAATTTTAACTGGTTCGGCAGGATCGTTAACTACTCCATGTTTAAATGCATTTTCTACAAAAGAGATTAACATTAAAGGCACAACTTTCTGATTATCAATTTCGCCGTTCAAAGTCATCTCAATAAAAGCACCGTCTTTAAACCTTATTTTTTGCAGTTCAATATAATTTTTCAAATAATCAACCTCTTTACTTAACGCCACCGTAGGTGTATTACTTTCATAAATCATGTAACGCATAATTTCCGAAAGCTTCATTATCGCATCAGCGGTTTTATCCGATTTCTGGTAAGCTAAAGAATAAATATTATTTAAAGAGTTAAATAGAAAATGTGGGTTTAACTGCGATTTTAAAAACTGCAATTCCATTTCTTTACGCTCACTTTCCAGGTTTCTTTGAATATTTTCATTGGCAAACCAATCTGCCGCAAATTTAATGAGACAGCTTGATACCATAAAAAAGCCGCAGATAAATATTTCTATAAAAAAATAACCATTTACGGATACCGTTTTTCTTTTGCCTTCCAAAACATATTCCATCATATCTTTTGGATTTAATACAGCTACAGCTGTTTTAATTAAAGCACTTAAAACCAATAAAACCAGGAAGAACAATGCAAAGAGAAAATATTTTTTCTTTGCCTTTATAAATTGTGGTATAAGAATGATGTAGTTAATATAAAAAAGAGAAATATTAATAATTGAGAATATGCCATATGATATTCCGTAATATTTTAAGGAGTGTTTTTGCGTTCCTGTAAGAGAATCTATTAAAACAATTAACAATATTACGCCCCAAAATAAGCTGTGCAATATTAGCGGCCCTCTACTTTTTTTCATATTAACTTTTTATAGGATTGCGAGCTGCAAAGCTCACAATTTAATCGTGCAACCAAAATAAATAAAGAAACTTATAATTAACTATACAATCTACCAACTGGCTTTTTTTTTCTACGAACGGCCCATCGGGCAAAATTTATCGACAAACGCCAAAAACACCCGTTTATCTATAATCTTTAACACTTGGTATAATAGATTTTAGCAGGATAATTTTCTTCTGTTTCTTTGCACTATCAAAACGAAACAACCATGAAAAAATTAGCCAACACCTCGCCATTTTTACTTTTATTATTACCTGTGTTTATGATGATAGTTTTAACACTTACTATCAACACAAATCAAAACGATAATGGAGAAATAGTAGTTAAACCTGCTAAAACTTCGACTTCAATTGTAAAACAAGCTACCGCTATTTTTAAATAAGCATGAGTAATTTTGCAATTGAAACTGTTGGTCTTAACTTTAACTTTGGCAACCAGGCCATTGTAAAAGATTTATCGCTACAAGTACCCAAGGGTAGTATATATGGTTTTTTAGGGCCAAATGGCGCTGGTAAAACCACCACCATAAAAATTTTGCTAAACCTGCTTCAGTCGCCACCTGATCAGGTTTTTCTTTTTGGTAAAGAAATTAACCGCAATCGTATTGCTACGCTAAAACGTGTTGGTGCTTTGGTAGAGCAGCCTGCTATTTACGGTCATTTAACTGGAAAAGAAAATCTCATAAACCGTTGTATTTTATTGGGCATTAAAAAAAGCAAAGCTGATGAAATGCTTGCATTAGTTGGCCTTACAGAAGCTGCAAATAAAAAATCGACCAAATATTCTTTAGGTATGAAACAAAGATTAGGCATTGCCTTAGCTTTAGTTTCAGATCCCGAACTCTTGCTTTTGGACGAACCTACCAATGGTTTAGATCCTAATGGAATTATTGAAGTTCGTAACCTGATGATAGATCTTGCCACCCATCACAATAAAACCATATTAGTTTCCAGCCATTTATTAGCTGAAATAGAACGTACTGCAACCCATGTTGGCATTATAAATAAAGGACAATTATTGTTTCAAGGCACTATTGATGAGCTTCATTTGCTGAGCAAACCTATGCTCGAAATTGATGTAGATAAAATTGACGAAGCTGCTACTTTTTTACGCCAATCGGGTTACGAAATTACCGATCAAACCGCTAAAAAAATCATTATCCCGTTTGTAAGCACCAAAGTAAGCGGAACCGTAAACACCTTATTAATTCAGAATGGTTTTACCGTTTCCAGTTTGTACCAACAAAGAAAAGATTTAGAAAACCTTTTCTTAGACATCACCAAAAACAATTAATATGCGCTCTTTATACATTTCTTTAGTTTCCGAGTTTTACAAATCAAGAAAAACGCTGGCATTTTGGGCAGCTATTTTATTACCAGTAGTTATTTGCTCGCTTGTATCATTTGGTTTTTACTCCAGCTCTGATAAAATTTTGCCTTTAAATTATCCAGGGTTAATGTTATGGGCACGATATAGTGGCGCAACATTAAACGTTATGGGTATGTTAATAATGCCTTTTTATGTAATTTTTATGGCCTTTTCGGTAAATAACATCGAACATAAAAACGATACATGGAAAACACTTTTCGCCCAACCGCTTAATAAGTTTTCCATTTATGCCGCAAAATATATCTATGCGGTTTTACTAATATTTATTTGTTTGTTTTTATTTGCGGCATTAACTTTTGGTTTTGGTTATTTATTGCAGATTTTGGTTCCAAAATATACCTTCAATCAATATAACCCAGCTACTTTTTTAATAAATTCTTACAGTAAATTATTCCTTTCCTCTTTGGGCATCTTATCACTTCAATTTATTTTGAGCTTAGTTTGGTCCGATTTTCTTAAACCAATGGGTATTGGTTTTGTGGGTACAATTATGGGTATTGTAACCGCTAGCCTTAACTGGCAGTATGCTTACTTAATTCCATACAGTTTGCCTGCCTTAGCATTAAGAATTACTAAAATTAAAAAAGGTGGCGATCCGTTGGCATTTGAAGTATTTACACAAGAAATATACACAAGCTTAATTTATGCAACAGTATTTTTCGTAATAGGATACTTCGTTGTATCTAAAAAAAGTATCAAATAATATATTGAAGATTTTTTTTGGAAAGCAATTGCAGCTTTCCAGTTAATGTAAGCCCTTCTTTACACTTCAAGCCCGCACTCAAAAAAAATGAGAGCGGGCTTTTTGTTGCAATAAGGTTTATTTAACTCCGTTTTCTGCTACAAACTTAATTACTCCCCATCCATTTGCCGACAAAAAAAGTCTAAATGCAACTTTGTAACGATGTAAAAATCTCATTGTAAATAGTTTAAAGCGTACATAAACCTTATTTTTAGCTTTAAAATCAATCCAAGCTAACTTAAAAATGATAAAAAGATTTACAACAACCGCACTAGCCTTAGGTTTTTGCGTTTCTGTTTTTGCGCAAGACGCTCCCGATGCCGCAATTATTCAAAAACTAAGAAAAGAAGGCCTTGAGAATTCTAAGGTAATGGACATTGCATTTAACCTTACAGATGTTAATGGCCCTCGTTTATCAAATTCACCTGGTTTAAAAAGAGCTCAAGAATGGGCCGTTAAACAACTTACCGATTGGGGATTAAAAAATGCTCATTTAGAATCGTGGGGAACCTTTGGTAAAGGATGGCAAATCGACAAATATTATGCTGCTACAACCTTACCATATTACCATGCAATTATTGCTTCGCCTAAGGCTTGGACACCAGGTACAAATGGCCCAATTAAATCTTCAGTTGTATTAATAAAAGCAGATAGTGTTTCAGACTTAGCAAAATACAAAGGAAAACTGGCAGGCAAAATTGTAATGATGGATGCAGGCGCACCACTTCAAAGTGGCTTAAAACCAGATTTCAATCGTTATGCAGATTCTACTTTAACACAAATGGCTGATGCAAAACCAATGGCTGCTGGTGCAAGAGGCGGGCAACGCCCAGGTGCTAATAATATGATGGCGCAAATGATGAAGATGCGTGAAGTACGTGCAGCAATGAGCGCTATGCTTGTTGAAGAAAAAGTAGGTTTAATTTTAACTTACGCTCGTGGCGGTCAAGGTACATTCTTTACCAGTAATGGTGCTTCGTATGCTTTAGATGCTAAACCAGTATCTCCAGAATTAGAAGTTGCGGCAGAAGATTACTTACATATTCTTCGTTTATTACGTGCTGGCAAACCTGTAGAATTAGAGGCTGATATTAAAACTTCGTTTTACGATCAAGATCCTCAAGGCTATAACGTAATTGCCGAAATTCCAGGAACGGATAAAAAATTAAAAGAAGAGTTGGTTATGATTGGCGGTCACTTCGATTCGTGGCACGCAGGAACTGGCGCAACAGATAATGCTGCTGGTTCTGCGGTAATGATGGAAGCTGTGCGCATTTTAAAATCAATTGATTTTAAACCAAAACGTACTATACGTATTGCACTTTGGAGTTCGGAAGAACAAGGTTTATTCGGTTCGAGAGGTTATGTTGCAAAACATTTCGGCGACCCAAAAACGATGGTTTTAACGCCAGATCATAAAAAAATATCAGCTTATTATAACTTAGATAATGGTACTGGAAAAATTCGTGGTATTTATTTGCAGGGTAACGCTTCAGCTGGTCCAATTTTTCAAAGCTGGTTAACACCATTTGCCGATTTAGGTGCTAAAACAGTTACCATAAGCAATACAGGCGGTACAGATCATCAGGCTTTTGATGCAGTTGGCATCCCAGGTTTCCAGTTTATACAAGATCCTGCAGATTATAATACACGTACGCACCACAGTAATATGGATACTTACGATAGGTTAGTTGAGGATGATTTGAAACAAGCATCTACAATTGTTGCCTCTTTTGTTTATAACACTTCGCAACGCGATGCTCAAATCCCAAGAAAAGAATTGCCTACCGTTCCAGCTGCTGCTGCAACAGGAACTGCAACACCTGCTCGTAATTAAAACAAAAAATACTTTTACTTTTAGTAAAAAACGCCTTGCCAAAATAAATTGGCAAGGCGTTTTTGCCTATTTAATATTCCGAGAAAGACAGAAGTCTATTTCTTATTATCGTACTTTCTTTGATTGTCTTTATTCGAAGTCTGGTCGGAACGTTGTCCCCCGCCATTGGTTATACCTTGAATTTTCTTATCTGTTTTTAAATCGTGATTTGCCCTATCGGCAATAGAACTTCCTTGAACGGTTGAATTGTTCTTTGGTGTGCTCGCATTTTTCATAACGGTAAAGTTTAGTGAATAAATAATTTACTGAGCGTTATTATAGTAACCTTTAATAAATGGAATTGGTTTTATTTATTTTGATTATTGAAGGATTTCGATGCAACAAACCCTGTTAAGAAAACCGGATTACGGTGAAAATAATCCTTTTTTGCAGGCGTTCGGCGAGATTATAATGATTTTGACAAAAAGATTGAAACGAAAGCCGGACTGATAGTTTGAAAGAACTACTGGCTTTCGTCTTCAAATATTTAATAACGAAAACCATTATACAATTAGCTTTTTAAGTCAGATAACCTTCACAACCTGTTGTATTAAATCGATTACTTGGATTGGTTTTTGTTTTATGTTGTTTTTGATTACTAATTTAGCACCAAATACAACAAAACAAATACGTGAAAAAAAACCTATTCTTATTTATTGCAATCTGCATTGCCACAATTTCGGCAAACGCACAAAAGCAAACCTATCTGGAAATGTTAGCCAATCAGCCAAAATGGGTTGATTCTGTGTTTAACAAATTAAACCGTAGAGAACGGATTGCACAAATGTTTTTCGTACGTGCCCATACTAATTTAGGGCAAAAATATACCGATTCAGTTGGCTTGGTAATTAAAAAGGAGCAACTGGGTGGCGTAATTTTCTTTCAGGGCGGGCCTGCGAGGCAAGCTGCGGCAACTAACGCTTACCAAAAAGTGAGCCGTGTGCCTTTAATTGTTGCTAATGATGGAGAATGGGGATTGGGGATGCGTTTAGATAGTACGATTTCTTTTCCTTATCAAATGACTTTGGGCGCGATTCAAAACAAAGAATTGCTGTATAAAATGGGTTTGGAAGTTGCCAAGGATTTTAAACGCATGGGTATGCAAATGAATTTAGCCCCCGATGCTGACATTAATAACAACGCGAAAAACCCAGTTATTAACTACCGTTCGTTTGGCGAAAATAAATATAATGTGGCAGTGAAAACTGGCGCATATATGAAAGGTATGCAAGATGGGGGTTTATTAACAACTTTAAAGCACTTTCCTGGGCACGGCGATACTGATGTAGATTCGCACTATGATTTACCGCAACTTACCTTTAGCGCAACCCGTTTAGATACCTTGGAAATGTATCCGTTTAAAGAATTGATTAAGCAAGGTGCATCGGGAATTATGATTGCGCACATGAATATTCCATCGTTGGATAATACGCCAAATTTACCTTCTACCTTATCAAAACCAATTGTTACAGGAATTTTAAAGGAAAAATTAGGCTTTAAAGGGTTAATTATTTCAGATGCGATGGACATGAAAGGCGTGGTGAAATATTTTAAAGATGGGGAGGCTGATTTATTAGGGATTATTGCTGGAAACGACATTTTGGAGCTTTCTGAAAACAGCGACAGGGCTATTAAATTGGTTCGTAAAGCTGTCAGACAAGACAGAATTGATATGAAAACGATTGATGAAAGCGTGAAAAAGATTTTAACAGCTAAATATTGGGCTGGTTTAGGTAAACGCGATACAATTGTTACCCAAGGAATTGTTGCAGGTGTTAACCGCAACGCAAGTAATGCTTTAGTACAAGAACTGGCCAATGCATCGGTTACTTTATTAAAGGGAAAAGATTATATAAAAAATATGATTCCGATTAGAAGAACTGCAATTATTAGTATTGGAGTTCCTTCGGTTACCAGATTTCAGAAGGAGATTTCGAAAGGTTTTTATAACTCAGTTTATTACGTTTTAGATAAGGATGCAAGTGCGACTCAAATTTCGAATATTGCTCGTGAAATTGGTGCTTTCGATCAGGTAATTGTAGGCATTCATGATGCTCGTTCTCGTCCTGGCAACAACATACCTTTAAATGCTGGAGTTAAAAATTTTATTAAAGATTTATCAACGAAAAACGCAGTTTTTGCTTTGTTTGCAAACCCTTATAACCTTGCTGGATTACCTGGTTTAGAAAACAGTAAAGGTTTGGTTATTGGCTATCAGAAAGAAGACTATATGCAAATTTCTGCTGCAGCAGTGATTAACAACAGATTAGTTCCTACTGGCAAACTTCCTGTTAGCATTGCTCCAAACTATAAATTTGGCGATGGATTGTAAATTTTAAAAATATAATTAAACAATAAAGGCGAATGAAAATCATTCGCCTTTATTGTTTGTAAACTATTTTCTGGGTTTATTGAAGATCCTTATTTATAATGTTTTTAGCTTTTACTTTGCTTTAACCTTGTAAGTTTCTGGATTTACCGCTTCAACCGTCCACCCTTTTAAAAATGAAATGGTTTTTTTCACATCGTGGCCAACTTTTCTTTTGCCGTTTTCACCAATTTCTTCTGATTCTAAATATGCTGAGTTTTCGATATGCAATACTTTGCCTTTGCCATTTAAAACTACGAAAACAGGGTAACCAAAACGATTTGGGAAACCAAGATATTTCATGGCTTCATCGTTATGATGATCTTTATCCCAGTTTACTAAAACAAATTCATAGTTATCATCAATAGCTTGTTTTAATGTTGGCGTTGTTTCGACCAAATTGTGGAAGGCAATACACCAGCTACACCAGTTTCCGCCAACTTGCACTAACACATGTTTGTTTGCTTTAGCAGCTTTTTCTGTAGCCGCTTTTAAATCGGCTAATGCATTCGCATCAGGGTTGTAAATATGAACACCTTCTGTTTTTGCCTGACTGAAAGCCGCAGTTGAAATAAATACCGCAGCTAATAAAATGAATATTCTTTTCATATTTTTTTAGAATGATAACACAAACTTAATCAAGTCGACCAATCTAATAGATTATTATCGAATTCTTTACAGAAGAAATACATTTTCACAAAAGCTTATCTTTGTGCTTTCGATGGATTTTTTAGACCTACATACGCACAAAACCGCACAGAAAACGGGTGTTCACAGCATTCAGAGTTTATCGCTAACAAGCGATATTTTTCTGGCTATGCCTAAAACTAAAGCCATTTCAATTGGACTTCATCCCTGGTACGCTACGCTTGATAAATTGGATTTGCAGATGAAATACCTAGGTGTTTTGGCTAACCAGGCGAATGTTAAATTAATTGGGGAATGCGGGTTAGATAAACTTAAGGGCGAAAATATTGAGCATCAAATCATCATACTGGAAAAGCAAATTGCACTAGCAGAAAAGCTTGGTAAACCGCTGATTTTACATTGCGTTAAATCCTTTTCAGAATTAATTGGAGTTAAAGACAGGTTGAGCGTTAAAGTACCGATGATTATTCACGGCTTTTATAAAAATGAGGAATTAGGTAAGCAATTAATTGCAAAAGGTTTTTTACTTTCTTTCGGAGCTGCAAGTTTGAAAGAGAATTCTGGTGCTTCCAAATTAATGAAGCAGTATGATGATTTTTTTTTAGAAACCGATGATTCGGAAACATCAATAGAAGAAATCTATCAAGGGGCAGCTAATTTGAAAAAATGTTCGGTTGATGAAATGAAAGCAATTATTTTTGCAAACTGGAAAAAATTGAATTTAATTTAAATAATTAACCGCAGAACAGATAAACACAGATTTTAAAGCCCAAAATCTGTGTTTATCCTTTTCATCTGTAGTAAAAACATAAATAATATGTCTGATATAAGCTGGCTTTCACGCTCTGCTCTTTTAGTAGGAAATGATGGAATTGATAAACTTCAATCTAAACACGTTTTAGTTATTGGCTTAGGAGGCGTTGGTTCTTTCGCAGCCGAATTTATTTGCCGTTCAGGAATAGGCGAAATGACAATTGTTGATGGTGATGTAGTTGACCCAACCAACCGTAACAGACAATTACCAGCTTTAGCTACCAACCACGGTGTAGGCAAAGCCGAAATTATGCAAGAGCGTTTGTTAGCTATAAATCCTGAATTAAAACTCCATGTGGTTAATACTTTCCTAACGCCAGAGAAATGTAGAGAAATTTTAGAATCGAACTTTGATTATATTATGGATTGCATTGATAGTGTGATGCCGAAAATTACGCTATTGGGAACTGCACTGGAAAAAAATATCCCAATTGTAAGCTCTATGGGTGCAGGTGGTAAAATGGATCCAACCAGATTAAGAATTGCGATGTTGCCCGATACTTATCAATGTGTTTTTGCCAGTTACGTACGCAAACGTTTAAACAAATTAGAAAATGCATCTAAAATAAAAGCTGTTTTTTCTACCGAACAAATGGATAAGAACTCGATGATTATGACCGACGGAAGTAATTTTAAACGCTCGGCTTACGGAACGGTTTCTTATTTACCCGCTGCCTTTGGTGGTGCTTGTGCCTCTGTAGTAATTCGCGATTTACTGGGTTTAAAAATAGAAATGGCCGAAAGACCATTAAGGATTAGCCATAAAACCTTAGCAAAAAGAAAAATTAAAAAGAAATAGCTACCGGTCAACTGTTGATATCCTGATTTCGGGAAAATTTTAAATTGTTGTAAGTTAGGTGTTGTTAAAAAACAACCCCGCCTTACAGGCACCCTTTTTAAAGGAAGGGAAATAAAACCCATAGCCAAGAAAAATATGCCCAAACCAATTAAAATTCTTCAAGCTTCAGCAGGTTCTGGTAAAACGTTCAGTTTAACAGCACACTACCTCACTTTGCTTTTTTCTGGTGATAATAAATATCGCGAAATTTTAGCAGTAACCTTTACAAATAAGGCTACAGAAGAAATGAAAACCAGGATTTTGGAAGTTCTGCATGGTTTGGCAAATGGTAATCCTTCAAAAAAAATTGAAGATTATCGGGTTTTGGTTTTGGCATCACATCCTGAGTTGAAAGCTGAAAGTTTAAAACTTAAGGCTGATAAGATCTACCGTAAAATTCTTCATGATTACAGTCGTTTTTCGGTGAGTACGATTGATGGTTTTGTGCAAAAAGTAATTCGCGGATTTGCTTTTGAGCTAGGCTTAAATGCCGATTATAATTTAGAAATGAATTATGACAAGGTGAAAGATGACCTGGTAAATAAACTGGATGAAGCTTTAGATACCAATAAACAGCTTTTACAATGGATTATCGATTTAGCAATCGAACGCATCAGCGATAATAAAAGCTGGAATTATAAATTCGAACTATATAATTTAATTGGTGAAATATTTTCAGAGCGTTTTCAAATTTTTGAGGATGCAGTTAGCGAGCTTGGCTTAGAAAACATAGATGAACTGTTTAAGAAATACATCAGTGTTACTAAAGATGAGATTAAAAATTTCGAAAGTGAAATCATTCAACTCGCTAAAGATGCACATGAGGCGTTTGAAGTTTTAGGTGTAGAAAACGACCAGCTTAAAGGAAAATCAAGAAGTCCGCTAACCAAATTAATTATAGTTGCAAGGGGCGATTTTTCTAAAATAGAATCGATTTTTAATCTAATTGATGAACCTGAAGAATGGTTTCAGAAAAATGCAAGTGTGGCGGAAGCTTATGATACAATAAATCCCATTTTAAAAAAGATAGAAACTCATTACCTAACACATTTACCTAATTATCAGCTTGCAATCGCTTTCAATAAAAATCTTTATTATTTAAGATTAATGCAGGAAATTGCTGTTCTTTTAAAAGAATATCGGGCAGAAAATGATAATCTTTTAATCAGCGATGCGCAGAAATTAATTTCGGGAATTACCGAAGATGCGGGGGATAATCCTTCCTTTATCTGGGAAAAAGTTGGTAATCGGTATCGAAACTTTCTGTTTGATGAATTTCAGGATACCTCAACCAGCCAATGGGGAAGTTTTAAATCTCTACTTACCAATGCAATGGCAACACCAAGTGAGGATTTAATTGACCATTTAATTGTTGGCGATACTAAACAATCTATTTACCGCTGGCGAAATGGCGATTGGAATATTCTGCATAAACATGCCAAAAGTGATGTTGGAATAAACAATGTATTGGAAGACAGCCTAGCAGAAAATTATCGCAGCACGGAGAATATCATTACGTTTAATAATGTTCTTTATCGTTCCATCCCGATTACATTACAAAATGAACTAAATACAAACTTAGCCACTAAACCAGATAACATTACCAATTGGTGGACAGGTGAGCATTACGACCGAATTATAACAGATATCTACTCGGGCTCGACGCAAAATTTTGCAGTAAATACCCTTAAAGGTGGCACAATAAAAATTAAAAAATTTAGCAAAGAACATGCTCCTGATGAGGCTCGTTTTACCGAAACAGTTTTTAGAGATGTTGCTTTAGATGATGTTATTGAAGAAATTAAAATCTTAAAAGATGAACAAAAATATGCCTTAAAAGACATCGCAATTCTGGTTCGTTCGAATAGCGAGGCTTTGCTTACCGTACGCAAATTAATGGAGCAAAATCTTCCTGTTTTATCGGGCGATGCACTACTAATTTCAAACAATTCGGCAATACAATTAATCATCAACACCTTAAAAGTATTAATTGGCCTGGAATCGCAAAGCGCACTTTATAAAGCAAACTGTATTGCGCTTTATCATTCTTTACACGAAAAAGAACCAAATGCAAATCACTATATTAATCTCACGATTAAACCCTTAAACCAACTTTCGGCCGTATTACCACCTGCCTTATGCGAAAACTGGCAAAGCTGGCTACAGTTGCCTCTACCTGAATTAGTAGAAATTTTAATTGAAAGTTATGGATTAAAACCTTTAACCGCTCACCTACCCTATCTTTTGGCTTTTAGAGATTTAACCGCATCAGCAGGTAAATTAGGAGAAAAAGGAATTATCGCATTTTTAACCTGGTGGGATGAGGATGGTGTTAAAAAATCGCTTCCATCTCCAGAAGGCGCCGATGCGATTCAAATTATTACCATTCATAAATCAAAAGGATTGGCCTTTAGAGCGGTTTTTGTGCCATTCTGCAATTGGGAAGTGAAAGGTAAAACAAACTCAACTTTTTGGGTTTCGTCAGAAGAAACTGTTTACAAAGAACTTCGTGGAATCCCACTAAAATATAATAAAGAATTAGCCGATTCATCCATCGCAAAGGCGTATTACGAAGAATTACTTTATAACAACATGGATGCATTGAACATGCTCTACGTAGCCACAACACGTTCTAAAGATTTCCTTTATATTTCTACGATGGGAAAAGCAGAACCAAAGGGAAATAAAGAAGTTAGTTTATCGAACATGGGCGATGTAATCAACTTCACCTTCGATGGGCAATTCGATGAAAATGGCGTTTATGAAATCATAGATTATATATCAGTAGAAAGCAAAAATGAAGAAACTGATTTTATCGCCTTAAAACATTATCCAACTACTACCAGGTTATCTGAATTATATATTTCATCAGAAGAAAAGCATTTAAAGCATTTGGTAAACGTCGAAAAATCGGGCAGAAAAGGCTCATTATTACATGATATTCTGGCAAATGCAAGTACAGAAAAAGAGGTTGATGATTATTTAACAAATTTAATTTTAGAGGGAATTGTACAGGAAGATGAAAAAGACAGCCTAAAATTAAAGGCTTTAGAAGTATTAGAAAATTCGGATTTAAAAGCAGTACTAAGCAAAGCAACAGGAAGTATTACCGAAAAAAACATTATAGATGCGAAGGGTAAACTTCATCGTCCTGATCGTATTTTATTTAATAATGATGAAGTAATTATCCTCGATTATAAATTTACGCTTACCGAAAGCGACAGACACATTGAGCAAGTAGAAAATTATAAAAATCTGCTTTTAGATATGGGCCACAGCAATGTTAAAACCTATTTGTTTTACGCCGTTAGCGGTAAATTAAAATTAGTGTAGATGATTAAGCCATTTTTACAAGAAGTTGCCGAAGATTTAATTGAAAAATTTGGAATGAATCTCCAACATTGCGCCATTGTTTTTAATAATAAGCGCCCATCTGCTTATATGCAAAAATATTTGGCCGATATTATTAAGAAACCGTTTTTTAGCCCATCTTTTTATACTATACAGGAGTTTTTTGCGAGCGCAACAAAATATAAAATCGCAGATTTTTACCTGCAGTTTTTCACACTTCATAAAATTTACAATCAGCTATTGGCCGAGGAAAATCTGGAACCTATTTCTAGTCATAAATTTTTCCCTTTAGCCAAAATAATTTTAAGCGATTTTACCCAAATTGATAATGATTTGGTGGATGCTGGAAAGCTATATCGCGATTTGGAAGATATCTCGGTTATCAACAAAGACTTCGATTACTTAAGTCCAGAGCAATATCAGTTTTTAGCACAATTCTGGACCTCCTATTCTGAGGGGAAACATAAAAAGCAACAAGAACTTTTTATTAAAATGTGGCGGAGAATGCCAAAGCTGTATCATAAATTCCACGCCACATTAAAAGAGCAAGATTATTTAACAAATGGCTATGTTTACCGCCATTTGGCCGAAGAAATAGAAAACCAAAAAGATTTGCCTGTAGATTTCGAAAAAGGCAAAATTATTTTTGTTGGCTTTAATGCCTTAACCAGTGCTGAAGCAAAAATTTTTACACAATTACAAGAAGCTGATAAAGCCTTATTTTACTTCGATGCTGATGAATATTATTTAAACGATCCTTTACAGGAGGCAGGATTATTTTTAAGAAAAAACCTGAATCTTTTAGGTTTAAAAAATGTATTTGAGCATAAACGAAGCTTAATGAAAACCGAAGAACATCGGGTTAATGTTTTTAAAGTTCAAGGTCAATCTGCACAAGCTAAAATTCTGAATAATATTTTAGAAGATGATTATTCGCAAAGCGATGATTTAGGCTCTACGGTTGTGGTTTTAGCTGATGAAAGTTTATTGTTGCCTGCCTTACAAACCATCCCTGCAAATTTTAACGGACAAGCAATTGACCTGAATGTAACTATGGGCTTTGCTTTATCTACATCGAGTATTTTTGGTTTAGCCGATTTATGGTTTTCATCTCAACTGGAAATCATACATACTGGAAAAATTTCTTACAAAAACGTTGAGGCATTTTTAACACATCCCTTAACAGGATTAACGCAAAAAATGCGTGATAAAATTTTAACAGCATTACTAAAGGAAAACGAAGTAGAAATTGCCCACGAAAGACTTTTAAGGCAAAGTGGTTTATTCGAAGTTTTCTATAAAAAAATCGCTAACCCGAAGAATGTTGTTCCTTACTTGTTAGAAGTGTTAGATTTCATTTTAACCCGATTATCGAATGCAAAAACGCTGAAGAAAATCGATGCTGAACTTTTTGTTAAAACCATACAGGAGTTAAATCGCTTACACGATACCTTTGGTAAACACATTGGCGATGAAGAAATCCAGTTTGTAATTTATTTGGTTCAAAAATCGCTGCAAGCTGTTGCTGTTCCGCTATCTGGCGATCCGTTGAATGGAATTCAATTAATGGGATTGTTGGAAACCAGAAATTTGAATTTCGATAAAGTTGTAATCTTAGGTTTTAATGAAGGAATTATACCTAAATCATCTATCGGAAACAGTTTTATTCCAGATAGTATTCGTAGAGTTTACGACTTGCCAGTGCTCGAAAATCTTGATGCCATTTCCTCATACATGGTTTACCGTTTAATGCAAAGAGCAAAAAACATCAACTTTGTTTACAACAGTTTAACCGACGAAAGTACTTCGGGCGAAGCCAGTAGAATTTTAAAACAACTGGAATACGAAAGTGGATTCGATTTCACTTATAATGAGCTTAATCTTGATGTTAAAACGGAGCCTTTTAAAGAGGTTCGTATTGAGAAAACCAATAATATTTTTATCCAGGAAACACTTCAAAAATATCTTGACAAGAAAAAAATACTTTCTCCATCGGCTTTAACCCAATACATTTCCAATCCGATAGATTTTTTCTTTAACTACATCGCGGGGATTAAAGAACCGAAAGAGGTAAGTGCGGTGGTAGAAGCCAATGAAATTGGTTCGATTTTGCACAAGGTGATGGAATATTTTTATCAGGATTTGATGAAAGCTGAAATTACCGCCGACTTGATTAAAGAGAAAAGGAAACAAGTTCCATCTTTAATCGAAAAAGCTTTTAACTCGGTAATGTTCAACCATCCTGATAAAGTGATGGAGTATAAAGGTATGCAGAGGGTAATTTTATCTATTGTAGATGCTTACGTTAACATCATTGTAAATCAGGATATTTCTCAAACGCCATTTAATATTATTAGTATGGAACAAAAGGTTGAAGCGGAAATTAGTTTCCCATTAAACGGAAAGGAAGCCAGTATTAAAATTTTCGGTTACATTGATAGAGTTGATGTTAAAGACGGGGTAACTAAAATTGTAGATTATAAAACAGGAAGCGACAAACTGGCTTTTAAAGATGTTACTGAGCTTTTTAATTCCGATGGAAAAAATATCAACAAAGCATTAGTGCAAACGCTACTATATACTTATGCTTATGAGCAGTTTTCGGGTAAAACTTTTGTAGAACCTAACTTGTATGTTGTAAAAACCATGAACGATCCAACACTTGGCGGTGTTTGGTTTAAATCAAATCGTCAGATTTTGAAAGGTGATTTCCTTGAACAAATTAAGCCCGAATTTTTAGCAGAATTGAGGAAAAAATTAACAGAGCTTTTCGAAGCGCCATACTTTTTAACAAGCGCAATTGAAGATAATTATAAATATTCGATTTATAAAACGCTTTTTGGGAAGTAGGCGATTTGTTTTCACTTTTGGCCGTTGGTTGAAACCAACGGCATGAAGATATAGCAATCTCTATTTTTGCATGACAAATTTCTTAGCCTTTTATGTTTACCCAATTCTTAAAAACTTAGCAGAATAATCTGGCAGTTAATAGCAACCAATCTTATTAAACATATCTCTATTTGCTTAATCCATTTCTTTGCCGTTTGGCTTTAGCCAACGGATAAAAATTATTTCTTATATTGGCTTTAGCCAAAATATAAATTATGTCGTATGTAAAAATTTGGGTTCACCTGGTGTTCTCAACAAAAAACCGACATCCCTATTTAACAAAAAATATTCGCTATAAAATTCAAAAACACATCATCGAAAATTGCCAACAAAAATCTATCTTTTTAACAGCAATAAATGGTCATACAGAACATTTACATTGTTTAATCTCATTAGGAAAAGAACAAAACATTGCAAAAATTGCCCAACTCATTAAAGGTGAATCTGCATATTGGATTAACAAGAACAAATTAGCCAATGAAACATTTATTTGGCAAGATGATTACTTTGCAATTCAGTAAGTGAATCTCAATTAGAAGTTGTGACGAACTATATTAAAAATCAAGAGATACATCATTCGAAAAAATCATTTGCAATGGAAGTAAAAGAATTCGTTGATAAATTTAAATTTGAATTAAGAAAAGAATAACAAATGCTTACCCTCAACTTCACCAAATTTCCTAATCTCGAAACCGAAAGATTAATTCTTCGGGAACATAAATTATCTGATGCTGATATATTATTCGCCATGCGTACTAACGAAACGGTAATGAAATACATCGATAGAGAAAGGCCGAAAGATTTATTAGAAATTAAAACCTTCATCACTGCTTTTAATGAAGGCTTCGAAAAAGGCGATAATTTGGCTTGGGTAATTGCTTTAAAAGAAAATCCCGAGCATATGATTGGTTCTATTGGTTATTGGCGAACAGACTATGCAAATCATCGAGCAGAAATTGGTTATATGCTCGACCCAAATTATTGGAGAAAAGGAATTACTGCCGAAGCATTGATAAAAACCATCGCCTTCGGCTTCGAAGAAATGAATTTGCACACCATAAAGGCAAATATTAATACTGGGAACAATGCCTCGCGAAAAATGCTAGTTAAACATGGATTTGTTAAAGAAGCATATTTCAGACAAGATTACTATTTCAGAGGACAATTTTTAGATAGCGAGATTTATGGATTATTAAATCCAAATCATTAAATATTTCGGAAAACAGATAAACCGTAATACAAAAACAACTTAAGTTAATGCATTGCAAAATAATATTTTAGCTATTCTAAAATAACAGCTCAGATAAAAAGCAAAAAGCCGAATATTCCATCATAATCAACCATAATTATTACAAAATACAGGCATTTTTGCCTTTGGTTTGGTAGCGATTAATAATTATATTTGCCACCGTTATTAAAATTTACAATGAGAGAAATCCAATTTAGAGAAGCACTACGCGAAGCCATGCAAGAAGAAATGCGTAAAGATGACCGCGTTTTTTTATTAGGTGAAGAAGTAGCAGAATATAACGGTGCATACAAAGTAAGTCAAGGTATGCTTGATGAATTTGGTGCAAAACGTATTATCGATACCCCAATTGCCGAGTTAGGTTTCGCTGGGATTGCAACTGGTGCCGCAACAGCTGGCCTTATTCCAATTGTAGAGTTTATGACATTTAACTTCTCATTGGTAGCAATCGATCAAATCATCAATGGTGCTGCGAAAATTTTATCAATGAGCGGTGGTCAGTTCTCATGTCCTATGGTTTTCCGCGGCCCAACAGGTAACGCTGGTCAATTAGGTGCACAACATTCACAAAACTTCGAAAACTGGTTTGCAAACACACCAGGTTTAAAAGTTGTGGTTCCATCAACTCCTTATGAAGCTAAAGGTTTATTAAAACAAGCTATTATAGATCCGGATCCAGTTATTTTCATGGAATCTGAGGTAATGTATGGCGATAAAGGCGATGTTCCTGCAGAAGAATATTATATCGAATTTGGTAAAGCAAACGTAACCAAACAAGGTACTGATGTAACAATCGTAACTTTCGGTAAAATGTTAACACGCGTAGTTAATCCAGCGGTAGAAGAATTAACAAAAGAGGGAATTAATGTTGAGGTGATCGATTTACGTACTGTTCGTCCTATCGATTACGATACAATTATCGAATCTGTTAAGAAAACAAATCGTCTAGTAGTAGTAGAAGAAGCTTGGCCATTAGCATCACTTTCAGGTGAAATTGCTTTCATGGTTCAGAAAAAAGCTTTCGATTACTTAGATGCACCAGTTTTACGTATTACTTGTGCTGATGTTCCACTTCCATACTCGCCAACTTTAATTGCTGCCAGCTTACCAAATGCTGAGAAAGTTGTTAAAGCGGTTAAAGAAGTAATGTACGCTACAAAATAATAAAGTATCAGTCTAAGCGTAGTCGAAGACTAAAAATGTAGAATCCTCCAAAGCAATTTGGGGGATTTTTTTTATGCGAAAATTTTCATTATACAAGGCATTTAAGAACATTTAAGCTTATGAATTCAGATTTCTTACATGGTAAAATAATTTGAAAACCAACGTTCAGCAGTTCTTCGGTTTAAGCAGCCCTGCCACCCATTTCAATCTTTTTAGAAATCTGTCATGCTGAGGAACGAAGTATCTGTTTCATCGTCTGCAGATGCTTCGTTCCTCAGCATGACAGCATATTCAGGGTTGCTGCAAACTAAAAAGTATTTCCATCACTGCCAGGATTATTTAACTAAACCTGGATAAAAACGCAATTCAGTTTCCAGCCTAAAGCCTAAAAATCAAGCGATATTTTTTATCTTCGCTACAACAAAAACGTCCCATCAAAATGTCTGAATACATAGCCGAACAAACATTTAATAAAGAAGATTTTACTTTAAGATCATTATCAAAAGCCGAATACGAAAACTGTAAATTCATTAACTGCAACTTCGCAAATTCCGATTTAAGTGGTTTAAAATTTCTCGATTGTGAATTTATTTCATGCAATTTGAGTTTAGCAACTTTATCCAAAACTTCATTTAACGAGATTAGCTTTAACGACTGTAAAATGCTTGGCTTGCGGTTTGAAAATTGTAACGATTTCGGTTTGGCTTTCAGTTTTGAGAATTGCAAATTAGATCATTCTTCATTTTATAAGCTAAAGTTGAAGAAAACAATATTCAAAAATTCGCAACTGCACGAAGTAGATTTTTCTGAAAGTGATTTAACCAACTCAGCATTTGACAACTGCGATTTAATGAGCGCAACATTTAATAGAACTATTTTGGAAAAGGCGGACTTCCAAACTGCTTACAACTATTCTATTGATCCAGATAACAATCGCATTAAAAAAGCAAGATTTTCTAAATCTGGTTTAGCAGGCCTTTTGCATAAATACGATATTGTAATTAGCGAATAATAGTCCAAAATTGATAATATACAATCTGCAACCCTACATAGGAGCAGAAACTAAAGTTATTTAAACGGGATTGAAGCGATATACTTTTAGCTGTCATTCTGAGCGCAGTCGAAGAAAAAGCTAAAAGATATAGCGTAAAGCCCGACTGCCAAAAATAATAGCATCTGCTTTTACTTTCATAAAAATAAATTACAAAATCCTAAAATCATTTAATCATTCAAATCCTAGTACGCGAAGCGACAAATTACTCACAATTTCTGGTGGAAAACTTCATTTTAAAAATCCTTAAATCCAGTAAATCCTGATTAGCTTTGCCACATTAATTTTAGAATATGTTAACTCACCATAAAATAATTGCAGCCGAATTAAAAGTTGCAGAAAAACAAGTAACAGCTACAATAAACTTATTAGATGAAGGTGCAACCGTGCCATTTATTTCACGTTACCGTAAAGAATTAACAGGAAGTTTAGACGAAGTTCAGGTTGCTGGAATTCGCGATAGAGTATTACAATTACGAGATTTAGATAAGCGCCGTGAAGCCATTCTAAAATCGATGACTGAACTAGGAAAGTTAACGCCCGAACTTGAAAAACAGATTAACGAGGCCGAAACCATTTCGCTTTTAGAAGATATTTATTTGCCATATAAACCGAAACGCAAAACCCGTGCTTCGATGGCCAAAGAAAAAGGTTTGGAACCATTGGCTCTACAAATTTTCGACCAAAAGAGTTTTGATTTAGATGCGGAGGCCGACAAGTTTATTGATACTGAAAAAGGTGTAAATACCTTGGATGAAGCTTTGGCTGGCGCTCGAGATATTATTGCCGAAATGATTTCTGAAAATGCAGAAGCAAGAACGAAAATGCGTACTTATTTTCAAGATAAAGCAGCTTTTAAAGCCGAAGTTATTAAAGGAAAAGAAGAAGAAGGCATAAAATACAAGGATTATTTTGAATGGAGTGAACCTGTAAAAACTGCTGCTTCTCACCGTGTTTTAGCCATGCGCCGTGGCGAAAAAGAATTGATTTTACGTTTAGATGCCTTGCCACCTGCAGAAGATGCATTGGCTATTTTAGAAAACCAGTTTATTTTAGCAAATAACGCAGCATCGAAACAAGTTCAGCAAGCTTTGGAAGACGGTTATAAACGTTTGCTTGAGCCTGCAATGGAAACCGAATTGCGTGTGTTAACCAAGCAAAAAGCTGATGAAGAAGCGATTCGTGTTTTCGCAGAAAATGCTCGTCAGTTATTGTTAGCTGCACCAATGGGGCAAAAAAATGTTTTGGCTATCGACCCAGGTTTCCGTACGGGTTGTAAAGTTGTTTGTTTAGATAAACAAGGTCAGTTATTGGAAAGTACTGCCATTTACCCACATACAGGACAAGGAAACGTTAAAAATGCTGAAGTCGCTATTAAGCAGTTGTGCGAAAAACACAATATTGAAGCCATTGCTATTGGCAACGGAACAGCTGGAAGAGAAACGGAGTCTTTTGTGCGTGGTTTAAATTTACCAAATGTTACGATTGTAATGGTTAACGAAAGTGGGGCATCAATTTATTCAGCATCGGATGTTGCCCGCGAAGAATTCCCAACTCAAGATATTACTGTTCGTGGGGCCGTTTCAATCGGTCGCCGTTTGATGGACCCATTGGCAGAATTGGTAAAAATCGACCCAAAATCTATTGGTGTTGGGCAATACCAACATGATGTTGACCAAAATAAATTACAGGCAAGTTTAGATGATACCGTAATTAGTGCCGTAAATGCTGTCGGTGTAGAATTAAACACGGCTTCAAAACAAATTTTAGCCTATGTTTCGGGTTTGGGCCCAACTTTAGCTCAAAACATTGTTGATTACAGAAACTCAAACGGTGCTTTTAAAAACCGTGAAAGCTTGAAAAAAGTGCCTCGCCTGGGCGATAAAGCGTATGAACAAGCGGCAGGTTTCTTACGTATTCGCAACGCCGAAAACGTTTTAGATACCAGTGGCGTTCACCCAGAGCGTTATGCTGTGGTTGATAAGATGGCAAAAGATTTAGGTACAACGGTTTCTGCGTTGATGAAAGATACCCAATTGCAAAAGCAAATTAAACCGCAACAATATGTTACCGCTGAAATAGGTTTACCAACCTTAACCGATATTTTAAAAGAACTTGCAAAGCCTGGTCGCGACCCGCGTGAGCAATTTGAAGCTTTCAGTTTTACTGATGGCGTTAATGAAATTGCTGATTTAAGAACGGGCATGAAGTTACCAGGAATCGTAACGAACATTACCAACTTCGGTGCTTTTGTTGATATCGGCGTTCACCAGGATGGTTTGGTTCATACTAGTCAATTGGCAAACCGCTTTGTAGCAAACCCTAACGACATCGTTAAAGTTCATCAAAAGGTAGAGGTCACCGTTATGGAAATTGATGTTGCTCGTAAAAGAATTTCGCTTTCTATGAAGACTGAAGAAAGTGTAAAGCAGAAAGACCAAAGCAGAAAACCAAAAGAGGAAAGACCAAAACAAAATTTTAAGCCAAATAATTCGAAGCCCAACATTAAGCCAAAAAATGAACCTAAAGATGCTGATGGTGATTTACAGGATAAATTAGCAAAGCTGAAAGGGATGTTTAAATAGTTCTCGATATTTGTCGTACTGAGCTTGTCAAAGTATGTTTAAATGTCTTCGACAGGCTCAGACTGACAAACCTATATTCCATCAAATTTATCTCTAAACTCTAACCTTTTTTTAGGTAAACTTCCAGGATAATTGGTTTGAATAAAGGCAATCATCGCTTCGCGGATGTTACAACGTAAATCAAAAGCACGAGATGAGTTCGAAGCACTCATTAAAAAACGTACTTCTATAGAGCCATCCTTTGTGCTATCGGTAACTTGCACAACATTTACTCTTTTATCCCAAAGGGGATTTGAGTTTAAAAGCCTTGTCATTTCTTGCCTTAAAGGTTCAATTGGAATCGTATAATCGAGGTAAAGAAAAACGGTTCCTAATAAATCGGCCGAAACCCTGGTCCAGTTTTGAAAGGGCTTTTCTATAAAATACGTAATGGGAAGAATTAGGCGGCGTTGATCCCAAATGTTAACCACCACATAGGTTAAGGTAATTTCTTCTACTTTCCCCCATTCGCCCTCTACAATTAAAACATCATCAATTCTGATGGGCTGAGTGAAGGCTATTTGAAAGCCAGCAAGTAAATTTCCTAAAGATTTTTGTGCGGCAAAGCCAATTATTATTCCACCAATTCCAACACCAGTAAGCAAACCTGCCCCTATTTTACGCATACTTTCGAAACTTAAAAGAATAATCGCAGCAGTTATTAGAATAATTAACGACACAATAAACTTTCTAACAAACTGAAGTTGGGTCCTGATTTTACGCTCTTTTAGATTATTCTCTTTATTTAGGTCGTACTTGAGGTAGAAAAAGTCTTCTAAAACATTGATTAACCTGACTAAAATTAAGGCGAAAGTGATGGTTAAACCTATTTCAAGTACCTTATCCACTGGTAATCGTATTTTGGCTGGCATCACCATTAAATCCAAAGAAAAATTTAAAAAAAGTAATGGGATAAAAACAGCAACAGGTCTTCTTAAGTGTTTAATAGTCGATTTAATGATAATAAAATCCCACCAACGAGAAAGCAAGATAAACATCTTATGTATGATAAACTTAATTAGAATGCCCAGCACAATTGCTACTACACCTATAATTATGTTTTTTAAAAATAATGGAATGGGATAACCGAAAATATTATCTAAATACTGCATTTAAGAAATTTGTTGGTTAATAAATAAGGCTGAAAAAACCATTAGATAGTTTAATAACACCATCTTTTACATTTTGTTTGTGAGCAAGAAAACGAACAAAGACATAAATTATATACATTAGGGCTTTCTTATTGAAAACGAAATTTGAACATGGATTTTTTCAATTCCCATAGTATATTTTTTAGCGTTCTTGGTTACCAAATGAGTTATTTGGAATTCTTTGCGGTTCTTACCGGTATAATTTCTGTTATTCTTTCGGCTAAGGCAAATATATGGAGCTGGCCAGCAGGCATTGTAAATGTATTTTTATCGGCTTTTTTTTACTATCAGATTCAGCTTTATCCTGATATGTTTTTAATGGTTTTCTTTTTCGTAACCAATATTTTAGGCTGGTGGCGGTGGGCTAATCCAAAACCCGAAGAAGAAGACAAAAAGAAAGAATTAAAAGTGAGTTTTATGCCTCGAGGGCAATTCTTAGTTTGGCTTGCTGTAGGTATTGCTGGAACTATACTTGTCGGAACTTTGGCCAGCCAGCTTCACAATTGGTTCCCTTTGTTATTCAATTTGCCGAGCGCTTACCCTTTTGTAGATTCCTTTATTTTAGTAATGAGTGTAATTACAACATTTTTAATGATTCAAAAAAGAATTGAATGTTGGATTATCTGGCTGCTGATTGATGTTGTAGCAACCTATTTATACTTTTTAAAAGGTGCAAAATTTTTCGGCGTAGAATATTTTGTATTCACCATTATTGCAGCGTTTGCCTTGTGGAATTGGATTAAGGAGTATAGAGGCTATAGCAAAATTGCATGAAAAGAGGTTTAGTAATTGGCAAGTTTATGCCTATTCACAATGGCCACACTGCATTAATAAATTTTGCTGCGTCGCAATGCGATGAACTGATCGTATCGATGAGTTACACACCAGATGACAAAATCAATCCTGAATTACGCTTTCAATGGATTAAACGAAGCTGATGCTTCGTGCCTTAGCATGACGGAAGTATTTAAAAGATTTAGCGCAAAGCCCGACCAAACTTTGCCGAAGAGTCACTGATTTTGATTTCCAAATAATCTTCCAATCAGATTGCCACATCGCTATGCTCTTCGCTACGACGATAAATGATCAAACTTTTTTATCTTCAACTATTTGATAATAAAAGTTTTCTACCTATCTTTGCAGTCCCAATTTTAATGGGAATAATAAATTGTTTAATAAATTAAATACAAGCAAGTGAATACGTTAAGTTACAAAACTGTCTCTGCCAATGCGAAAACTGTTAACAAACAGTGGATTGTTGTTGATGCACAAGGCGAGATTTTGGGGCGCTTGTCATCGAAGATCGCTATGATCATCCGTGGTAAAAACAAGCCTGAATACACCCCACACGTAGATTGCGGAGATAACGTTATTGTTATCAATGCAGACAAGGTTAAATTGACAGGAAACAAATTCAGCCAAAAGCAATATGTTTCTTATACTGGTTATCCAGGTGGTCAACGTTTTATTTCTCCTAAGGAGTTAATGGCGAAACACCCTCAACGTGTAATCGAGAAAGCGGTACGTGGTATGTTACCGAAAACTAAATTGGGTAAAAAATTATACACCAATCTTTTTGTGTATGCTGGTGAAACTCACCCTCATGCGGCTCAATCTCCAAAAACCATTAAACTTTAAGAAATGTCAGTTACTAACACTTCAGGCAGAAGAAAAACAGCTGTTGCACGTATCTACTTAAAAGATGGTGCTGGCGCAATTACCGTTAACGGTAAAGATCACAAAGTATATTTCCCAACTTTACCTTTGCAATATATCGTAAACCAGAGTTTAGAAGTTTCTGAACTTGTAGGTCGTTATGATATCACTGTAAACGTTCAAGGTGGTGGAGTAAAAGGACAAGCAGAAGCTGTTCGTTTAGCTATTGCTAAAGCGATTGTTGAACTAGATGCGGAGAAAAAACCTGCATTACGTGCTAAAGGCCTAATGACGCGTGATATGCGTATGGTTGAGCGTAAGAAACCAGGACGTGCTAAAGCTCGTAAGAAATTCCAATTCAGTAAACGTTAATCACAGGAGGCAAGAACAATGGCAAGAACAACTTATCAAGACTTATTGGATGCAGGTGTACACTTTGGTCACCTTACCCGTAAATGGAATCCAAAAATGGCTCCTTACATTTTCATGGAGCGTAATGGAATTCACATTATAG